>Ga0210394_10001807_pt1 | contig 32097 bp, 33 predicted proteins | sample IncBWC12MmetaG_FD_160121 | JGI IMG/M metagenome (GOLD analysis project Ga0210394, IMG submission 160121) | Forest soil microbial communities from Barre Woods Harvard Forest LTER site, Petersham, Massachusetts, United States - Inc-BW-C-12-M | ecosystem: Environmental > Terrestrial > Soil >... | reverse complement strand
GCAAAAAACCTTGGCCGTCGTCATCGTGGATCCCGCGCACGGCGGCGCGGATGCCGGCGCGCGCGGCTCTTCCGGAATCGTGGAGAGCGACGTGGTTCTGAGCTTCGCGCGGCTCTTGCGGATTTCACTCGAGGCGCAGGGATTGCGCGTGATTTTAACGCGCCAGGCGAACGAGGGCCCCTCGTTCGACGATCGTTCGAAACTGGCCAACGCGCAGCGCGGCGGCGTCTTCATCGAGCTGCACGTTTCGTCCACGGGCCAGCCGGGCACGGTGCGCGTGTATTCCCTGCCGCATCCGGCCGCGGCGCAAAACACAGCCTTTGCCCCGCGCGGCGGGCTTTTGCCTTGGGACCGCGCGCAATTTCACTTTATCGATCAGAGCCGGAGGCTGGCCGAGCTGATTCAAATTCAGATGGCGCTGCGCTTTCGCGGTTCACCGGAAACTCCACTGGAAGCTCCGGTTCGGCAGTTGCGGACGGTCGGTGCGCCTGCGGTTGCCGTCGAAGTCTCAAGCGTCAGCGTCGCGGACCGATCGACGCTCGATCAGATGGGACCGGGCCTAGCCGATGGGATCGCGCGCGCGGTCGCGGCGTTTCGAACGGTGTACGAAGCGGGAGGAAGATAAGAAATTGTCGAAGGGACTCAAGACGACAATTTTGGTGCTCGTTGCCCTGGTGGTGATCGGCATGGTCACGCTGCAGGGAATGCGCCAGGCGGTTCAGAGGCTGCGCAGCGTCCCGAGGACCGACCAGCAGGCTCGCCGCGACGTAATGCAAGAGCCTATTTCGACTCCGACCGACGTGGAAGTGAAGGCGCAGCTCTACTGGCTGTCGACGTCGGCCCCGGCCTCGCTCGACCCGGTCACGATTCTGCTGCCGCTCTCCGCCGATCCTGTGGAGCGATCAAAGCAGCTGATCAACGCGCTGATTACACGCGCGCCCGGTCCGGAGAGGCGCACGCTGCCGCCCGAAGCCAGTTTGCTCGCCTTTTATATTCAGCCGGACGGGACGGGTATCGCGGATTTTTCAGATGAAATTTCATCGGCCATGCCGTCCGGAATCATGAGCGAGCAACTCGCGGTGCAGTCGATCGCGCAGACGCTCGGAGCGAATGTGAGCGGAATCCGTCAATTGAAAATTTTGGTTCACGGGCAGGAAGCGGAAACGCTCGCGGGGCATTTGGATTTGCGCGGGCCGTTCCCGGTGGCGAGCGCGCCCACCAGCGCAGCCCCCGCTGCGCAGACGGGTAGCATGCAACTGAGCGCCAAGTAGCTCCGTTACGGACGCGCGCTGACACTCGACACCCGAAGAAATAGTGTAGCCCGGCGCGCTAAACGAGCGAGCCGGGATGGCTCTTGTAGCGTTTGGCGATGGCGTCGGCGCTCATGTAGGCCAGGGCCTGGATCGTGAGTGTCGGATTGAAGCCGCTCATCGACGGAAACGTTGAGCTGCCGATCACGAAAAGATTCGGGATGTCCCACGTCTGGCCGTACTTGTTGCACACCGAAGTTTTCGGATCGCTGCCCATGCGCGTGCCGCCTTCGTGATGCGCGCCGGGAGCGCCGGGGCTGAGCGAGCCGCGCCACACTTTCGATGCGCCCATGGCGCGGCCGATTCCTTCCATCTTCTGCATCAGGAATTCGACGCGGGCGCGTTCGTTCGGCCGGCGCCAGTCATAGGTCACGCGCGGAGCTGGCATTCCGTATTGGTCCTTCACGTTTGGATCGAGATCGATGGTCTGGTCGGCGTAGGCCAGGTTTTCGGTCTGCGCATTGATGGCGCCGTAACGCGAAAAATATTTCGCCAGGAAATCGCGATAGGCCGCGCCCCACCTTGGTGTGCCCGGAGGCGGGTCCATGGCCATGGCGGTGCCGATCGGTCCTGCTTCGAGATCGGCGGGACCAATGGAAATTTGCGCGCCGCGAATGAAGCCCGCGTCCTTGTGGTCAAAATTATCCGCGTTGAAGTCGTCGATCGTTTGCTTCTGCGCGCTCGGTCCCATGTAGATGTTGACGAAGCGGTCGTCAAAGCCCGCGAACACTTTCGCCATGATGTGCGCCATGACGTGCTTGCCGAGCTGGCCGCTGGAATTCGCGAGGCCGTTCGGGAACTTGTCCGTTTTCGAGAGCAGCAGCAGGCGCGTGTTGTCGTAAATGAACGGCGCGAGAATTACGATTTCCGCTTCGATGGTGTTGTCCGAGCCGTCGGGGCCGTAGTAGGACACGCCCGTGGCGCGGCCGGAGTTGTCGGTCTTCACGTGGTAGCACATCGTGCCGGTCAGCAATTTGAAATTTCCGGTGGCGTCCGCTTCCGGCAGCTTGGTGACAAGAATGCTCGATTTCGCGCCGACGTGGCAGCCGAACGACTGACAGAAACCGCAGTAGGTGCAACCGGTGCGGTCGTGATACGGCTGCGAAATAATCGCGCGCGGCGAAGAGAACGGATGGTAGCCGAGCTTGCGAGCGCCTTCCGCGAACAGCACGCCCGACTGATCGTCGAGCAAGGGAGGCAGAGGATAGTCGCGCTGGCGGGGCGCCTCGAAGACGTTCCCGCCGTCAATCTTTTTGCCCTGTAGATTGCCCGCCTTGCCCGAGACGCCCAGTTCGTATTCGGCGCGATCGTAGAACGGCTCGAGGTCGGCATACGTCAGCGGCCAATCGGCGAGCGAGGAATCTTCGGGGATGGCCGAAGAGCCATATCGGTTGATCGTTTGCGAGCGCGCGCGGAAGTCATCTTCGTGCATGCGCCAGGAGAGCGTGCCGTAGTGGACTGTGCCGCCGCCCGCCTGGTTGCCGTAGTTCAGAATGTTCATCGGATGCGCGGTGGCGCTAGGGTGCGGACGCCACGTCACCGGCTGCCGCTTCCAATTGGGGCGAAGATCCTGCCGCTGAAAATAGCGCAACTCGTCGTGCGGGTTGAAGTCCGCGGTGCTGAGGCGCGGGCCGCGTTCGAGGCCGATCACTTTCATTCCCGCTTTGCCAAGCTCAGCCGCGACGATTCCCCCAACCGCGCCCATTCCCACGATGACGACATCTGTTTTTTCGATTGCCATGGCTCATCCCCTCCCCATTGGGCCCTTGGCCGTGGTTTGCAGGCCGACGATAGGCGCGCGCGTGAATTCGGCTGTGCTCTTTAGATCGCTGGGTGTAAAAATCGCCTGCGCGCCCGGAAAGCCGACCAGTCGCCATCCGGCGAAATCGCGGTTGCCTCCGTACAGCGGGTCGGCAAACATTCCTTCCATCGTGTGAACGCGGAGAGTGACGAAGAACTCCCTCGCGGTCGGATAGGTGAATTCGGAGGCTTTGCCTTCTTCGAGCGCGGCGATCACTTCGTCCTGCTTCTCGGGAGTAAGGTGCACGAAGGATTCCTTGTACGTGGCGCGGCAATGGGCATCGAGAGACGCGAGCCCGCGGCGGTAGAAATCTTGAAGCTCGGCGTACGCGCCGGCGAGGGCGAGGTCGATGTAGTTCAGCACGTCCGCATCACGCGCGCCCGGCTTGCCGGGCTCGCTGGGCATGATTCGCTCGGTGAACGCCGCGATCGTCGCGGCGTCGGCATGATTGAAGAACGCGCCGTGCTCCGCGCCGTTCGGATGCTGCTGGCCGGGCGCCGAAGCACCGCCCTCCATGTGGCTCATTTGCTCCTGGGCAGCAACGCCGGGGACAAGCCCGCCGCTCGCGGCTGCTCCCGCAGCGGCTCCCGCGCCTACAGCCGCGCGCACCAAGAATTCACGGCGAGATGCATCGTGTTTTGCCATGGTTGTGCCTCACTCCCGCATCGTTGAATGAACTTTCGAATGACTGCTGAACTGAGGGAACAATATCAACTTTTGAAGGCAATGTCATCGCCCTTGATGCGCTGCGTGCGACGCGAATGACGTGTGATGGCGTGTGTAAAACGATTGTCTCCGCGGTTGACACTGGCAGTCGCGGCGGGCACACTCGGACGCATGTCACGAGGAGGAAATTTGCGAAGCGATGGACGCGCGCACGACCAGTTGCGGCCGGTCAAGATGACGCCGGACTTTATCACCAGCGCCGAGGGCAGCGTGCTGATTGAAGTGGGCAATACGCGGGTGATTTGCACGGCGAGCGTGGACGATGGCGTGCCGTCTTTCCTGAAGGGCCAGGGAAAAGGCTGGGTGACGGGTGAATACGGCATGCTTCCGCGCGCCACCGAGCAGCGCACGGCGCGCGAAGCAATGCGCGGAAGGCCGTCCGGGCGCACGCTCGAGATTCAGCGGCTCATCGGCAGATCGCTGCGCGCCATCGTAGACCAGGAAAAATTGGGCGAGCGAACCGTTTGGCTCGATTGCGACGTGATTCAGGCGGACGGGGGCACGCGCACGGCTTCGATCACGGGCGCCTACGTCGCGCTCGCGCTCGCGATGGAGCGGCTCGTGGCCGCGGGTATCCTGAAAACGGCTCCGCTCACCGATTCGATCGCGGCCACGAGCGTAGGCGTGGTGGGAGGGGTTGCATGTCTGGACCTCGCGTATGAGGAAGACTCGCGCGCCGAAGTGGACATGAACGTGGTAATGACCGGCGGCGGGAAATTCGTCGAGGTGCAAGCCACGGCCGAAGGGCAGCCGTTTGGCGGCGCAGAATTGCAGGACCTGCTTGCGCTCGCGGCGGCCGGAATCCGCCGCATGACCGAGTATCAATCCAAACTCGTCCAGACCGATTTCCGTGCCCGCGCCCGGTAGGCCCATCGCATTGTTCGTGGCTTCCTCGAATCCAGGGAAGCTGCGCGAGTATCGCACGCTGGCTGAGCCGGCCGGGGCGTCTGTCAATCTCGAGTTTCTCCCCAACTTCGATTCCCTGCCGCCCTTTGATGAAATCTGGCCGACGTTTGCGGAGAACGCGGCGGGCAAAGCTCTTCACTACAGCCGGCTCGCGTCCGGAATCGTGATCGCGGACGATTCCGGAATCGTTGTGCCGGCGCTCGGCGGCGCGCCGGGGGTGCATTCGGCACGCTATGCCGGGCCGAATGCATCGGACGCGGACCGGATTCGGAAATTGCTGAGTGAGATGCGCGGGAAAAAGAACGCAGAGCGGCGAGCCCGCTTCGTTTGCGTAGTCGTCGTCGCTGAAGCCGGAAACATGCGAGGCGTGTTCTCCGCTTCGGCGGAGGGTATGCTCTTGGAAGAGCCGCGGGGTGAGAATGGGTTCGGCTACGACCCGGTTTTCTTTTTTCCGCCGCTTGGAAAAACCTTTGCCGAGATCTCACGAGCGGAGAAAAATTTGCACAGCCACCGTGGCAAGGCGTTTCACAAGGCGCTCGATTTTCTGATAGGTGGAAAGTAGCACAGCCACTCTTTACCCCGAGCCCCTGCGAGGGGTTGGCTGTGTGGCTTTGCGATCATCGTTAGGTCGGCGCCGCACTTGCGGCATACAAAACCACACAGCGAAGAGTCGCTGTGCTACTTGTGCTATATTCATGCGCCGAATCGAACTGAACATTTTGAACTGAATTTCCTGCGATGAAAAAACGAAGCGCGAAGAGTAAAAAGATTGCCACTCGGCCGGCACGGGCGTCGAAATCCGCGGCGAGCGCGCGAAGAGCGAAAGCTGCGAGCAAGCCCGCCTTGAAAGCGGCTGGAGCGGGAACGAATCCCGAGCGGGTACGCGCGATCCTGCAAAAGCTGGACGAAGCCTATCCAAATGTGACCTGCGCGCTCGAACACAAAAATGCGTTCCAATTGCTGATCGCCACGATTCTCTCCGCGCAATGCACGGACGAGCGCGTGAACCAGGTCACGAAGACGCTCTTCGTGAAATATCCCGGACCCAAGGATCTTGCCTACGCGAATCCATCTGAACTCGAACAGGACATCCGCCCGACTGGCTTTTTCCGAAACAAGACGAAGTCGATCATGGGCGCGAGCAAAAAAATCGTGGAAGAGTTCGGCGGCGAGGTACCGCGCACGATGGACGAGTTGCTGACACTGCCCGGAGTCGCGCGCAAAACCGCGAACGTCGTGCTCGGCACGGCATATGGCATCGCGGTTGGCGTCGTCGTGGACACGCACGTCACACGGCTCTCGAACCGGCTCGACCTCTCACGAAACACCGATCCGAAAAAAATCGAGCAGGATTTGATGGCAGTCGTTCCGCAGCAAAAATGGATTCTCTTCTCCCATCAGCTGATTTGGCATGGCCGCAAAGTCTGCCAGGCGCGAAAGCCAAAATGCGCCGAATGCAACCTCGAGTCGATCTGTTACTCCGAAGATAAGACCGTGTAAGGGCTGCCCGATTGGGCGCACGAAGCCGCGCTGATCGTGGACGCCCCACAGCGCATTCGCTATATTCGCCCCATGCAACTCCTACCTGGGAAAGACGCCGCCGAGCACGTCCAAGGAATGATTCACGCGAAATACCAAGTGCACGGATTTTCGGTGCATCTGACCGTGCGAAAGATTTTTGCCGCCGATCCCGCCGGAAGGCTGGACTTTGGAGGCGGGGAGTACGCGCCCGCCGGACGAGCGGAAATCGCGCCGGTCCGGCTTCGCGCGGAGGACAACTACCTGTGGTGGGAACTCGACAAAGACAGCTATTTCGTCGAGTGCAACGAAACGATCAGCCTCGATACGGACCAGATTGCCATGATCGAACCCGAGGACCGGCTCCTGCGCGCCGGAGCGTGGCACGCTCCGCTCTCCGTGCGCGGGCAATCGGGTCCGGTGGAACTGCTGCTCACGGTCGGAGTCATGCAATTGCGCGTGAAGCAAAATGCGCGCATCGCGCGCGTGCGGCTGTTCCGGATTGACGACACAGCGAAATCGCGCAAGGCAACACGCAAAAGCAGCACCTCGAAACCCAGCCGCTCAAAACGAAAATAAACCACGCGGTCGGAGCGCAGGTTTTCTCCGTGCTCTCTTTGGCCTCTGCGGTGAAACATTTTTCGCCAGCAGACAAGCAAACCCTTCACCACAGAGGACGCAGAGGGTCACAGAGAAAAGCACAAAATCAGGGATGGTAGACCGGATTGGAACTTGCCGGCGGAACGTAGTCCTGGCCGTATTTGTTTTTGTGTTCCAGCGAAAAATTGGGATTTTCCGTCACTCGGACCGGGTCCAGCGATCTGGCTGTGTCGGAAATCGTTACGATCCGCCCCGCGGATTTCAAATCTTCCGGCAGGCTCCGCTCGTACCAGACGTTCAACTGATACCGCCCGTCGGGAACGTTCGAAATGCTCACGCGGCCGTTTCGATCCGATATGCCGAAATAGGGCGTATCGACGGCCACCACCGCGCCGCTCATTTCCGGATGGATGTTGCAGAAGAGATAGCTTACGCCGGGACGGTCGAAATGAACCATCTTGCTCGACCCCGCTTCGTAAAACCCGAGGTCAAACCGCTTCCCATCGAAGAGAGAAAAGACATTGTGCAGGAACGGATCTTTGTTTGGAAATTGCACGGGTGTTCCCACCTGAATGACCAGAACATGCGGATCGAAGCTTTTGTTGATCTGTGTGATGTGCGGCGAAAATCGATCCGACGAGGACGCATTCCCAGCCGCCGCGCCCAGCGGAGAGAACCAAATCACGATGTTCGACGCATCGCCGGGATCCCTCGGCTGCGCGCTCTTTTTCGCAGGTTGCGGGCTCACGATTTCCACTCTTACCGACACAGGAGCGGCCGAAGTCTGGGCCAGCAAAACGCACGCCCCCAAACATGCGAGGGCCGGGACAGTGGCTTGCAACAGCTGTTTCACGCGCCGCATTAAAAAATGTACCCCATGCTCAGATTGATGTGACTGGCCCGGTTTGAGCCGGTATCCAACATAGTGGTGTCCAGATAGCGATACTCGACTGAGAATAGAATATCCGAGCGGATTTGGTATATGAAATTTACGAGAGGGCTGAGATTTCTGGTATATGCCCCCTGAGGATAGCTGCCCGAACTGGAACTCCGCAGCTCACCCGCGAATGGGTTGTCCGAGCCAAACGCGCCGTTGATCTCCAAATTCGATTTGACCTTGAATTTCAATTGCGCCCAGCCTCCCATTGAATCCAGTCCGCGGAATGCCGTTGAAGGGGTAATGAACCGGCCGTTGAGAATGACACTTTGTCCCATTCCGCCGCCGATCCCGGCGACGGCGCGCCCTCGATAGAAAGCACCGGTAAGTTCCCACCGCTTGCCGAGAGGCACGGTTACGTCCGTTGTTCCGGCCCAACCATCCACGACGCGGCTGAATCCCCAATCCTGGGGACTATAGTATCCCCCCACTCCAAGCGTGAGATTCTGGCCGAACATGGAATGGCTCCAGGCAATACGCGTGGCGTAAGCTGGCTGGCCGGATTGCTCACCCCACGTCGGATAGCGGGAAAAAGGATCGCTCGGGAGGTCACCGCTAAGGTTGTCGAGAATCCCGCCCTGTATCGATAGGTTGGAAGAGTCCGATAAAACGACGCGGTGCTCGATGCGCAATTGCGGGGCCCAGGCCCACAAATCGCCGGCGTAGGAGAGGGCCGGAATGGCGACGGTTGCCAGCGACGTAGGGGCGAGAGGTACGAAAAACAATCGGTCCTGGCCGCCGACGATGGAAGTATTGCCCCAGTCGAAGCGCAACGTTCCGGTGCGCAGACGAACGGTTCCCATGAAGTTGCCGTTCGGCGCGGTGGAGAACCCACCCGCGAAATCAAAGTTTACGTCGGCGCTTGTCCGCGCTCCCGCTACGTCCGGGCCAAACACCTGGAGGCGGATTTGAGATTGGCGCAGAGATCCGCCAAACGCGTAGGGAGATGCAGTCGGCTCCTCGGCTTTCATCGATTCGGCGTAGGATGGGAAGTCCAAATTGTCCACCGTGCCGCGATTCTCCAGCAGGTTCAGGAGGATCACACCGGAAAGGCGCAACCGGTACTTCGATCCACTCTCCACTTTGGTCTGGTACTGGTCATTGACCTTCCCTTCCATTATTTCCTCTGCTTCTTCCAGTTTCGCGAGGCGATTTTCACCGGTTTGCTCCTGAGTCGGCTCCGACGGCGGCGCTGACGTCATTTGGCCGGCTGGCCGGTTCGCGGGAGGCGGACCGTAAGGATTTAGCGGATTGTTCTGGGCGGAAGCGGGTGGCCCCTTCACGACATCCAGTTCGTGCCGGAGTTCGCGGGCTTCGGCACTCGCCCGCTCCTGTTCCTTGCGGAGATCTCCGAGCTGAGTGTTCAGCGTTTGCACCTGGTCCTGGAGATCGCGGATCAGGCCGGAGAGGGCGCGCACGTCCTCCGAAGTCACGGGAGAATCGGCCGGAGCCGCGCCCGATGAAGGCGCGCTGCGGACATCCTGACCTCGCGCGGAAAGTACGGCCGCAGCTAAGAAGCATAAGGCGAGCAAACCAATTTGGAGAGATCGACCGGGTTGGCCAGAGTCCTTCATCTTAACCTCCTGAATGCCCCGCATCCCGCGCTTCGAGGCGCAAATCACTCGAAGCAGAACTCGATTCCGGAGCATTTCATCTACGTAACGTGGAGTTCTCTTCCCTCGCTGACATGAGCAGCCGCCGGACGCGACAGCGCCTCACGCACAATTTCGACTACGGACGCCGGAGAAAATGGCTTTTGCAGGACCGGCGCGTCGGGATATTCCTTGCCGATATCGCCCCTGGAAAATTTGGAATAGCCGGACATGAATGCCACGCGGATCTCCGGCCGCGCCGTTCGTAGTTTGGTTGTCAGCTCTTCCCCGCTCATGCGGGGCATGACCATGTCGCTTAGAAGCACGTGGATGACGCCGGGATGCCGGCTGGCAAGCTCGATAGCCTCCGGTCCGCTTTCCGCCTCGAAAACCTTGTAGCCCTTGACCCGCAAAAATTGGCAAGCCAGCTCACGCACGCCCGCCTCGTCTTCAACGACCAGAACGGTTTCGCTGCCGCGCGGAGTTGCGGAGGTTTTCTCGTCGGGCTCGGTCTCGGCCTTCGCTTTTCCGGCGGCCTCCGGAATGTAAATCTCGAATGTTGTGCCTTCACCCGGCGCGCTCTCCACCCAAATGTAGCCACCGCTCTGTTTGACGATGCCGTATACGGTGGCCAGACCAAGCCCGGTGCCCTTGCCGACTTCCTTCGTGGTGAAAAACGGCTCGAAAATGTGAGCGCGCGTGGCCTCATCCATGCCGCTGCCGTTGTCGGTGACCGACAGGCGGACGTACCGGCCGGGAGTCAGGGGCGGGCGCTTCAACGCCTCAGATTCGTTGATCGAGAGGTTCGCCGTTTGCACGGTGAGCCGGCCGCCACGCGGCATCGCGTCGCGGGCGTTGGCTGCAAGGTTTAAGATCACCTGCTCGATTTGGCCGGGATCGGCTTTTATCGGCGCAAGATTCGGGTCGGGGTTGAACGAATAGTCGATGTTCTCGCCGATCAGACGCGGAAGCATTTTTCCCAGGTCGGAGACCACGCCGTTTAAATCGATTACGCGGGGCTGAAGCACCTGCATGCGGCTGAACGCGAGCAGCTGGCGCGTCATGGAAACCGCGCGAGCGGAGGCTTTCTGAATCTGTTCCAGGCACTTGTTGTGAAGGGCATCGGAGCCTTCCCGGTCCTTGAGGAGATCGGTATTGCCCCGAATGATCGTAAGCAAATTATTGAAGTCGTGCGCGACGCCGCCCGCGAGCCTGCCCACGGCCTCCATCTTGTGGGCCTGCCGCAAGCGCTCCTCGAGCTGTTTTTGTTCCTCCTGGGTGGTTTGCAGGCTGGCGCGCATGCGCACGAAGGCGTCGGTGACCTCCGTGATTTCGTCGCCCCCACGAGTATCCAACGGGTAGCCGAAATCGCCCTGGGCGAGAGCGCGGACGCCCGCTACGAGCCCGGCCAGCGGCCTTGTAAAGGTGTGGGAGATCCAAAACACGAGCGCACTGCCCGCCAGAACGCTGATCAGCCCCAAGCCCAGCAGGACGCGATTCAGCCCGCTGAGGAATTGCGTGGCTTTGTCGAAGGACTTCAAGACGGTGAGGGAGACGACCGGCGGGCCCGCCGAAAGATTTACGGTTTTGGCCAGATAACGCTCGGAGCCCAGTTGAATCTCCTGCGCATCGCTGGTGGGCCCATGGGCGTGTTCGCGGAAGCGCTGCGCCAGTTCGGATTGCAACGCGGGGCTGAGTGTGCTCGCCACGGGCGCGCCTTCGTAATTGAAGGCCACTTCACTCGAAGCGACGCTGGCGAATTCAATGGCGGCGCGCTGATTGACTTCGTGGCCAACGGCAAGCAGACCTACTGTGGTATCCTGCGCGGCCGGGCCAAAATAGATCGGCTGGATCCAGATCTCGTACAGGCGGCCGCCGCCGAACCACCAGTCTTTCGATTCGCTGCGATCGAGCGACTGCCGCAAGAGCCCTTGCGCAGTGTCTGAACTGAGGCCGGGCGAGCTGGAACGCAGCGCGACGACTTTGCCTGTCCGATTGGCCAAAATGAGCAGGTCGCTCCCGCTCAGTTTCCACACGTCGGCAACGGCGTCCTCGATGGTTACCGCGTCGCCGGTGGCCATCAAAGCGCGGACGTTCGGCAAATTGGCGAGCAAAACGGCCGACCGCGTCAGGCCTTCTTCCTGCTGCGCCTGAAAACTTCGATAGTTCGTTACGGAATTGCGCACGTCCTCGCGAAGACTTTCGCGGACTCGATTCCGCACGCTGTAACTGACGATGAGAAGCGTTGCGGCGGTCAAGCTGGTGGTAATCGTCAGAAGCGACAGCAGAAATTTCGTGCGCAGGCGAATATTGCTCAAGAATGGCCCCCGGTTCAGTTGCTGGCCCAGGCAGGAGTATCCCCACACCCTTGGAAACGAATGGTCCCACCCTGTTTCAATTTAGCATTGGCGGAAGTTGGGAGGTGACGTTGCGATGGCCGATGTTGTCGAATCAGGTAGCGTAGAGGTTTTGAAAACGCCGTAAAAATGGCCTCGCGCGAATGCGCTCCGCGCTATACGGGCCAGATGAAGGCGGGGCCACGGACGACGTGGCCCCTCTGTCATGAAGGTCTTGCCGCCTACTTCTCCAGTTGCGAAGCCGCCTTTTTCAGCTGCTCCGCAGTCAGGTCCTTCAGTCGTTTCGAACGGACTTCGTATTCTCCCCGTATCTGAGCGACGCGCGCATCAAATGCTGCCTTGGCGTCACCTTGGGCCTTTGCCGCTCTCTTCTGCAAGGCCTGTACCTTTGCTTCAGTCTCGGCTTTGATCTCCTCCGACCTCTGTTTCGCCTGATCCAGCTTTTCCTGGAGTTTAGCATTGAGGCCGTCAATCCGCGCCTGAAGCTTGGCCTTGCGGTCCGCCCGCGACTGGGCATGCTCGGCTTTCAACTCGGCAACTTCGTCTTTGATTTCGGCCACTTCTCTGGCCCTTTGGTCGTCTTCAACCGCGGTCTTCAGCGAGCGAAACACAACGCCGCCGGCGGCTTCCATCCTTGTGTCGACCGGTGTCACCCACTCCTCGCTGACGTCGGCAACCACGGCGCACTTGCCGGGCGCAAGGGCGGCGGAAACGTCATCAAGGAAGTCCGCGTTGACTCCGGCAACGTACAGATCCCCGATGCTGCCCGCCAACGCGCCCGCGACCGCCCCGATGCCAAGGCCAACCGGTCCACCGAGCAATCCGATGAGGCTGCCGATGGCCGTCCCTCCGACGGTGCGCACCGGAAAATCACCTTCGACTTGCATTACAGAGACGGTGCCGTCAGAGTTTTTCTTGATCGCCGATTCAGCGTGGATTGTAATGCTTCCTTCGGCATCGAGCTGGTTGAGGGCACGCGATCCTTCGTAAGTTTTTGATTCGTCGTTAAACACTGCAACAATCATCTTTTCCATAGCGTTCTCCTTGAACTAGATTTACACAGCCTGGTAACTACTCGCCTTAGGTAACGTGTTGATTGCCGTGGCGAAACCGATCAGTGACGCACCGTCTACGATCAAGTCGACGCCGATCGCGAAACCGATGAACCAGATGCTCGAAACGGGCATCTGCGCGAGCAGCATGACTCCCAGTCCAACTGAAACAAGCCCGGAAAACACGGACCAGCCCCAGCGCGGAAACTTCATCGCTCCGGCGCCGATCGCTCGAAACACTCCGGCCACGACGAAGAAACAAGCAAGAATCAGGGTGAAACTGGCTGCTCCGGCGAGCGGGTACCGGATCAGCAAGTACCCCGTAAATCCCCTGAACAGGGCGGTGAGCAAATAAAGAAAGAAACCGCCCCAGTTCATTGTTCGGAAAGCCTGGACCAAAGCGACGACTCCGCTGAACAAAAGCAACCATCCAAAAATCAGGACAGTGGCAAAAGTGGCGGTCACGTCACCCACAATGCAGACAGCCCCGATAACCATCAGTAGAATTCCCAAGGCCAGGAACCAGCCCCAGGAATTCCTGATTTCCTCCATGCCCGCGATAAGCGGGTTTTGCACCAATTCGTCGTTCTTTGACATCGCATCCTCCTTCATCATGAAGTTTGTGAATATTTAGGGCCTGGGCCTTCCCCACAACGGCTGACGCTGATTCCCTGGGACTCAGCCTGTTGCCATCCACTCGCGGATGTAGGCGGGACAATCCGTCAGCTCCCAGCCATCGGCTTTGCAACGCGCCAGGAACTCGACGCCGTCTCGATCCACGAGAGTGACCTCTTTCAGATTCAGAACAATTTTGTGATTGACTGGTTCTAGTCTGAAAAGCCTCTTTAGCTCTTCGACGTGTTCATCCTCGATACGCCCACTGAGAGCAAAAACAACAACACTTAGATGCGTCGATCTTTGGATCCTTAGCGTCATCCGTGCCCCGGCCGAAAACGCCTCACTCCCTGTGAAGTGCAATCACTTCGCCAATCGCAGATCATTGAAAACAATAGGGCGCATGAACCAGGAACCCCGATTTTTCGGGGATTCCACGAAATATCGCGGAGTGCGAAGAGAATTGCGAGCGGGAACTATCCTGAGGATTAAAACTTTTGCTTATCGATCTTCAGAGACTTGATCTTGGAATCCAGAGTCGACGGCGGGATACCCAGCTTCGCGGCCGCACCCAATCGTCCATATACGCGGCCTCGCGTTTCCGCCAACACCGACTCGATCAGTTTTTTCTCCTGACTGGCGAGCGTTTCGGAAAGAGGCTGACTAGCGGATTTAGCCGGGAGGGATCTCTGGGAGAGCCAGCTTTCATCGACCGAAAAGCTCTCCGTATCGCAAACAATTACGGACCTCTCGATTACATTCTGGAGTTCGCGAATGTTGCCGGGCCAGGGATAAGACCGAAGCAGTTCGAGGGAATTCTTGTTGATGCTGAGTAATTTCTTGCCAATTTTCCTCGCGTACCGGTCGATGAAATACTCGACCAACACCGGAACGTCTTCCTGCCGTTCCCGCAATGGAGGAATCTCAATGGGGAATACGTTGAGCCTGTAAAACAGGTCGCTCCGGAAAGCGCCGTCCGCAATGGCGGCCTGCAAGTCGCGATTCGTGGCGGCAATCACGCGCACGTCAGCCTGTATCGAGTGATTCCCGCCCATGCGCTGGAATTCTCTCTCTTGCAGGACGCGCAACAAAGCAACCTGCGTTTCCGCAGGAAGCTCGCCGACTTCGTCCAGGAAGATTGTGCCTCCTTCAGCAAGCTCGAACCGGCCCAAGCGCCGCTCCAGCGCTCCCGTGAACGCGCCCTTCTCATGACCGAACAATTCGGATGCGATTAAATCTCGCGGAACCGCTGCGCAATTCACACTCACAAACGCCCTTGAACGCCGGAGGGAGCGCTTGTGAATCGCGCGGGCAATCAGTTCCTTGCCCGTGCCGGTTTCGCCGGTGAGGAGAACGGTGGAGTCTGTAGGGGCGACCTTGGATACACGGGAGAGCACTCTTCGCAGCGCCGGAGAAACCCCTACGATCTCCTCGAACATCGAGGAGCGGTCGATCTCCTCCCTCAGCGCCAGGTTCTCGTTATACAGCCGGTCCTTCAATTTCTTATTTTCATCGAGCGCCGTTTGGAGTTCATTTTCCGCCCGCTTCCGATCCTCAATATCGAAAGCGGATCCGTACCATTTGGCAACGCTCCCCTTCTCATCTCGGAGGGGCACTATGCTGCTCCAGAACCAGCGATACTCCCCGTCAGCCCGCCGCAAGCGCAATTCCATCTCCAGCGGCTTCCCCGACGCCATGGCCGCGCTCCACGCGTCAACGACCCGTGCAATATCCTCGGGATGCACTACTCCTGTTTCAGCCCAGCGGTGGGCGTCCTCCTGAGCGAGTCCGGTGTATTCGAGCCACCGACGATTGCAGAAGTCGATGGGGCCATGGGACTGCGAGGTGTATATGGCTGCTGGAACCGTATCGATAGCGAGCTGAAGCGCCTGCTCGTTTCTCGTTGCTCTTTCTTCGGCTCGCTTCATGTCCTCGATATCGAGGCTCGATCCGTACCACTTGATGATGCTTCCCCGGTCGTCGCGCAACGTCACCTTGCGATGCACCATCCACCGATATTCCCCATCCGCCCGCCTCACGCGAGCTTCGTGCTCGAAGATTTCCCCGCTGGCCAAGCACGCTCGCCACTTCGCAACGATCCCCGCTACGTCGTCGGGATGGATCCAGTTCGTCCAGCCCCAACCCAGTAAGCGATCCATGGGGACGCCTACGTATTCCAGCCAAGGCTGATTGAAGAAATCGAGATTGCCGTCGGGCAGGGCTGTATGTACGAGTGCGGGAATCGTATCCACGACCAGGCGAATGTCGTGAGTCCGCCCATGCTGGGAACTTTGTCCTGCCGATGCCATGGGCGGATTATAGCCCCATTGCGCCATCTCTCGCGCTTCTGGGTCAATTTGTATGGGTAGAAGCAGCCCGTCGTCTCCGTATATCCGACAACTTGGAAGTGGTTGCGGGACCCGATTTACAAGCCGCGCGTCGGGGAAACTGTCTGAGTTTAGAGATTCAGTCCATGAGGGCAAAATTGATCGATTGAAGCATCATCCGCGTTGGCCGGTGCCGTATTGTCAAAAAGACACTTCATGTCGGGGCGTAACGCGGCCTAGTAGCGCGCCTGCCTTGGGCGCCGACTCCAATGGAGTGAACCTTCCCTACTCAGATAGCTTTCCGATTATGGAGCCGGTACGTTAATCACGGTGTTTACCATAGTCACCGACGCATTGAGTCCCAACGCTCTGCCGTCGAGCGTTGTTACTGTTGCGTTGCCAACGGTAGAGAACGTGACTCCGGCGGAAGCGATGATGGTGCCCACCATGGTGCCGCCGCCTGCCCCATTGATCGTCGCCGAGCTGCCCACGTACCAGAACACGTTCTTGGCCTGTGCTCCGTTGATCAGAATGATGCTGCGAGGCGCTCCGGGAGCGCCCACCGTGAGCGTGCTCGCCGTCTGGAACACCCAGATCGCGTTAGCATTGCCTTGGCCATCCAATGTGAGATCCGAGCCGGTGAGTATGAACGATCCCCCCGCGGCTGCGTAGATACCGGGAGCGAGGACTTGTCCGCCGAGTTGGCCCGCGCCTGGATCCGAACCCCCGGGCCGCGAAGCGGGAGAAAGATCGTTAAATGCGGCGAGCGCGTCGATCGCGGCCTGACTCGCGATCCCGAAGGTGGTGGCGGTACCTTCGGTCGGACACCCGACCGTCGGCGGCGGGGCAGCGGTGTATATCGTCCCGTTGACAGTTCCTATGTTGCTTCCCGTTTCTGTGTAAATACATCCTGACCCTGAATCGTGGAATCCGGTCACCACGGTAGAGGCGCCAGTGGTCCCGATATTTCCATTAATCACTGTGTTAATGCCCTGATTGGTTATACCAGAGCCTCCTCCAAAAGCTCCAAACGTCGAAGCGGTTCCGAGATTAGGCCCCGTTGGCCCGGCGGACGCGCCGGTGGTAAACGTCCACGGATTCGCTGTAGTTCCCGTCGCGAGGGCATTGCCGGCCAGGTCTTTCGCCGCATTTGAAATTGTTGCCGTATATGGAGTCCTGGCTGTGAGGTTTGCAGCGGGTGTGAAGGTCGCGATATGAGTCACGGAATCGTAGGTGACGTTTCCGGCGACGGCCGCGCCACCAGCTCCAGCCGCCGCCAGAGTAAATGTGCCTGAAGCGGTTATAGTTCCCGGATTCATAGCTTTACTGAAGGTTGCGTTAACCGTTGTATTGACCAGATCGTTGCTGTCTGCGTCCGGTGGACTGGTGAGAGTTATCGTAGGCGGCGTGGTATCCGCGCCCGCGCCGGTTGTAAAGTTCCACGGATTAGGCACAGCACCAGCTGCCAACGCATTGCCGCTAAGGTCTTTGGCGGCATTTGTAATCGTCGCAGTGAACGGAGTGCTCGGTGCCAGGCTTGCGGTCGGGGTAAAGGTTGCTGTCGAACCCGCATAGCTGACGGTTCCCGGTACAGCAGCGCCGCCTGCTCCCGCCACCGCCACCGTAAATGTCCCCGCTGCCGTGATCGTCGCCGGATCCACAACCTTGCTGAACGTTGCGGTGATTGTTTGATTCGAGGGGACACCTGTTATCCCGGAGGCGGGGTTGGTGGCAATCACGGTTGGTGGTGTCACGTCAGCAGTCTTACCCGCCGTAAAATTCCAAACATAGCTGCTTGCCAGGGGGTTGCCCGTCGCGCTTTGCGCCGCCGTGCTAACGGTGGCCGTGTATGGGGTGCTGGGCAGCAAATTCGCCGTGGGCGCAAACGTCGCCGTGTTGGTTGCCGCCACATAGGTCACCGTTCCGGTCACCGCCGCTCCGCCTGCACCGGCCACTGCGACCGTAAACGTCCCCGACGCAACGAGCGTTGCGGGGTTCATGGCCTGACTAAAAATTGCAGTAATCTTCTGGTTTATCGCCACATTGCTTACGCTGTTCAGCGGATTCGTCGAGATTACGGTAGGGATCGATCCCGTCGTGAAGGTCCACACAAAATTACTCGCCAGGGTGGTTCCCGCGGGATTCTTTGCTCCCGTCGTGATCGTCGCGGTATACGGCGTACTGCCGGCCAGAGGCGCGGAGGGCGTAAATGTCGCTGTTGTCCCGGAGTACGTGACCGCGCCAGTCACTGCGGCTCCACCCGGTCCTGTCACTGTAAAGGTCGATGTATTTATCGTCGTAGCGTCCATCGCCTTACTGAAAGTTGCCGTAATGATCTGCGTCGTGGGTACTCCCGTAACGCCAGTCGCAGGCACTGTGGAAACTACAGAAGGCGCCACGGGGCTTGGCGTGGTTGCTACGCCGCATCCGGCCGCAAGACTTGCCATCAGGGGCGCCAGCATCCAGATCTTTCGTACCGTTATGTTCCGCATTAGCGTCTCCTCTTTAATCGTTAAACGGCGTGAGGTTGCAGTCCCATCGACGCCTCATGGAGGCGGCAAGGATGAAGTAACTCGCGACAAGAATTCTCGCTTTCACCGCACGGGACGTAAATCTTGAGAAGGCTCAGAAAAATTCCTCTGTTCGACACCGCGCACCTTGGTCAAATCGAGCACGTTCGCGCAAGTACGCGGAAGCTGAGCTTCAATTCTCGAGTTCATGATTGCTTACGAGACAAGAAATCCAAGCAAAACCAGTGCCAGAGGGAATCTAGGGTTCAAGATCCTCACGAATGGGTTTTAACTCATGGCAAAGTCCTCAATTTGAAGGGTAAAGAAAATGCGGATCGTCCTGAACACCGGGAAACAGTTTCGCTTCACATCTCAATTCCGTTCCAAATGGGGAGGAAGCAGGCCCATTTGAGGACGATCTCCTTGCCGTGCTTGTTTTTTCACGGCGTTCTGACGACTCACGTGTTCGCGGAGGAAAAGCTCTGCAGAAAGCTAACGGCGATGCCATGAAATGGAATTGAATTCTGGCGCAGCGATGGTTCAGTGAACGCGTCTTGGCACAGTTTTGGCGCGGCTGAGGACGAAAATAGGGGTTCAGAGTGGTAATAAGGTTGGGAGGTGCTTTAGAATCAAGAAGCACTTCATGTCGGGGCGTAGCGCAGCCTGGTAGCGCGCCTGCCTTGGGCGCGGACCGACCGACTCCAACAGCTCCATTCCCTATTTTGGCTTCTCTGTGTTTTCAGTAATTTGGGGAATCTGCTTTTCGCTCAAAGCTAACCCCAATGGCATGAAGACATCGGATTCTGGCATAGTTTTGGCACAGGGGACGCGCCTGCTTTTGTAGCAGAGGCGTCCTTGCGGACATCTCTTAGCTGCCCAGGATTGGCTTCAAGAAAATTCGCAGGACAGCGAAGCATCTTCAACGTGTCCCGAAGGGCCGCACTCGCGAGCGAGTGCTTCGTACGGTTTCTGCCACTCAACGGGAGGCACTGGAAGCGTATTCGGCAACGCGTGCGTCTTGCAGCGCTCGAAAGTGACGCGGATTGCCTCAGCGACCTTTTCATTGGTCAACGTGCCGGGCTGAATCAATAGAACCATGTCTACGAGATCTCGCACGCGGGTATTTGCCGCATCTGTTCGTGGCAGAGTGTATGCGTGAAGTTTTTCGGCAAAATGTTGCTCGCAAGGGATCATGTACAACGACGGGCGCGCAATACCGGCAAAACCCAACCAGTCGCGCCCTTCGATGACTTCGAGCGGTTCCATCACAGCATCGCCTATCCCAACGTCTAGGTGGAATCCAACAAACACGCGACCATCGAGGCGAGCTTCGACCGGAAATCTTGCGCCACCATACGTGGCAGCATCTAGGTCGGAAATTGGCTCGCCTATCGTGTAAACAAAGACGTCGTCACCCCTGAACGCAGCAGCTTTTTGTAGCTTTTCCAACACGGCCAGATTTTTCTGGTCGTCTTTCTTGTCGCCAGGACTAGAGGCGGTGCGCATTGTCAGGTCAATGTCCTTCGTTGCGCGCGCGGCCTTGATCCGCAGCTCCATCGCGTAACCACCCTTCAATACCCAGGGCAGCGCGCGAGGCCGTCCCGCCTGAAACAGTCGCGCCGGGAGCCGGTCAAAGGCAACCTGACGGCGCAGACGCTGCAAGTCAACACCTTCCTTCCCGGCAATATCCTGAAGCCTGTCCTCAAGTGCTCTTCGAAAGGCTGCGGCTGTCGCGTACTTCTTGGGCTCCATCAGGCGGTTACGTTCTGAAACAAATTTCGCTGTTGCTTACTATCAGTGAGATGTTTCCTAGCCTCCGCAATTTCACTTCTGCGAATTAGCCCTCGACGGAGTCCTTCACGCATTGCTTGCCGAAGGGTGCAGGCGTAAACGTCGGGGCTCCCCAGCCGCGCATGACAATGCACACGAAGCCGTTGTCGCCTTGGGCGGCAACCTTGAATCCGGAAGTTGTAAGTATCTTCACGGTGGCATGCGCCGAAACGTTTTCAGGCGCCGCACTTCTCGCCAATGCCATCTCGGCTTCGGGCGTCATCATGTACTCGCTGAGCGGAGGGCACTTGGCGCTCTGCCCGCGTGCGGGGGCAACTTGCATACTAACCAGAAGAAATACAAGCCCTGCCATAATTCTTCGCATTTGAACTCGTCTCCTTAATTGAAATACCTTGCTAACCCCTATTACGGCTCTCGACGACACGGAGATATGCACGCAGGATTGTCACGCTAGAGGATTCGGAGAGGACGAACTTAGGCCACGGCCCAAGCTCGTCAGCGGCCCCGGATTAGCAGACCTTCAGTTGGCGGCCCGTGTCGCGAGCGCTGCACGGCCAGCCGCACGCCGCGCGTCGGTCACGTTGCCGCGATGCATCGTCTGGTGCAGGGCCAGCACAAGGAAGCTCTGCCCGAAAGTGGCGAACTCCCGTTCCCGGCCCTTGGGCGGCGCTTTCGTCGGTTTGTCGAGGTCCGCCTCGCTCAGCGACTCCAGAAGCTTCAGGTTCTGCTGGCGCAATTGAAGATACTTCTCTCGAACCTCGGCGAACGGTGGATACCCTTTGGCATCGGCGACCGGTTCCGAGCCCTCACCGAAAAACTGCTGCCATTCTGCCGCGGGATTCTTATCTCCGAAAAGTGCCGCCGGAATCATGCCCTCAACCAGTGTGAGATGACCCAGCACCCACAGCGGGTGGCACCCGCCGTTCGGCGTTGGAAACGTCGTTGCGGCGCCGCTCATCTCGTCGATTACACTTAGCACCGCTCCATTCGAAACGGTCAGCGCGAACTTAATAGCATCTTTCGTGTACATTTTTTCCTCCTGGAATTGCACTCTCATTAAGTATTACGACTCTGGAGCGGTCCAGGATACGGCACCCCGGCAAAATGCTCAGGAAGGATCGGCCATGACCACGGAGGTCGCCGCTGAGAGAACCCACGCGCAATGCGCGTAATCCACGATGCGCGCGATGTGCTGATCGATCACTTCGAGTCGAGCGACGGAAGCAGGCGTCCACTCGTCCCTGTGTTGGCGCAGCACTACGATTGCCAACTCGCCGTCCACTTCTGCAACTGTCAGTCGCCACGGCACCCTCTGCCGTTCATAGTTCTTGAAATATGGCGCTTTGTCGATAGGGCCAGCAAATTGGTCTACGACGCGCAGTTGAGCGTCCGCGCTAATTAGTTCTCGGAGTCCTTCCCAATCACGCTTATTAAATCGGTCGACGTAGAGATGCAAAAGCCGCGACAACTCTGGGTTCACTTCGCGGTGTGATTTCTCCGGCTCTGGCAAGGTCGCCAATTTCGACCGGCCCCGATTGAGTGCAGCCTTGACACCACCCACAGTTGAGCTGACGAGCTCTGCGATTTCTTCGAGCGTGTAATCAAAAACATCCTTGAGCAGCACGCAAGCGCGTTCCTTGGGAGGCAGACTCATCACTAGCTGTTCAACCGCTCGACCGACTCCAAGGACAGGAGGATTGGCAGGCATTACATAATCTGGACCCATAGCAGCTGTTTCGGCCTCAACCCGGACACCACGCCTCCGCAGGAAGTCGATGCATCGGTTGTGAGCAATCCGGAACAGCCACGGGGCAAGAGGACGGCTGTCGTCGTACTGGTCCAGCTTCCGATAAGCCTCGAACAGCGCATCTTGAACCACATCCTCGCCGTCGATCACCGATCCGGTCATCCGTGAACAGTACCGGTGCAGGCGCGGGCGCAGCTGAGCGATGGTTTCAAGGAACGCCAGATAGCGTGCCTCGAAGGGGCCAGGGGCTTCCATGTCGCGTGGACGATCCATATCTATCTTTACGCAGCTAGTCGCCTTTGGGATACGGACAGAAACTCTAGGTTACGACGTTTGCCCTCGAAGCGGCGCGCCATGACCCATTTCGGGAAGAACCTTCCGCTGCCAGCGGGAGGATCGCTCGAGCGGTCCATGGCGCGGGCGTTGGTCGAAGATTCAATAGGGCGTCCATTCGGCGGGCAAGGCACGTCGCATTATTTCTCAGACCGTCGAGAAAATCGAAACACGTGCTTCTTGACAGTCGTTTTCCGAGCGGGTGGTCGGCAACTCGGTAGTTATCCAGAAACGGGGTTCGAGGAAATCCCGGCGCGAACGGAGTTCAGCATCAGAACACTTCCTCGAAGTAGGACTTGTCGGGAGTTCAGACTTGTCGAGGAGGTCGTCTCACGCGCGGGCACGTGCGATCAGCTTGACGTACCACTGGCCCTTGCGCTGCACGAACTCCACATCGTCGCTAGATTCCGCCCCGTGGGTGCGTGTGCCCCACGCGCGCGAGCCTTCGACCTGTACGTCGGTCAGCGTCTCATTCTGAAATAGGTGCATGCTGATCGATCCCCCGCCGCTCACACGTCGACTGTAGCCTTCGAGCGCGGCAAGAAACGCTGGCAGGTTTCGACACCGCGGCGAGGCCGCGCTTCATGATACCCCGTTGGTTCGTCGTGGCTTCCATGCCGGGCATCTGCATGACGCGCCCGGCGCGCGCTCATGAGATCGTCGAGTGGGAAGCGGTGATCATGGCAAATGCGACGGACCTCCTCATCGGCGTTATCAATGCGCACGCCCAGAACCAGGGCAATGGCGTTTGCCGCGACTCGCTTGAGGTCGTTCGCGTCGAGACAGGCAAACACCTCGAATAAGGTCGCCGCGAAGCATCGCCGCTTGAGCGTGGTCGAACGCAGCCTGAGGGGTCTCGCGACTCATACGGGCCGAAACCTACCACTGAGGCTATAGAACACAAGAGGTTTTATTCCCTTTCCTGGCCCGGAAAACATATATCCGAGCCTTTCGTTCCTCGTAACTTTACTTTGTGCAGTTAAAATGTGAGCAGCAGTGTTTGAGCTATTCCGCGTCTCTCCTCACGATGAAACCGTGCGTCCTGTTTCCAACGGGGTGACGGATTCTTCGGCTTCATGTCGAAGCTATATCGCTGAGATGTAGGGAAAGGTTTTCCAGAGCGCTCTTGTTGCCGGATTCATAGCTATGAATCATGTCTGGTCCGACAAAAGAGACGATTTGTATCGTAACTGTTAAATTCGTGCCCACTTCCGTTGGCTCGAAATCGAGCGTCGTGAGCGCGACAGCGAGCCTTTGACCCTCCACGTCGAGTGTTTCGCTTGAAATGACACGCGCGTTGGTAACAATATTGAGGTAGCGGGTTTCTCCACGAAACTTTGGATCCCCTTTAGGTCCACAACGGAACACGTCTTTCCCGCCGAGTCGGAAATCGGCCTCATCATAAATGAGGGCATCCTGGGATGGAGCGCTCCAATGGGCGCGCGCCACTGGATCGGCGAATTCGGAGTAAACCCGTTCCGGCGGCGCTGGGTACGAGTGTTGAAGCTTAATCGTTGCGTGTTGGAGCGTGTCGCTCATTTTTCCATCGTGCAAATCGATGCCTCCGCCCACTTTCGTTCTTTGCGATTCCTCCACGGCAGGCAGCGAATGATGCTCGTGCACGACGCGCCACCTTCCCTCGGTTTTGCGGAGTCCCATCGTCAATCGAAATTCGAGAGGCTCGCGTTTGCCGTTCGTATCAATGTTGACGCACCGCCCTATTGCGGTAGCGAACCCGACATCCTGACCGCAAGTCACCTGCACATCGTGAAACGCGAAAGCTACGGGCTTCTCAACCGATGAGAAAAACATCTCCCAAGTCGCCATGTAGGCATCCAAGCCCCGCGATAAGAACGGGGGAGGCACATCGAACATCAACATCGCGGGGTCATGATCAGCGCGAATGCCCGCCCGATTCTCCTCACGCACGGCTTTAGCCCATCGCTCAATAAGCGCACGAATGTCGGCCTCATCGTTCGAGGTTGCCAATTGCGACTTTCTCCTTCCTTCTGTATCGCGAATGCGTTGAATTGCATCGCTAGGGCCTAAGTCCTCCAGTTCGTATAACTGGCGAACTTCAATTTCGGCTTCCGCTCCTTCGCCTACGGGATTTGGGAAATGTTTGGTCCAAGCGAGCGCCTCTTCCCTGGACTTCACTTGAATAAACGTGTAGCCAGCGATGAGCTCCTTTGTCTCGATGAACGGCCCGTCGGTCACGGTGCGCTTTCCTCCCGAGTATTTGATCCGCCAGCCCTTCGAGGATGGTTGGAGGCCTGACGCATCGAGCAGCACCCCGGCTTTCTCCAGTTCCTCGTGGTACGTCGTCATTGCTGCAAACATTTTCTCTTTCTCCTGCGGGAATTTGCCCGCTTCCGAATCTTTGGTAGCTTTGACTACAATCATGAATCGCAATGTCGTATCTCCTTCTCGTCTGAGATTCGGCGCCTGGCTTCCGGGCCGGCCACGACCCCGTATCTCCTGCATCTACTCTAGAATCGAACGAAGCTCGGTGAAATCGACAGGGACGTGCATTTTTTGTGTTGGCTAACGACATATTCACGCGGCGGTCGCGTTCTGGGCAAATCCTCGACTGTCCGGAAGTTGACCACAAACGGGGTTGAAGGAGATCAGTAGTGATGTCCGCGAACCGGACTTCTGGCCCCGAACAACTTCCGGTTTGCCCGTTAACCAACCTGAATCGGCCCCGACGATTTCAACCAATTTGCCAGGACACTCGGCCAGGAGTGGCGCACTGACCCTCCAGCGAATATTTCCGCTTGCGCCTTGACAACTCACACCGATTTATCCGATAGTGCGCGCACGCCCCCATCCACGCTGGTCAAAAAAGAAACTGGAGGTCGATATGCGACGACAATTAATGTGGTTGGTGTTGCTTTGTTCTGCGGCCGTTTTTTCTCAGGCAGTTCAAGCTCAGTCCTGGCAAGCAACCGCCGGAGCACAGACCCCAGACAATGCAGTGCAGGCGCTTGCGTTTCTGCCTAACGAAATCTGGATTCACGCAGGAGACAGCATTACGTGGACTTTTCCCGTACTTGAACCGCATACGGTGACTTTTCTCACGCCAGGGCCGCCAGCGCAGGTTCGTCCCTCAGCTGCGGTTGGCTGCCCGGGCACTACAGCAAGTGGCTCCGCCTTCGATGGTTCCACGTGCGTAAACAGCGGTCGCACCAACGCTGTCGGAACGACCTACACGGTGGCATTTCCGACGCCTGGTAACTACCGGCTGGTCTGCTTGGTCCACGTGAACATGACAGGAATCGTTCACGTTCTGAGCCCGGAGGTGCCCCTTCCTCACGATCAGGACTTCTACAATAGCCAAGCAGCAAGCCAGCAGCATGCCCTGCTCCACGACCGCGACGGTGGGCCAAGTGAAGGTGAAGGGGAGGACTCCCCGGCGCACGACCACAGCGTCATTACCGGCACTGGCGAACTCGTGTCCACGACGGGCGGTATCCAGAGCGTGTCTGTGATGCGCTTCATGCAACCGAGCATTACCATCCATGCCGGAGAAACGGTGGAATGGGACAGCTCGGATGTGACTGGCCATACCATCACGTTCGGGCTGGAGCCGCCAAACGTCACGCCCGCGACACCTCCATCGGCCAATGTGTTTGTGGATCCGGATGGCGCGCGCCACGCAATCATCAGCTCAACGTCTGACAGCGTACATTCCGGCTATATTGCGCAAGCGGGACACGAACGCACCGGTGTACCGCAGGCGCCAGCGGGGGTGACGCAATTTCGCGTGACCTTCACGAATCCCGGAACATACCCCTACATATGTGCCTTCCATGACCAACTAGGCATGAAGGGTGAGGTGATCGTCCTGCCTTGAGTCGGAGCTAAAGAAAGGCAAGGCCGGTCGTTCCTCTACGGCTTTAGGTCGACGAAAACAGTGCTCACATGGTTGATGTTGGTCCCGTGCTGCGATCCTGTCGCGGCGCTTTTTCATCCAGAGCGCGTTAATTAACGAAACCTCTTTCCGCTGATTTGAGATTTCTTGCAGGGTTTCGCGGTATTGTGACCGATTTGTCGGCTATTCGGAGACTATCCAGAAACGGCGTTATCGGAAATTGGCTCAACAATCGAGGGGAGACTTTTGCTTGTCCGAGTGGGCGATCTATTAGAGAGTAGTTATGAGATGAGCTCGGGTCTTTCCCATGCCACCAAACGACGGGGGTCCAGCAGGTGCCTCCCCATTTACCACGCTTCCAAGATGGTTGCCGCGTTCTGCGTCTGTGCGCTTTCCTGCTATTCGTGGCCAATGCAGCTCAAAGAAACCTCCCTCGAAACGCCTTATGGGAAGTTGTGCACAACGTATGTGTCCCTGGGCAGTCTGACCATCACGACCCCAAGCCCTGCCTTCAAGTCAATCTGAGCGGGGGAACCGAAGCGGGATTCGCGATCCTCAGGGACCCGAGAGCGGGCAGTCAATTTTTGCTTATTCCGACAACTCGAATCTCCGGCATCGAGAGTCCTATCGTTCGTGGGCCAAAGGCACCGAACTATTTCGCCAGCGCATGGGAAGCTCGAACTCACATCAACGAGGCGCTGCACCAAACGCTCCCGCGAGATGACGTTGGTCTGGCAATTAACTCGGCTGTTAGCCGTTCGCAAGACCAGCTGCACATTCACTTTTCTTGTATCCGTGTTGATGTTAGGGAGGCACTGCACAGAAATCAGGGGAAGATTGGGAACCACTGGGCCCCGTTTGATGTCCCACTCTTGGGTCGCCACTACATGGCAATGTGGGTAACGGGCGAGCACCTTGGCCCGCACAACCCCTTCAGACTGTTAGCAGAGGGACTCCCAGATGCGACGCGAAATATGGGCAATCGTACACTCGTGGTTGTCGGGTTGACCCGAATGGATGGGACGAAAGGGTTTGTCATTCTCACAGACGAAGTCAACGAGAGAAGTGGTGATTTGGCAAACGGAGAGGATTTGCTGGACCATGCCTGCCTCATTGCGGCGGCCGAAAGGTAGGCCACGTGCGTCCGGTGAAGTCTAGAACGGAATAGATGCACATCATCGAGGAGGAGATGTCGTGTGGCAGATGCGTTGCCACATGCCGACAAGCCGATCAGGACTCGCCTGGGGGGTATGCTTCGGCCGGAAATGTGGACAGAGCGAACTTTCGTGCGATGTTGGCGCGGTAATAACAAAATCAAAAGATAGAAAGAGGAGGCGAAATGCGACTTCGATTTCTCTTTATTGGTATCCTGGCGCTCGCCGCCGGCACAATCGCGCAGACCCCGACCACTACTGATCTGCATCTGCGCGGAGACCGCTTCAGGCCGCTAACTGCCAGCGAACTTACACCGGAACAAAAAACTTTGCTGGAGCATTTGTTGTCGGGCGAGCGCGGGACATTAAACGGTCCTTTTAATGTGTTGCTGCGAAGCCCGGAGATGGGCGACCTAGCGCAAAAGTTGGGAGCCTACATTCGATTTCACACAACGGTGCCGACCAAATTGAATGAGTTCGCGATCCTGATCACGGCACGCACGTTGAATGTGCAATACGAATGGGCTGCCCACCACAAAAATGCCCTTCAGGCGGGTCTAAGTCCTGCCATTGTCGACGCCGTGGCGGCAGGAAAGCGGCCGCCTTCCATGCAGCCGGACGAGGAGATCATTTATAACTTTACGTCGGAATTGGTGAATACCAAGCAGGTGAGCGATTCCGCGTTTCGCGCCGCGGTTGACAAGTTTGGGGAGCGCACCGTAGTCGATCTGATCGGCACGATCGGCTACTATCATTTCGTCTCGATGCTACTGAATGTCGATCGCTACCCGATGCCCGCAGGTGCCGAACCGGAGCTAAAGCCTCTCCGTTAGGCCGATCGGCGAGAGCGTTTGCGTTTGTCAGCTGACGACAAAGGCCCAAAGCCAGTTTATGGGATGGTCCGCCGCAGATCTCCAGAGGTTGTAGAGTGCGGTGAGGAATTAGGGGAAGAAGTGAAACGTTCGCTTAGTCCGAGACCCACACTCGGTCGCCATTCGGATGAGCCGGGTGTACGCATGGATAGAGATCTGCTTGGTGATAAGGCACAGCCTGCCCGTAGACATTCCAACAAACGTGCTGGCAAGGACCAGCGTCACCATTTGGATGCAGTGGGTGTGTACATTCTTTAAGCTCCCAATGCCCCTTGGGCTGAGTAGGCTCGGGCGGAGCAGCGCGTTCTACTTGCCTTCGGATGCCAGGTTCCGATAAGTCTTCTCGGAATGTAGGATCATTTTCGTCGCTGAGGCGGAGTTCTTCCATGAGTCCGTTTCGGTTTGCCGAAGTTGCTCTGCTCGAATTGCGGATCAACGGCATGAAAATCGGGGAAGAATTCGCTTTGTTCGCGGACCGGGCGGGCGTTCCTGGAGCCAATGTCGCTTGGGACCAGCGACTGGCTGATGCGCACCGTTTTTTGGAGATCGTCCTGGGGCCCCCATCAATTCTGGCCGTCCTGAAAAAATTTAAATATTTCCGGACGCAAAAATGAGGACCACCAACCTATTGGATCCCCAGCCCGACTGCTTGTCGACTTCCGAGGCGAGTTCGGCGAGGGTGTACGCAACATCACCGCCGAGCTCATAGATCGATCTTGCCGGCACGCCCGGGGCCCACATTGGAAAACGTTGAAACATTGGAAGCGCGAAAACGTTCATAGGTCTGTTACGGATTTCACTTTCGGTTGTTTTCTTTAATCCATCGTTTCCTCCTTGTCTTTGAGGCCGCACTGATTTCTGGGGTCTTGCGCTTGGCGAGGAAGCTCGCGCTGGCCCTGAGTTTTAAGCTGTTCTGAAAAGGTCCCCACAGCGTCTCTCAGTGATACAAGAACTCCTGGGTTAACTGACTGCGCACATTTTTCGCGTCGATACACGAATTACCCGATGGCGTCTTCCGCTAGTGAAATGCACCCTTCGATATAAATAAGAAAAGAGGGAGGTATGTAATGAGTCCCACAATGCAACCTCAAGAAGAGATTCGTTCCGGCTCGCCATTGAAGGTCCCTGATGGGGCTCGAATTCTGATCGTCTGTGACGATAATAACCATGACACGGAGCGGCTGAAAACCATTCTCCCAGGAGGAAGGATTCATGTCCGAATGGGCCAAAAGCATGACGGCGGCTTGTGAGGCTGCCAAATCGGGCGATTTTCAGGTGGTCGTCTCGACACCCTTGTTAAAGGACGGATCGTGGAGGCGCCTCACCGACATTGCGAATCACTATGATCTCGGATTTGAGATCGTTCTATGGGCGCGCAATTTTGATCTCCGCGAATGGGCAGTGGCGCTAGAAGAGGGAGCGTTTGACGTCCTTGACGCTATGCGTGAGCAACCAAAGGCTGTTGAGGCGACCAAGGGCGCTCTGTGGGCGGCTTATCTAAAGGGCGCCGGGCCCAACCCAAGAGCGTCAAGTCCCCGGAAGGCGGCGTGATTCGTTTCTTTTTTACATCAGAGAGAGGTAGGAAAATATGTGCAACTCATTGAAGGTCGATCAAAAGGGCAGATTGAAAATTCCCATGACCCTTCTTACTGCCCTCAAGGGGTCTGGCACCGAGTTCTACGTCACCAGCGAAAACGGCGACTCCGTCCGCATCTATCCCATGAGAGTATGGAACGAAGTCGAGGGGCAACTTGAACGCTTGTCCTTACACAACATGAACAACCAGAAGCTTCTTGCCCGGGTGAAGTATTTCGGCAAGGCTGTCACGATCGACAAGCAAAGCAGGGTGCTAATCCCAATCGTCCTGCGGAATACTGAGAAAATGAAGGGTGCCGTAGATGTGCTCGATTACGTGAATTATCTAGAAGTGTGGAACCATGCTCGGTTAATGAACAATCTGAAGAGCAATCCAATTACGGCGCACGCAGAGACGATGCTGAACGAGCTGATTTCCACTCGACGATCTCCATGGGCGGTAGACCGAAAGAACATGGAAGGACATGTCCGTGGAAGAGAACGGCGATTCGTGGTGCACCGTCGACTGCATGGGAATTCACGCAGTCGACTGAGCCGCGTGATTCGAGGAGCTTGAACCGATCCCACTGAGCGTGCGGGCGTGAGAATCCACCGTCCATGAGCCTGACTGCGTCCGTCGGATTTGGTCTGCTTGAGTGGGCATTCTTCATGACCAAAGACCCGAAAATCGGGGACAGATTTCGTCTTGTTCGCAGAAGGGGCGGGCGTTCCTGGAGCCAATGTCGCTTGGGACCAGCGACTGGCTGATGCGCACCGTTTTTTGGATACGATCGTGGGGCCCCGCCGGTTCTAGCCGTCCTGCAGAAATCTAAATATTTCCGGACGCGAAAAACGGGCCCGTCAAGCTCCCAGGTTCCCGCATTCCGATAAGCCTTCTCGGATTGTGGGAATTTCGAGATTCCCGATGCGCTCAGCTTAGCTGTGATACTGGCCGTACCAAGGATGATCGGGTGTAGGCAGGTAGGGCCAGCCCTCTTTACGCGGTAACGACTTCCGCGCCGCTTCCCACTCAGGCTGCGTCAGAAACATTCCGCCCAAGTCGTTGCCACCATTTATCGCGTAGAGACGATATTCTGATTTCGTCAGTTGATCGTTAATTATCTTGAAGAATGCATGGGTCGCTCTTCCCCAGCTCTGGCCCTCTTCGTTAGGAAGAGCGGGTGAGTAGATCACGAATTCGCGGTCTCCACATTTTACCGCGTAGCTTGGAGCGTCGTTATTGACGACTTCCTGAACTTGGGCAGGCTCTGGCACATATTGGCCAAGAACCGGCACGACAGACTGATACGCCTCGTTGATTCCAACCTCGGCAAGATCTTCTGCGTCGAGGAGAAGCATCTTGTTGTAGTCGAGCGTGAGTTTCATACCAAAGCGAGAATAGCACGATGCGAAAACTGATTTACATCCCTTCGAAGAGCCAAGTCCCGAGAAGTCGTCTTATCGTCATGTGGAAGCCAGTTGACGATCCTGTTTCACACGACCTGACTTACGATTGGCGTGGTGATGTCCTGTCGAGCGCCGGGTTAAACCGTTCTTGCAAGGCCATCCCAACCAATGTTGCGATCAGGATCGCGGGGTAGAGTTGTCCGATGAGCGCTTCGGCTGTCGCCAGCGATCGCGCTACGCGATGGACCGGGTACGCGTCGCCGAAAGAAACGGTCGTGAGGATTTCAAAGCTGAAATAGATCAAACGGCCCGGTTCACCGGTGGCAACACCAGCCGCCAGCGGCGTTTGGAAATGGATTGCGTCGGGAGTTATTTCTAGGAGCAACTTGTAACCGAACGCCCAGGTCACACCGATCAGCAGGTAGGCGGCGACGCCGCCCATGACCCGGTGAACGGAAACGGGGCCGGGAAGAAGAAATGTTAGAAAATGAGCCATATCACAAATCCCGGCTGGGAAGATCCCAGTCGATCATCCAGACCGAAATTCCATACTGAGACATCGGATCAAGCGCCGTTTCGCATCGGTAGTGGAACCAGACTGCCTCGGATAAAATCGGCGAGCCGAATGCGAAAGGAGAAAATTCCGTGGCTGATATAGAACGGCAGTTCCCTGGATTCTGGCGTGAGGATCGACATCTGAGCTTCTTCCTCGCATTTCTGGTGCTTATGACTATTTTCGTTCCGATGGTCGGCGAGTCTCGCCCAGGGCGAATTGCGATAGACCTCACTTTCGCGATCATGCTCCTGTCCGGCGCAATCGCGACCGTCCACAAGCGGATCCTGATTTATCTCATCATTGCGCTCACCATTCTGGAGTTCACGGCTGACCTGATCGCCGAATTCAACCCTTCGTTCAGCACTGCACAACCCGTCTGCTTGTCTGCGTCGAGAACTAAAAGGCGTCGTTCCGTTCTATCGGAGGCTTTTCGCCTATCGCTTTTTCTGGTTATCCGAGGGGGCATAGGGTTTCTCGAAAGACTTGGTGCCCGAAGCGGGCCTAGCCTAACGGGATTCTGGATACTCACCCTCGAAC
>Ga0210394_10001806_pt1 | contig 32105 bp, 29 predicted proteins | sample IncBWC12MmetaG_FD_160121 | JGI IMG/M metagenome (GOLD analysis project Ga0210394, IMG submission 160121) | Forest soil microbial communities from Barre Woods Harvard Forest LTER site, Petersham, Massachusetts, United States - Inc-BW-C-12-M | ecosystem: Environmental > Terrestrial > Soil >... | reverse complement strand
GCGGTTAATCCCAATGTCGGGGCACCAAAGCACCCGCCGGCGCACCGATCGCAACTCATGGCGCCGCCGCAAAATTCCGCGCAGCGTTAGCGCACGATCCGGAAAAGCGGGGCGATTGCGCTCTCCCGGCGCGCTAAGCTCCCGGCTGTTGCTCGCGCGGCTTGCCCATCAGAATGGGCTGGAATAAAGCCGCCGCCGCCATCGTCGTAAGAAGCGAGATCGCCAGCAATTTCCCCATGCTGGACGTTCCGGGATGGCTGGAAAACCACAGGCTGCCGAAAGCCGTCGCCGTCGTGCAGGCGGAAAACGTCACCGCGCGCGTGAGCACCGACTGCAACAGGTTGGTCTGACCTTCGCGCCACGCCATAATGTAGTAGATCTTGAACGCCACGCCGACGCCCAACAGCAGCGGCAGCGCGATGATGTTGGCGAAGTTCAGCGGCAGATCGACCAAGACGCAAATCTCGAGCGTGACGACGCCGGCCAACAACAGCGGCACCAGCGTCAACAGCACATCGCCGAACCGGCGCAGCGTAATCCAGAGCAGGATGCCGATGGATATGAGCGCGCAAGCGCCCGCTTCGAGGAAGGCGCCGACGACCGCGCGCCGCGCTTCCAGGATGGAAATCGGTCCCTCGGTCGCGGTGGGCGCAACGGACTGCACCGCGCTCGCAAAATCTCGCAGAACCGTGTTGTTGCTCGAATCGCCGCTCGGCGCGACATCGATGCGTGCCTGTCCTTCGGGCGTCACCCATTGCCGCGACAGATAGGCCGGCAGATTGGCGCGAGTGACCTCCTGCGCCTTGAACAGGTTGCGCAAATCATCGAGCGCGGTGCGCAACGGCTGCACGAATACCGTCTCGGCCCGCTGCCGCACGGACGGATCGGCCTTGGCCAGCGCGCTCATCGCCGCAGTCAAGCGCCGCGCCGCAACCGCGCCGGCGCCGGCGCCGTTTCCGGCCAGCCGGTCGAGAACGTCGATCGTGGAATTCATCATGCTGACATTCTGCGCGTCGGTCGGCGGCGGAGGGGCAGCGCTCGGATTGAGCACGGGAACCAAGGTCTTTGCCGCATCCTGGATGAGCGGCAGTTTTTCCCGCTGGTTGTCCGGGATGAAGCTCGACAGAGTGACGACGCGCGCAACTTGCGGCAAAGCCCGCAGTTTTGCCGCCGTTTGATCCGCGGCCGTCAATGACGGCTCCAGCACCTGGATGTCGTTGGCGCCGCTCTGCGGATCGTCCTTGAGCGCGAGATAGGTGGCGACCGCCTCGGTTGTCGGGCTGCGCAGATTGATCGGATTGAAATCGAACCGCAGCCAATACAACAGCGGCAATCCCGCCGCCACGACGGCAAGGGTGATTATCAGGATCGGTATTCGATGCTCGGCAAGGAAACTGTCGACCGGCGCGAGCACCTTGTAGCCGAGCGGGTACGGCTCCCGCGGCGGCTTGAGCAGGCTCAATAGCGCCGGCAACAATGTGATGCTGGTGGCGAAAGCGATCAGCATGCCGACGCCGGCGATGAGGCCCAATTCGGAAACGCCCTTATAAACCGTCGGCAGGAACGAGAAGAAGCCGGCCGCCGTCGCCAATGCCGCGAGCGTCAACGGCGCGCCGGCGCGCCTGCCCGATTGCAAGAGCGCGTCGCGCAGATTGTCGGTCTCGTGCCGCTCCGCGCGATAGCGAACGCTGAACTGCAGTCCGAAGTCGACGCCGAGACCGACGAACAGCACTGCAAAATAGATCGATATCAGATTGAGCGTACCGACCATCAGCATGCCGAGCGCGGCCGTGATGGAAAGTCCGACGACAAGGCAGGCGAACACCGCAAAAATGATGCGCGCCCAGCGCAGCGCCAGCCACAGAATGACGAGCACAACCACAATCGTCACGGTGGCGTTGAGCGCCGCATTCTCCTTGATTGTCGCGAATTCCTCGTCCGCCATCGGCACCGGGCCGGTCAGGCGCAGGTTCGCCTGATACTTCGATGCGAAATCGAGATCCTTCGCGGCCTGCCGAATGGCATCGGTTGCCCGTTCCCCCGGTTCGAGCTCGGAATAGTCGAGCGAAGCGCGGATTTGGAGGAAGCGCAGCAGCTCATCGGGCGCCGAAGCGCCGCCCTCGACCAGTTCATGCCAGGAAAAGCTCGCCGGCTGCCCCGCATTCACCTTCTCGATCGCGGCGGCGGCGAGATTCATCGGCCATGTCATGTTGTCGAGCGTGATCTGGCCGCCCTGCACGCCGAGCAGGCCGAATTGCAAAGCTTGAATGACGCCGCGGAGCGAGGGGTCGCCGGCCAGCACCTGCACGAGGCGTTGCGCCTGCGTCAGCATTTTCATCTGTGGCGCAAGATCGGCAGCCGTCTCGAACAGAAGGGCGTTCTGCGCAAAAAAGCTGCCGCCTTTCGGCTGCTCGATGGAGTGAAACAAATCCTTCTGCTGCGACAGCCGCTGCACCAGCGCGTTGGTTGCTTCGTCGACCAATTCCGGCGTCGGCGCATTGATGACCGCGACGATCATTTCGTATTGCGGGAAGGCCTTTTCGAAAGCGGCTTCGCGCTGGCGCCACGGCATGTTTGGCGAAATGAGCCGGTTGACGTCCGTCGTCATCGCAAAGTGCGTGGCGGCATACCAGGACGACACCAGCGTCAGCAGGATTGCCGCGGCGATCACCGGCCAGGCGTATTGCGCGCAAAAATCGATTGCGCGGACAACGAGAGCGGTGATCGTCTTCATGGGCTAGTCAGCGTCGGAATGGGGATGGTCAACGGGATGGGCGGATCAACGAAGGGGTTTGAGGCGTCATGACAAAGGCGAATTGGAGGCAGATGAATCGGGCTCGATGCCCTAAATGCCCTGAATGGCCGCAAAAGTGAAATCCTGGATATTTTCCTATCCCGTTCGCTCCATTTTGCTTCCGTTGCCGGTCGGACATACCGGAATCTCGTGTTCCAGCCGATTCGACCGCCAAGGTGGGGGTCCCCGAACCGTTTGCAGGCAAACGCGTTACCTTCGGACGCCGGGGGAAAACCTCCGGTTCAATGCGACGTGGAACGGTTTTCCGGGATACCGTAGCCCGCTGGACAAGGGGTGGCATTTCCGCTCAATGGGGCGGTTTAAGGGGTCATTGGCTGCCGGTCCGGCGCGGCGAGCAAGACCTTAACGAATAGGTCCGGGCTTGATTGACACGTCTTCGCAGCCAAGTAACGAGACAAGTATCTGAGACATATAACTGAGACATGCATAACTGGGATATGAACGGCGGCAGCCGCATTGTTGCGGCGCATGGCCGCAGACCCGACATAAACTGTCATTCAACCGAAACTGTCATTCAACCGGCCGATGGACCGGGAGGTCTTGATGAAAGTGATACTCGCTCAGCCTCGCGGTTTCTGCGCCGGCGTCGTCCGCGCCATCGAGATCGTCGAGCGCGCGCTGCAGAAATTCGGCCCGCCGGTCTATGTGCGTCACGAAATCGTCCACAACAAGCATGTGGTGGAGAGCCTGAAAGCCAAAGGCGCGCGTTTCGTCGAAGACCTCTCCGAGGTTCCGGCCAATGCGGTCACCATTTTCAGCGCGCACGGTGTGGCAAAGAGCGTCGAGGAGGAAGCGGCATCGCGCAATTTGCCGGTCCTGAACGCCACCTGTCCGCTGGTCACCAAAGTCCACAACCAGGGCAAGCGCTATGTCGGCCAGGGCCGACGGCTCATTCTGATCGGCCATGCCGGCCATCCCGAGGTCGAGGGCACGATGGGCCAGATCGCCGAGCCGGTGACGCTGGTGCAGACCGAGAGCGACGTCGCCAAGCTCGACATACCGGCGGATACCCCGGTGGCCTATGTCACGCAGACCACACTTAGCGTCGACGACACGCGCGGCATCATCGCCGCGCTGCATAACCGCTTCACCGATATGGTCGGGCCGGAGACGCGCGACATCTGTTACGCGACGCAGAACCGGCAGACCGCGGTGCGTGAACTGGGCGGACTGGTCGACGTTATCCTGGTGGTTGGCGCCAAGAACAGCTCCAATTCCAACCGGCTGCGCGAGATCGGCGAAGAAGCCGGCACGCCGAGTTACCTGATCGCCGACGGCAGCGAGCTCGATCCGGATTGGTTCCGCAATGCCTCGACCGTCGGCATCACCGCAGGCGCCTCGGCGCCGGAAGTGCTGGTGGAGGACGTCATCAGCGCACTGCGGCGGCTCGGTCCGGTCGATGTCAGCCAGCTGCACGGCCGCCACGAAACCATCGAGTTCCGCTTGCCGCCGGAGCTGACGGACGGCGTGACCGCCGGCCGCGCAACCGCGAAAGTCTAAATTGAACGGCTCAGATTGAACGGGTCTTTGCGGCGGCAACACGAACGTAAAAGAGGATCATAGCTTTGGGTGTATCTCTGCGACAGAAGGCGAAAGTCGGCGCCTATGTGCTGCGTCAGCGTCTAGCGGGGCGCCAGCGCTATCCGCTCGTGCTCATGCTCGAGCCGCTGTTCCGCTGCAATCTCGAATGCGTCGGCTGCGGCAAGATCGACTATCCCGATGCGATCCTCAATAAGCGCCTTTCGGTTGAGGAATGCCTCGACGCGGTCGACGAGTGCGGCGCGCCGATGGTCGCCATTCCCGGCGGCGAGCCGCTGATCCACAAGGAGATCGGCGAGATCGTCAAAGGCATCGTCGCGCGCAAAAAATTCGTCTCGCTGTGCACCAATGCGCTGTTACTCGAAAAGAAGCTGCATCTGTTCGAACCGTCGCCCTATTTGTTCTTTTCGGTGCATCTCGACGGCATCAAAGAGCATCACGATAAATCGGTGTGCATGGAAGGCGGCTTCGAGAAAGCCGTGTCCGCGATCAAGGCCGCCCAGGCCAAGGGCTTTACCGTCAACGTCAACTGCACGATCTTCGACGGCCATCCGGCGGAAGACATCGCAAAATTCCTCGACTTGACCGAACAGCTCGGCGTCGGCGTTTCAATCTCGCCCGGCTATGCCTATGAGCGCGCGCCCGACCAGGAGCACTTCCTGAGCCGCCGCAAGACCAAGGAACTGTTCCGCAACGTCTTTAGGCTCGGCAAAGGCAAGAACTGGAATCTGACGCATTCCGGCATGTTCCTCGACTTCCTTGCCGGCAACCAGGAATTCCACTGCACGCCGTGGGGCATGCCGACGCGAAACATCTTCGGCTGGCAGAAGCCGTGCTACCTGCTCGGCGAAGGCTACGCCAAGACCTTCACCGAGCTGATGGAGACCACCGACTGGGATCTCTACGGCACCGGCCGCTACGAAAAATGCGCGAATTGCATGGCGCATTGCGGCTACGAGCCGACCGCGGCCGAAGCCATGATGGCGCATCCGTTGCAGGCCGCGATGATCGCCTGGCGCGGCATCAAGACCGGAGGCCCGATGGCGCCGGAAATCTCGCTCGAAGACCAGCGCCCCGCGCAATACGTCTTCGACAGCAATGTGCAGCTGACGCTGTCGGCGATGCGCGCCAACGAGGCGCGCGAGAAGGCCGCCAAAGCGGCGCACACTTCGGCCAGCGCGGCGTAACTCGGTGCGGGAGCGCATGAACCGCTCAGATGTCATACGCGTCCTGAAGCAGCACGAAGCCGAGCTTAAAAGACTCGGCGTCGAGCATCTTTTCCTATTTGGCTCCATCGCCCGCGATGATGCTAACGATGCTTCGGATATCGATCTGTTCTTCGATCATCCCCGCGGTCAACTCGGTCTATACGAATTGATGGACGTGAAGGAGCGCGCCCAGAAGATTTTAGGTCGACGAACCGACATCATGACGCGCGCCAGCTTGCATCCGGCGTTACGCGAAAAGATCGAAGAAACCGCGCTACGTGTGTTTTGATGGCGGATCGCTCGCTTGCTCTGCGCTTGACCGACCTCGTCGAGGCTATCGAACGCGTTCGTTCAGTGGTCGGCAAGCTAAGCCTGGAAGAGTTCGAGGCCAGTTGGGAACAACAATGGATGGTGGAACGAGGCGTTCTTATCATCTCAGAAGCAAGCCGCCATTTGAGCGCCGAATTGAAATCATGACACCCGAATATTCCATGGGCTAAAGTCGCCGGCATTGGAAGCGTATTACGCCACGACTACGAGCGCATTGCTGCCGACGTGGTATGGAAACTCGCGACGGTTGATTTGCCTATTCTGGATGCGGCCTGCCGAAGCGAGTTGGCAAGAGATTAGCGCGTCGGCGCCACCCTCCTACGCCACCCTCGCCCGCAGCGTCGGGATTTTACTCACGTCCTCCTCGCGCTCGGCGTGCCAGGTATCGTAGGCACCCTGCATGCGCACCCAGACTGCGGCGCCGTCGCCAAACAGCTTGCCGAGCCGGACCGCGACCGACGGCGAGACCGGCTTCCGCTCACGCAAAATCTCATAGAGATGCTGGCGGGAAATGCGGAGAAGCTGCGCGATCTCGGCCTTGCTCCGCCCCGTTGCCGGAATCACGTCCTCGCGCAACAAGGCGCCGGGATGCGTCGGGCAGCGGGCCGGATTACGCTTGGCGGCATGAGCCATGATTGTTCTCCTCAGTGATACTGCTCGAAGTCGACGCGGCAAGCGTCGCCGTCTTCGAACTCAAACGTGATGCACCATGGTCCGTTAATATGGACCGAATAACGCATCGGGCGAAAACCTCGCAGCGGATGGAAATCGAAGCCTGGAAGATTCATTTCTTCTGGCAGCATGGCGACGTCCAAACGGTCCAGACGGCGTAAGATGCGGGCATGCATCTTGGCGTCGATCTTGCCGGTTCGACCGTACTCCCAAAGCTCGGCCAGACCCTTGCTTTTGAAGCTCCTGATCACAACGCCATTGTAAGCCAATAACTGACTTATGTCAACCATTAGCTTACGTGCGAAGCTACATCCCCCACTCGACCTTGCGCGCATTGCCGCTGGTGAGATTGCGGTAGCGCGCCAGCGCCCACAGCGGAAAGAATTTCGCATAGCCGTGGTAGCGCAGATAAAAGACGCGGGGAAAACCGGTCGCGGTGTAGCGCTCTTCGTTCCAGAAGCCGTCGGCGCCTTGGGTCTGGCTAAGATATTTGATGCCGCGCGCCACCGCCGGATGATCGATATCGCCTGTGGCCATGAAGCCGAGCAGCGCCCAGGCCGTCTGCGAGGCGGTCGACGGCGCTTGCTCGTAGCCATGGTAATCGAGCTTATAGCTTGAACCGTCCTCGCCCCAGCCGCCGTCGTCGTTCTGGATCGCGGCGAGCCAATCGACCGCCTTGCACATTTCCAGCGCGTCACGGCCAAATCCCGCGGCATTAAGCGCGCAGAGCACCGACCAGGTGCCGTAGATGTAATTCATGCCCCAGCGGCCGTACCAGGAGCCGTCGGCAAGCTGAGTGCGGCGAAGATAGTCGATCGAGCGTTTGACGGCAGGGCTTTCGGTGTCGCCGAGCTGCGCCAGCATCGACAGGCAGCGCGCGGTGACGTCTTCGGTCGGCGGGTCGAGCAGCGCGCCGTGATCGGCGAACGGAATATTGTTGAGATAATAATATTCGTTGTCGGCGTCGAACGCGCCCCAGCCGCCGTTTGAGCTTTGCATGCCGACGATCCACTCGCGCGCGCGCTCGATCGCGGCGCGGTAATCCGCCGGTGCAAACCCTTGCTGCGTAATGCCTTGTTGCGCAATGCCTTGCATGCGGTCCATCGCCATCGCCACGACGGCGGTATCGTCGACGTCGGGATAATGCGGATTGGCGTATTGGAACGCCCAGCCGCCGGGCCGCAGACCGGGCCGCCGCGCGATCCAGTCGCCGCGCAGGTCGAGCACTTGCATCGGCTTAAGCCAGTCGAGGCCGCGTTTGACTTCGGCAACCGCGCGCTCGCCGCCGACTTCCATGAGCGCATGGCAGGCGAGCCCGGTGTCCCAGATCGGCGAGACGCAGGGCTGGCAATAGGTTTCGTCGTCGCGCACGACCAGGAGCTTCTCGATTGATTTGCGGGCGATGGCGCGCTGCGGATGATCCTGCGGATAGCCGAGCGCTGAGTACATCATCACGCTGTTCGCCATCGCCGGGAAAATCGCGCCGAGCCCGTCCTCGCCGTTCAAGCGCTCGCCGACCCAGGCGACGGCGCGATCGATGGCGCGCCGGCGCGTGGCTCGTGGAAAATACGGCTCCGCCGCGCGCAAAAGATTGTTGACGGCGCGGAAAAACCAGAACCAAGCCGCTTTCTGTTGCGGCGCCTTCGGCGTCGGCCCGAGCGATTGCGGCGGCTCGAGAAATAATTCGCCGATGCTGACGCCTTTGGCGTTCACCGCGCGCGGCTTCTTCGCCATCAGCACCAGGAGCGGCACGATCACGGTGCGGCTCCAGTACGAAATCTTGTCGAGATGAAATGGAAACCATTTCGGCAGCAGCATGATCTCGACCGGCATCACCGGCACCGCGCGCCACGACACGATGCCATAGAGCGCCAGCAGGCAGCGGGTGAACACATTCGCCCGCTCGGCGCCGCCGCGCATGCGGATCGCCTCGCGGGCGCGGCGCATATGCGCGGCTTGCGGCTCGTCTCCGATCATCTTCAGCGCGAAATAGGCTTTCACCGTCGCGCTCATGTCGAAATCGCCGTCGCGGAACAGCGGCCAGCCGCCGTGCGCGCCCTGGATGCGGCGCAGATAGGCGGCGATGCCGACTTCGCGCGCGGCATCGACCGGTTCGCCGAGATAGTGGCGCAGCAGCACGTATTCGGCCGGGATGGTGGCGTCCGCTTCCAGCTCGAACAGAAAATGACCGTCGGCGCGCTGGCAGGCGAGCAGCGCCTGCGTGGCTCTTTCTATTTGCCGATCGAGATCGATTTCGCTCATTGGCGCTTCGCTTCGCGCGGCGCGATGAGCTCGGCGGCGCGGTTGCCGGATCGGATCGCGCCTTCGATGGTGGCGGGCAAGCCGGTATTCGTCCAATCACCGGCAAGCAGGAGATTGCGCCACGCGGTTTTGGCGCCGGGCCGCTTTAAATCCTGCGCCGGCGTGGCGGCAAAGGTGGCGCGGCGCTCGCGCACGATCTGCCAAGGAGGCAACTCCGCCGGCAACCCGGTCACGCTCGCCACCTCCGCCCAGATCGTCTTTGCCAGCTCCTCCCTCGGCGTATCGATCAATCGATCGCCGGCACTGATCGTGACCGACAATCGGCCGGGAAAGGCGAAAAGCCATTCGACGGTGCCGTTGAGAACGCCGAGGATCGGCGGCTGATCCGCCGGCGGTTCGATGCGAAAATGCGCGTTGACGATGGCGCGAAACTCGGTCGGCGCGTCAAGGCCGCGGACCAGCGCAGCGGCCGCATAGGGCGGCACTGCGAGGATGACGCCGTCGTCTTCCGCAAGCGCGATCGTTTCGCCGCCGAAATCGAGCGCATCGACGCGGCCAGCGCCGAAGCGGAACGCGCGCAGCTGATGCTCAAAGCGCACGGCGGCGCCGCGCTGTTGCAGCATGGCGAGCGCGGGCTCGATCAGCGTCGCGCTTAAGCCGTCGCGGGCGATCAGCGGCCGGCAGGCGCGGCCGCCGGCGGCGAGCGTTTCGCGGATCACCGCGGCTGCGAGTTTTGCCGATCCATGCCGCGGGTCGATATTCAGCGCGGCAAGCAACAGCGGCTCGACCAGCCGCCGATACAGCGCCCCTTTGCAGGCGATGATATCGCCGACCGTCTTGTCCGCCGGCGACCACAGCAATCGCAGCAGCGCCGCATAGTCAAACGCGCGCGTGCCGGGCACCCGGCGGGCGGAATCGAAAATCCACCACGGCACGCGGCCGTCGTTGAACCGGAGCGTCCAGCGTTCCCGGCTGGCAAGGTCGATAAATTGAAATTCGGCCGCCGCCGGCCCGATCAGGCGCCGCGCGGCGCCGACGTCGCGCAGATAATCGAGCGCGGCGCGATTGCCGGAAAGCAAAAGGTGATTGCCGTTGTCGATGGTCATGCCGACCGATGCGTCGTGATAGGAGCGGCAGCGGCCGCCGGCAAAGGCGGTCGCCTCGTGCACGACCACGCGCTCGCCGCGGCCGGAAAGTTGCAACGCGGCGGACAACCCGGCAAGGCCGGCGCCGATAATGTGAACGGTTGCCGTCATCGCAAAAATAGCATCAGAAGAGATTGCGCAACACGATGAGAAGAATTCTTACGCGCGGCAAATGCACCGCCGCGCGCGGCAGCGTAAAGCCACGCGCCATCAGTTGGTCGAGAATGAGGCGGTAGGCCTCGCCCATGATGCGCGGCGCCCGCACCGCGCGCCGCGGGTTTTGCGCCATGATCGCGCGCGCTTCCTGAAAGTGCGCTTTCGCCATTTCGACGATCACGGCACAGGCCTCACCGAGCATCGGATTTGCCAGCACCGTCCCCGGATCGGCGCTGATGATCCCGGCGCCGCGCAGCGCCTCACGCGGCAGATAAAGCCGCCCGAGAGCCGCGTCCTCGTCGAGGTCGCGCAGGATATTGGTGAGCTGCAGCGCACGGCCGAGATGATGGGCAAGCGCCAGGCCGGCGCCGCGCTCGATGCCGAAGACGCGCACCGAGAGCCGCCCGACCGCGCACGCGACGCGGTCGCAGTAAAGATCGAGCGTTGCCCGGTCGGGCGCGCGGATATCGGCAACGACGTCCATCTCCATGCCGGCAATGACGGCGAGAAAATCGCCATGCGCGAGATCGAATGTGCGCACGGCCTGCGCCAGCCCCAAGAGCTGCGGCGGGGCTGAGCCGGCATACAGCGCCGCGATATCGCCGCGCCAGCGCTCGAGCGCGGCGCTGCGTTCTTCGCGCGGGCCGGGATCGTCGGCGATGTCATCGACCGCACGGCAAAAAGAATAGATCTCGAACATCGCCTCGCGCTGGGCGCGCGGCAATATCCGCATCCCGGTATAGAACGAGCTTCGCGAGGCGCGCTCCGCAGCTTGCGTGGACGTGCTCACTCAGGCACCCCGCGGCTTGTGCGACGCGGCGAAGAAGCGCCGGCCGAGGCGGCGCGAGGCGCCGCGCAAAATGCCGAGCATCGTGAAGCCGGTGACGGCGGGCACTGAAAGATGCACGCGTTCGCTCAAGGGATCGCGCAGTTCGAGCACGCGCGTCAGCCGATGCGCCAAGGTATTGATGACGGAAACTTCCAGGCCGAGCCGGGCGTCGCCGATCGCCGCGGCGAAACCGTCGCTCTCGCTCAACAGCCGTTCGGTACGCGTCGCCAGTTTGTGCAGGCAGTCGAGCAATTGCGGCGACGCGCGCTCGCGGCCAAGCGCGTCCACGCCGCTGCCGCTCGCTGCGAGCATATCCTGCGGAATATAGACCCGGTCGAGATTGCGATAGTCGAGCTTGCAGTCCTGCAGATGATTGATGATTTGCAAGGCGGCGCACAGCGCGTCGTTCAACGGCCAGACCGCGCGGCTCTCGCCATGGACCTCGCAGACGAAACGGCCGACCGGCATAGCCGAGAGCGAACAATAGGAAATCAGATCGTCCCAGTCGCGATAGCGCAGCTTGGTGACGTCGAGCTTGAATGCGGCGATGAGATCCTGCGCATGCTTCGGCGTGAGACCGCGCTCGGCGAGCGCGGCGCGCAGCCGCACCGCAACCGCATCGTCGGTGTTGGCGCCGTTAAGCCCGGCTTCAAGGCGATCGAGCAGACGAAGCTTCTCGGGCGGCGGTAGCATCGCATGATCGGCGATGTCGTCGGCGGTGCGCACGAAATTGTAGAACGCCAGGATCGCCTCGCGATAGCGCGGGTGAATGAGGAAGGACGCCACCGGAAAATTCTCATCCCGATGGCCTTTGCCCGACCGTAATGCGCTCGCGTCGCTCATCGCAATCCCGAGACGTTGGGCTTTTTCGAAAGATCGGCTTGCGCGCGGCCTTTCCACATGCCGCCGCGGCCGCGCGCATGCTGATAGGCGGAATCGATTGTGAAGGCCATATACATTGCCGCAATCGCCGGCAGCGCCGGGGCCCACGCTGTCGATAGGCCATAGAAGCGCAGCGTCCGCCGGAACGCGAAGGCCATCAACAGCCAGACGAAGATGCCGATGAACTGCGGCACGCCGCCGGCGAAGATCGCGAGCTCGACCGGCGCGAGATAAGTCAGCGCGAGACCGACGATGGTTCCGGCCAGTACAAGCGGCGAATAGCGCAGCTGCGCATAGGCGGTGCGCGACACCATGCGGCGGATGTCTTCGATGGCGGGATAAGCGCGGATCGAGTGCACGCGTTCGGTCAGCGCGAGCGAAATCGCACCGTGGCGCTTAAGCGCTTTGGCGAGCGCGCAGTCGTCGATCAAGGCATCGCGGATCGCGGCCAAGCCGCCGGCTTGTTGCAGCGCGTCGCGGCGAACCAGCATGCAGCCGCCGGCCGCGGCCGCGGTGGCGCGCCGCGGGTCGTTCGCCCAGGCAAAGGGGTAGAGCATCTGGAAGAAGAAAATGAAGGCCGGCACGAACATGCGCTCGGCGAAACTCTTGCAGCGCAGCTTGGCCATTAGAGAGGTAAGGACGAAGCCGCCCTCTTCCGCCCGCGCGACAAGGTGCATCAGCGCATCCGGCGCGTAAACGATGTCGGCATCGGTCAACAGCAGATAAGTCGGCGGCTCGGGTGCGCTCTGCGCAAATTCGACGCCCTGCTGCTGCGCCCAGAGTTTTCCGGTCCAGCCGGACGGGAGCGGCCTGCCTGGCAATATGGTCAGGCGATCGCTTGCATCCATCAAAATCGCCGCGCCGCGCGCCACGTCCGCCGTGCCGTCGCGGCTTTGATCGTCCACGACAATCACCGTGAGCCCACCCGGATAATTCTGTCGCAACAGCGCGGCGACTGTCTCGCCCACGCATTCGGCCTCGTCGCGCGCGGGGATGACGGCCGCAACCGCCGGCCATGAGCCTACCAATGTGCCGGTCCACGACCGGCTCTCGTCATCGCGTTCGGTCGCGCGCCAGAAGCCGCCGCGCGCCGCGATGAGATAGAGCCAGATCGCGAGCACCATTGACGCTATAAGGTCGTTGGCCACACATTCTCCATGAGGGGCGGACATAGCCGGCGCCAGCGGGATTACCCGCGAGTGGCGGCCTCGTTATCCCCTAAATGTAAGACTTGATATAGGACCCTGTAGCGCCGCTGGAACGCCGGGTAAACTAGCCGATGGATGCCAAAAACAGCCCTTTTCTGGCGCGCCTCGACGCCGTGGCGGCTGATACCGAGGCGCTCCTCGACCGGCTTCTCGCCGCGACGCCGGCCGCCGGCGAATTAAACCGCCCGGCGCGTCTGATCGAGGCCATGCGTTATTCGAGCCTCGGCGGCGGTAAGCGCTTCCGGCCGTTTCTGGTCGTCGAATCCGCAAGCCTATTCGATGTGCCGCGGCAGAACGCCTTGATGGCGGGCGCGGCATTGGAATGCGTGCATTGTTATTCGCTCGTGCATGACGATCTGCCGGCCATGGACAACGACGAACTACGGCGCGGGCAGCCCACCGCGCACAGAAAATTCGACGAGGCGACTGCGATCCTCGCCGGCGACGGGCTTCTCACCTTCGCCTTCGATATCCTGTCGCGCCGCGAAACGCATGCCGATGCGGCCGTTCGCATCGAGCTCGTCAATGCGCTGGCGCGCGCCGCCGGCATCGGCGGCATGGCCGGCGGCCAGATGCTCGACCTCGCCGCGGAGGGCCGCTTCGGCGCGCGGACGCTCGGCCAGAGCGAGGTGCGGATGTTGCAGGCGATGAAGACCGGCGCGCTGTTGCGCTTTGGCTGCCAGGCCGGCGGCATTCTCGCGGCGGCGACGCCGCTGCAGCGCGCGGCGCTCGAGCGCTATGGATCGGCGGTCGGCGAGGCGTTCCAGATCGCCGACGATCTTCTGGACATCGAAGGCGACCCGGCGCTGGTCGGCAAATCGACCGGCAAGGATGCGGCGGCCGGCAAAGCGACCTTCGTCAGCGTGCTCGGCGTGGCCGGGGCCAAAGCGCGATTGCGGGAGCTCGTCGCGGAAGCCGAAGCGGCGCTCGCGCCATTCGGGCAGTCGGCGGCAATCCTCATCGAGGGCGCAAGATTTGTCGCCGAACGGCATGCTTAAATTCTGCAAGTCTGTAAGTCTGCAAGTCTGCAAGTCTGCAAGTCTGCAAGTCCGTAACTGAGCCGATACGTCGCAGCGCCGTAACAGTATCGTGGAATTGATGGCTTTGAGGTGGAATTGCGATGCCGGACGTTCTCGGAGAAAAATCAAACCCGACCCGAACTTTCCGTCGGCTTTCGAACACTAAGTTGATCATGAGCACGTCGGCGCGCTGGACAATCTGCACGTGCGCCGCCGCCCTGCTGGCGGCGACGTTCTCCTTTCCGGCGCAAGGTCCATTTGCCGCCGCGACGGCGCAGGCGCAAAGCGCGCAACATCGGGGCGGCAGGCACGCCAAGAAGCCCCCCATCCAGCCGGCCGGTCCAGCGGGGCAACAGTCGAAATTTCCGCCGCGCCCGCCGTTCACCGCCGCCGACGATGACGTTGCCGCCATTCCCGGCATGCCCGACGCGCGGTTTTGGGCGGACTCGGAGACCGACTTCGCCAAGGCGCTGCCGGCGCAGCCTGGCCCGTGGCTCATTCTTTCAACCGGCGGCGCCGATGGAGCTTTCGGCGCCGGATTGCTCAACGGCTTGAGCGCAGCCGGCAACCGGCCGGACTACTCCGTCGTCACCGGGGTGAGCACCGGCGCGCTGATGGCGCCATTTGCGTTCGCGGGGCCGAAATATAACTCGGCCCTCAAGGCCGCTTACACGCAAATCACGGCGGCGGACGTTTTCGAGGTCGGCTCGACCGGCGAGAGTTTTGTCGATTCCTGGCCGCTGAAGGATCTGATCGCAAAACAGATTACGCCGCAATTGCTCGCCGATGTCGCCGCCGGTTACCAAGCCGGGCGGCGCCTGTTCGTGGTCACGACCGATCTCGATGCCGAGCGCTCCGTGGTCTGGAACATGGGCACCATCGCCGCGCATGCCGGCGACAAGATTGGCGGCGAGGCCGCGCTCAATCTGTTCCGCACCGTGCTCCTTGCCTCCGGCAGCATTCCCGGCGCTTTTCCGCCGGTGCTGATCGACGTCGAGGGCAATGGCAAACGCTTTGCCGAAATGCATGTCGACGGCGGCGTCGGCGGACAGTTTTTCGTCGCGCCGGTCGCCTTGATGTCAAGCAACAGCGGTTACCGGATTCCGGCGACGCAGCTCTATATCGTGGTCAATAGCGGGCTCCAGCCGGATTTTCAGGTGGTCGATCGTGCGACGCCGGCGATTCTTGCCCAGACGGTCGACACCGCGGTCAAGGACGATTTGCGGCTCATGCTCGACCGTGCCTACATCGCGGCGAAAAATAGCGGCATCGGCTTTAACGTCGCCACCATTCCGGCTAACTTCAACGCGCCGAGCCGTGGCCCATTCGATCCGAATTATATGAAGGCTTTGTTCGACGCCGGCTACCAGCAGGGCAAAGGCGCAGCCGCATTCGCCGATGCGCCGCCGCCTTATCCCGGTCAGCCGGCAAACGACGCAAACGACAATGCCAAATCGCAATCGAACGACATTGCAAAACCTGGAGCGACAAAATGAGAAAGCTGGGAGGGTTAGTGTCGACACTTGCATTGGCGAGTGTGCTCGTGGCAATCGCGGCGACGCCGTCGGCTGCGGCGGCGAAGAAACACACGAGATCGCGCGCCTATGACGGGCTATGGAGCGTCTCGATCCGCACCCAGGCCGGCCCCTGCGATCCGAGCTACCGCTACCCCGCGCGCATCGTCGGCGGCCAGCTCCAGCAGGCCGACAACGATTTCAGCTATCAAATCTCCGGCGTTGTCGTGCCGAGCGGTGCGATTGCCGTGACGGTGAGCAAAGGCGGCCAGAGCGCCACCGGTTACGGCCGGCTGCGCGGCGCCAGCGGCTACGGCCGCTGGAGCGCCGGCGGCAATACGTGTTACGGCACCTGGAGCGCGATGCGCCGCGCGTCGAACTAATTCTTGCAACCGAAACTCAGGGCGCTTGGCGCTCCGGCCGGTTAACACAGCAGTTGGGCGGCACCATATTGACCGACGCGGTTGGGATCGTTCCTGCTCCCGCCGCCGCGATTTCGATCGCCACGTCGTCAATCTCTACGTTTAGAATCGCCGCGTCGGCTTTATCCTGATCTGGATCGCCGGATTCGTCGTTCATGGCAGCAAACTCCCCATTTAGACGCAGTGTTCAGCCTGTCTTGCTAACCCGTCTTGCGCGCCGGCACGTTGGCGTTCCACCACGGGCAGACGTCGGCGGCGCGCAGATAGTTGCCGTCCATGACATTGACCGGCTCGCGGCCGCCGGCCGCGGCGACTTTGGCGCGCAGGTTGCGCGCGTCTTCGCGGCCTTCCGGCTTAAGCCACATGCGGTCGTGACCCCACAGGCTCGGACCTTCGGTGCGTTCGTGCGGCGTCCAATTCGCGGTGTCGATCGAGCGGCCGCCCCAGCCGTATTCGACCATGAATTTTGACGGCGAATACGAATAGAACGACGTGACGTGATCGTTGACGTGGCGGCCGAACGTCGAGGCGATCATCTCGGGCTTGCGCAGCGCGAGATCGTAGGCCTGCCCGACGTCGTCGAGATAACAGACCTCGAACATCATGTGATGGATGCCGTTCTTGCCGGTATCGATGAAAGCGAGGCTGTGGTGGCGCGCATTGATGTGAAAGAAATAGGCCTTGAACGGCTTGAGGATATGGTCGGTCGGCTTGAAATTGAGGATTTCGGTATAGAACGGCACCACGTCGTCGAGCCGTTCGGCCGTGAGCACGGCATGGCCCATGCCGAGCGGGCCGGTGCGGAAACCGGAGATCGAGCGGCCGGGCTTGAACGGCTCGCTCGCCGTCTCCGCTCCGTGAACCGCTTCGAGCCGGTTGCCGATCGGGTCGGAGAAAACGATCAAGTCTTTCACCCGGCGTTCATCCGCGAGCGCCCGCGACCCGCGCGCGATTTTCACCCCGGATTTTTCCAGATGCGCCGCGAGCGCATCGAGCGCCACGGCATCGGCGACTTCCCAGCCGTAGAACGACGGGCCCTCATCCGCGTCGGTATGAACGATGACGCGCTGCTTGCGGTCGTCCATGCGCAAGGCGAGCGTGCCGCGGCTCTTGTCGACCAGTTGCATGCCGAGGAAACGGGTGCCGTATTCCGCCCAGTCGTCGAGATTCTTGGTGCGGATGCCGACATAGCCCAGGGCATTCAGATTCATCGGAGTTCTCCTGGGCCATTTATAGCATATTGGGCTTCGACGATCACCTCTCCCCGCCAGCGCCGCAAATCATTGCCCGGCCGGCGCGTCGCTCGAAGCCGGGCTCGATGGCAGTTTCTGGCCGAGATAGCGGGGAATGACGATGCGCTGGCCTTCGCTTAAGCCTGCGGTGTCCGAGATTTTATTGATCTGGTTCAGCGCCCAGAGCGGCACATGATAGGCCGCCGCAAGCGTGTGCAGCGTGTCGCCGGCATGAGCCGATACCGCCACGCCTGAATCCCACAGCTCGATCGGCACAGACGGCGGAATGACAATGCGCAGCGGCACGGCCTCCCCGCCCCCACCCGCAGCGGCCGATCTGATCTTGCCGGCCAGTTGCTCCTGGATGCGGTCAAACTTGTCCAGATTGATGTGGATGACTTCGGGCCGGTCTTTGAGGTTGTAGCTGGCGTAATGGCCATGAAAGCCGCGTCCCGGCTCCAAGTCGCCGCCGCCCAGGAAGTTGGAGGACTGGTAGAGATTGATATAGCGCTCGACATTGGCCGGTACGGCGTGCGCCGCGCGCGTCGGATCGTAGGTGATGAGCAGCGCCACCGGGACATGCGCGGTTTCGAGCGCTTCGGCGAATTCCACGGCGGAATCGCCGCCGATGGAATGGCCGATAACGGTAATCGGCTTGGGATCGCGGCGATAATCGCTGATGGCTTGATCGGCGACGGAGCGCCACGCCGAATAAGCGCTGATGTCTGCCGCGACGCCGGTGCGGGCGATGCGCGCCGCCAGTTGGTCCATGCCCCAATCGATCAGGCCGATCAGGCCGCGGAACAGATAGGCGCGTCCGTGCACCGTCACCTTTTCGGCCGCGCCCGGCGACTCGGGCGTCGCCGCCTGGCCGGTCGTGGCGAGGCACGCCGCGATCAAGACGGCTGCTAACACGGCGGTAATTTGCTTGGCTTGAACCATGCGCTTTAAGGTTCGGCGTATGACGCTTAAAATAGCCGACCGATCGCGGTTTCGTGGTGAAATTCGGCCAATCGGCCCACTACGGCTAACAACTACGGCTAATCTGAGTCCATGAAGTTCCTTACGAGATTGGCGAGCGGCCAGATCGCTCTGTGGTGCACGTACTGGCTGATCGGAACTCCGCTCGCTCTGGTTTGGGACGCGAGCGGCGCATGCATGGTCGCCGGCTGCGGCATCGAGGAGCCGCTTATCGCGGGATTTGTCATAGCGCTCTTCACCCTGGCGAGCGCGGCCATGCCGTTTGTCGCAGTGGCGATATGGCGGAGCGCATCGAATTACCCACAACAGGCACGGTGGCAAAAGCTGCTCGCATTCGGCGCCAAATTAGCTGCGGCGTTTTCGGGGGTAGTGGCGGCGCTCAGTGTGGCGGGTTTGCTCTATCTGGCCTACGACGTCATCTATGCCGCTCTCGCCCGCGAGTGATATGCCGTCCGAGCCTCGGATCGGTCTATCCATTGCGGACGGAATTCCGTCATGGCCCCCGGGCTAAACACTTGTTCCGGCCAGCCACGACTTCCGCTCACCAATCTCCAAAGACGTGGATGCCCGCAACATAGGCGAGCGAAGCGACGCCGTTCTTCGAACGGCTATGTGCGGGCATGACGCGTGACTGTGCAGTGAAGACGTGGGTACGGCGCGGAGCCTGTCATCGGGCCGCGCTTCGCGAGGACCCGTTGACGCCTTTGCCCACACTACAGAGACCCGTTGCTTGAAAATGAGGCGGCGATGACGTCGTCACCTGCGGCCGAAGGCTGTTGGCTGCTGAATTGGTCGGCGCTATGCGAAACACCGTAGGTTCTTCTCGCATAGTCCTTCATATCGGCGAGCGTCAGCTTTCGCTTGATGGGCAAGTCTCCCGAATCCACCGAATTTGACAGCGCGTCGAGAAAAGTCGCCCACTCTGTCGGCTCGGGTTTCGCCGACTCCTGCAGAACACGTTGTGGCGCGGCCGGCTTTGCCTCTTGCGCCACACGGTCTGCCGGCCTCGGCTCCTGCGCGACATGTTCGGGCTCGGCCGGCTTCGGCAAGTCCAGTATTACGCCTTGGACGATTTGGCGATGAGTTTCGGCCGCCGGATCGCTCTGCTGATATGCCAACCGCTCGTCTGCGGGTTTCACCGTTGTCGCTGGGTCGGGCTGCGCCGGCTCGAGCGGCCCCGGCATTGCGGCTTGCGCGGTTTCCGCGCGATTTTCTTGCAAACGATCCTGGGCGGTAAACTTGCCGATCTCGCTTTTCACCAAAGTCCGAAACTCCGGATCGAACTGCGCCCCCGGATGGGAGTCATTGTTCGCAATGTACTCGATATTGTCGCCCTCGAGTTTCTTCGATCCCATCCCGCCGAACGTCATCCATGGATTGGGATTATAGATTTCGATCATCCGCCCCACTTTTCCCGCCGTCAGCGGCGGATTCCAGCTCAGCATCGAGGGCTGCAGCGCAATGATCAGGTCGACGTGTTTCGCGTTATTGGCGACGAACACCGAACTGTTCGCGCCCAAACTATAGCCGACGACAACCGTGTGCGTTCCCGGCGGCTGCCGTTCGAGGTCATCGACCAAAGACGGCCAAGCCTGATGCACATAGGTCTCGACTTCGACATCCGGCATCGTTTTGAGCTCGGCGACCAGTTCGACCAGCCCAATTGCCGGCAACGGCCCGAACATCGGCCACAATACGCCGACGAAGGTCTTGGCCTGGACCGGAGAAGCGATCAGCGATCCGCACAGCGCAGCGGCGACCGCGAGTTTCTTCACCTGCCAATTCTTCACGTGCCAGTTGTTCACGTGGAATATCCCCGACTATGTCCCGGTTTGCAGTGAGCCCGGCAATTGCGGGCATTTATGGGACGAGAAGCGGAATCTTTGCGGATGAATAGGGGCGGCCGACGAACGCGGTTAGCATTTCGTTACGACGTCAAAATCAGAGTTAAGCAATGGTAGCCCGCGGAATGGGTTGGGCGCTTGCGAGACCCATCAGTAATTCTCGTCGCCCTATTTCCACGTCATGCCCGCACATAGCCGTTCGAAGAACGGCGTCGCTTCGCTCGCCTATGTTGCGGGCATCCACGTCTTTGGCCGCTCGCTTATGAACGCGTACCGGGTCACGTCAACCTGATGCCGGCGAACTTGATCACCTTGGCCCACTTGTCGATTTCGCCGGCGATCAGCTTGCGATAATCCGCAGGGCTCAGCGGCATCGGTATGCTGCCGAGGTCGACCAGGCGGCCGCGCAGCGTGTCGTCCGCCAGCCCGGCATTGATCGCCTGGTTGAGCTTGTCGATGACCTCCGCCGGCGTGCCGTTGGTCGCGCCTAGGCCCAAGCCTCCGGTGACCTCATAACCCGGCACGGATTCGCTCACGGTCGGCGTGTCGGGCAGCGAAGCGACGCGCTGCGGCGTCGTCACGGCGAGCACGCGCAGCTTGCCGGCCTTGATGAAGCCGAGCGAGGCGATGATGGGATCGAACATGACCTGAGCGCGGCCCGATTGCAGATCGGCCTGCGCCTCCATCTCGCCGCGATACGGCACGTGGTAGAGATCGACGCCGGCCATCATCTTGAAATACTCGCCGGCGATATGGGTGAGATTGCCGGTGCCGTTCGAGGCCATGTTGATCTTGCCCGGATTGGCCTTGGCGTAGGCGATGAATTCGGCAACCGTTTGCGCCGGGAACGACGGCGTCACCACCATGACAAAGGGCGTAGCGCCGAAATAGGCGATCGGCGCGATGTCGCGCTGGATGTTGAAACTGAGATTGTCGTGCAGGAGGCCGCTGATCTCGTTCGGGGTCGCGATCACCAGGAGCGTGTAGCCGTCGGGCGCGGCGCGGGCGACCGCCTCGGTCGACAGATTGGTGCCGGCGCCGGGCTTGTTCTCGACCACGAACTGCTGGCCGAGCCGGTCCGACAACCATTGCCCCATCAACCGGCCCTCGACATCGGGCGAGCTACCCGCCGTATAGCCGACGATGACGCGGACCGGACGCGTAGGATAATCGAGCGCCGCCGCAAGGCGCGGCGCGAAGGGAATGGCGGCAGCACCTGCGGCCAGGCGCAGCGCGTGACGGCGGTGAAACTTCATGACGATGCCCCCCCGATGTGGATTTGCGATGTGGATTTAAGCGTTCCCTCAAATTGAGATCGTAAGCGCAGACGACTTCGGAAGCGAGCGTCGGCGGCCTCGCTTACAAGCAAAAGCGGTGAGCACGACGAAACCCGGTTTCGCGCCGTCGCCGACCGACCCGCGGCATCTGTGCATGCCGATCGAAGATATCCGATTGGCGGGAACGACTTGGCGCGGGACGCTTCTCGCTCGTCATGCCCGGCGTCGCCTTGCTAATGAAGAGGAGGTTTCGGGCGGGCTGCGGCACCGAACCGGGGGCGATTTCAGCGGGTACGAGAGCGGTCACGTCATTCCCTAAGCAACGCTTCGATTCGGAAGTATCGTACAGACATGGGGCTCGGGGAGATTAATTGGTCCAAGGGTATCATTTTATCCCCACAACCCACCGGACAAGGTGGGCATCCCCCCAGAAAATCAATAGCTTAATAGCAAGTTTGCATGTATTTTCAATGAAAAAACTTGCAAATACGGGCCTAAGACTCTATATTGTTAGGCATGACGAAGCTCCAAGAACTCAAGAAGCATCTCCGGCCGGGACAGGTCTATCGCCGCGAGGATCTGGCGCGCCTGTCGAATGCGGTGGACCGGCATCTCAAGCAGCTGGTCGAGGAGGGCACGCTCACGAAACTGGCGGGCGGCCTCTACGCGTATCCGAAAGACACGGCATTCGGGAAAGCGCCTGCGGAGGACGACAAGCTGGTCGGCACTTTCCTCAAAGACGGTCGCTTTCTTCTCACTTCGCCCAACGCGTACAACAGTCTTGGCGTCGGCACGACCCAGCTTTACGACAAGACCGTCGTTTACAATCACAAGCGCCACGGAACTTTCGTGCTGGGCGGGCGGAAGTTTGATTTTCGCGTGAAGCCGTCTTTCCCTAAGACGCTGAGTCAGGAATTTTTGTTGGTCGATCTCGTGAATAATCTCGACTTACTCGCCGAAAACCGGAATGAGGTGCTCGGGCGCGTCAGGGAGCGCGCGGCTTCCTATGACGCGGCACGCTTGCAGCGCGCCGCGCACGACTATGGTAACGTGAGAACAAAAAAGTTCTTCCGAGCATTGCAACAGAACGCGGCGCCGCATGCCCGCTGACTATCTTCACAACCACCCGGACTTTCCCGAGCTCATCCGTATCGTCGCGCGGGAGAAAGGCATCGATCCTGCAATGGTCGAAAAAGACTATTGGATCATGCACTGCCTCTACGGGCTGCAAAGGCTAGGCCTGAAATTCGAGCTGAAAGGCGGCACGTCTCTCTCGAAGGGCTTTCAGATCATCAACCGGTTTTCGGAAGATATCGACATCTGCATTGAGCCACCGCCAGGCCTTGACGTGAAGACGGGGCAACCACGACAGGCCCGCGCATATTAAAAGCCGTCGCGACTTCTATGACTGGCTAGCTAATAAAAAAATCCGTATCGACGGAATTATAAAAGTCGAGCGAGCCCCGGAGTTCGACAATAAAGACCTTTTCAGCGGGGGCATCCGGCTGCGTTACAAGCCAACCGCCGGGCCGCTCGCCGGGTTGAAAGAAGGGGTTCTGCTGGAGACGGGATTCGACACCGTAACGCCGAACACCGCGAAGGATATCAGTTCGTGGGCTTATGACTATGCAGCCGATAACGTGGATATCATCGACAACCGCGCTAAAGGCGTGGCTTGCTATGATCCGGGTTACACGCTCGTTGAAAAACTTCAGACCATCTCAACGAAATTCCGTCTGCAACAGGAATCAAAGGACCGCCCCATCGATTTTATGCGTCACTATTACGACGTTTATGGCCTGCTTCAGCGGCCAGAGGTCCGGGCGTTCATCGGCACGGATGCCTACAAGGCGCATAAGGCCAAGCGATTTCGGCGCGGCGACAATCCGAATATCGCGCAAAACGACGCCTTCGTTCTGAGCAATCCGGAAACGCGTAAAGCCTACAAAAAGGCGTATGAGGACACGAGCGCCCTCTACTATGGCGACAAGCCCAGCTTTGATCAGATTCTCGAGGAGATCGCGGCCTGGGCCGACCGGCTGTAGCCGGTTGCGGGAATCGGATTCGAACCGTTGACTTCAAGTTCCTCCCTCCTTCCCACCCGGACCAAGCATTAATGTCCCCTTCCTAGAGACATCCTCTTGACATCCGTCCTCATATCCGTTACATTCCGCGAATCAAATCTCGCTCGGTAAAGGCCATGGCCCGGAGGCACGCCGGGTCATGGGAGCGAGGGCGGTGCCCGCGGCGGAGTTGCAATCCGTTCTCGGGCGGCTTGGGCATCATGTCTCCCGGCACTAGGACCGGGGTGGGAGGTGCATCCCTGGGCTGGGACAGGCGAAGGCGGGTAACGCCCGTTCAGACCGCGTCCCAGGAAGCCTGGCCTGAAGCTGAGCCTTTGGGATGATGAGTCCCTTTGGCAAGAACCGTGGTGGAACGCCGACAGGCGAGCGCGCCTTGCAAGGCGCGAGCCGCATCGCGAGATGCGGAGGTTGCGAAACAGCGTTTGTCGGCGTTCCGCTTCCTTTTTTGCTTGGCGTCAGGGCTTGGCGAAGCGGTCGAAGCGGAGAGCAAAAGGCAGGCACCACCCCTGACTTTTCTTTCGGACCGGCCTCCTTCGCGCTTCACGTAGCTGGATTTTGACACCTCGCGCGCCAAAGCGCGCCGCGAGAACGGGAGAGCTCGCCCATGACTCTTTTCGACAAGAAGGATTTCGACGCACAGCGTTTCAACGACGACGCCACCGTGTACTTCGCCATGGTGAAGGCGGGGTTCAAGCGCAAAACGCTGAGCCCGGCGGAGTTCGCGCGGCGCTTCACGCTGGAAAGAATTTTGCAGGAGCGGCGCCTGTGCGACGGCTTGGCGCTGTGGCGCGCCTGCCGGCGCAAGGACTGCCGCCGGCATCACAGATGCGGCGGCGATCAGCGTAAATGCCTCAACCGCGCGCTCGCGCTGCCGCGCGAGATACAAATGCGGGTGCGCGAAAAAATCCTCGAAGCGACGCCGCCCAATATCGGCCGCCCCGAGCGCGAGGCGCGGGTCCGCATGCCGCGCGATTTCTATGAGTAGGGAAGCCACGAAAATCGTAGGGGCGGCCCTCGTGGCCGCCCGCCGGCGCGTGTCGGCGCCGCGGGCACCCACGAGGGGCGCTCCTACGGCTCCCAAACGCATCTCAGTCAAACCCAAAAAACCTGCAAAACTCGCCGAGTTCGGCGCGCGGCGCGCGAAAGCTGTTCGCCGGATGCGCGTGGTCGCCGTAGCCGATGGCCACCGCGCAGAACAGCATCTGCTCCGGCGGCATGGCGACGAACGGGCGGACGACCTCGTGAATGCGCGCCCAGGATTCCTGAGGGCAGCTGTCGAGGCCGTAACCGCGCGCCAGGAACATCAGCGCGTGGATGTAGCCACCGAGGTCGGCCCATTGGCCGGGTCCGAGCTTGCGATCGATGCCGATGAACAGCGCGACCGGCGCGTTGAAGAATTCGAGATTGCGGTTGTATTGGGCGAGCCGGCCCGCGGCGTCGTCGCGACCGATGCCGAGCGCGCCGTAGAGCTGCACGCCGTGATAATCGCGCCGCCCCTTATAGGGCTGCCACATCGTCTCGGGGTAGATCGGATATTCGGCATCGATGTGGCGCGGATCGCGGCCGGCGACGAATTTGGCGACCTGCCGCTTCAGCTCGGCAAGCGGCGCGCCGGCGAGCGCATAGACTTGCCAGGGCTGCAGATTGCCGCCCGACGCCGCGCGGGCGGCGCGCGCGATCAGATCGCGCACGATCTCGGCATCGACCGGCTTATCGAGAAACCAGCGGCAGGACATGCGGGAATCGACGGCTGCGAAGACGTCCATGGCTACGACCATCCGAGGGCTGACTTGACGCCAAGGTCGTATACTATCGGCAGGCAAAGGCGAATGCCGCGGCGCAACAGCGGCTCGAATGGGGGAGGAAAACCATGGCGACGGACACGACTATCACCGTGGCGGCGCGGCTCGATCGGCTGCCGCCGTCGCGCCATACGCGCAGATTGGTCACGCTGTTGTCGCTCGGCGGCTGGTTCGAATTCTACGACTTGTTCTTCACCGCCTATATCGCGATCGGCCTGTTCAAAGCCGGCCTGTTCAAGCCGACCACGCAAGGGTTATTCGACCTGCAGGGCTTTGCCAGCTTCGTCGCCGCGCTGTTTCTCGGCCTGTTCATCGGCACGATCGCCTTCTCTTGGCTGTCCGACCGCTTCGGCCGGCGCTCGATCTTCACCTTCGCGCTGTTGTGGTACTCGATCGGCGCATTCATCATGGCGTTTCAGAATACGCCGGAGACCATCGACCTGTGGCGGCTCATCGCCAGCATCGGGCTCGGCGTCGAGCTGGTGAATATCGATACCTATGTGTCGGAACTGGTGCCCAAGGAGCAGCGCGGGCCGGCCTTCGCCTACAACCAATTCGTCATGTTCACCGCGGTGCCGGTGGTGGCGTTCCTGGCCTGGCAGTTGGTGCCGCAGACCATCTTCGGCCTCGACGGCTGGCGCTGGGTGGTGATCATCGGCTCGATCGGCGCCTTCGTGATCTGGTGGATTCGCAGAAGCTTGCCGGAATCGCCGCGCTGGCTCGAGCAGCACGGCCGCAACGCGGAGGCTGAAAGCATTGTCACGGATCTGGAAAACAAAATTCGCACCGACGGCGTGGAGCTGCCGCCGCCGCAACCCGTCGCCGGCGAAGCGATGCGCAAAGCCGGCGCCTGGGCGGAAATGTGGGACGAGACCTACCGCGGCCGCACCATCATGCTGGTGATCTACAATCTGTTCCAGACCATCGGCTATTACGGCTTCTCGAGCTGGGTGCCGACGCTCCTCATCGCGCAGGGGATCGGCGTGACAAAGTCGCTCGCCTATACGTTCATCATCGCGGTGGCCGCCCCGGTCGGTCCGCTGATCGGAGTTTTCTTCGCCGACCATTTCGAGCGCAAATGGCAGATTGCGGGGGCCGCGGTCGGCATCGCGATATTCGGGCTGTTGTTCGCCCAGCAGTCAAGCGCGGCCGGCGTGATTGCGTTCGGCCTCTTGATCACGCTGTGCAACAACTGGATGTCGTTCTCATTCCACGCCTATCAGGCCGAACTTTATCCGACCCGCATCCGCGCCCGGGCGGTGGGTTTCGTTTATTCATGGAGCCGGTTCTCCGCCATCTTCTCCGGCTTCATCATCGCCTTCTTCCTTGGCAACTACGGCACGATCGGGGTGTTCGGCTTCATCGCCGGCGCCATGGCGATCGTCGTCATCGTCATCGGCGGCTTTGGGCCACCGGTTACCAAGCGTCGCCTCGAAGCCATCGCGAGCTGACGCATGCCTGTCGGCGGACGCGCGCGATTGTCTGACCTACTTGAGCGATTCCATGCGCAGCAACTCGGCGCGTTCTCTGATTTTGACATAGCCGTGCCCGACGTCGCAGATGGCGTTCTTGCGCAGCGAACTCAACACCCGGCAGGTATGCACCGGGGTGAGCCCGGCGAAGTCGGCGATCTGTTGCTGGCTTAAGGGGAAGGGAAATTCGTCGTCGAGCAGTTCGCCACGCTGCTCGCACCGCAGCATGACGTGAACGATCAGCGCGGCGATTCTCTCCTGCGCCGTGCGCTGGCCGAGGTCGACAAGCCGTTTGTCGGCATCGCGCTGCTCGGCCGCCGTCAAGCGGAGCCAGACGTCAAATAACGAGGAATTGTCGCGAATCCTGGCGCGGACCTCGGCGAACGGAAAGTAGCAGTATCGCACTTCGGTCACCGCCTGGATGGAAAAGGAAAACTGATGTTCGAAAATCGAGGTTGGACTGACCGGCTCGCCCGGCAGCAGCACCGAGAGAATCTGGCGCTTGCCGTTGGGCAATTGGACGAAGCGAACCGCCCACCCGCTGCAGATCACCAGCACGCCCTCGTTGGGTTCGCCGGCACGATAGATGTTTTGGCGGGCGGCAGTTTCGCGGTGCTTGCCTCGCATCGCCAGCGGATGGCCGGTTCCACCGAACAGCGTCCCGCAGAAATTCAGCGCGCGAGACTGGCACGTGTTGCACGGCCGATGCGGCAAATTGGGCGCGCAGTCGCGCGCGCTTACCAAAGCCGAGAGCGAGTCGATTTCACGCAACATGAAGATACGCTACATCTTGCGATCGCAAATAAGCTTTCTGTACTAAGGTGAGCGGCCCCGGGCTTGATACTTGCCAACTCGGACCAGAAGGGGGCTTCGCCCAGGGCCGCTCGTCTGTTGTGCCACGTTATTACGCCAGATCATTACATCTGCGCACGATAAGTGGCGGTCGTTGTCTTTCGCCTAATTTCCGTGTCCGTATAAGCCCATATGGGACGCCGAAGAACTGCGGTGCCGGTCGCTCGTGAGTCGAGCCGCCACGCCTTTGGCCTGCATGTTCCAGCGGGCCGTTCGTCGACAACAAGAATTGCGATTGGATTCTCGCAGACAGTGGCACGGATGGAACGAAGATGTTCCGGCTCCTGCACAATCCCTTCTACGCAGTTTGCCTTCTACGTAGTTTCCAGTAAGGACTTTTCTGGATGTTGGCGACGACTGTCCGTGCTAAACTATTCTTGATACGTGACGCGCGGGAACTTACGCCAGATGAAATTATCGATCGCCATAGAAATGATCGACGAGAAGTCGGAATTCGAACTAATTTCTCCCGTCCCTAGGCAAGACGAAACACAGCGGCATAATCCGTCCTTTCGCGCATCTGCCAACTTCGTAGCTCAACTGGCGGCAACATTCCTTCAGGATCTCGACGACCGATCTCATGGGCATCGCGAGACACCTGGCGCAATTGGGCGCTATGAGGTTGTTTCGGCACCCGCCTCATGTCTTTCCGGCAACGTGATTTGCCGGAAGATATAGACACTGCCGTGATCGTCTCTTTGCGATCATTCAGGCGCCTTGATCGCAAGCCGGCAAGCCCGATCAATACGCCGTCTTGGTGATCTCGCCCGAGCCGGTGACGTACCAGCGCTCGCTGACGAAGGCTTTGCCGGCGAGGCGGTCGGCGAGCCAGTCGGCCAAAAGAATCGGCGGAAACGGGCCGAGATTGGCTGCGGGCACGTTGCCGACCGAATGGCGCGATTCCTGGTACACCACCATTTGCTTCGGTCCCTTGAGCGCCGCCATCAGGCGTTCGGAATGTTGCAGCGGGCTCAATTCCTCCGCCTCGCCGGCGACGCAAAGATACGGCACGCGGATTTTGTCGGCGTGGCCGTGCCAGGTGATTTTCTTGCGGAATTCATCGAACTCGGCTTCGTCGGTGATCCCCGACATATACATGAAGCGCTTCTTGAAGGTCGGGGAAGCTTCCTGGAAGATGGTGTGACAGCCCGGCTCGTGGCACACCGACATCACCGCGCAGGCCTTGATGCGCGGCTCGTTCGCCGTCAGCACGGTGCCGAACAGCGAGCCGAAGCTCGTTCCGGCAACGCCGATCCGCGTTGCATCGAGCTCCGGCCGAGCGGCGACCCAGTCGACCAAAGCAGGCCCCGCAGCCATCCAGTTCTCCATGGTGAAATAAAGCCCGATCATCGGCGCTTCGTATTGCCCCGGCCCGTCGATCGCCAGCACCGCCATGCCGCGGTTGAGATATTTGTCGCCGTAGAGCGCGACCTGGATTTCCTTGTAGCTGTCCATGCCGGGAATCGAGATCACCACGGGCAGACGGCCGCTGGAATAGCCGGGCGGCAGATGCAGCCAGGCGGGGATCGCCTTATCCTTGAACGGCACCCAGACCGCCTCGACGTGATGATCCGCGAGCGCCGCATATTTGGCGTAGCATTCGCGCTTCTTGTTGTTATAGGCGACGTTAGTCTCGTCGTTCTCGTCATAGGGCCATTGCGCGGCGCCCCAATGCACCGCGGCCATGAAGAAGTTGTCGCGCGCGGTGACCTTGCGGTCGGCAAGCGCTGCGGCGTTGGCCTTGGCCTCGCGACGCCGCGCGACGGCGGCGAAGGCGGGACCGATATCGGCCATCTTCTTCACCCGGTCGCGAATGCCGGCAAAATCGGCGTTGGCCTCGATGCCGCACGGCAAATGGATATAGAGCGATCGCGGCTGATCCCAATCGATGCCGTTGGCGCGGATAATATTGTCGATGAGCCAGCGCTGCTCATCGAACCGGCGCACCTGCGGCGCGCCGCGATGGTCGAGAATGGGCGGAAATCCTTGTTGCGGGCGGTTCATGGCTTGACGCTCCCTAGGCAATGGCGGGGCCGGAAAAGAATGTGCCCGCCGTTTTATGGCGGGCATTATCGACGAAATGGCTGCGGTGTTGTCAACGGCGCTTGCAGCGCCGCGTCACACTATGAAGTGGAAATTCTGCGCATGCAGGTCGGCGACCGCGACGTGGCTCAGCGTAATCGCGTCGTTGGCATCGAGCGTGATGACCGTGTTTGCACCGGAGGCATGCATGTCGGCGGCAACCGCGGCAAAATTGGTAAACACGCTCTGCGGAAGGTCGATGATGTCGTGCGCCGTATTGAAATTGTTGATCGTCTCCTTGCCGAAGCTCGGGGGGAATATGAACGTGTCCGCGGAGTTGCCGGCGGTCAACGTGTCGCCCGGCCCGCCGACCAGCCATTGCGTGCCGCTGCCGGCGGTGACGTTCATATTGCCGGCGCTACCATCGAGGACGTAGCTGCCGGTGCCGCCGCTGATCGTGCTGCCGTGGGCGCCGCTGACGTAAGTCTCGCCCGGGCTGGTGATGAGGACGGTCAGCGTCGAATTGGCCAGGCCGCCGTGGCCGTTGCTGACCGTGTAGTTGAATGTGTCCTCGGCAACGCCGCCGGCCGCGGCGACTGCAGTGGGATTTGTATTGGTGTAGGTGTAGCTGCCGTCCGAATTCAGGTCCAACATACCGAACGCGCCGATCACGGCATGGCCCACATTGGCCGACGACCCATTGACGGCGCTTACACTGAGCACGTCATTGGGATCGGAATCGGAATCGTTGGCCAGGACGCCGCCGGTCGCGGCCTGGGCATGAGAGATCGAGACGGAGCCATAGAGCACGTCGTGCGCATGATCGGCGGCGGCCACCGGTGTGGTGGCATCGACCACCAGTTTGGAAAATGTCGTGGCCGCGCCGGCGAAGTTGGCGGCATTGCCCGCGACATCCGTCACCGTCGCGCCATTGAGATTGATTCCCGTCACGGCAAATGCGGTCGCATATTGACCGGCTAAGACGGTGTAGTCGAAAACAAGCGACGTGGAGGTCGAGTGCACCGCATCGTAGGTCGCGGTGCCGCCGTCGTTGAGCGTCAAGGTCGGCACGCCGCCCGAAACCGTCACCGACTCACTCAGGGCCAGCGTCAGCACGGCCGTCTTACCCGCCGTGAGCGTGCCGGCGCCGCCGCTAATTGCGGTGCCGGACACCGTGTCCGATGTCACGGTCGGTGTGGTCGTGTCCAGCGTAAAGGTCAGCGAAGCAGTACCGGTGTTGCCGGCCGAATTCGTCTCGCTCGCGACGATCGTGTACTGCCCGTTCGTGAGGCCCGTGGGCGTGAACGACCAGACGCCACTCGCATTGGCCGTCGTCGAGCCGAGCGTCCGCGTTCCCAACATGAGCTTCACGACCGCGTTCGGATCGGCGGTTCCAGTCAGCGCGTCGTTCGAGGTGACGTCGTCGGTCGATGATGCGCCGGTATCGTCGGCAAGTTCTATCGTCACCACCGGCGTCGGTGCCGGCGTCTGGCTCGTCGAGCCGGCGGGGTCCCAGCCGAGGAGATTCATCAAAGCGAGATCGGACGCCGAGACGGCGTTGACTACACCGGGGTAGGAGAAGGCATCGTACGAATTATTTCCGGCACTCGCAGCCCAATCCCCAAAGTCGCCGTTGGAGTTGGTATTGAAGCTGTCGAGGCTGGTAATACCGCCCGTAGCCGAGGCATATCCAGGAGTCGTGCCGGAAAAGTCGAGTACACCAGGCGCCGAATAGTGAAACAAGTCGAGCGGTTCGTAGCTGGCGCCGCCGTAGAAATTTGCGCCGTCCATCATTTGCCGGCCCATGACCTCGGAAATTTCATGGGCGACGACACCGAAGAAATCGTACTGATTGGCCGCTACCCCGTTGCTGTCGTTATAGGCAAAATTCGCGGTGCCGCTGAAGCCGATATAACCATCGACACTGCTGCTGGCACCAGCAATACCAAGCGCCTTTGCCTCGGCCGTCGATATCCAATATTGACCGTTGACTGGACTTGTTGCCAGCAGGCTAGCCACGGCGGCCGTGTCGCCGATCGCATTTGCGTTCTTGACCAGAGCACTCTGGAGCTGGGCGTAAGAGACGGAGGTGAGATAGGTCTCGCTTTCGCCAAGGGCGTTTGGTGCCAGCGGCTGGCCGTCTATCTCGCCATAACCGACGTCGATCGTGATGGTAACCGGATCGGTGAAGACACTTTCGTAGTAGCTGACGACTGCCGCTACTGCCGCCGTGAACCCCGGCGGAGCGTTCGCGACGCTCGCATCATAAACGACATTGATCACCAAGCCTGAAGAAGCACCCGTGGTATGAGTCACGGCCCCGCCGCTGCCGCTGCCTCCCCCGCTGCCGGAGCTGCCAGCGTGCGACATGCCAGAGCCAAGGTCGCCATCCCACGCCAGAATCGGGCCGTTGGATGTCGCGCTTGATGGCGAACCGGACGGGGCCGGATCGTTGAAGATGGCTACGTTACTCGCGATGTTGGCCGGCGGTGTCGTGCCGCTGCCGGTATCGACTACATCGGCGCGGCCATGCGACGT
>Ga0210394_10001805_pt1 | contig 32113 bp, 24 predicted proteins | sample IncBWC12MmetaG_FD_160121 | JGI IMG/M metagenome (GOLD analysis project Ga0210394, IMG submission 160121) | Forest soil microbial communities from Barre Woods Harvard Forest LTER site, Petersham, Massachusetts, United States - Inc-BW-C-12-M | ecosystem: Environmental > Terrestrial > Soil >... | reverse complement strand
GGTGTATCCAGCCGCTTGCTGAGACAGGACCGACCCGACTTGGCGCAACGCTACTGGAAAGGCGTGCTGTGGTCGCCGTCCTACTTTGCTGCGACGTGCGGTGGAGCACCGCTGGCGATTCTGAAAACGTACATCGCGCAGCAACGGACACCGAATTAACGGGCCTTATATCCCCGCCCTGCAGGGCGAGGTTTTACGGCCCGACAGATAACGAATGGACCTGGGTGAAGGGACCGAACACCATCAGCAACCGCGGCGTCTATGGGACGCAGGGCATCGCCGCCATGAACAATAACCCTGGCGGACGACAGCTTCCCATCACCTGGACGGACTCGTCTGGAAACTTCTGGCTATTCGGCGGTTACGGCTTCGATTCCGCCGGTACGCTTCTGCCCATGAATGACGTCTGGAAATACAGTGCGAGCCAATGGACGTAGATCGGAGGATCCAATCTCGGCGGTCAAAACGGCACGTACGGCGCGACGGGCGTCCCGGCCCCGAATAATACTCCCGGAGCGCGCGCTCAATCCGTCAGTTGGACCGATTCCTCCGGTGCTCTCTGGCTCTTTGGCGGTGACGGCTACGATTCAGCAGGTAACGATGCGTCGCTCAACGATTTGTGGAAGTTCAGCTCCGGCGAGTGGTCGTGGATGGGTGGCAGCAGCATCGCGAACCAGCAGGGCGTGTACGGCACGCTACATGTTCCTGCCCCCGGCAATATCCCAGGCTCGCGATTCGGCGCCGTGAGCTGGACCGATTCCTCCGGCAATTTCTGGCTGTTCGGCGGGCTCGGCTACGATTCCAACGGCTCACAAGGAGCGCTAAACGATCTTTGGAAGTACAGCAACGGGGAATGGAGCTGGGAATCCGGCTCGAAGATCGTCAATCAAGACGGCGTCTATGGAAACCAGGGCGTGCCCGCGCCGGGCAACGTTCCTGGTTCGAGGAATTGGTCAGTGGGCTGGACAGATTCGTCCGGTGACCTCTGGCTTTTTGGCGGAGTCGGCTACGCGATTACCGGTCAGGATGGCTGTCTCAACGACCTCTGGAAGTTCAGCAACGGCGAGTGGACCTGGATGTCCGGATCCAATCTAATCAACCAAAACGGTGTATACGGCTCGATCGGCATGCCCGCTCCCGGAAACATTCCCGGCGCTCGTTTGTTCATGAGCCGCTGGACTGATGCCAACGGAAACCTGTGGCTTATTGGCGGTTTCGGCGCAGCCGCTGGAACCGAGGGGGATCTGAGCGACTTGTGGATGTACCTGCCCTGATAGACCCACTCGCGCGACGCCGCTCGCCGTCTTATTCTCATTCGTGGTGCAACCGGTCTTCGGTTTGGCGCAAGGTGCCGATCTGAGCCTGTCCGGACGTGTCACCCTCACCCTGTCCAACGGTCCAGTCTTGCTGCCGCGCATCAGTTCCCGCTGCACCTGTAAGCCCTATATTATCAATCGCGTACCCCGGTATTTACCGACTCGGGGAGTACGTCCCCATATGGACATGCTCCTCCGCATTCTCTCCCTTACCATTGTCAATCGGGGAGTTATCGCCACCTGGAATCGCAACGAGATCCGCGCGAAACCTTCGGCGCACTCTCGTGTTAAACGAATCAACGAGCTAGCCCAGCTCGGTTTCTGAAGCGCAGCAAAAAATTGTAATTTTCGCACTCAACGAATTCCTTAAAGGGAGGATTTTGCAATGCGTAAGCTGAAATTCATTCGCACACTGCTTCTTGCACTTTGCGTGCCCCTCGCGCTCGCGTCCATGCCGTCCTCGGCCTCTGCGCAGATCTCGGTGGGCATCTCCGTACACGTTGGGCCACCGGCGCTGCCGGTTTACGTGCAGCCTCCGTGCCCCACCGAAGGCTATCTTTGGACTCCCGGTTACTGGGCATACGGTGACGCAGGCTACTACTGGGTTCCCGGCGTTTGGGTGGCTCCTCCGCGCGTCGGCCTCCTCTGGACTCCCGGCTACTGGGGCTTCGCAGGCGGCGCTTACGGCTGGCATGCAGGCTACTGGGGACCGCACGTCGGCTTCTACGGCGGCGTGAATTACGGATTCGGTTTTGGCGGCGTGGGCTTCGCTGGCGGTGAATGGCGCGGTGGCCATTTCGCGTATAACACCGCGGTCGTGAACGTGAACACCACGGTCGTTCACAATACCTTCGTTGACCGCACCGTGGTTCACGAAACCGTTGTCAGTCACGCCAGCTTCAACGGCGGTCCGGGCGGCACGACGGCAGTGGCCACGGCACAGGAACGCGCCGCGGAACACGAACAGCACGTGAATGCAACCTCTGAACAGATGTCCCACGAGCACGCGGCCAGCCAGGACCGTTCCAATTTCGCGTCCGAAAATCACGGCAAACCCGCGAATCCCGCGATGAGCCACGTCGGAGAACGCGCCGAAAATCAGCAGAAGCGCATCGGCGAAGGCGTCTCCAGCGGCAAAATGTCGGCAGGCGAAACGGCCCATGTCGAAAAGCAGGAGCAGCACATCAATCAGCAGGTCAAATCCGACCGCGAAGCCAACGGCGGCAAGCTGACTCCCGCGGAAAAGAAACAAGTAAACAAGGAACAAAACAAAACCAGCAAGGAAATCCACAAAGACAAGAACAGCAAGAAGGAAGAGAAACCCAAATAACCAACGGCAGCAGAAAAAAACACGCATCCCATTAAAACCGGGAGGTAAACCAGCCTCCCGGTTTTTTTTTGTGCCTGCGCCGCTCCGCGCGGTTTGCTTTAGGGCACGCCTCACAGCTTGCCGAAACAGTGGGTTTCTAGGGGGGCGGAGCTTTAGCTCCGACAGCAAGTGCTCGGCTTGCCGCAGGCATTAGCCCCTGAGGACATGGCTTAGAGCGTTTTTCGTCGAACGGTTCAGCCGTGCCGTGACCGGCCTACACGGGGAGCGGCTTCAGCCGCTGAGGGAATGAATTTCGAACTCTCAGCCAGACTCGAACTGGCTGAACTTTTCGTCATCCCTTATTCGTCCGCGCGATTCGCAATCGCCACGCGAAATTGCGGCTTCACCTTTTCGCTCGGCTCGATCTCATAGGTCTGCGCGGTCTTCGCAGAATCGTAATCCCGCCACAACCACACCATCTCCTCCGGAAACTCGGCCGCCCCGTGCCCCGTACTGTGCGTGCCCTTGCCAAAACTGAAATGAAAATCATACTCCTTCAGCTTCAGCGCATTCGCCAGACGCAGATTCGCCAGCGGCCAACTCCCGTACTTGCCCTCGATATCGTTTGAACCATCCTGCAACCACACGCGGATATTGCGCCGCGTTTCGCGCAACACCTTGTCCGGATAATCTTGCCCGCCATCGGCCACCGCGGGATCTTCCTTCCATTGAATGCCACTGAAACTCCCGATCCAGGAAATCACCCGGCTGAACTGATCCGGCATCTGCCACGCCGCATTGAAAGCGCAAATTGCGCCCGAGGAAAGACCCGTGATCGCCCGGCTATAAGCATCCTTGCGAAGATTGTATTTCGCCGCCACGTCCGCCAGCACTTCATCGCGCAAATAACGCGCGTAGCGGTCGCTCACCGTATCGTAAAGCGTGCTGCGCATCGCATCCTTCAGCGAGCGCTGCCACTTCTCCGCATACGCCTTCACAAAATTATAAGTAGGCGTGCCCGGCGAGCCCTCAATATCGCCCGGATTGATGAAGACGCAAATCATCACAGGGATCCTTCTTTCGGCGATCAAATTATCAATCACATTCAGCGCCGGATTCCTGCCATCGCGATCCAGATACCCCTGTCCATCCTGAAACACCATCAGCGCCGCCGCCTCCCGCGCATCGTATTGGGCCGGCACGTAAATCCAATACTCGCTCTTCATCCCATCGTAAATTTTGCTGGTATGGACGAGCTTCTCCGACAGCCTCCCCGACGGAACTCCAGGTTGCAGATAAGACAAAGCGCCAAACGCCGGCAGGTCCAGCCGGCCGCCAAAATGTTCGCCACCTAGGACGTAGTAGAACGAGTGCAGTCTGCCGACCGGCTCGATGCGCGCGGGCGCATACCAAATATCAGAGCCCGAAATATTCTGCATTTGTGGCCCGGCAACTCCATCTATGAAAATCTGGGGCTCTGCAGCAGCTTCCGTCGCGAAGAAAAACTCCGGGCCGCTCGCGATCCACGCGGTTCCCTCCTTCAGCTCCTTCGCATCCAGCGTTGCAGCAATCGCCTCCCGCAGTCCCGAACTGTGCGCCTTCGCCATCTCAATCAGCTGCACAGCACTCACCTTTTCTGCGGCCGCCGCAAACCAAGCGCCGCTCAGCATCAGCACCGCAACGCTCACGACGCCAGTCCGCAACCGCTCGCCCATCGCGAATCTCCTCACACCTTGCACCCAGGTCTGCGCGAATCTCACCGCCCGATCGAGCCGTCTATGCGCGCTGCTTCCCGCCTTTTCCCGCATCCTTCGTCAAATGCCAAGCGTCGCACCACGAACAGCGATAAGCCCGCAGCTCCTTCGGAGCACCAGCGGCTGCGATCTGATGCGCCGCAGTCGCCAGCGCCTCGCCCTGGCTCCCATACTTCCGCTTCCCGCTCACGGGACATTTTTCTTCGCCATCCACGGCAAGCCCTTCCGTAAGACCGCGCTTCGCGTTCCCGGTAAAGCGCCCAGGCACATAATTGATCAGGATTTTAGCAGTCGGCGAGGTTGTCCGCGGAAATACTGGCAGCACCCATCAGAATTCGAATACTCAGTTTATTGGGCCGCAGGAACCACCGTGTCCGGTACCAGCTCGAGGGTGCTCGCCTTCACGAAGTAGGCATTCGCGTCAATGGACCCCGGCGGCCCGTTGTGCGCAAACCGCGCCGATTCCACTTCCTGCGCCGGGAAGTTCACATCTTTCCCCGGCCCCACCACCTTGAACACCGTGCCGCCGGCAGGAATTTTGAACGCGATGGACACCTCGTGCAGAGCCCCGCCCGGAATCGGGTTCACCGTCAGCACTCCGAAAATCTCGTGATTCGAATTGTTCGTGAACGCATACGATTCTTTCGGCGGGTGAACTTTCTGCTCCGTCCCCACCGTGAACACCTGGAAATTGCTGAAGGTGTGCCGCCGATAATAACGGTGCCCGCTTCTCTCCACGTACAGTTCGGCGCTCTGCGGAAGCCACATCTGTTGTTCCTCGGTGCGGAATTGCACCTGCGCGTAATCAATCGCGATGCGCTCCTGGCTCAGCTTGATGTTCGCTACCGGCTTGCTTAATTCCGAATCCAACCGCAACACTTGAAAAGTGCCGGCGTCAATCATCGCCCGGCCCTTCAGCGGAACCGCATAAGAATTCTGGTGGATCACGTAACTGCGTATTTGGTTCGGGCGGTCCGGCCGTTGTTCGAATTGAACTTGCCACGCCGGTCTTCCTTGCCACTCTCCCAGCCCGGTGCACACAAAATTAAATTCTCCGGCGAAATTCGGATGAAAAATCAGGGCCAGCGCCGGTAAACCCGTCGTCGCAATCCCGGAGGGAAAACGGCTTGGATCGAGCTCGCCATCCCGGTATTCATCGATCCCGAACATTCCGTCACCAGTCCGCGTGACCACCACCACGTAGTCAAACGAGCGCTCGTCCCGCACGGCCAGTCCACCATCGGCGTGTACCGGGAAATGCTCCACATGCTCGGTCGCGCTGAACCGATCCAGATTACTCACTAGCTCTTTCACGCTCTGCTCCACTCCCTGCAACACCAAAGGCAGCGGACAAGTCACGTTGGGTGCCACAGGTGGAACGGAGTCCGCGTGCTGCAGCGCGTGAATTGATTTCTCAACCTCCTCGCGCGTGCCTCGCTCCGCGTTCGCAGTCGCGGACGAATCCGCTGCCGCCGCTCGGGACGCTTCCGGCGTCATCGTCAGAAAAACGGCGGCATAGGGCTGGTTCCCGGAAATTTCCACATCGCGGCGAATCGTTGTGAATCCCGGAGCGCTCACCTCAACGCTGTACTTGCCCATCCCAAGATCCGCAAAATGCGTCCGTCCCCCAATCTCGCCTTTGTGTTCGGCTACCACAGCGCCTTCGAGCGTGAGCACACGCACGCTCGCGATGCCGCTGAATTTCTCCCCGCCGGCAAGCTTCAGTCGCGCGTCTACCGTTCCGCGAACTCCGGAAGGCAGACTCGCGCCTTGCTGCGCACACGTCCCCCGCGCGAAGATCGCCAACGCGAGTGCGAGAAGCGGAATCATAACGCTGCGACGCACGGTCACTCCCCAATCGCCACGGCCCGATTAAATACTGGAAACTCGAACTGGCCTCGCCCCGCTTCCGGGGCGCACCGGACATAGTTGCTCGAAAGTTATGGTACTCAATCCGTAAAAACTTGCAATAGTCTGGTGTCCGCCGTGTCGCAGCAGCAGCGCGCGCGGCAGCACCAGACCCGTCTCGCCGGTGGCACGTGTCTGCCCATCCCACGGATTCCGGTCCAAATCATCCCCGCTGAGCCGTCAGCACGCCGAGAACGATCAACAAAGCCACCGTCGCAGCGTGCAGGATCACGTGCAGCGTGTTCAGCCGGATACCATTGCGCTCCGGCAGGAAAGCGTGCGTCGCACCGAACATTACTCTATAGCGCGCTGCCAGCGCCGGATCCGCGCGAAAAAGGTATGGAATCCACCACGCCTTCAATTCGCCGACAAATAGAAAGCAGTAGCTGATCCACAGCCACCAGAACAACCAGACCGGATACGGACTTCCGAAGTAGAGGGCGCTCGCGCCGAGCCCGATCGCAAACGGAATAGCGCTGATAATCGTCCCAGCCGCCAGCTTGCCCCCCGGGTTCGCGCTGCGCACAGCCCTCAGGTCATTCAGCGCTCCCAGCGGAATCCAATCGTGCAACGCCAGGAACAGCACGTGAAAACATTGCAGCGCGAACGACACGTCCATCGCCAGGGAATCCATGAGGAACGCAATTATACGGCATTCTTGCCCGCTTCCGCGTAAGTAAGGTCTTCGTTGGAGGATCCGAAGAACCCGTGGCTCGTCGACGCCGCTACAGAGTGCGTGCACAGCCACACCTCCATTCGGAGATGGGCGCAAGCGTTGAAATGGGTAGAAAGAACTTCAACCGCACCATGCGGCGCCAAACCAGAGCCATTCCTCGCAGACCGTAAATGAGGAACGTCAACAAAATGGAGGCGGATACGGCTCCGCGACCGTCGACCCCAACTCCTTGGCATTTTCATAGCACTTCTGCGCATCACCCCAACGATGTCGCAGCTCGGGGAATCCCAAAGCGTACAGCGTCCCGAGATTGTTCCATGCCACAGGATTATTCTGTGCAGCGGCTTTGAATAGCCATCGCTCTGCTTCCAGCACATCGCGCTCAACACCCAGGCCGCATTCACGTAGCAATGCCACAGTTGTCTGAGCATCTAAATTGCCAGCAGCCGCGTGAGGCATCGCGAGCCTTAGCGCCAGGCGATCGTCCCGTCTCTCAAACGCGTCCAGAGCATCGTCCGGAATGTAGTTTGCGGATTCCATTCGCGCCCCCTTGCGCTCGCGTCGTCGCGACGCTAGAAGCACTGCCCGTCAAAGCGTCGGCGAGCCGTCGCCCAGCATCGCCCGCCGCACGATCTTGATCGGCGGAAATCCCTGCCGCATAAAATTATTGTGAAATTGTTCCAGCGAAAACTCCGCGCCTTGCTTCTTCTTCACGTCCTCACGCAGCTTTAAAATCTCCAGCTTCCCCAGAGTGTAATAGAGATACGTCGGGTCCGCGGTTCCGCGTTTCGTTTCCACTAGCCCAGTTTCCTTCGACTGATATCCTTCCCTCACGAAGAATTCCGCCGCCTGATCGAAACTCATCTTGCCGCGATGCATTTCAATCCCCACGATGAACCGCGCATTGCGCAGCAGAGCATCCTGCAGCTGCCCCAACCGGATCAATTTCGCCTCGCGCGCGTCTTTCGCGCCCGTTCCCGGCTGCCCGAATCCTTCGTCGAGCATCATCTGTTCGCAGTAGTGCGCCCAGCCCTCCGCGTTCGAACTGGCGCCCAACAGCATCCGCGTCTTCGTCGGCGCCTCATGCACCCAAAGAAATTGCACGTAGTGCCCAGGATACGCTTCGTGCGTCGAAGTGCTCACAATCGTACCCACGTTGAACGCGGACATACGCCCCGCAATTTCCTGCGCCGTGTCGTGCGCTCCCGGCAGCGTCACATTGAAGTACGCCTCGTGCGCAACCTTCTCGAATGGCCCGGGAGTATCCATCGAAGCGAAGGTCGTCGCTCGCATGAACGGCGGCGTCTCCTGCAGAATCGGCCGCACGTCGGAAGGAATCGTAATGATGTGCTTCGCTCGAATGAACGAGATCAGTCCGTCGAAAGTGTCGCGAAAACTCTGCAACAGATGATCCGGCGCTGGATGGTCCGCCATGAGCTCCGCCAACACGTCACTGGCCGATTTGTCCGGCTCCAGCTCCTTCGCCACGCGCTTGAATTCCGCCTGATTCTTGTGCAAGTCCGCCCAGCCAATTTCCAGCAGCCGGTCCAGCGGAGTATCCACCATCTCGTCGTACAGCAATTTCTTCGAAAATGTCTCCGCGCCGATCCGGAAATCTCCATTCGACCGCGGCAGCACGTCCGCCTTCAGCCAATTCGCATAACTCCGCAAGCCCTCGATCACCGCGCCGTTCGATTTCGCGAACGCCGCTTTCAGCGCGGGATCACTTGCGCCAGCAAAAGCCGCCGGCACATCGTTCTGAAAAAAGCTGATGATGTCCGGCAGCTGCTCGAGCGCAATCTCCGTGTAAATCTTGGGCGGATTCTGCAAATTCGCGCGCGCCGCGGCCAATACCGCCGGCATTTTCTCCTCGCGAGCCACCACCGACCGCAGCCGCTCTTCCACCGGCGCAAATTTCCGGATCATGATCACGTACACGCTGTTGCTGATCCCGCTCGAATAAAAATCCGGATTCTTCTCCCAGGGACGAATCGTTTCCTGCGTCAGCAGCGTGCCCTGGATATTCGCCAACACCAGTTCGCGGTCCGCCGCGCGCGTTTCGTCCAACCCCTGGGCGTCCACCGCCGCCACGCGTTTCTCGAACGCATGCAGCGCAGCCACATTCGCATCGATTCCCGCGCGCGAATAATCCTCCAGCAGCGCATCGTATTGATGAAACCCGTAGCTCGTCCCGTTGCTCGGCCCGAATTTGAGAAACACCTGGTCGAAATATTCATCGGCCAGCCGATCCCACGCCGCTTGCCGCTCGTTCGCGGCGATCCACGGCCCGACTCGCGCGCGCATGGATTCAGCGGATGACATCACAGTTAACGCACCTACCAAGCACAGCATCGCCACGACGCATTTGTGCACGCTACCTTCTCCCTCGCCGAGAATTTTGCTCTGCAGACTGCATCCGAAATCGGCCTTCAGGCTATCTCGCAAATGGCTGACCCGGAAGGGCGGGGCTTCAGCTCCTGAAGCCTGGCTTCCCATTGCTCACTGGATATCGGCCCGATGGCTGAAAGTAAAAGCCCCGTCCATCCGCACGTCCAACCATCCAAAATCACGATCTCAAATACTACGCTTTCCCGCGCCGCGTACTAAGGTGAATTCTCTCCCACAATTACATATTTTCGTCATCGCGACTTTCGCCTGCCCTCCGTGTTGAACCAAGTAGGCGCAAGGAATCGCCAGCGATTCAGCGCAAAGGCGATTTCGGCGCCGGAAAAAGTTTCTCGCTTCTTTGGCACAGAAAGGGGGACATCATGCGAAACACTCTCATCATTCGTATTCTGCTTTTCGCGCTCGTTCTAATGGCGATTCCCGCCAGCGCGCCGACGGCCTCGGCCGCATTTGGTTTCGGAGTCGCCATCACCATCGCTCCTCCGCCCCTCCCGGTATACGCACAACCGGTTTGCCCGGGCGACGGTTATATTGGGCCTATGGTCCTGACGGTTACTTCTGGGTCCCCGGCACGTGGGTCGTCGCGCCCCGCATCGGATTTCTGTGGACTCCGGGATATTGGGGTTGGGGCGGCGGCGGTTATTTCTGGCACGGCGGTTACTGGGGCCCGCACGTCGGCTTCTACGGCGGAATTAACTATGGCTTCGGTTATGGCGGTTTCGGTTACGAAGGCGGCTACTGGCACGGAGGCCACTTCTTCTACAATCGCGGCGTCAACAACGTGGATATCCATAACGTCCACAACGTTTACAACCGCACGGTGATCAACAACCGCGACGTGAATCGCGTCAGCTTCAATGGCGGCCGCGGTGGCGTCAACGCGCGTCCCAGCGCCGCGGAAATGGCGGCGAATCGCGACCAGCACATTGGCGCCACAGGAATGCAGAAGCAACAGGAGCATTTCGCCAGCACCAACCGCGCGCAGTTCGCTACCGTGAATCATGGCCAGCCGGGAACGGCAGCCACCGCGCGCCCTGGTGAATTTTCCAGCCGCGGCGCAACGGCATCCAGCAGCCTCAATCGCGATTCGAACTCCGCGCGTCCGAACACCAATAACACCACGCGCGCCTCGAACCGCGCTGCACCGTCCCGCAATGCGACACGCGAAAATGCCGTCTCGCGCTCGCAGAACAAGTCAACTCACGTCCAACAGAACAACGCGCGCGCTTTTAATTCGCGCTCGTCCAACACCGCGCGCCAGTCGTCCAACTCCGCGGTTCGCCAGAATGCCTCGCGATCGGCCACGCGCTCAAGCACGGCTCGTGCGCAAAGTCACTCCGCGCGTTCCGCAGCTGCTAGCCGAGCGCCCAGCAATGGAGGATCGCGCTCAAGCGCACCGCGCGCAGCAAAGTCCAGCGGCGGCGGATCACACGCGGGTAGCGCATCGCACCCTGGCAACGGCGGAGATCACGCCCGTCGTTAACCGCTAACCCCAGTGCGTCCGCCGCGAGGCGGCCGCCTCCGGCAAAAGGCGCCACGATCACAAGGTCGTGGCGCCTTTTCCTTGCCTCCCCGCCTCACCTTCTAGCAATTCGCCACGCGCTCCTCGCCGCGAAAGAATAAATCGCGCCGCTGCGTTTGAATTTGCAGCGGCCGCCTTTTTATCCTGAGAGCCTTCCCGCGGAAGAATCGAAGGACAGGCGGGCCCGGTTTACACCGAGCCACAACGTCCAAACCACGACAAAGACTAGCGATTGATTTGTGGGGCGGAGGAGGCGCGCGGGGAGGCTCGAATTCCGAATTCGGGCCACTTCAGACATGTCTTGTCCTTGGGGGGCTTCCATAGCGCCCCGACTGGCGCTAACACATTCGGATCTTTGCCACCAATCGCAGAAGTACGGAGATTGGGAGCTCGGGGGAAAGTGAGGCGCAAAACGATCGTACTTCGCGGTGACAAATTCAAGGCTATTCAGCGCTCTGTCGCGGTAGAAAACGAGCGAACGCCACCCTCTCTGCAGTTGAATTCGCGTCTTCGACCTTCCATCCAGCCTTTAACCACGCCCGACCTTGAACATGACGCGAATCACGAGTTACGAGCCACGAATCACCTCCCTAATCGTGGCGCACCCAGGTCGTCTGCGGCGCGGGCGGGTGCAGCAGCGTCTGCATCACCACGCAATACTGCTCGGTCTTTTCGCGCAGCGCGGCGATTTGCTCCGTGGTGGCGCTCGGCGCAGCGACGTCAAAATTCAGTCGAATGTTCTCGAACCCAACCGGCACGTCTTTCGATATACCGAGCGTTCCGCGCAGGTCGAGATCGCCTTCCACCGTGACCTCGATGCGTTCCGTGGGAATGCTCATCGCCGCGGCCACCATCTGGCAAGTGATCTGCGCGCACGCGGCGAGTGCGCCAAGCAGTAGGTCACCGGAACAAGCACCGGCTCCAGCGCCTCCGACGCCCTTGTGCGCTTCGGCCTGGTGGATGGCCCCCCCGATGTCCACCGAGCAGGCGATCGGCACACCGGCCTGAACGCCTTTGGCTCGAATGGTGATGCGCGAAGCGGTGGGGTCCGCGCGGTATTGCTCTTTCAGCGGTTGTTGCAGCGTTCGAAGATCCATGGCAACCTCATTTCCCGCGACTTCTCGTGCAAATTGTCGTGCGCGGCCTCCTGCGCACCCCTCTGAACCAATTCTCCAGCAGCTTCGGCCCAGCCTTCTTGAAGCCGCTCCAAGTGCATGCTAGCATGCGGACGCTTCAGAGGAACGCCAATGCCAAAATATGTGATCGAACGTGAAGTTCCAGGCGCCGGAGACCTGACCGACGCGCAACTGCGCGAACTTTCGCAAAAGTCTGTCAGCGTAATCCGGGGAATGGGTCCCCAGATCCAGTGGCTGCACAGCTACGTAACCGGCAACAAAGTGTACTGCGTGTATCTCGCTCCGGACGAAGCGACCATTCAGGAGCACGCCAAGCGCACGGGGATTCCGTGCAATCGCGTCTCCGCTGTGCGCCGCCTGATCGATCCCTCGACCGCGGAGTAAGTGCCGGCGCCGCTCGCCGGGTTCGGTGCCGCGCAAATTTTTTCGCCGTGCGCGCACGCCGCGGCCCATCTCCCAAGCGCTCCCGCACTAACCCGATTGCCACGCAGCCCCAGACGTCAGCACCTCTTCGATCGCGCGATCGAGCGGCATATCCCACCCCTCCAGCCACGCCGTCGCGCTTGCGGTGTTGGCAAGCGCCTGCCGCGCCGGCTCCAGGATCGCGTGCAGCTTGGCCTGTTCTGCAAGCGTCAGCGGAGCGCCGATATTTTGCCGCAACGCAGCCGCCGCACCGGCCAGGCGCAGGGCACGCTCGGCCTGGAGTTGCACCGCCGCCGAGCACGCGCAACATTCCAGAAGCCGCGCGATGCCGCGCTTGTGTTCCAGATGCTGAAAAGTTTTCAAGCTTTCGCGATACAGCGCCAGCGCCGCCGAACAATTCTGTTGTTCGCGCGCCAGCGTGCCCAGATCAGCAAGCGTGCCGGCAATGCCCCAGCGGTCATCGAGCTCACGGAAAATTGCAAGCGCCTGTTCAACCAACGCGCGCGCGGCCGCCGAGTCGCCCTGATCGCGCGCTACGTCTCCCTCATTGTTCAGCGACCACGCGACACCGGTGCGATCTTCGAGTCCCTCAAAGATCGCGCGACACTCTGCGTAAAGCGAGCGCGCCAGATCGTACTCGCCCTGCATCTTCAGGACGCTCGCGAGGTTGCTGAGCGCGCGAGCGATCGCTTTCAGGTCCCCCAACTCTCTCCACAGCACGAGGCTTTCTTGGAACAGAGAGTGCGCCAGCGTTACATTGCCCTGGTCGCGAGCCAGCACCGCGCGGGCGTTCACGGTCACGGCCACGCCCTGCGTGTCTCCCAATCGCCGTCCGATTTCCAGACTTTCCATCATCAGTGCATCGGCCGCGGCGAAATCGCCCTGCTCGCTGGCCAGCACGCCCGCGACAAAAAGCGCGCGCGCCCGGGCCTTGGTGGGAGCAGACGCCGCCGGTATGCGTAGGATCTTGCCGAGCCTGTCGCGGCCTTCGGCGAGATACTCGCGCGACTCCCAGAAACGAAACAGGGCCGTGCCCAGACGCAAACCCCATTCCGCGTCTTCGGTTTCCGTGAGCCAATCGAGGCCCGCGCGAAAATTATCGTGCTCGAGCGCGATGCGCTCCGGCCCCTCAGCGCCTTCCGTGCCCGTCTGCGGCACAGCGGCTTCTTCAGCGAGCACCAGGCAGTAAGCGGCATGGGCGCGTTTCGTCGCCGCATCCTCGCCGCTGACTTCCAGTTTTTCGCGGGCGTACTCGCGGATGGTCTCCAGCATCACGAAGCGCGATTCACCGCTGGCCTGCTCGAGCTGCTGCAACAGGCTTTTATCCACCATGGACGCCATGCCGTCGAGCAGGTCCAATTGCAGATCGCCCTTGGTATCGCACACCGCTTCCACGCCTTCCAAAGTGCATCCGCCCACAAACACCGATAACCTGCGAAAAAGTTTCTGCTCTGCCGCGCTGAGCAGATCGTGGCTCCAATCGAACGCGGCGCGAAGGGTCTGCTGGCGCTGAGGCAAATCGCGCGCGCCGCCGGTCAATAATTGCAGGCAGCTGGCCAGACGCGTGCGCATTTCAGCAGGCGAAAGAACTTTTATGCGCGCGGCGGCAAGCTCAATCGCAAGAGGCAAGCCATCCAGACGGGCGCAAATCTCGATGACGGCCGAAGCATTTTTCTGATTCAATTCAAAATCCGGCCTCGCCGCCATCGCGCGTTGCACGAACAGCGCGACGGCTGGGAATTGTGACAGCGCAACCAGCGACGGCTTGGACTGCGAATCCGGCAAACCCAACGCGGGCACGGGGAATTCATGTTCGCCGTAAACGTGCAGCGCCGCGCGACTGGTCACGAGGATTTTAAGATTGGGCGCGCTGGCCAGCAGATCCGACACGATCGGCGCCGCTTGTATCAGATGCTCGAAGTTATCCAGCAGGAACAGTACCGGCGCGCGCGATGAATCCTGTAAATGCCGCTTGAGCAAATCGACCGGCGACTGGCCCCCAGCCTCGCGGATTCCCAGCGTCTGCACGATTACCGAAGCGATCAACGCGGGATCGCGCAGCGGAGAGAGCGGGACAAAATGAATTCCGCCAGTAAAGCTTTCGCCAAGGCCGCTGGCGACTTCCACTCCGAGGCGCGTCTTACCGATTCCGCCCGGTCCTGTCACGGTGACGAGGCGCACATCTTTCGAGAGCAGCAGTTCTTTGGCGGCTGCGATTTCCTTTTCGCGCCCGACGAACGGGGTGCGCTGTACGGGGATATTGGCAGGGCGAGGTTCCGCTTGCCTGGCGGGCTTCTCCGAAAAGCGGTTGCGTATGGCGGCAAGTTCGCGCGCGAGATCTCGCGTAGAAACGTAACGCTCAGCGGGATCTTTCGCCAAACAGCGCTCGATCGCCCAACACAAAGGAGCCGGCACGTCGGGGTTCTGGACCACAATCGGCTCGGCCGGTTCGCGCATGATGGCCACCAGCGTCTCCGCGGCTGAGTTTCTGCGAAAGGCGCGTTTTCCGGTGACCATCTCGTAAAGCACCAGGCCCAACGAGAACTGGTCTGAGCGAAAATCCAGCGGACCGCCGCAGGCCTGTTCCGGCGACATATATTGCACCGTTCCGACTACGATGCCCGGCTGAGTCTGCCACGACGAGACGGTACGCGTTTGTTGCTGGTCGGCTGAAGGAGATGCCACCTTCGCGAGGCCAAAGTCGAGGATTTTGACGAATCCATCGCGGGAAACCATCAGGTTCTCAGGCTTCAAGTCCCGGTGCGCGATTCCCGCTTCATGAGCTTTGGCCAATCCTTCGGCAACCTGTACCGCGATCTCCAGTGTCTTTCGTACGGGCAGCGGGCCGGCGACGAGCAGTTGACGGAGCGTGTCGCCCTCGACCAATTCCATCGCAATAAAGTGAGTGGAACCGTCGTGTCCGAGTTCGTAAATGGTGACAATATTCGGATGATTCAGCGCGGAGGCCGAGCGCGCTTCGCGTTCGAAGCGGTGCAGATGGTCAGCGTCCGCGGATAATTCGGCAGGCAGAATCTTGATCGCGACGACGCGATCGAGGCGCGGGTCGCACGCGCGATAGACCTCGCCCATGCCGCCCGCACCGAGCAGCGCGTCGATTTCGTAGGGGCCGAGATGTGAGCCCGGAAGGAGGGGCATATATTGACTGGGATTATACCCCGACCTGAGTCCCGGGTACCGCAGGTCGCAGTTCACCCATCGCGATTCACGGGCCTTGCGGCGACGCTCATTGCGGGCAGCTGCCCGGAGGCGTCGGACCGAACGTTGGATTTGCGAGATTGCTGGTCGCAGGTGCGCTGGCGCTCAGGTTGTAGGTGACGCTGGACGGGTTCGGCGCCCCTTTCAGCCGCGCGATGCAATTGTTTCCATTTAGCGGCACCGACATATTCAACAGCACGGTGGAGTTCCCGCCAGAATCCGTGCCCGTGATCGTGATTCCCTGGATGTCCCAATTGTCGTCGGTCTCGAAGCCGCTGTTGTGTTCGATCATCAGAATGCTCACGGTGCCGCCGTCGAGGGCCTCGGGCGTCGCCAGGGTAAAGGTTTGCGTGCTGTTGTTCCCGTTACCCCAATCCTGCTGTCCGTTCTGATCCTTGGCTGAGCCGCCGTTGTTGCAAGTTCCATCCGAATCCGCGTTGTTGGAGGGCTTCAAGCAGAGCGCCGGTTCGCCGCTAAACGTAGCCCAGAGCTCGGTATCCTTTCTCGCGTTGTCGTTACCGGTGATGATGTTAATGGTGACCGAGACGAAAGCCGTGGGCGAAGGCGGCGGCGCGCAAGGCGGGGTCGCAAAAATGGCTGTCGGCGCCTGTTGGGTGAGTCTGGCGAGGGGATTGCCGCTGGATGACGAAGTGCAGATGATCGAGCCGTTGGGGTTGCGCAGCTTCATGCCGAGGCTTTGCATGTTCCAATTGTCCGGCGTTTCAAGCCCCGAGTCATGGGACGTCAGCGTGACGGCCACGTTGCCCAGAGCGGAGGGCGTAGGCGGCGGCTGAGGCTGATTGAGTTGAAAGACGCGAACGTGTGTGGAGTTGTTGTCCCAGCCGGCTTGACTCTGAGTCTTCAGCGTGACGTTTTGGAAGACGCTTCCCGCCGGCGATTCGAGCGCGGAAGCGGCGGAGCTATCGCCGCGCAGGTCGTCGCCGCCCGTCACGATTGTGTATTCGATCGAGGGCCCGGGAATTGGCGGCGTGAAGCTCAGGACGCAAGCATCGTCGTCGTTGCTCCAGATTGTCTGCACCAGGTAGGGGTTGCCGTTCAGAGTGACATTGCTGCCGTTAGACTGCACGGAGCCCGTTTCCAGATCGCAATTGTCCCCAATTTCGCCGGGGGCGCTCTGGCTTGTCGGATCGTTGCTGATCCACGCGGTATTGTTGGCGGACCCTCCAATCAACGGATCACTCATGCTTTCAAAGAACTCGTGGCTCATGACCGGGATCTCCTGGTCCGCCGCAGTCTGGTTGTTAGGCGAGTGCCCGTTTCCGGTGCCGCAGCCGGAAATGGAATTAACCTGCGGCATGTAGGCGTACAGGACCGAATTGCCCGCAGCGGTTGCAGCATTGCTGTGATAGGCGCAAAAGAAATCGGTAGTGCATACGCCGGCGGAGATGCACTCCTGTACGCCTGCCCCCGTGAAGACGAAGAATTCGGTGTTTATTCCGGGCGTGATTCCGTTTTGCGTGACGAGTTTCTGAACTTCGCTCTGGATGTCTGAGTCCTGCAGGGGCTGGTTGGCCGTGCCCACGCTGCTCGAGCTGAATTGGGTATAAGCCGAGGTGTCTACCGGCAGAGGCTTGGCGATGATGGCGCCCAGGCAGCTTTGCGCGGTTGGTATGTTTGACCCGCAAGTGCCCGGATACTGGGCGAGAGTATTCAGATAGGACGACGCGGAGACGTCGTTAAAGAAACGCGTCATAAGGTTTTGGTAGTTCGTGTCTCCATTCGTAGTGCTGGAATCGAAGTGAAAACCACTGGGCAGCCAGAAAATCAGGAACACAGTGGTGGGCCCCTGCATGATGGGACCGGCGTTGTCTTCCACATCGCAACTGGAGCTCGGATCGCAAGTTTGCGCGCCGGCGGAGATTGCGCCGCAAAGCAAGACCAGCAGCAACGCCATCATAAAAAGCGCGCGCGAAATGAAAGACATCGCGAATGTGCGCGACCGGTGGTTCGCAGCAAGTGCGGAACGCCGAGAATGGATGCTCATGGCTGTGCTCCTCACAGTAAGCTTTGCGGATGTGCGATGTTTGGGAGCCCGGTTCATTGCGGGGCACCTGCGGAAGGCTTCAATTCCGTTTGCAGACGGTCAAGCACATCGGTGACATCGAACCGTGTGTCGTGCGCGGCCATATCAATCCGGTTGTCGGGACGAAGCGCGATGATTCGACGGGAGATGGCAGTGGCAAAGTACTGGCGCGCGAGAGGCGGCAGTTGCTTCCCGTCGGGCGAGTTTGCCAGCAAAACATCGGCCTGGGCCACGCTGAGAAATTGCACTTGCCCGCGCAAAGCCAGTATGCGCACCAGTGCGATCGTGGCTATCGCCCGCGTGATCGGTTCATTGGGAAAGAAGTTCCTGTTCAGCGCGCAACCGGGGCAAAGCACCAGCGGATCAACGAAAGGCGCCACGGCCTCGACCGCGGAATAGATCGGGTCGGTTGGCGGGACGTCTGGAAACACAGTGGGCCGCTTCGGTGGCGGCAGGGCAAATCGCTGCTGCATCAATACCGCGAAATCTCCTCGATTGAACCTGCAGGTGTAGCTGACCTCCGCAATGTGGCTGACTTTATCGCCGGGCGCCAGCGCGATGGCCCGTACTTTGTCTGTGGCAGCCACCGCGAACGGCCCCGTGTATTTTGCGGACGAGGTGGTGGGCGCGCTGTCATCGGTGGTGTAAAAGATTTCGGCGCCGGCCTTGGCGTCGGTGATCGTGACCGTCTCGGGGCAGGTATAGAGACCGGAGGGCGGCGCGACCCTGGGCGTAGGGGTCATGCAACCAGCGACGGCCAGTACGGGCGTCGCGAAGAGCGCGGTCAGCGAGGCCGGCCAGGCACGAGGTGATTTCATATTCGTGGTCCTCCCTTCGCCAATTCAGTTACCCAAAGAGGTATCACTCAAGTAGTGATAGGAGGCCTCGATTCGTTTCAAGGAATTTTCATCGGAAACCAAAATGAAATGGCGGGCGGGTGCGGCTACGCGAAGCGTGGGCCCGGCAGGCGCGCGGTTGGCTCACCGCTGCGTTGGCAAATCATTTTTCCGTTCGACCCGGACCACCCTGCGCGCTCGGGTGTCTGGCGCTTCGAGCTTTGCAGGGTGGGGGTTCGGACGCTAGACGATCGAGCCGCACGGCGAAGCGCAGCCGCTGAATCTTTTCGGCCAATCCGTAATTCTCTAGCGCAGCGATTCACTTGGAACTGAGGACGAAGGTATTGCCGTCAACGTCTTTGAACGCAGCGGCCGTGCCCCAGTCCTGGCGTTTCGGTTGCATCACGAATTGCACGCCTTTACTCTGCAACTCGCGCGCGGTGGCTTCGACATCGTCCGCCCAAAACGTGATGTTCATCTGGCTGCCGGGCTTGAGACCATCGCCAAATTTAAACAGGACGACCCGCGTGTCCGCGCCGGGGACGCCGAGCTCGATCCAGCGCTGCTCGTCGCTAAACGGCTGGTCCGTAAGCAGACGAAACCCGAGCTTTTCCGTATAGAACGCCAGAGCGCGATCCTGATCGGTGACGGGAATGCTAGCGAATTTGACGCCTTTGATCATGGTGCCTCCCCGGTTCGTGATTCTGCGCAAGCCGCTTCCCGATTGCAATACCCTATGACATTAATTAGTATAGTAGTTATGCTCCATGTGCCGATTGATGATTACGTTCTGGATGTGCTGCTTCCAGACCTCACCGGCCATGACCACTCACCGGCCGCATTCCTCACCTACGTCGTTCTCTGGACTCGACTCTACCGATCCGAGGAAAGGAGCGTGGCGCTAAGCCTGCAGCAGCTGACGGAGCTTACGGGCTTGTCCAAATCGGCGGTGCAGGCGGCGATTCGCTTGCTCAAACGCCGCTGCCTGATCAAAATTACCAAGGGGTCTGCGACCGCGGTGCCGGAATATGAGCTGATGCGCCATTGGGTCCGCAGGCGCGCCAAGAAACCGATGGCCGGCTAGCGAATTCGACGCACACGCAGCTTCACTTAGCACCAATCACCAATCGCGTTGCGTCGGCTGCGATCAGTTCGGGGTCACTCTGGCTTCAAGCGGCAGGCTTACCGCGGTGGCGTTCCAGCGCGAGAGCGTGTAGGTGTAATGTAAATCGTGCTCCAGTGAATTCACCAGGCGCGGAAGATGATCGGTGTCCGCGATGCACGCCGAATAGTGCGGCAGCGCACCTTTCGCTGAGTAGACATCCCACCAGACGCAGGATACATTGTCGAAATTGTCGTTCTTGCCGCGGCGAATCTCCCCAGTGGCGTGCACCTGATCCAAATCGCCGTACAGCACGCCGTCCCAAATCATGCTTGGGCCTCTGCCGCAATCTGGAAAGGGATTCTGATTGGCCGGATGACTGGTCCACACGCCCAGACCTTGGGCCTTGTTGTAATACGTGCCGTCGAACCAGATTTCGCGCACGGAGATATTGTGCTGTTCATGCAGAATGCCAACGCGTTCCATCCGGCCGGGGCAATCCACCTTGGCAAGCTCGACGATCACCGGCTGGGCACCAGGATATTTCGCCGCAACGTCGTTCTGCCAGCTCGTGGCCGCTCGTATGGCCTCCTGCGAGCGCTGCAATTCCAGGTAGCCGGGATCGGGCGCATGCGAGCATGCGCCCAGGCACGCGGCAACGACAAGTGGCAGAAAAAAACGAATGCGCAAAACCGGCATACACGTCCCTCCAAGAGTTGCTTGCGATTGATGCCAAAGGATGGGCCCCGAGCTATCGTAGAACGAAAATGCGCAAACGGCTGACCACCGGATTGCGCGATGTTTCCCAGCAGTTACCGCCGGCAATTACAGACGGCCGGCCGGATGCGAATCACCCGTCACGCCTCGCCGGTCACCAATCCCTGCTTACCGATCACTCTCCGCATGCGGCGCAGTGGTATATTTAAAGAGCACCCGAGGGACCGAGATGACCGACCGAAAACCACCCTTTGCCAGTGTCGAAGAAGCTATGGAAGATATACGCGCCGGCCGCATGATCGTCCTGGTCGACGATGAAGATCGCGAGAACGAAGGCGATCTGACCATGGCCGCCGAAAAAGTGACGCCGGAAGCCATCAACTTCATGGCGAAATTTGGCCGCGGGCTGATTTGCCTGGCGATGACTGAACAGCGTTGCGATGCCTTGGCTCTCGCGCCGATCACCCCGCGCAACACTTCGATGTTCGGCACGCCATTCTGCGAGCCGATTGACGCACGCCGCGGCACTACCACAGGCACAAGCGCCGCGGATCGCGCCACCACGATTCTGGCCGCGACCAGCCCGAACACCCGTCCCGAAGATCTCGCGCGGCCGGGCCACGTCTACACGTTGCGCGCGCGAAATGGCGGCGTACTAGTGCGCGCGGGACAAACGGAAGCTTCGGTGGACCTTGCGCGCCTCGCCGGCCTGGACCACTCCGGCGTGATCTGCGAAATCATGAATGACGACGGGACCATGGCGCGGATTCCACAGCTGGTGGAATTTTGCCGCCTGCATTCCATGAAATTGTTGACCGTCGCGGACCTGATTCGTTATCGCATGCAGCACGAACGCCACGTGCGGCGTATCGCCGAATCCGTGCTACCTACACGCCACGGAGATTTCCGCATGATCGCTTATTCAAACGACGCCGACCATGAACTGCACGTGGCGCTGTTGCGCGGAGAGTTGAGCGATGCCGCAAAATCCGGCCCTCCGCTGGTGCGCGTGCATTCCCATTGCCTCACGGGCGACGTTTTCGGCTCAACCGCCTGCGATTGCCACGCGATCATCGAGCGCTCACTCGCCGCGATTGCCAAGGAAGACCGCGGAGTCTTCGTCTATTTGCATCACACCGGACGCGGATTCCAGATCGATGCGTCGCGCGAAGCGGAAAACGGCGAGCTGCCGCGAATTCGTTTTCACGCGCGCGAGGAAGTGGAGCAGGATCTGGGGCGCCAGCGGCTGGTGCAACGCGAAAGCGGAATCGGCGCACAAATATTGATTGATCTGGGATTGCGGCGGATTCGCGTGCTGACCAATCATCCGCGCAAGGTTGTCGCACTCGAAGGCTACGGCTTGGAAATTGCCGACCAGGTTCCGCTGGCGGTCGATGCAGCAAAGTCGAGCCACCAAATTCTCTAGCGCGCGTCAATCACCCATCGCCCGGGGGGCTCTTCGTGGGCGGCGCGCCGTCACTTGGCATAAATCAGGACCACGAACGTGCCGGGCACTGGCATCATACGCGGCCGGGGATTTTCGTTCGCGGAGGGCGGCGCCGGAGCAAAATCGGCGGTCACCAGATACACCTCGTGCGATTTCGGATCGAGCGCCATGGTGCGCGCGCCGCGTTGCGTCGCCACATTTTCCACCACCGAAAATTTGTCCGGCGCGTCTTCGTGCACCACGCTGAGCGTGGCGCTCAGCCCGTTGGATGCAAAGGCGAGGCCCGTCCCCGAATCGAATGCGTTGGCATCTACGCCATCGCCGATCGCAGGCGTGGCAATCACTTTTCCGGAGTCGGCGTCCACCACAGCCATCATTTCATTGTGGCAGCCGGCAAAGAGCCGGCGATGTGCGAGGTCCATCGCCAGACCGGACGGCTCCTGGCACGGCGCGAGCGGCCATTGCGCCGTCACCTTCAGATTCTGCGAGTCAATTTGCAGTTCCTCGCTTTTGTCCTCGATGTTCACGTACACATGCCCGGCGCCGTCGGCCACTGCAAATTCCGGCTTGCCCGTTACCGGAATCGTTCCCAGTACGTTGCCGGTGGCGGCGTCTATCGCGGTGGAATCGTTGCTGTGCCCATTCATGGTGAAGACGCGCTTCGACGCGGGATCGTACACGATCGCGTCCGGGTTCATTCCTGTTTTCGCGCTGCCGATTACTTGCAGCGACTGCAGAGCGAAAATCGTGACCGTGTCGGCGCGGCCATTCGAAGTAAAGCCGCGGTCGAGTTCCGGCGCGAACGCGATGCCGTGAACGCCTTCGGTATTTGCGATTTCCCCCGCGACGGTACCGGTGTCTACATTGAGCACGACAACTTTTGTGCCCCGGGAAATGAACAGGCGGCGCGTGGGGGAATCGAACGCAACATAGTCCCAGCCGCCTTCACCGCCCAGCGGGATTTTCTTCAACAGATGATAGCCAGAAGGCCCGGGGGCAGCAGCGGCTGCTTTGCGAGTCGCGGATTTCGTTGTGCTGCCCGCGGCGAGCGCCGCGAGGATCAGTGCCGGTACCGCGATGGCTGATAAGCAAAATTTCTTCGTTAGCATGGGCGTCTCCGAGCACTGATTTTCTTTTGCCGGCGGGGCGAAAGGCAAGTGCAAAGATTTAACGCAGAGTTCACGGAGGAAAGGCGGGGAACCCAGAGAAAACCAAGACGAGCCCAGAGGCGCAGAGATCGTCTGGACTGTTTCATCGCTACGGAGATGAATGCGGCCGCGGCGTGATCTTCCAGCGCGGCCGCATCTTGTCAAGTTTGCCCTGCGAGATCCCTTTGCGCGCCAGCAGACCTTCGACGCGCCGGCAGGGGCCGCGCTGAGGGCGGAAATCCACGATGGCTTGCGCTGTTTTGCGGCCGGTGCCGGGAACTGGCCGTAGTTGCTTAACATTCGCCGCATGCGGGTCCAGCGGATGCGGCTGCTTTTACTGCGCCATCACCGCAAGAACACAGACAATAACAAAATCGCGATGATCGCGGCTTGTTTCACGACGCTCTCGCGACGCGCGCATCCTATTCCCGGAACTTCCACAATTGGTGCGCCTCGGGCCGCTCCGGTTTGTTCAAGAAAACATTATTCGCTTCGCGCCCACTGCAGTCCAAACCTGCCAGCGACATAGCAATTCATACACATCGCGAAAACTATCTTGCTGAGTATTCCCGAGTGGGGCAACTTCGGTAACACGAGCCCGACAAGCAGGCCACGGCAAGCAACGCAGCTGAGACTTGATATCTTTGCCGCTTGTCGCGCCAAAGATCGGCGTGCAGCTCATCGGAGGGGGATTGCCTGCCGCACATTCGCCGCTCAACCCACCTTTGTCTAACTTTGCCGATTTCCCTGCGCGTCGTACTCGGTGATTTCCCCAAAAAGCGCAGCCTGTTCCGCGATTTGCGAGCGGTCGCCCACCAGAACGATCTGCGCGTTGGCGGAATCGAAATAGCGCCGCGCGGCGGCCAGAATGTCGTCCGCCGTGAGCGCGTGAACTTTCTCACGATACGTTTCCAGGTGGTCCTCCGGCAAGTGGTCCAGATAAATCGTGGAAAGCTGGCCGAGCAACCCGTCCTGCGTCGCGACGCCCAGCGAAAAAACGCCGGTGAGGTAGCTGCGCGCGCTTTCCAGCTCCTCGGGACTGACGGGCAGCGAGCGCATGCGATCCATCTCATAAAATATTTCGGTGAGACTGGCGGCAGCTACTTCGTTGCGCACCGCGGCATGGACGCTGAAGTAGCCGTGCTGGCGCAGCGACTGCAGCCCACTGCGCGGGCTGTAGGTGTAGCCCTTCTGTTCGCGAATATTAATGACCAGGCGCGAATGAAACGCGCCGCCATAAATCGAGTTCGCGAGCACCAAGCGGAACCAATCCGGATCGCGGCGCGTGATCGCCAGATTGCCCAGCACGACTTGCGTCTGCACGCTGCCGGGCAGATGCACCAGGTGAACTTTGCGTCCGATATTCCGCGGCGGCGCCGGCGTGATGACCGGCCGGGGCTGCGGAGCTGTCCAGCTGCCAAACACCTTTTCAATTTGCGCGAACATCGCATCGGCCGAAAAATCGCCGACCACGATGAGCAGCGCGTTGGCCGGTGAATAATTCTGGTGATAGAACTCCTCGAGTTGCGGGTGTTCGATGGCCTCCACCTGCTCTTCGGTAGGCGAAACGACGGCGTAAGGATGCTCGCCAAAAAGAACGCGGCGAAACCGTTCGCTGGCCAGAAAACCGGGCGTGGTCCGTTCGATGCGCAAACCTTCGATTTTGCGGCCGCGCTCCCGCTCGAATTCTTCCGTTGGAAAAGAGGCATTGCGCGCGAGATCGCTCAAAAGATCGAAAAGGCCTTCGGAAAATTCAGCGACGCCGGAAATAGAGATGGCGCTGGAATCCGCGCCTGCGTGCGAACCGAGATCCGCGCCCATCCGGCGCAAGTCCTCTTCAATCCGGCGGCTGCTGCGCGTGCCCGTGCCGGTGCGCACGACGGTGGCCGTCAATTCAGCGAGGCCCGGCGCGCGGTGCGCGACGCTGGCGTTGCCGCTGCGGAAAAAAAGCTGCGCGGAAATTTTAGGAAACGTGCGCAGCTCCGCGAGCACCACTTGCATGCCGTTGGGCAGAGTGCGCACCGCGCGCTTGGGCCACGCGACGGGGCGTTCGGGGCCGAGGGCGGGCACGAGGCTTGCGGAAGTGTGCGGCGTTGTCGATGCGTGAGTCGTGGTGGTCACGGGTTTGGTAGTTGTTCCGCTCATGCGGCCACTTCCTTGGCGATGGGACGGCGCACCAGTATCGCGCGATTCGCCGGGACGAGATATTTCCGCGCGGTAGCCTGCACCTGCGCGGGCGTCACGGCTTGAAAGCCGTCGAGCACAGTGTTGATCCTGCCGGGATCCCCATCGAACAAAGTGAAGCAAGCAAGGTAGTGCATCAAACCGAAGCGTGGCATGTGCGCTCCCATTCCGCCTTCGAGATTGGAATAGAAATCGGCGCGCAGTTTCACTTTCACAGGGGCCAGCTCGTCTTCGCTGATTCCCTGTTCCTGAATTTCGCGAATGATTTCGTCAAACGCGGCGATGGTTTCCTCGCTGGTGAATTCCGGCTTGTGAAAAATGCGCGTCACCATTTGCGTGGGGCCGTTGGTTTCGATGATGTCTGCGCCGCCGTCCGTTTCGACCGCAATTTCTTTTTCGAGCACCAGGCGGCGATAGATGCGTCCGACGCGTCCGCCGTGCAGAGCGTGATCGAGAATGGATGCGGCGTACCAATCGGGGCTGTGACGATCCGGCACGGTGTAGCCGATGGCGATCGCGGGCAGCGGTCCGAATTTTTCCGGAACTTCGCCGCGGCGTTCTTCGGTTTGCCGTGGCTCGGTCACGTCCGCGCGCGGCGGCAGCGGATGCGTGGGAATGTTTTCGAAATGGCGCTTGGCAAGCGCAAATCCCTCGGCGGGATCCAGATCGCCGACCATCAGCAGGACAGCGTTGTTAGGCGAATAGTAGGTGTGAAAAAACGTCCGCACGTCCGCGAGCGTCGCGGCATCCAGATCCGCAAAATCGCCGTAGAAATTGTGCGCGTTGGGCCAATTGCGGAAGGCCACGGGCGGCAGGTCGAGCCACGGGAAACCGCCGTAAGGCTGGTTCATCACGTTGACGCGGACTTCTTCTTTCACCACGTCGCGCTGGTTGCGCAGATTCTCGTCGTCCACTTTCAGTGCGCGCATGCGATCGGCTTCGAGCCACAGCACCCGTTCCAGCGCGTTGGACGGTACCGATTCGAAATAATTGGTGATGTCGTAATTGGTCGTGCCGTTGAGCATGCCGCCGGAAGAATTGATCAGGCGGATGTGTTCCATCTTGCCGGCGTTTTCCGAGCCCTGGAACATCATATGTTCAAAAAGATGGGCGAAGCCGCTGCGCCCGCGCGGCTCGAGGCGAAAACCGATCTGATAGTAAACGCCGACGGTGACGACCGGCGCGGAGCGGTCCGGCGAGATGACCACGCGCAAGCCGTTCGCGAGCGTCGTGTGTTCAACGGGGATGTGCAGATTCTTCACTGCGAGTTCCTCCTGGAATTTTTTAGAGCGCGTTCGAGCTGCTGCAGAGTTGCGGTCGGATTTTTGGCTAGCACGCGCGCAGACAGGCGCACGAGTGTGCTGTAGGATTCGCCGAATTCGCGCGGATAGCGGCGCAGCGCTGCGCGATGCTTTGCCAGCGTGGCGAAATCACCACGCGAGGCGGGGCCGGTCCATGCGGCGCGCGGGCCGTGCTTTTCGAAATTGTCGAGCATTTGGCGCATCAATGGCAGCAGCGTCTGTAGGGCGTGCGGGCGCGTGAATCCAAGCTTGATAAGCATTTGCGCGGCCGCTTCAGTCAAGGCCAGCGCGTGGCCGGCTACCAGCGTGCCCGCCGCGTGATACGCGGGTTTGCTGCTGCTCGCGACCGACACGGGCACGCCGCCGAGCGAGCGAGCCATTGCGCCGGCGGCGCGGCGCGCGCGCGGATGGCCTTCGATGGCGAAAATCACGCCCTTCAGGCTTGGCTGCGAATTTTTCGTAAACGTTTGCATCGGATGAATCGAGCCGGTGGCCGCGCCGCAACGCGCAAGCGCTCGCAGCACCGAATTGTCCAGCGCACCGCTTCCGTGCAGTACGATTTTGCCGCGGCATTTATTGCCTGTAAGCTTGGCCAGTTGACCCGCCATGTCTGCCAGAACATCGTCTGGCGTAGCTAACAGAATAACATTGCTATCCATGACTTCGCTCGTGAGTGTAGCGAGCGGTTTTCCTGCGCCAATCGCGCGCACGGCGGCACGGGAATGAGCTGCGGACCGTGTAACGACCGGGCCGATGCTCCAACCGAGCCGGCGAAGAGAGCGGCCGAGCGCGCGACCCAGGCGTCCTGCGCCGACGATGGAAACAGAGCGCGACATGCAAAGTGATAGCATAGCGTGTTCGCTCGCCGCGCGCCGGGAGAAATTTCAAATTGCACTGGTTCTGGACGGCATCGCTCGGGTTTATTGCGTTTGGCTGGTTGCTTGCGGCGATTGACTTGGCGCGCGGGGTGCTTGTGATTCCAGCGCTGAATCAAGTGCGGTTGCGCACGGCAGAAAGCAGCGGCCACAACGAGAAACGTGAAAGCGCGCCGCGCGTTTCGATTTTGTTTTCGGCGCTGGATGAAGCCGACAAATTGCCGGCGGCGCTCGAGACTTTTCTGGCGCAGGACTATCCGGACTATGAAGTGATCGGCGTTGACGACCGTTCCGAAGACGCGACGGGCAGCATTTTGGACGCCGCCGCGCGCCTGAATTCCCGCCTGAAAGTAGTACACGTCACTTCCCTTCCCGCGGGCTGGCTGGGCAAACCGCACGGGTTGCAACAGGCTTTCGAACATTCCACCGGCGAGTGGCTGGTGCTCACCGATGCCGACGTGCGTTTCCAGCCGGAGGTATTGCGCACCACCATCGCGCTCGCAGAAGAACGGCATTGGGACCACCTGGCGCTGCTGTGTCACGCGGAGATGTTCACGCCGGGCGAAAAAATCGCGATGACATTTTTCGCGATGTCGTTCCTGTTGGGCCTGCGGCCGTGGCGCGCGAGCGACTCCCAATCGAGCGCCTACGTCGGGGTCGGAGCATTTCAACTGATCCGGCGCAGCGCGTACGAAAAAATGGGGACGCACCGGCGCCTGGCGATGGAAGTGGTGGACGATGTAAAGGTGGGAAAACTGGTGAAGGAAGCGGGCTTGCGCTCGGGCGTGGCGAAGGCGGGACGCGCGGTGAGCGTGCACTGGCACGCGGGGTTGGGGAATATTATTCGCGGAACGACGAAGAACCTTTATGCCACGACGGGCTTTCGGCTGTGGGTTGCGCTCGGACGGGTGGCTGGGACTTTGCTGATGTTCGTGCTGCCGTGGGCGGCTTTGACGTTTGTGCACGGATGGGCGCGGATATTTGCGGTGACGGCGATTGTGCTGCCGCTGATGGCGCAGGCAGGCGCAGCAATGGAGTTTGGCGAGTCGCCTTTGTATGCGGTGACGCAGCCGCTCGGCGCCTTAATTTTCACCTGGATGATAGTGCGCTCAACGATTGTGACTCTGCGGCAGGGAGGAATTCGGTGGCGAGGAACGTTTTATGCGATTAAGGAGTTGAAGCGCGGGGTGGTGTGAGCCAGGCAAAGGATTTAACACCGAGGGCACAGAGGGGCCTCGCTAACAGCGGCGAGAAAACGGATGCGACCGCAGAGGCGCAGAGAAAGACAAAGGCCGGGGCGCCCACCTGAACGTGGCCGCTACAAATTCAACGACAACGGCGGTGCGTTACTTTATTTGAAGAAGGAGTAAGAGACGAAGATAAAGTGGAAATCCACGCCGGGATTATAGTCGTGGCGGTAGGCGTTCGAGATGTGCTGATATTTGTAGCCGAAGCGCCAGGCGCGGTTGCGCGAAGAATTGAACCAGTCCACTCCCGTTTGAAAATCAAACGTAAAATTGAATTGCGTGCCCCCCGGAATGTCGACGGGCACGGGCCTCACGGACGCGACGAAACCTGCCGTTGAAGCTATGAAGGGTTGCAGCCGATGCTCGCGGCGAAAATTCAGCTTCAATCCGATGGGATTCAGTCCGCCGCCATATACCGTCTCGCGCCCATTCGTGCAATAGGCAATCTGACTGGGGTTCGGCATGCAGACCTGGTAGGTGTATTGACGTACGGTTTCGACAGGAAGGACGTCGAGAGTGTATTGCAGCGAGGTGGAGGGCTTGTCATAGAGAGTTCGCGCGTAACGCAGCGCCAAAACGCCGAGCTGGCGGTTGGTCTCGACGCCAAACACCTGGGAATTGCCGACCGAGTAGCCGCCCCAGACGGCGAATTCGTTGCCGGGCGGATATTGTGGTTGCGGTGCGGTTTGCGAGCGCGCGGGGGCCGGCGCGCTGAGGGTAGCAAGGATCACGAGCAGATACGGGAACAGACTGGAGCAAGCGACGGATGATGGGGGTTTGCGCACGGGTCCTTTCACTGATCGGCAAGACGGCACGAAGATATTAGTCTATATCTCAGAAATTTTCAGCGGAAGAGGCCAAAAGCGCGGCCGTTGCAGCTAAACAGCGTTCCCAGCGGCGGTCTTTAGACCGCCGGCGCGGCAACGTGCGCCGCTACCCCTCGATCCTGCGGCGCGGGATCTCAGGATGAATCGCCCAGTCAGGCGAGTCACAAGGGCAAAGGCAAAGGCGCCCAGCTGAAGCGGGCCGTTACAAAGCCAAAACCCGAACCCTTCGGCATTTTTCCGCAAATTGCAAAGGCCAGCCCATCCTCTCAGCGATCCATGAAGCGGCCCCCCGGTACCGAAAGGAGGCAATCAGGATTTCTTCGATACTTTTGCAGCGCGCGATCGTGTTTTTGGCTGCGGCGTTTGGGCGACAGGAGGCTCTTCCACTGCCGCCGCGGCAGCGGCCGAAGTCGGAATCGGCGAATCAATCGCAGTCGGAGAAAAAATGGCGCCCAAGTCGCGTTGCTTCAACGCGCGGACGCGATCGCGAATGCTCGCGGCCCGCTCGAATTCGAAGTTTTTGGCAGCTTCACGCATCTGAGTTTCGAGTTGTGCGATGGCCCCTGCCATTTGCGCTTCGCTGGTGATTTCGCCGATCACCGGCTCATCGGCCGGCACGGTCAGGTAATCGGCTTCGATGATGCGGGCCAGCTGCATATCCACGGACTTGATAATCGATTGCGGCGTGATGTTGTGCTCGCGGTTGTAGGCTTCCTGAATCGCGCGGCGGCGGCTGGTCTCGCCGATGGCTTGCCGCATCGAATCGGTCATGCGATCCGCGTACAAAATCGCGCGGCCTTCCACGTGGCGCGCGCAGCGTCCCATCGTTTGAATTAATGACGTAGCGCTGCGCAGATAGCCTTCTTTATCTGCGTCGAGAATTGCGACCAGCGAAACTTCCGGCAGGTCCAGGCCTTCGCGCAGCAAATTGATGCCGATCAAGACATCAAATTCGCCGCGGCGCAGATCGCGCAGGATGCGCACGCGTTCCAACGTATCAATTTCCGAGTGCAGATAGCGCACACGTATGCCGACTTCGGCGAAATATTCCGCGAGGTCTTCCGCCATCCGCTTGGTGAGCGTAGTGACCAGAATGCGTTCGTTGCGCGCAGTGCGCTGGCGGATTTGTTCCATCAGGTCATCCACCTGGCCCTTCACCGGCCGCACTTCGACTTCAGGATCCACCAGGCCCGTGGGACGAATCACTTGCTCGACCACCACGCCGCCGGTTTTGGTCAGCTCGTAAGGCCCGGGCGTGGCGGAAACGTACACCACCTGATTGGTGCGATGCTCGAATTCCTCAAAAGTCAGTGGGCGATTATCGAGTGCCGAAGGCATGCGAAACCCGTAATTCACCAAAGTTTGTTTGCGCGAGCGGTCGCCGTGATACATCGCGTGCAGCTGCGGCACGGTCTGGTGCGATTCGTCGACCACCAGCAAATAATCGGACGGAACGTAATCGAGCAGCGTGGGCGGGGCTTCGCCCGGCAAACGCCCGGAAAGATGCCGCGAATAATTTTCAATGCCGTGGCAATAACCGATGGTGCGCATCATTTCGATATCGAAATTTGTGCGCTGCACGATGCGCTGCGATTCCACAATTTTTCCCTGGCGGCTCAGTTCCCCTTTCCACCATTCCATTTCTTCGTAGATGCTCTGGATCGCGCGCTCGCGTTGCTCAGCGGGCAGCACGTAGTGCGTTTTCGGGTAAATGGGCTGGCGAGTGATATCCCCTTCGCGCGTCAGGCGAATTTCGCCGGTGAGCGGGTCAATCTTGCGAATCGCTTCGATCTGCGTGCCCCACAGCTCGATGCGCACCGCGAGATCATCGTAGGGCGGATAAATCTCAATGAGGTCTCCGCGCACGCGAAAAGTGCCGCGCCGCAGATCTTCGCTGCGTTCGTACTGAATTTCCACCAGCTTGCGCAGAATCGTCTCGCGATTGATGGACATGCCCTTTTCGAGCAGCAGCATCATTCCGTAATACGCTTCGGGCGACCCCAAGCCGTAGATGCACGAAACGGAAGCGACGATGATCACATCGCGACGCTCAAAGAGCGAGCGCGTGGCGCTCATGCGCAGCTTGTCCAGCTCATCATTAATAGTGGATTCTTTTTCGATGTAGGTGTCGCTGGCCGGCACGTAAGCTTCCGGCTGGTAATAATCGTAATAGCTGACGAAATATTCCACGGCGTTGTCGGGAAAGAACGATTTGAATTCATGAAAAAGCTGCGCAGCCAAGGTCTTATTGTGCGCGAGTACGATCGTGGGCCGGTTGATCTCCTCGATGACCTTAGCCATCGTGAAGGTTTTGCCCGAGCCGGTGACGCCCAGCAGCACCTGGTGGCGGTCTCCGGCGGCAAGGCCCGAGAGCAGCTGCGAGATTGCTTGCGGCTGGTCACCGCGCGGTTCGTAGTCGCTGGCTAGCTTGAAATTCATCCGGAAGTCCTCAGCGCGCAAAACGCGCTATGCGGAAAATTTTAATTATAACTCATTTCGGGGCGGCTTGCTGCGGGTGGCTCGCTGTCGGCGTATGGCGCTGCTGGACGGTCGCGGGTTTGGTATCCTGGCAAGCTGGGGCACAAAAAGCAGCGCCTCTACGCTGTATCAGAAGACTGCCTGGGACAGCAACGGCGGTACGCGCTGGTCAGCGGCGCGTCGTTTTGTAACTGAAAAGCTTTTGGCATTCTTTGCGCAGGAAGCCGCCCGTGACAGATCG
>Ga0210394_10001804_pt1 | contig 32129 bp, 26 predicted proteins | sample IncBWC12MmetaG_FD_160121 | JGI IMG/M metagenome (GOLD analysis project Ga0210394, IMG submission 160121) | Forest soil microbial communities from Barre Woods Harvard Forest LTER site, Petersham, Massachusetts, United States - Inc-BW-C-12-M | ecosystem: Environmental > Terrestrial > Soil >... | reverse complement strand
GCGTGCGCGACGATAGCACGAAGCCCCGCGGCGTTGAGCACCTCCAGCGCCGCTGCTGTGGTGCCGCCCTTGGAGGTTACTTGTTCGCGCAGTGTAGCCAGGGAATCGCCGGACTGGCGCGCCATTTGCGCGGCCCCAAACGCCGTTTCCAGAGTCAATCGATGCGCAATGGCGGTCGGCAGGCCGCGCTCATGCGCCGCCGCTTCGAGCGCTTCCATGAACAGGAAAAAATACGCCGGGCCGCTGCCGGAGACGGCCGTCACGGTATCCATCTGCGACTCGTGCTCCACCCACACGGTGGCGCTGACCGCGGCCATGAGATCTTCAGCCAACGCGCGGCAGGCTGCGCCCACGCTCGCAGGCGCATACAAACCCGTCGCGCCGAAGCCATTCAGAGCCGGCCGGTTCGGCATGGTGCGGACCACCGGAATCTGCGGGCCGAACCAGCGCGCGAGCGCGGCGTGCGGGATGCCCGCCGCCACCGAGATCACCAGGGGTCGGCCCGCCGCAAGATGTGGCGCCACGCCCAATGCCACTGCACGCATCAGCTGCGGTTTGACGGCGAGTATGACCACTTCGGCCCCCTGCACCGCGCTTGCATTGTCGGGCGCCGCCAGAATGCCGTAGTCGCGCACCAGCCGGTCCAGCTGCTCCTGCTTAGGATCGGCGACAACGAGCCTTTCGCGGGATATGCCGCGTTTGGTGAGCCCGCTGACCAGCGCGGCGGCCATGTTGCCGCCCCCGATGAATGCAAGCCTGCGTATGTCGTGCATGGGCATAACAATCCTTCAACGGTTGCCGAACAGCGCCGTGCCGATTCGAACCATCGTCGCGCCTTCGGCGACGGCAGACTCGAAATCCGCGCTCATTCCCATCGACAGTGTATCGAGCGGAAGGCCCTCGGCCTGCAAATCCTCGAGCAGCATTCTAAGCCGCGCAAAGACCTTGCGTTCGGCCGCAGGATTTGGCTGCGGCCGTGGCGGCGGGACGCACATCAGGCCGCGCAGCCGCACCCGGGGCAGGCCCGCGACCGCCGCCGCGAGGGCTGCCAGCGCCGCCGGCGCGACGCCGCCCTTGGTCGACTCGGGCACCAGCGCGACCTGGATGCAGATATTGAGCGGCGGGGCGTGAAACGGCCGCTGCTCGGACAGCCGCCGTGCGATTTGCAATCGATCCACGCTGTGCACCCAATCGAAGCGTTCGGCGATTGCTCGGGTCTTGTTGGATTGGATGCCGCCAATGAAGTGCCAGGTGAGCCGCAGATCGGCGAGCCGGTCCATTTTGGCCGACGCTTCCTGCAAATAGTTTTCGCCGAAATCCGTGACGCCGGCGGTGGCGGCCAGCCGTACCTCTTCGGCAGTCTTGGCCTTGGCGACGGCGACCAAGGTAACCGCGCTGGGGTCGCGCCCCGCGGCAATGGCGGCGCGGCGTATCCGGGACCGGACATGGTTCACATGAACCGTCAAATTCTGCGGACCAATTAACATATTGGGTGACAACACCCTCTTATATACTGATCGTGGCTTGAACCAGGTCGAATTAGGAGCCGTCAATGGCGGTTGATATCGCGCAGCTTCTCGCCTTTGCGGTGAAGAACAATGCGTCGGACTTGCATCTGTCGGCGGGTGTGCCGCCGATGATCCGCGTGGACGGCGACATGAAACGCGTCAATATGCCGGCACTGGTGCACAAAGAAGTGCACAGCATGGTGTACGACATCATGAATGACAAGCAGCGCAAGGCCTTCGAAGAGTTCTTCGAAACCGACTTTTCGTTCGAAATCCCCAAGCTGGCGCGTTTTCGGGTCAATGCCTTCAACCAAAATCGCGGCGCGGGCGCGGTATTCCGCAATATTCCGTCCAACATCCTGACTTTGGATGAATTGAACGCGCCCAAGACCTTCAAAGATTTGTGCATGCTCCCTCGCGGACTCGTCCTGGTCACCGGGCCGACCGGATCCGGCAAGTCGACCACACTCGCGGGCATGGTCAATCATTGCAACGACAACCGCCCGGATCACATTATAACCATCGAGGATCCGATTGAGTTCGTGCACGAGAGCAAGCGCTGTCTCGTCAATCAGCGCGAAGTGCATCGCGACACCTTGGGCTTCAGCGAGGCGCTGCGCTCGGCGCTGCGCGAAGATCCGGACGTGGTGCTGGTCGGCGAAATGCGCGACCTGGAGACAATCCGCCTGGCGCTGACCGCGGCGGAAACCGGGCATCTGGTATTTGGCACCCTGCACACGAGCTCGGCAGCCAAGACCATCGATCGCATCGTCGATGTGTTTCCGGCCGCCGAAAAGGACATGGTGCGCGCCATGTTGTCGGAGAGCTTGAGGGCGGTCGTGTCGCAGACCTTGATGAAGCGCGTCGGCGGCGGCCGTATTGCAGCGCACGAAATCATGATCGGCACGCCCGCCATACGCAATTTGATTCGCGAAGGTAAGATAGCCCAGATGTACTCGGCCATTCAGACCGGCCAGGGTCAGGGCATGCAAACCCTCGATCAATGCTTGACGGATTTGGTGCAAAAAGGTGTGGTCAGCCGCGAAGAAGCCAAGTACAAGGCACAGAACAAGGACAGCATCTAAATGGAACGCGAACAAGCCATTCGATTGATGCAAGACCTGCTGCGGCGCATGGTCGAGAAGAAGGGCTCAGATCTCTTTATTACCGCGGGCTTCCCGCCGGCCATCAAGGTTGACGGGGAAATCAGGCCGCAGTCCGATCGCTCGTTGAGCCCGGAGCAGAGCGCCGGGATGGTCCGTGCCATCATGAACGATCGGCAAACCAAGGAATTCGACGGCACCAAGGAGTGCAATTTCGCGATTGCACCGCCCGGGATCGGGCGCTTCCGTGTCAGCGCCTTCATCCAACAAGGCTTCACGGGTGCGGTGCTGCGCACCATCAACGCCAAGATCCCGACGCTCGAGGAACTCGAGCTGCCCCCCGTGCTGAAGGAGGTTGTGCTCTCCAAGCGCGGCTTCGTGATCCTGGTGGGCGGCACCGGTTCGGGTAAATCCACGTCGCTTGCGGCGATGGTGGGCTTCCGCAACGAAAAAACCCGCGGCCACATCGTCACCATCGAAGATCCGGTGGAATACGTGCACGCCCACAAGGGCTGCGTGGTCACGCACCGCGAAGTAGGCGTCGATTGCGAGAGCTGGCACCTGGCGCTGAAGAACACCCTGCGTCAAGCGCCAGACGTCATTCTGATCGGCGAAATTCGCGATCGCGAAACCATGGAATACGGCATTCAATTTGCCGAAACCGGCCACTTGGTGCTGGCCACCCTGCACGCCAACAGCTCGAACCAGGCGCTCGACCGCATCATCAATTTCTTTCCCGAGGAGCGGCGCGAGCAGCTGCTGATGGATCTGTCGCTGAACATCCGCGCCCTGATTTCACAACGCTTGATTCCGCGCGAAACGGGAACCGGCCGGATCGCGGCGATGGAAATCATGCTGGCATCGCCGTTGATTTCGGATTTGATCTTCAAGGGCGAGGTCGCCAAGATCAAGGACGTGATGTCGCGCTCGAATCGCTTGGGCATGAAGACCTTCGACCAAGCCCTGTTCGAACTGTATGAGGCGGGATTGATTTCCTACGAGGATGCCTTGCGCAACGCGGATTCGAAGAACGAATTGCGGCTGCGCGTGAAGTTGGAGAGCAAGCGCGAAATGAAGAATCCCGAGCAGGGCGGTCAAGCGCTGCAAATCGTCGAGGAAGAAGCGGGGCAGGTGTTCTAGCCCATGAGCGTGCCAGCCGAAGTCCCGGCTCAGGTGATGAACACCAAGCCGCTGTTCAAACTCATGGTTGAGAAAAAGGCATCGGATCTCTTTTTTACCTGCAACGCACCCGTCAAGATCAAGATCGAAGGCAAGATTTTTCCCGTCAACAAGCAGATATTGACGCCGGAGACGGTGCGACAGGCGGCCCTGGGGCTGATGACCCAGGATCAGATCGAGCACTTCAATGACGAGCTGGAGATCGATTTCGCGATCTCCGAAATCGGCCTCGGCCGCTTTCGCGTCAACGTATTCTATCAGCGCGGCTATCCTGCGATGGTGCTGCGCTACATCACGGCGGAGATGCCCCGGCTGGAAGACCTCGGCATGCCGGATATCTACAAAGAGTTGGTGATGTTGAAGCGCGGCTTGATTCTCATGGTCGGCGCCGCCGGCGCCGGCAAATCCACCACGCTCGCGGCGATGATAAATTTCCGCAATGAGACCTCCTCCGATCACATTTTGACCATCGAGGATCCGATCGAATTCTTGCACACCAACAAGAAGTCGATCGTGAATCAGCGGGAAGTGGGCCTGGATACGAAGTCGTTCGCGCGCGCGCTGCGCAGCGCCGTGCGCTCGGCGCCGGACGTGATTCTAGTCGGCGAAATTCGCGATCGCGAAACCATGGAAGCGGCGATCGCGCTCGCCGGAACGGGACATCTGTGCATCGCCACCCTGCACGCCAACAATTGCGCCGAGACATTGGATCGCATCATCAACATGTTTCCGCGCGATCAGCACAACCAGATATTCCTGGATTTATCCCAGTATCTGCGCGCCATTTTGTCGCAGCGCCTGGTATTCGGGAAAACCGGTACGCGGATCGCGGCTTCCGAGGTGATGGTGAACACGCCGCACATCTCGGAGCTCATCAAGAAGGGCGATGTGATCGGCGTCAAAGAGGCGATCCGCACGGGCACGGAGCGCGGCATGTTGAGCTTCGACAGCGCGCTTTACAATCTGGTGCGGGAGGGGCGAATCGAATTGGAAGAAGCATTGTCGAGCGCCGATTCGCGCACGAATCTCGAGGCCAAGATCAACTTCGGATGAGCCGGGCCGAACTGGCCGGCGGCGTCGCGGCACGGCACCAGATTATTTTCGAATTCCCGGCTGGAGACATCCCATCCGGATTGCAGTGCGCGCGCCCGGCAAGCTTTGGGATCGACCTTGAGCGCGCGCAACGCCGCATCCGCCAGGTTGAGATCGAGCGCTCCGGTGACTCCGTCCTCGATCACATCGATGGGGCCTGTTACAGGATATGCGGCGACCGGCACTCCGCAGGCCATGGCCTCCAGATTGACCAGGCCGAACGTATCAGTGCGGCTCGGAAACACCATGACATCCGCGGCCGCCAAATGCCGCGCCAGATCTTCGGCAAACTTGTATCCGGTAAATGTGGCGTCCGGATACTGACGCTGCAGGCGTGCCCGTTCCGGCCCGTCGCCGATGACGATCTTGCTGCCGGACCACGGCATGCCGAGGAATGCGTCGATATTCTTCTCAATGGCGACGCGTCCGACATAGGCGGCGATGGGCCGCGTCAGGTCGAGGAAGTCTTTCGGCCTGGGTTTGAAAACCTCGGTATCCACCCCGCGCCGCCAAGTGGCTAGATTCTCAAATCCCCGTGCCTTGAGTTCGGCGCGCATCGACGGCGTACTCACCATGCAGCGCTCGCCGGCGCCGTGGAAACGCCGCAGGGCGGCATAGGAAGCCTTCAGGGGAATGGGAAACCGCGCGCGCAGATACTGCGGGAACTGTGTGTGATACGAGGTGGTGAAGCGCATCCCGCGCTTCAAGCAAACGCGCCGCGCCGCCAGCCCCAGGGGACCTTCGGTGGCGATGTGCAGCGCCTGCGGGGCGAACGCGCCGATGCCGCCTTCGACCTTGTTGTAGGGAAACAGCGAGAGGCGGATCTCGGGATAAGTCGGACAGGCCATGCTGCGAAAATCACGCGGCGTGATGGTCCTGACTTCATGGCCGAAGCGCCCCAACCACGCGGCGGTTTGCGCCAAGGTGCTGACCACACCGTTGGTTTGCGGAAACCACGCGTCGGTAACGATCATGATCCTCATGTGGCGGCAGATTCTCACGGGGGGATGACGATACGATGACGACCGGATTCTCGTTTTGAGGCAAAGTCGGGGTCGAAAATGCCCTGTGTCATCGCGCTGTAATGAAAATCCTATATTTGCTTCATAGCCGAGCGTATGCCGCACTTACTCAAGGAATCACCATGCAAAGTTTTTTGGCGGAACTTAAGACTCAACGCTGGGACGATCATCGCTACTACCATCACAGCCGCATCAACCAATCGCTGCATTTTTTGAGCGCCGTCAGCTTCATCATTGCCTACATCACCATGTTCTTCGATCCGGTGAAATCCGCGCTGATCGGCTGGCTGGTGTCGATGGTGAGCCGTCAATCGGGGCACTTTTTCTTCGAGCCGAAAGGCTACGATCAGGTCAATCATGCGACCCACGAATACAAGGAAAACATCAAGGTTGGCTACAACCTGCGCCGCAAGGTGATACTGCACGCCGTCTGGGCGCTCGTGCCCTTGGTGCTGTGGCTGGATCCGACTTTCTTCGGCGTGTTCAAGGCCCCCGGCGGCGGATTCGTGCGCCATGTGGGCGAGATTTGGCTCATCGTCGGCGTCGGGGCCCTGGTGTTCCGCACCGTGCAATTGTTCTACTTGAAGAGCGTGCAAACCGGCCTGGTGTGGGCAACGAAAATTCTGACCGATCCCTTCAACGACGCCCTGATCTATTACAAGGCGCCGCTTTATTTGATGCGGGGCGAGCTGATCGATCCAATGGGCGAAATTGAACCCGAACCGGAACTCCATCGGGCCTGAAGCATTTCTTTGAGCAGGCGACGTCTGATGGCTCCATTGGTGAGATGGGGCGGAGACCACCACCAGCCGTCGCGCTGCATTTCTTCCGCCGCCGCCACGATCCGATCGGCGACCACGGCGAAATCGGCGTCGGTATAGTTCAAACTGAAGATGAGGCGTCCGGTGCCCACCCAACTCAAGGCTAGCCCCGCGGCGCGCAGATAATATTGAAACATCCAGTTGTAGCGCGATGGCTGCGCGTAATAGATCGTCCAGATGGTCGAGAGGTTGGCAACGCGCACCGGCAGGTTTGCCGCCGCCAGCCTGCCGTTCAGCGACCGCGCCCGGGAATCCCAAAGCTCATCGAGCCCCTGGTACAAAGCGCGCACCGCGTCGCTGTCCAGTTTCGCCAGGAATTCGTACATGGCACCCATGACGTAGGGGTGCGAATTGAAGGTGCCGCGCGCAAAACAAATGTCGGCCGGGCGATCGCTGCGAAAGCGGCGCATGAATTCATGCTTGCCGCACAGCACCCCGACCGGCAGACCGCCGGCCACGGTCTTGCCGTAGGTCACCATATCGGCAGGCACGCCGAAGTATTCTTGCGCACCGCTGCGCGCAAGGCGAAAACCCACGAACACTTCGTCAAAGATCAAGACGATGCCGCGCGCGCTGCACACCGCGCGCAACCGCTTGAGCCAATCCGAGTAGGCAGCGCGGTCGAAACAGGCATTCCGCCCGCTGTCGACCAAGGTCGAATCACCGGGCGCGCTCGTGTTCGGATGCAAGGCCTGCAAGGGATTGACGAGTACGCAGGCGATGTCGCGCCGCTTGCGCAGCACCTTGAGCGCGGCGTCGTCCATATCCTTCAGCGTGTAGGTGTCGCGCGCGGCGATCGGATTGCCGACGCCGGGCTGCACATCGCCCCACCAGCCGTGATAGGCGCCGCAGAAGCGCACCAGATGCGTGCGTCCCGTGTGGTAGCGCGCCAGACCGACCGCCTGCATGACCGCTTCCGTGCCGGACATGTGAAAGGAAATCTCATCGAGCCGCGAAATCTCGAGCAAGCGCCGCACATTGGAGGCGATGACCGGGTGGTAGGCGCCCAGCACCGGACCGAGTTCGCGAACCCTTTGGCTGCCGCGCTCGATGCACTCTTTATAGAAATCGTAGCCGAACACATTGACGCCATAAGAGCCGGTCAAGTCGTAGAAAGGATTGCCGTCAAGGTCGGTGACCGACACGCCGGAAGAGGATTGCACGAAGGAACCCGATTTAAAGTGCTGCCGAACGTAGCTGCTGAATTGAAACGGCACGCGATAGCGAGTTGTGAACTCAAGATCGGACACGCAGCCCGCAAGCCCGGTGGTTTGCGCGGCTGTTTTCTCGAAGCGCGCGGCATAAAGCGCCGACAGCCGCAGGAAGCCGGTGCGCCGCGCCAGGGCTACATGCCCTGGCGGCGAATCCACCCCGAAGAACTGCGATTCACCGTACTCGTAAAACGGCACCCAGCCCGCAAACAGCCGCGCCATGCGCGAATGTCCGGCGAGGGAGCGATGCTTCGCGGCGGAAAGCTGCAGCCGTACCTGCAACTTGCGCAGCAAGAACGCCGCGGCGAGTCCGGTCAATACGTAGCCAAGCGTCGTTGTAATGATTGATTCCTCAGCGTAAGCGCGCCAGGCGCGGACTGTATTGCAGGCGAATGACATTAACATGACCGTTAAATCCTTCATCGCACGGCTGGCTGCGCAGGAAGACGTCAATTTTCTGCTCTCGAATCGCCTACCGCGGCGTCTGGTGACGCGTTTCATGGGCTGGTGGAGCCGCATCGAGCATCCTTGGGTGTGCAGCGCCAGCCTCGCGGTATGGCGCTTGTTCTCCGATCTCGACTTGAGCGAGGCAAAATGCGCGCGCTTCAAGAGTCTGCATGATTGTTTCACGCGGGAGCTGAAGGCCGGCGCGCGCCCAATTGATGCGCGGCCCACTCATCTCATCAGTCCCTGCGATGGACTGATCGGCGCCTGCGGGCGCGTGAGTTTGGGATCGGTGCTGCAGGCCAAGGGTTCTCCCTACGCGCTGACCGATCTGCTAGCCGACGCGGCATTGGCCCGCTATTACGAGGGCGGTCAATTCGCGACCATCAGGCTGACGTCGAGTATGTACCACCGCTTTCACGCTCCCGCCGATTGCCGCGTCGAGCAGGTCACCTACATTTCGGGCGATACATGGAACGTAAATCCCGTCGCCCTGCAGCGCGTCGCCAGACTGTTCTGCAAGAATGAGCGCGCCGTGATTCGCTGCCGACTCGCGGCAGCGGACAAACTGATCACCCTGGTGCCCGTCGCGGCGATCTTGGTGGCCAGCATCCGTCTTCGATTCCTGGATGTGCTGCTGCACTTGCGCTACGCAGGCCCCCATGTGATTCACTGCGATGCCGCGCTGTGCCGTGGGGGAGAAATGGGGTGGTTCGAGCACGGCTCCACTATCATAGTATTTGCGCCGCCGGGCTTCAGTTTGACCGACGGTGTGCAGGAGGGCGCCCGCGTAAGCATGGGCCAGGCCCTGCTGCGGATGGAGTAAATTCGCGCAACTTTTTTCGCCCAGCGGTGTTTTGTTTCTAAACGAACACACACTCCAGTGCAAACGCAAACCACGGCTGAGTTTACGATATTCATGCGCGCCTATCAGGACATGGTTTTCTCCACCGCAGCCCGCTTGGCGGGCAACGATGCACAGGCGCAGGATATCGCGCAGGAAGTGTTCATCCGCGCCTACGAACATTTTTCCGATCTACGCGGCAGCGACACCGCCGGCGGCTGGCTGAAGACCGTAACCACCAATCTTGCGCTCAATTATTTGAACCGCTACCGCAAGCGCTGGCGGCTGTTCTCGGAGATGCGGCCCGCTGCTGCCGAGAATGATGAGGACATCGCGGAGATCGAGTGGGAGGTGCCGGACACGCTGCTTGCGGATTTGGGCGCCGAACAGCGCTGCGCGTTGGTTGACGCCGCGTTGCGCCGCTTGCCGGATCATCAGCGCTTGCCGCTGGTGATGTATCACTTCGAGGATCTGTCTTACCAGGAGATTGCCATCAAACTCAATGTGTCGCTGACCAAGGTCAAATCCGACATTCGGCGCGCGCGCGCCGCGCTGTTCGCCAGGCTTGAATCCAGCGGCGCCGCACGCGACGCATTGGATGGCTGAACCGACATGAACAAGCACACGGATATCGACGATAAATTGGAGCGGTTGCTGCAGCGGGAATTGAGCGCGCTGCCGTTGCGCCGGGCGCCGGGCGCGCTCGAGTCGCGAGTGCTCGGTGAGTTGGCGCGGCGCGCGGCGCTTCCCTGGTGGCAGCGCAGTTTCGCGAATTGGCCGATGGGCCCGCGCGTCATCTTCGTCCTGATTTGCGTTGCCCTCATCGGCGCAACTTTTCTGGGAGGCGTCTCCGCGGTCCTGGGAGTCCGCTCGTTGACCGAAGTCGGTGCGCTGCTGCTGTCGTGGATTCAGCCGGCCTTGGTCGTCGCGGCATCGGCGGGCGGATTGGCGGCGCTGTTGCTGCGTTTGATCCCACCGCTCTGGCTTTATGGAGGCTTGACGGTGGGCGCCATGCTGTACGTGATGTTGTTCGGGCTAGGCGCCGCTGCCTATCGGATGCTTTACCGGCCCTCATTGGCAGGTGACAGGCTATGAATATCTCTTTGTTGCGACGCCTCAGCTTCGTGTTCGTATTGCTGTGCGCCACGAGCTTGCTGGGCCACGCCGGACAGGCGGTTCCCGCCGCCGCGGACGAGCAAACCGCCGCCTCGGCTGCGCACGACGATTTCAACGATGAGCCGCAGTCCGCGGATCGGCGCGGCAGGCTGGATCGGCGCAACCGTCGCGACGTCGCTCGGCATGGGGGGCAGGGTCAGGATGACGGCGACATCGTCAACATCGGCCACGGCAGCCACTTGCCAAGCGGGCAGCGGGCGGATTCGGTGGTGTCGGTTTTGGGCTCCTCGACCAGCGAGGGCGAGGCACAGAATGTCGTATCCGTCCTCGGCGACACCCGGGTGTTGGGACCGGTCGGTGAAAGCGCGGTCGCGGTATTTGGCAATGCCTATATCGACAGCAAAGTGGACGGTGACGTGGTCGCCGTGCTGGGAAATGTGGAGCTCGGACCCAACGCCGAAGTCGGCGGCGATGTCGTGTCGGTGTTCGGCCTGGTAAATCGCGATCCCGCGGCAATCGTTCACGGCTCCATGCAAAGGGTGTTCTCGGTCGACTTCGGCGGCTTTGCCCGGCTGCAAACCTGGATCCAACGCTGTCTTTTATATGGCCGCCCGTTGGCGTTTGGACACGGGCTTGGTTGGGCATGGACCCTGGCGCTGGGGTTTTTGGCGTTTTATGTATTCCTCGCTTTGTGTTTTCGCGACGGGGTAGATCGATGCGTGCAGACGCTCGAATCCCAGCCGGGCTCGACGGCGCTCGCCGCCTTGCTCGCCATGCTGCTGACGCCGGTGTTGGTAGTGTTGCTGTGCATTACCTTGATCGGTATCGCGGCCGTGCCATTCGTGGTGGTCTCGCTTTTTTGTGCCAGCCTATTTGGCAAGGCCGTGATGCTGGCCTGGGTGGGGGGTCGCGTCGCGGGCAAGAGGACCGATGCCGCCGGTCACCCGGCCGTCGCCGTACTCATTGGCGGTGCGATTGTGCTGGTGCTGTATTGCATCCCGGTACTGGGATTCCTGGTCTATAAATTGCTTGGGTTTTTCGGATTGGGCGCCGTGGTCTACACCCTGGTTCTCATGGCGCGCGCGCGCAAGGCTGCCAATGGCGCCGCTGCCGGCGCAGCGCTACGGTCCGCGGCCGATGCGGCCGCCGCCGCTGTGCCAACGGCCAATGCGGCCGCTATGGCCGGTGCCGCCGCCGGGTCGGCGCAGGCCGGCGCGTCAAGCGCGAACAACCCGGTCAGCCCGCCGAGTGAGACACCTGCGGCCAGCGCGTCGAGCGGGCCAAGCGTCTCGAGTGCGGCCAGCGCAGCCGCAGCGGCGGGGGTTGCCTCACCGCACATTTCCGCGGCCATGCCGCGGGCCGGTTTCTGGATACGCATGGCGGCGCTGCTGCTCGACGTATTGCTGGTCGGCTTCGTGATGAGCGTGCCCTTAGGTCACGCATTCGGCAATTTTCACCTCGTGATACTGGCCATCTACGGCGCGGTCATGTGGAAACTCAAGGGCGCAACCGTCGGCGGCATAGTGTTCGATTTGCACGTGGTGCGATTGGACGGCCGTCCAATCGATTGGGAGACGGCGATCGTGCGCGCACTGGGCTGCTTCCTGTCCTTGGCGGTCGTCGGACTCGGATTCATCTGGATTGCGTTCGACCATGCCAGCCAGGCATGGCACGACAAAATCGCCGGCACCGTGGTGGTACGAGTCAAGAAGGGGGTACCGCTGGTGTAGCGCGGCGGCGATTCGGCTGCCTTAAGATCACAACGGCCGGCGATGCCGTGTCAGGGTGGCGGCGATCGATGCCAACACCGCCATTCTGACCGCCACGCCATTGTTCACCTGCTCGCGGATCACCGAGCGCGGGCCATCGGCGACCTCGGAGGAGATTTCGACGCCGCGGTTCATCGGTCCGGGATGCATGACGAGCACGCTGGGCGCGGCCAATTTCAGGCGCTGCGGCGTCAGGCCGAAATCCCGAAAATACGCGGCATCGTCCAGCGCGGCGGCTTGCGCCATGCGCTCTTTCTGAATCCGCAGCATCATCACCACATCCGCGCCAGCGATACCGTCCTCGACGCGGGTAAAGCGCTGCGCGCCCCGAAACTCCGCTTCCTCCGGCAGCAGCGCCAGCGGCGCCACCAGGCGCAGATCCGTTGTACCGAGGGTGGTCAGCGCGGTTGCGGTCGAGCGAGCCACCCGCGAATGTTTGATATCGCCGACGATGGCGACTTTGAGGCCGGCGAAACGGCGTTTGTGGGTCCGAATCGTCAGCGCGTCGAGCAGCCCTTGGGTGGGATGCGAAAGGTGCGCCTCGCCCGCGCTGATCACCGACACGTGCGGGGCCACGTGGTCGATCAGGAATTCCGGCATGCCCGCTTCCGAATCGCGGATCACGAACACGTCGGTGTTCATGGCCTCGAGCGTGTATATCGTGTCCAGCATGCTCTCGCCTTTGGCGCGCGAACTGGAGTGCAGATCCAGGTTGAGCACGTGGGCGCCCAAGCGGCGGCTGGCGAGGTCGAACGAGGCGCGCGTGCGAGTGCTGGGTTCGAAGAACAAATTGGCCAGGGTCACACCGGCCAGTTCGCGGCCTTCGTAGGCGGGCTGCCCGGGAAAGCGACGGTATCGCTCGGCCCGATCGAGAATTGCCGCCAAGGCATCCCGTGTCAGGCCGTCGAGCGTGATGAGGTGGCGCAGCCCCCCGGCGCTGTCTTGTTGTGATCGCATTCGCGCCTCATGTTTATTCCGTGAACCATCGTTCCAAGATCACGCAGGCCGCCGCTGCATCGACATCGCCCGGCGTCACGCGTCGCCGTCGCTGCCCGGACTCGCGCGCCGATTTCAGCCGAGCTTCGGCTTCGCGCGATGAGTAGCGCTCGTCGACCAGCGCAACCTCGAGCAAGAAACGCCGCTCGAGTTCGGCCGCGAACCTGCGCGCGGCACTCGTCATGTCGCTCTCGGAGCCATCCACATTATACGGTAGCCCAACCACCGCCAGGTCCGGTTGCCAATCGCGCATCAACTTTTCCACCAGCTCCCAGCGCGGCCCGTCCTGGCCCACAGGCACTCCATCCAAGGGCGAGGCGCTGCGGCTCACGGTGTCGCCGCAGGCAACGCCGATCCGGCGCAGGCCAAAATCAAACGCCAAAATCACGCGCGGCTGCGACCCGCCGCGCGCCGTCCCCGCCGCGGCCGACTCCGGCGGGGCTGCCCTAGGCATTGCCGCCGATGGGGCTGATTCGCGACAATTCGACGCCCAATAGCCGTCCCGCGGCCTGCCAGCGCGACTCGAACGGCAAATCAAAAATCAGGCTCAAGTCCACCGGCGCGCTGAGCCAGGCGTTCGCCCGAATCTCTTCTTCCAATTGGCCGCCATCCCAGCCGGCGTACCCCAGGGCCACCACCGCCTCGGCGGGGCCCTGGCCGCGGGCCATTGCCGCCAAAATATCGCGCGACGTGGTGACATGCAGGGCATCGGAGACCTTGAGCGTCGAATCCCATTCGCCGCCGGCGCGGTGCACGACGAAGCCGCGGTCGGTTTGCATCGGCCCGCCGCGCAATACCTGGCGTTCCCGCAGCGGTCCTACGCCAAGCTTGATTTCGAGCTGCTCGAAGATTTCTCCCATGCGCATCGGCAAGGGCTTGTTGACGATCAATCCCAAGGCGCCGCGCGCACTGTGATCGCACACCAATGCCACGCTCTGCGCAAAGTTCGGATCACCCATGAACGGCATGGCGATCAGTAACTGGTTGGTCAGATAGCCGGAATCGCTCATTGATCTGTTGCGCTAGGGTTTGTTCGGCTCTGAATAATACACAGCGCCGCCCTGCGCGGCGCCGCCGAGAAATTGCCATTCGTAGGCGATGCGAATTTCGTCATGTTTCGAGCTTAGTTCGCTCGGGAATGGATCGAAGGGCGCGGCCAGCTTCAAGATTCTCAGGGCCGCCTCGTCGATTTCAGCATGGCCGCTGCTGCGCCGGACGACGGTTTGCAGAAGCTTGCCGTCGGCTCCGATGGTCACCTCGATCACGGGGGTGCCGGAGAGTTTTTCGCGCCGCGCAACAGCCGGGAAATTCATCGTGCCGACGCGCTCGATCTTGCGCCGCCAACTATCCAAATACACGGCCACATCGGATTCGCGTGTATCCGCCGCGATCCACAGCTCGCGCTTCGATTCGCCGCGCAAATGCAGTTCGACCCCGTCGTCGTTGGGGGTCATCGCAAGATCGGGCCGTTTCTCGAGCAGTAGCGGCAGCTGGGACGCGTCCTGCACGCCGCTGGCCGAGGCAAAGTAGAAAATCTTTTGCGCCGGGCTATGCGTCGCGATCAGTTCGTCGTTGCCCGCGTCCGCGCCGGGCTGCTGTTCCGCCAGTCCGTCGCCGCTGGGAATCCCGACCCGATCGACCGGCATCAACGAGGACTTGGGGATCAGCGTTCGCTCGCGATCCAGCGTATTGCCCGAGCCTAGCTGGGTGCGCTCGGACAGGTAGCGGGCATTTGGATTCTCCGGCGCGCTCGGTGCACGATCGTTCACCAGCACCACTTCGAGCCCGCCGGCAGCTTCATCGTCCGCCGTGCTGCGAGTCGCGCCGAAGGTTACTCCCAGGATCACGATCCCATGCAGCAGCGCCGCCAGAAAGCAGGTGGTCAGCATGCGATCGCTGGCCGGCGGCAGCCCGGCGCGCAGTCGCAACGCATCGCCCGCTTGAAGCATCTCGGAAGTCACGTGGCGCCCAGAGTCCTCTCGATCGCGTCCACCAGCATGGCACCAATGTCGACACCATGCTTTTTATTCAGCTCGCGAATGCCGGTCGGGCTGGTGACGTTGATTTCGGTGACGTAGTCGCCGATCACATCCAGCCCGACGAAAAGCATTCCCGCCGCGCGCATTTTTGGCCCTATCTGCGCACACAGCCAGCGGTCGCGCTCGTTGAGCGGCCGGCTTTCAGCCCGCGCTCCCGCCGCCAGGTTGCCGCGATGGTCCTCGGCCGCGGGTATGCGCTGCAGTGCGAACGGCACCGGTTCCCCATTCACGAGAATGATACGGCAATCGCCGGCTACGACGATTTCCGGCAGATAGCGCTGCACGATCGCATACTGGGTGCCGTAGCTGGTCAGGGTTTCAAATACGACGTTGCGGTTCTTGTCGCCCTGCTCGAGAACGAATATGGATTTACCACCCATGCCGTTCAGCGGCTTGCAGACCGCCTTGCCCTGTTCGCGCAGGAATTCGCCCATGGCGTGCATATCGCGCGTAATGAGTGTGGGGGCGCAGCATTCGGGAAACCATGCCGTGTAGACCTTTTCGTTTATGTCCCGCAAGCCCTGCGGCCGATTGCATACCAGTGCACCTTGCATCTGCGCCCTGTCCAGAATATACGTGGTGTAGATGTACTCGGTGTCGAAGGGCGGATCCTTGCGCATCAGAATGACGTCGAATTCTCCGAGTTTCCCACGCTGCGCTGGTCCGAGCATGAACCACTGCGTCGCATGATCGAATACTTGGAGCGGCGCGAGGCTTCCGAACGCGACCCCGTCCCGCAGCCATAGGTCCTTCTGCTCGGCGTAGAAAAGTTGCCAACCGCGCGCCTGCGCGGCGAGCAAAATGCCCAGCGTGCTGTCCTTCGCCGGCTTGATCGCTCCGATGGGGTCCATGACCACGACGAGTCGCGCTCGGGACGACATGCTCATTCCTCCAGTCTAGCGCAAGCGGGTGCCGCGTCTGCTTTCATAAGAAAACTGTGAACCATGCAACAGTTGTTTGAGCCAGCTTGCCTCGAAATGTCGACCCCATACCGTGGCTTGCGCGCCCTGGATATGTTAAAAAGCCACAAGATTCCAGCACCTACGCACGTAGTGGAGAGCATGATCAACAGCGGCAAGCCGAAACTCACAGGGCTCAAAGTTCTCGTGATCGATGACAGCAAGACCATACGCCGAACCGCTGAAACCCTGCTCACCAAGGAGGGCTGCGAGGTGTTCACGGCAGTCGATGGTTTCGACGCGCTTTCCAAGATTGCCGATCATCAGCCGGACATCGTATTCGTCGACATCATGATGCCTCGCCTCGACGGTTACCAGACCTGTTCGCTGATCAAGCACAACAAAGTGTTCAAGCAGATCCCGGTCATCATGCTGTCCAGCAAGGATGGCTTGTTCGATCGAGCCCGCGGCCGCATCGTGGGATCGGAACACTACCTGACCAAGCCGTTTACCAAAGACGAATTGTTGGGCGCTATCGAAGCTCACGTCGGGAAATGACGGAGAATACGCGAATGGCACTGATTCTAATCGTAGACGACTCCCCCACCGAAGTCTTCGTCATGCAGAAGGCCTTGGAAAAGCACGGCTTCAAGACCGCCGCCGCCGAGAACGGCGAAGAAGGCGTACGCAAAGCCAAGGAGATGAAGCCGGATCTGATCTTCATGGATATCGTGATGCCCGGCGTCAATGGCTATCAGGCCACCCGCATGCTCATCAACGATCCCGAGACCAGCTTGATCCCCATCATCATGGTGACCACCAAGGGCCAAGAGACCGATCGTGTGTGGGGATTGCGGCAAGGTGCCGTCGATTATCTGGTCAAGCCGGTGTCCGCGCAGGTATTAGTCGAGAAGGCGCAGGCCGCACTGGCCACATGACGAGTACGATGAGCGGGTCGGACTTGAGCTTGCGCGGCTTACGCGACCGGCCATTCGAATTGCTCAAGGAGCTGGAGAAACGCAGCCGCACGGTGGCGGCGAAAAGTGTCGCGGAAGCCGACGCCGGACAGGCATGGGTGGGCGTTGCTTTTCGCATGGGCGGTGAGACTTTCTTAGCGGCCCGAGAAGAAACGCGCGAGGTTTTGGGGTATCCCGCGGTGGTCACTCGCATCCCGGGCGCCAAGAACTGGGTGAAGGGGTTGGCAAACGTTCGCGGAGCGCTGATGCCGATGCTGGACTTGCGGCAATTCCTCGGCAGCGGCGCGACCGTTCCGGGACGCAACGCGCGGATCATCGTGGTCAATCATCGGGACATCCCGGCCGGCCTGATGGTGGATGAGGTACTGGGGTTTCGGCGCTTTGCGGAGTCGGAATTCAACGCCGAGGCGCCGCCAACCGTCATACGCTGCGATAGCTATCTTGCCGGCGCCTTTCGCCGCGGCGGTGAGGTCTGGCCGGTGCTGAGTTTGAAGACCTTGGTGGAGAGCCAGAGCTTCTTGCAGGCGGCGAGTTGAGCGCGGGCGGAGCAATGATCAAGCAAACCGATACCGGCCCCAACAGCAATTTCCTGCCTCTGCTGGCGGCGCTCGTCGTGCTGTGTCTCGCCGCCGCTGCGCTCCTGACGGCGCTTTCCCAAGGCTCCGCTTCGGTCGCGGCGCCCGCGGAGCAGCTGTCGCTGCTGGTACAGCGTGTGCCATTCGAGGCGCAAAATGCGCTGCACGGCGAATCGAGCGCATTCGATGCCCTCGCCAAGAGTACGGCGCGGCTCAAGACTCTGCGTTCGGCATTACCGGGCAGCGGCGACGCTGCGGCCTGGAGCGCGCTGATTGACGGCACGACCACGGTCGCGGGCGCGCGCCCGGCCGTGGAAACGATTCAAGCCGCCACTCAGGAAGTTCGCGATTCGGCGCCGAAGTTGTTGTCCGAGCTTGGCGACCTTGGCAGCTCGGTCGGCGTGCAGAAGCTCGAGGGAATGAGCCGCTATCTGGAACGCTTCGAACTCACGGTGCAGCGCATTCAGCAAGATCTGAACGGCCTGGGGTCAGGCGTGAGCGACGCGGGCCCCAGTGCGCAGCGACTGGCGGATAGCCTGGAATTCTTGAATCAAGTGATCCGCGCATTGTCGGGGGAGGAATCGGGTATCGCCATCCAGAAGGTGACCGGTGCGGATCCCGAGCAGCGTTTGAAAACCGTGGTGCAGCGCAATCAGCAGTTCAACGCCGGCGTGCGCAAGGCGATCGGCGCTGCCGATGCGCTGGCCAAAGCCCAGGCCGCGGCTCGTGCATTGCCGGGGCTCGCCGGCGCATTGAGCACCGAATTGGCCGCAGCGAACCCGAGCGCAGAGTCGGGGAGCAGCTACAAGCCGTGGATATTGGCGCTGCTGGGGCTGGCGGCGGCGCTGTTCGCGGCGCTGGCCTGGACGTACTCGAAGACTGCCGATATGCGCCGCACCAACGAGCTGCGGGTGCGTGAAAATGACCGCAATCAGGAAGCCATCATGCGCTTGCTCGATGAATTATCGAGTCTTGCGGATGGCGATCTGACGGTTCAGGCGACGGTCACGGAAGACATCACCGGTGCGATCGCCGATTCAATCAATTACGCCATTGAGGCGCTGCGCGAACTGGTCACGACCATCAATGAGAGCGCCATTCAATTGGACGGGGCAGCCAAGCAAACTCAAGCGGTCGCAGCGCATATGGCGAAGGCGAGCAGCGCGCAGTCGCGGCAGATCTCCGCGGCCAGCGAATCCATGGCCGACATGGCCGCTTCCATCGAAGAGGTTTCCGGGAATTCCGAGCGCTGCTCGGATGTGGCGCGGCATTCCGTCGATGTGGCGCACAAGGGCGGTGATGCGGTGCGCCGCACCATAGACGGCATGAACGCCATCCGCGAGACCATTCAAGAGACCAGCAAGCGCATCAAGCGCCTGGGCGAGAGTTCCCAGGAAATCGGCAACATCGTCGAATTGATCAACGATATTGCCGAGCAGACCAATATTCTGGCGTTGAACGCGTCGATTCAGGCCTCAATGGCGGGCGAGGCGGGCCGCGGCTTCGCCGTGGTGGCCGACGAGGTGCAGAGATTGGCGGAACGTGCGGCCAATGCGACCAAGCAAATCGAGGTTTTGGTGCGAACCATTCAAACCGATACCAACGAAGCGGTGGTTTCCATGGAGCGCAGCACCACGGACGTTGTCGGCGGCGCTCTGTTGGCCGAAAACGCCGGCGCCGCGCTCGAGGAGATAGAGCAGGTTTCCAATCAGATCGCGACGCTGGTGCAGAACATCTCCGCGAGCGCGCGGCAGCAAGCAGCCGTGTCGGGCAATATCTCGAAAAACATGCAAGTGGTGCGCGAGATTTCATCGCAGACCGCCGAGGGGTCGACGGCGACATCGACCTCGATTGCCAAGCTGGCGGCGCTGTCGGCGCAGCTGCGCAAATCGGTGGCCGGCTTCCGGCTTCCCGACTATGGCGCAGGCACCACCGCAGTGAGCGCCGCCAATCCGCCGGCGCGTTTGCCTCCCGTGACCGAGCCAAAGAATGCGCCGCCCACTACCGGCAAGGTCCGCAAGGCGAGCGGCATCGGTGCTTAGGCTCGACGATTCCGGTATGACTGATATCAGCTCTCAAACCTTGTATATCGTCGCGAAAGAACTCGCGGCGACGTTGAACGATGCGCGGGCGTCGCTCGAGGAGTTCGCGGAACGGCCGGATCAGCGTGCGCTGCTTGAAAAGTGCGGCGACCAGCTGCACTCAGCCCATGGCGTCCTGCGCCTGGTGGAGGTATATGGCGCGGCGTTGCTCGCCGAGGAGATGGAACACGTCACGCGCTACCTGCTGACGTCGGGCAACGACCAGAAGCGCCAGATCGATGGGCTCGATGCCCTGATGCGGGCGATGGTGCAGCTGCCGGCCTATCTTGAACGCGTCTTGTCGGGCGGCCGGGATCTTGCGCTGGTGCTGCTGCCGCTGCTCAACGATTTGCGCTCGGTGCGCGGCAGCCCCTTGCTGTCCGAAGGCACGCTGCTGCTGCTCAATTTGAAATCCGATCAACCCGCCCAACCGCAATCGCAGGGGCAGGGCGATCAATCGATTTCGGTGGCGCAATGGGCCAGACGGCTGCGGCCGCGATTCCAAATCGGCCTTCTCGGATACATCCGCGGCGAACGCACCGTGCAGAACCTGGAAATCCTCGCGAAGGTGGCCGAAAAACTCGAGCAGGTGGCGACGACCCAACCGGTATTCCAGCTGTGGTGGGTAACCGGCGCGATACTCGAAGCGCTTCGAGCCAACGGTCTGGAAGGCAGCGCGACGCTCAAGCGTTTGCTCGGCCAAGCGGACCGGCAAATCAAGACACTGTACGAACTCGGCGAGGGTCGCTACTGCGAGGATCCGCCGATCGATTTATTGAACAATCTGCTGTACTACGTCGCCCGGGCGTCGACCAGCGGCGGGCGGATCAGCGCCGTACGCGCCTCGTTCAAGCTGGCCGAGCTGCTGCCCGTCGACGACAGCATCGAACAAGAGAGAGAAAGCCTGTCGGCACCCAGCGTCAAATTGATGCGCACCGTCGCGGCCGCCATCAAGGAAGATTTGTCCAAGGTCAAAGATGTACTCGATATCTTCGTGCGCCGCGGCGGCGGTCAGAGTGATGAACTGGTGCCGCAGCTGGAGTTGCTGAAGAAGATCAGCGACACGCTCGGGGTGCTGGGGCTTGGAGAGCTGCGCCAGCGCGTGCAGGACGAAATTGCGGCGCTGGCGGATATCGTCGCAGACGGCAAGGCGCCGCCCGAAGAGGCATTGGTGCGGGTCGCCGGCGTCTTGTTATCGGTCGAAGACAGCCTTGACGATCAGTTGGTGCGCTTGATTTTGCCTCTGGCCGGCCAGGGCTCGGCTGATTTGGGGGTCGATCAGGATCTCGAATTCCGGCAGGTGAGCGAGGCGGTGCTGCGCGAATGCATCGTCAATTTGGCGCGCATCAAGGAAGCGGTTTCGGTGGCCGTGCAGAAGCCGGCGGACTTTTTGCCGCAAGGCCTGGACAACGTACCGCAACTATTGCGCGGCATAACCGCAGGGCTGCTGATGCTGGGTAAGGGCCGAGCGGTGGAATTGATGGATGCGATCGGCACGCAGGTGCGCAAGCTCGTGGCCCCGGGCGCACCGCCGCCCGATGCGACCCGCCTGGAGCGGGTAGCCGATGCCATCGTCAGCATCGAGTACTACATGGAGACCGTGCAGAACGGGCGGACCGATCCTTGGTACATGCTGGACAACGCGGAGACTTGTCTCAAGACGCTGACGGAAGAAGCGCCGTCGCGTGTCCCGAATCTGAGTATCTCGAGCAGCGAAGCGGCGAAGACGCTGAAGCTCGATACCGCAGAGACGGTTGCATTGGAGCGTACCAAGCGTGCCCACGCGGCGACCCATCCGTTGATCGCGGTACCGGAACCGGAGGCGGTCGATCCGCAATTCGTCGAATTGTTCATCGAGGAGGCCAAGGAAGAAATTGCCTCCGTGCAAAGAAGTTTTCCGTTGTGGGACCAAAATCCCATGGACTTCGAGTCGTTGTCCTCGATGCGGCGCAGCTTTCACACCTTGAAGGGCAGCGGCCGCATGGTCGGTGCGCGATCAGTCGCGGAATTCGCTTGGGCGATTGAGAATCTGCTGAATCGAATCATCGACAAGACCCTGTCGCGCACGCCCGGCATGATGGGCGTGTTGCGCAACTCCGTGGCCGCTCTGCCGCAACTGGTCGAGCAGCTCGAAACGGGCCGGCCCCATTCCCTGCCGATCGAGGCGCTGATGGCGCGCGCCTTCGCTTTCGCCGATGGCCGCGATCCCGAGCAGACAAGGGTGCATGTGGCGCCGGAAGACCGGGTAGGATCGGATGCCAACAGCGCGACGACGAGTTGGGGCGGCACGTCGATCGCCATCGAGGCACCCCTGGCCGCGCCGCCCGCTGCGCCCGCAACACCCTCCGCGCCGCCGCCTGCCGGTCGGGCGGCCGGCGCTGCGTCGCAGATGGATCCGGCGCTGCATGACATATTCAGCAAGGAAACCTCGAGCCATCTGACGGAAATCCGCGAATACGTTCGCAAGCGGTCAGGTCTGCCCGCGCCGCACGATTTGCCGGAGTCGGTGTATCGCGCCATTCATACCTTGAGCGGCAGCTCGAAGATGGCGGAAGCGCGCCACGGCATTCGGATTACCGGGCCGCTGCTTCAAGTCATGCGCAAGGTGTTCGACAGCGGTCACGGATTGTCGGACATCGGACTTGCGACCCTGGAAGATTCCGTGCGCGCCATCGACAATGTGGTCTCCCACATCAACGAGTCGACGGGGTTTTTTTCCGATCAACCAGCGCTGCTGGCCCGCTTACAGCGGCTGGAAGCGGAAGTCGACGCAATGATTGCTCGCGCAGCGAGCGACACAAGCTCCTCGGCGCTCGTGCCCGGCCTGTCCGTAACCGCAGCAAGCGCGCCGCCCGCGGAAGAATTCGACGGTGAAATCGCGAACATTTTCAGCGAGGAAGCAACCGAGCTTTTGGAGGCGGCGCAGGCCTCGCTGACAAACTGGAATCGAGTGCGCGACGACAAGCAACCGGTTGCCGAGCTGCAGCGCCAGCTGCACACCCTCAAAGGCGGTGCGCGGATGGCCGGCGTCACCGCGATGGGGGATCTCTCCCATGAACTCGAGACCTTGGTCATACAGATCGATAGCGGCGCCGTGGCCGGCGATGATCGAGCGCATGCCGTCATGCAAGCCAGTCTTGATGAGCTGGCGCGCATGCGTGACGCCGTCAGCAATGGCACCCTGCCGCCGGTGGCGCGTGATCTGATCGAGCAGCTTCGCGCACTGGCGCGGCAACCCGGAATCGGCGCGCCCGTAGAGACGCCTCCCGCGCCGGCCGCAAGCGTACCCGTGCCGGCGGTGCCGCTTCCCGTGCGGCCGGCGGCGCCGGCGGCGCCGGTCATGCCGGCGGGGCGGGTCGGCGCAGAGGCCGTTGCCGCGAGCGAGGATAGCCTGTCGAACATGGAGGTGAGCAGCCCGCCGGTGCTGCCGGGTCGAGAGACTGTTCCCGTGGAACGCGTGGAAATGGCGCGCGTGGACGCGGACTTGCTCGACACCATGCTCAACAACGCGGGAGAAGTAAGCATTTTCCGCTCTCGTCTGGACCAGCAGGTCAACTCGATCGACTTCAATCTGGCCGAGTTGGCGCGCACCGTGACGCGCTTGAAGGAACAATTGCGCGGCTTGGAAATCGAGACCGAAGCGCAGGTGTTGCACAGGCATCAGCACGAGGAACCGCGGCGCGACGATTTCGATCCGCTCGAGCTGGACCGGTATTCCTCGCTGCAACAGTACTCGCGGGCGCTGGCTGAAACTTCGGGCGACGTGGCCAGTATCCAGGGATTGCTCGAGACCTTGACGCGCGAGGCGCAGAATCTATTGACGCAGCAGGCCCGGGTCATCACTGAGCTGCAGAACAGCCTCATGCGCACACGCATGGTTCCGTTCCAGCGCCACGTGCAGCGCCTGACGCGCCTGGTGCGCCAGGCGGCGAACGACACCGGCAAGCGCGCCGAACTCGTCGTACAAGGCGCCGCCGCGGAACTCGATCGGCAGATGTTGGAGCGCATGGTTCCGCCGCTCGAACACATGCTGCGCAATTCCGTCGTGCACGGCATTGAGAATCCGGATCGCCGCGCCGCCCTGGGCAAACCCGACGTCGGCAGAATCTCCATCAGTCTGGAGCGCGACGGCGCGGAAATCGTCATCGTGGTTGCGGATGACGGTGCCGGAATCAACGTAAAGTTGATCCGCGAGAAAGCTGTCGCTCTTGGGCTGATCGACTCGCATGCAAGACTCACCGACGAGGAGGCCGTGCAGCTCATCTTGGAGCCCGGTTTCAGCACGGCCGGACATGTGACGCAAGCGGCGGGCCGCGGCGTCGGCATGGATGTAGTGGCTACCGAAGTGAAAAAATTGGGCGGCGGCCTGTTCATCGATTCGACCTACGGCAAGGGCTCGCGCTTCACGATTCGCCTGCCTTTCACGCTGGCAATCAGCCAGGCGCTGATCGTGCGCGTGGCGGAAGAATCCTATGCGCTGCCGCTGGCCACGGTCGAGGGCGTGGTGCGCCTGCCGAGAAACATCGTGGCGCGGCATTTGGGAAAGGACGCGCCGCTGTTCGAATACGGCGGCCAGAAGTACCGTTTCCAGCATCTCGGCGCATTCGTCGGACTGGGCGCAACGCGCATGCCGGAGACCGATGTATCGATGTCGGTGGTCCTGATCCGCGCCGGCGAGCATTCCACCGCCCTGGTCGCCGATGAATTGGTCGGCAGCCGGGAAATCGTCGTGAAATCCCTGGGTCCGCAGATATCCGCGATCCGCGGCATTGCAGGCGCCACGATATTGGGCGACGGACGCATCGTCCTGATTCTCGATATGGGCTCCTTGGTGCGCTCGGAATGGCGTGCGCGTCCGACCGAAACGGTCGTGCTCGATAATCGGGACCGGCGCACATTCGCCTTGGTCGTGGACGATTCGATAACCGTGCGCCGTGTGACCCAGCGCCTGCTCGAGCGCAACGGCATGCGGGTATTGACCGCCAAAGACGGTGTGGATGCGATGTCGCTGCTGCAGGAGCACCTGCCCGACATCATCCTGCTCGACATCGAAATGCCGCGCATGGATGGCTACGAGGTCGCGGCCCACGTGCGCAACGATCCGCGCCTCAAGCACATTCCAATCGTGATGATCACCTCGCGAGTGAGTGAAAAGCACCGCGCCCGCGCCATCGAACTCGGCGTCGATGATTACCTCGGCAAGCCGTACCAAGAAAGCCAGCTGCTCGACGCCATCGAGCCGCTCGTCAATCGCCGCAGCGCCGTAGCGCGATAGAGACATCATGTCCGAACTTCGCGACGAGCTGTACAGCCTGCTGGTGCCACTGGCGGGGGAACGACTGATCGTGCCGCGCGCCTGCGTCGCCGAGGTCATCGGTTATCAAGCGCCGGCCGAGATGACCAATGCGCCGCCGTGGTACATGGGTCTCGTCAGCTGGAGCGGGCGCAACGTACCGGTCGTGTCCTTCGAAGGGGCTTTCGGGCAGGCGCTGCCCACCGTTTCCAGTCGCACGCGAATCGTGATTTTCCATGCTGCCGGCGCACAGCTGCAAACGGGTTACTTCGGCATATTGACGCAAGGCTTTCCGCAGTTGGTGCGCGTCAACGCCGATGTGGTGCGCCCGGATCCGTCGCGCAGCTTTCCCGAGCGCTCGCCCGTCATCTGCCAGGTACGCATGGTGAATGAGACGCCGCTGATTCCCGATCTGCAGCGGCTCGAACAGATGATCGCCGAGGAAACCTCGGTGATGATCTGAATTCACCGCTTAGTGCAATAGACCGAAAACCGCGACCGAGTTGGTGGTGCCCACCATGACCTTGCCGTCGGCCACCGTCGGCGTGATGTACTTGTTGCCGGCGCCGAAATGGTCCCGGTTTGCCGCCGCTTGGTTGCTGTTGTAGATCTCGTGCGCGAGATTGGCCGCATCGTATGCATGAAGTACCGCGGTATTGGCGTTCTCGTGGGCCCACACGATGCCATTGGCTGTGCCGTTCGCGGACACGCTGGGCGCAGTGCCCGGAAAGGTGAACTGCGTTGCGGACTGCGACTGCGGCGTGGCTTGCAGCTTGGCGCTGGCCAGCGTGAATGCCTTCAAGGTCCCGGATACGTCGCCGTAATAGACGCTGCCGTTGAAATAGGCCGGCGTCGACCAAATGCCGCCGGGCAGCACGCCGTTCAGCATCTGGAAGATGTTGTTGCCGGCGGGGCTGAACTTGCCCATCGAGTCGCGGTCGACGACATAGATGTTGCCGTCCTTGCCGGCCCCGATCACGAGATGCCGCACGGTATTGCCGGCATCCGTCAAGTCAGGCAGCAGCATCTCGCCGCCCGATCCCAAATCCTCGTCGGCATTCGATTCCGCCACCTCGTTCGACATGGCGAAGTAATCCAGGACGTTCAAGCCTGCGGCGGCGCCGGATATCTTGAGGAAGGAATTGCCGTAGTCCTTCAGGCTGGGGAAGCCATTGGCATCCATGGTGGTTTCGAAGGCGCCGTTCGCCGTCAGCAGATAGATGTTGCCGGCGGCGTCGGCGGCCGGCCCGCCGCCGCTCATCCAAATGGCCGGTCCGGCGCTGCTATTCGCCGCCACATTGAGAACGCCGCTGACGGCGAGCGAATTCTCCGCAAACGCGATGATCCAGCCAGAGTACGGCTGGCCGTCGCAATGCGAAGTCCAGCTGGTATAAATCGTTCCGTTCGCGAGCAGCAGCGCCGCCCGTTCCGCGTGCTGCCCGGGGTTGAAGCTGTTCGACCCGCCGGAGGTAGGATACTGCGCCGCAATCTCCGTAGGTCCGCCGAGAAGTTCCGCGCCGCTGGTGAGATCGAGCGCGTGCAGGCGCTGGTGATAATTCGACTTGGCATCGATGGACATCGCGACCACGTAGATCGCTCCATGTGCGCCGGCGCCGCGATCGATGACCGGCGTCGAGGTGATGCCGATCTCCGGTGTGATTTGGTTGCAGCCTTGAGCGCCGCTCGTGCTCTCACCGGCGGGCAGCAGCGAAACATGCCAGAGCATCGCGCCGGAATCGGCGTCGAACGCGTACACCGAATCATGTTCGGTGGCCGCGAACACGACGTTGTGTGCCGCTCCCGCGATGCTGAACTGCGACAGATACAGCGGCTGCGCATCGACTCTGCCGTCGACGCTCAAGCTGCGCAGCAATCCGAAGCTCGCCGCTGCGACGTTGGCCAGCGTGAGGGTCGATTCCGTCGGATTCAGGCCGCTGCGGCTGAGATCGTACTTATAGGTGGTGACGTCGGTTCCCGCCGCGGCCGCCAAGACGGTGAGCGTTGCGCTATTGCTGGCGGTGCTGCCGGCGGAATTGCTGATGACGACCGAGAACTTGCCGCCGCTGTCGGCGAGCGTCGCGGCCGGAGTGGTGTAGCTCGATGCGGTGGAGCCCGCAATTGCCATGCCGCCCTCCTGCCACTGATAAGTCAGAGGAGAAGTTCCGGTGGCGGTCACGGCGAAGGTGGCCGTTTGTCCGACAGTGACGCTCTGATCCGCGGGTTGCATGGTAACCGCCGGCGCGCCGGCCGGGGAAGCGGGCCTCGATGCGCCGGTGATCGACAAGCCGTTGCCGCACGCCGCGAGCAGCGCCGAGTACAGCATCAGCGGTGGCAGAAGAACTCGCATCAGAACCCATTAAATCACTTGCGCGACGGCGTACAAGAGTCGGCATTTGCCGACGTTGTGCGCGACTTCACCGACATGTCGCCGAACCGCGCTTGCAACATAACGACGGCGGCGATTGCCGCGGTTTCGGTGCGCAGCACGCGGGGACCGAGCCCGACACGCGAGAATCCGCAGAGTTGAAAAGCCTCGAGTTCCTCGGGCGCGAAACCGCCTTCCGGCCCGATCGCGATTTCGGCGCCGTCAAGCGCGGTGCCGAATTCGCTGACCGGCTGCGCTGCGCTGCTTTCCGGGTGCGCGCCATCAGGCTCCAATACCAGCCGCAGCGACCGTCCGCCGGCCGCGCCCGGCGCCTTGCCAAGCGCCGCGGCGTGCGGCGCCAGCGCGCCCAGGTAATTCAGCAGCGGCTGCGGAGCCTCGATCTGCGGCAGGCGATTGCGGCCGCATTGTTCGCAGGCACTGACCGCTACGGCGAGCCAATGCGCCTGCTTCGACGCCGCCTGAGATGCGTCGAGGCGCACGACGCTGCGTTGACTCAAAACCGGTACGATGCGCACGACTCCGAGTTCGGTCGCTTTTTGCACGATGAAATCCATGCGATCGCCGCGCGGCACGCACTGCACCAGGGTTACCTTGCAGGGCGACTCCCTATCGATCGAGCGGGCCGCGCCGATCGACGCCGCAACACGCGAGCCGCGCACCGCCTCGATGGTAGCGGCGAATTCCCGCCCGTCGCCGTTGAACAGCACGAGCTCATCACCGCTGCGGGCCCGCAGCACCTTCGCCAGGTGTGCGCCCGTCTCCTTGGCCAGGTCCACGATGTGCCCGGGAATCAGCGCACCGTCGACGAACACGCGAGTCAGCCGCAGCGGGCGCCCGCGCTTGAGGGTGGCATTCATATGCACGCGATTGTCGCATATGCTAACGGCGGGATCGGAAACTCAAAGGATGTGCACTTGCAGGTTGATCTTGAGACAGGGCTGTTGCGCGGCGCACGGCAAGTTGCCTCGCCAAATTATGATGCGCGCCCTCCCGGCGTGGAGGCCGACTTGATTGTCGTGCACGGCATCAGTCTGCCGCCGGGCGATTTCGGCGGCCCGTGGATAGAGCGCCTGTTCACGAATTCCCTGCCCCTCGAGGTGCATCCTTATTTCGCGGAAATCGGCGCGCTGCGCGTGTCCTCGCACGTCTGCGTGGCGCGGGATGGCGGGCTCACTCAATTCGTCAGGTTCACCGATCGCGCCTGGCACGCGGGCCAGTCCAGCTATGACGGCCGCGATGCCTGCAATGACTTCTCGATCGGCTTGGAGCTAGAAGGGGTCGATACGGTTCCCTATGAGAGCGCGCAATACCAGGCACTCGCCGAGATCGTCGCGGCATTATGTCAAGCCTATCCGCGGCTGTCTCCGGCGCGGCTGGTCGGACACAGCGATATTGCACCCGGACGCAAGACGGATCCCGGCCCGGCATTCGATTGGCCGCGTGCGCGCCGGTGCATAGCGGCCGCCTGCGCCAAACCTCGGCGCGCATAGCTTCAGCCCCGGCCGACGCGTGGGCACAACGTGAACCTGGTCACGTTCGGCCGCAGCAGATTTCTGCTCCGACGCCGACATCTCTAGGTGAAGCTGTAATTCATACCCGTTTGGTGAAGGGGAGGGCGGTTGACTCGTTGGTTTGCGGACCTCCCAATCGAGCGCAAGTTGCGGATCGTCATAACCGTGCCCGCGATGGCCGCGTTCGCGATCGCTATGGTCATGTACATCGCCACGAATTTGCTGCACGTGCGCGCGGACATGCAGCAGCGTGCCGCCGGCATCGCACGGGCCGCCGGGGTAAGCACCATTGAGGCCCTGCGCCTGGGCGAGACCACGGCGGCAATCAACGCTTTGAGCGCGCTGCGCGATGAGTCCATGGTCAACGTAGCGGAAGTCTACCTGTCTGACGGCGAAAAACTCGCCACCTACGACCGGGCAACCAACGAGGTGCAGCTGGAACGGCACGCCACGGGAAAGCAGTTCGATCCCAACAACACGCAATTTCTGGTGCACGGCAATCTCCAGATCACGGTCCCGGCGATGCGCGCCGGCGCGGTACTCGGGTATGTGCAGATCCTGGTACCTCTGGTTGCGCTCTACCCGGACTGGCGCGGCTACGCGCTGATCACCCTGGCCGCGATCGCAGCCGCCATACTGGTCTCCTATTGGCTTGCGGCACGTCTGCAGAAGCAGATCTCCGGTCCCATCGTCAACCTGGCGCACACCATGCAGCGGGTGTCGTCGGAGGAGGATTACACGCTGCGCGTCGAGCGCAGCTCTGCGGACGAGATCGGCTCGCTCATCGAGGGCTTCAACCAGATGCTTGCGCAGATCAGGCATCGCGACTCGCGCCTGGAAAAATATCGTCAATTTCTCGAACAGCAGGTCGCCGAGCGAACCGAGAATTTGGGCAACGCCAACCGCGAACTGCAGCTCGTCATCGACCAGGCCACCCGCGCCAAAGAGGCGGCGGAGCGGGCCAGCAGCGCGAAGAGCGAATTTCTCGCGCGCATGAGCCACGAAATCCGCACGCCGATGAACGGCGTTATGGGCATGTCGGAGCTGCTGCAGGCAACGGAACTGACCCCGCGGCAACGGCATCTGTCGCAAACCATATCCCACTCCGCGGGTGCGCTGCTGCAGATCATCAACGACATTTTGGATTTCTCGAAGGTCGAGGCCGGCAAACTCGAACTGGAGCGTATCGAATTTGGCTTGCGCGAAACGGTGGAGCAGGCGATCGAAATTTGCGCGGCGCGCGCGCATGCCAAGGGGCTCGAGCTGGCATGCGAAGTTGAACTCGATGTGCCGGCCAAAGTACGCAGCGACCCCATGCGCTTGCGCCAGATATTGATCAATTTGGTCGGCAATGCCATCAAATTCACCGACGCCGGCGAAGTCATCGCACGCGTCAAGGTCGCCGGCAGCGATAACCTATTGCGCTTCGAGGTGGCCGACACCGGGATCGGCATTTCAGCAGACGCCCAGGCCGACATATTCAACGCGTTCAGCCAGGCCGACTCGTTCACCACCCGCAAGTACGGGGGCACCGGGTTGGGTCTCGCCATCTGCCGCGAACTGGCGACCTTGATGGGAGGCAGGATCGGCGTCGACAGCGTGGTGGGTAAGGGTTCGGTGTTTTGGCTGGAGGTGCGTCTCGAGCCGGTCGTCGAAGCGACACCCACCTTCACGCGCCTGCCGCGCATGAGGCTGGTCGGATTGCGGGCGCTGATCGTGGACGACAACGCCAGTAATCGCGCAATCCTTTGCAAACACCTGCTGTCATGGGGAGTCGAGGTTGTGCCCGCCCAAACCAGCGCAGAGGCCCTGCGGGTGCTGCGCTCCGAGGACGGCGCGCGCTTCGATTTCGCGCTGCTGGACGATCAAATGCCGGGCATGGACGGCATCGAGTTGGCGAAGTGCATTCGCGAGGATTCCCGCCTGGCGGCCATGCGGCTCATCATGCTCACCATCCGCGACAACCACGAGAACGACTCGGACGGCGTGCAATTGTTCGCGGCAATACTCACCAAACCTCTGCGCCGCTCGCAACTCTTGAACTGCGTGACCCGGGCCATGACGGCGGCGGCCGAATCGGCTCTGGAGGAGACGGCCATCCGGGACGTGCCGCCCGCTGCCGCCCGGACATTCGTGCCGAAAATTCTCCTGGTCGAAGACAATCCCGTGAACCGCGAGGTGGCGGTCGGCATGCTGGAGAGTTTGGGCTGCACGGCGCATGCGGCCGAGAACGGATGGGTGGCGCTGCAGGCCATCAACAACGATGCCTTTGATGCCGTGCTGATGGATTGCCAAATGCCGGTGATGGACGGCCTGACCGCCACCGCCGAATTGCGGCGGCGCGAACAGAACTCGGGCGGCGCGCGGCTGCCGATCATTGCGTTGACCGCCAACACCATGGAGGGAGACCGCGAACGATGTCTGGCCGCCGGTATGGATGATTTCCTGAGCAAGCCCTTTACCCAGCAACAACTGGCCGCTCTGCTGAAACGCTGGCTGGCGCTGCATGTACTCCCGGAATCCGAGTGGCGCGACAACTCGCGCCTGCCGCTGATCGATGCCGCCGTGCTGCGCAATATCGCCGCCTTGGCCCGCCCCACGCTGCTGAATTCGATGATCGAACTGTACCTGCAGCACTCGCCGCAGTTGATCAATGCCATCGAAAAGGCGGCGGCGAACGCGCAAGTCGAGGCGCTGCACGAGGCCTTGCACACCTTCAAGTCCAGCACGGCCAATCTCGGCGGCATTCGTCTGGCCACCCTTACCAAAGAATGCGAGACGCTGATGCGCGAGGGCGGCATCGACAAGGCCGCGCCGATGGTGCAGAAGATTCGCAGGGAATACCAGGAATTCTGCAGCGCACTGCTGCGCGAGCGATCGATGAACGCGGCATAGCGTCAAGAGGATGCGATGAACTCAACCGACAATCAGACCAACGCTACCGCGACCGTGCTCGTCGTCGACGATGATCCGGGCGCAAGATTGCTGGTGGGGAGCGCACTTGAAGTTGCCGGCTTTCGCGTCACTACCGCGGCAGACGGCAAAAGCGCCCTCAGCGAGTTTCACGCGCATCCCGCCGACTGCATCGTGCTCGACGTGGTCATGCCGGGCATGAGCGGCTTCGACGTCTGCCGCGCATTGCGGGCGCTGCCGAGTTCCCGTCATGTGCCGATATTGATGCAGACCAGCCTCGATGACATGGAGTCGGTGCAGAGCGCCTATAACGCCGGCGCCACGGATTTCTCGTCCAAGGGCATCAACCC
>Ga0210394_10001803_pt1 | contig 32138 bp, 21 predicted proteins | sample IncBWC12MmetaG_FD_160121 | JGI IMG/M metagenome (GOLD analysis project Ga0210394, IMG submission 160121) | Forest soil microbial communities from Barre Woods Harvard Forest LTER site, Petersham, Massachusetts, United States - Inc-BW-C-12-M | ecosystem: Environmental > Terrestrial > Soil >... | reverse complement strand
GCGCACCAACTCGTCGATGGCCTCTAGGAGCTGTAGTCGTTCTTTGATTCCGTCGCCGGCAATCCCGAAGAGTGCAGGCAGGTCCAAGCGATCCTCGTCCATGGCTCCGAATAACTCCAGAACACGCGAGGAAAGCGGTTTCACCTCAGGCCTCGTTCGTTGAATTCTTTTTGTTTCAACAGCATCAGCCGCCGAGATCCTGCGATCCAGATGCGGTTCCGGGCGTGGGACACCCGAACGGAACACGCAGCGTTCGCCAACCGCAACCTGGCAAATTGGACAAGAGACCGAGAGTAGCAGCGCAGGCGTCAGGTTCTTCATTCTCACAAGCACAGCATACGGCGAGATACTCCGTTGAACTGCCCCATCTAGAACACTTCCTTGCTGCGGTTATGCGTTCGCTCGTTGCGGTTCGAAGTATCTCGACTTATTTGTAGCGGAGGGCCACCATCGGGTCGACGCGTGTTGCTCGCCGAGCAGGAGTCCAGATGGCTGCACTCGCGACAGCAATAAGCACGCTACAAGCTGCCGCCAGAGTCCACGGGTCGGCTGCGCCGATTCCATATAAGTAGGAAGCAAGAAAACGGTTCAATGTTAGCGAGAGCGCTAAACCGACGCCCACCCCGGCAACGATCAGCTTGCCGCCTTGCTTAAAAACGAGACGAAGAATGTCGGAAGTGGTTGCGCCGACGGCGATGCGGAGGCCGATCTCGCCCGTCCTCTGTGCCACCAAATGGGATATGACACTGTAGATGCCGATGGCGCTCAGAAAAAGCGCGATCGCCGCCATAAGTTCCAGCACCCTGGCGTACAGCCGCCGCAAGGACGTGGACTCGGCGAGCACCTCAGGCATCGTCCGTATTCCGTAGATCGGCTGAGTGTTATCCATTTCGGCGGCTATCGTTCGAATTGCTCCGACCGTGGAGGCCGGTTCCGCAGTGACCCGCACAACGATGGTCATGTGAACACGGTTTTGATAACCGTGGCCCGAAGTGACGCTCGGTTGCTGTAAGAACGATGCGAAAATCTCTGGCTGGCCTTTCTTATCAAGGGACTCTTGACGGACGTTGCCCACGACTCCGACGATTTGCCGTGGCCGTTGTTCTGTTCCTTCCTCTGTAAGCAGTCGCTTGCCAATGGGGTCTTCCCCAGGCCAGTAGCGCTCGGCGAAAGCCTTATTCACGATGGCGACCCATGGGGACCTACCATCGTCGCTTGCATCGAAATCTCGTCCTTCGAGCAACGCAACCTGGAGTGTCTTGAAATAGTCCGCGCTGACCATATTGAATGCGGCCATCTGCCGATCTGAACCGTAATCTCCACGCCGCCCGATAATGCTAAAGGCCCGCTCTCGGCGCCCAGTGTTGTATCCCATTTCGGGAAGCCAACTCACCAGTCCCGCCGACTCCACGCCTGGCAAGGCGCTCGTGCGCTCTAGCAAGCGGCTGTAGAAATCTCCCACTTCCTCGTGGATTCGCACTCCCTCGGGGGCAAACTCGAAATAGTGCGGTCCCGAGAGGAACATCTGCATGGTTACGACGCGTTCCGCCCGGAAACCTGGATCGACCCGAACAAGCCGCAGGGAACTATTCATCATCAGCCCCGCCCCAAATAGCAGCACAAGCGACAACGCCATCTCCGCCACAACGAGTGCATTCCGGAATCCCTGGTATCCCACCCCAACGGTGCTGCGGGTTACCGTCTTCAACGCTTCATGTAGATCGGCGCGCGAGGCCAGGAGCGCGGGACCTATCGAAAGCGCTACTCCGCTCAAGACCGACGTGCCCAAGCAAAATAGGAGAACCGGAAGATTGATTCGAATCGACTGCAGGAGCGGGAACTCGGCAGGGGCCACTGCGCAGAAGAGATCGACTCCCCAATAAGCGAGAATCCAACCCAAGATGCCGCCCAATGCTCCAAGCGAGAGGCCCTCCGTTAGCAGTTGCTGCACAATTCGGCCCCGAGTAGCACCAAGAGAAGCACGCACATACAACTCCTGGTTGCGACTCGCCAATCGGCTTAGAAGCAAGCTGGCCACATTGGCGCAGGAGACCATCAACACGAACGTGACGATCCCGAAGAGCAGATAAAGGATGGGCTTCCAGTATCCGAACTGAGCTTCTTGAATCGGCTCAATGCTGACGCCCCAGTCCTTGTTGGTTTCGGGATGCGCCGCTGCGATGCTCAGCGCCAGCACGTTCATCTCGGCCTGCGCCGACACGAGTGTCACACCCGAACGGAGTCTCCCGACGGCAATCAACCAGGACCGCAAGGAGCGTTCCTGGGTTTCCGCGCCCGGACGATCAATCGGCATCCACAGATCCGTGTCCCGGTCGAACAAATGAAAGTCTTTCGGCAAAACTCCAATGATGGTGCAAGCGCTCCCGTTTACCGTTACGTGCTGTCCGGCGACATTCGAATCTCCAGCGTAGCGGCGGAGCCAAAATCCATAGCTGAGCACGACGGGTTTTGTGGAGCCGATTTCTTTCTCGGCGAAGGACCGCCCCAAGGCTGGCCGAACGCCAAGCAATTGAAACAGACCAGGAGACGCGTATTGGATGTTGGCCCGTTCGGGCAATCCAGAACCAGTAACAGTCACGGGTGAGCCCGGTGCGACCAATTCCAGTCTTTCGAATGAGCGACTGGTTTCGCTCCAGTCTCGAAACGTCCGAGGGGCGACCGGACTCCGAGTTATTCCTTTAGCTTTATTTGATTCCCAAAGGACCGCAAGCCGTTCCACATCGCGATACAGCGGAGGGGCCAGCAACACGCCGTAAATGACGCTGAATATGGTCGTGTTCGCAGCGATTCCGAGCGCAAGCGAAAAAAGTACAACCGCTGTGAAGCCCGGTTTCCTGTCAGCCATCCGTAGGCTATAACGCAGATCTTTGAGAAGGTTTCCCATGCGCGATTGCTTCCGCCGTTCGAGGCGGACTTCATGGCTCCATTTCGAGCATGTTCCATACCAGTCAAACCCTCTGGCTAACTCTTTGAAATAGTGACTCTAAGATTTGTGGCCAGTGTGGTTCGCGGCGTTTCTTGCTTCACTAGCGAAAAGGATGCGTCCGGAAGTGAACACCGGCGCGATTCGTTAACCCGCAATCTCCAGTAAGCTAGGCAGGGTGCGGAGCTATATTCCGGCAAGTCTCCTAAAAACGTCGTGGCATCACAGTCCAGAAACGGATTCGCAGAGATCGCAGTGCGATCCGTAGGACGCATTTCCTTGAACTGGCCCTGGACTTCTGGACTGTTTTTGAGAGCCAAGCAAAACGCGCGCGGTGTCCCGGTTCAGTTCGACCGCAAAGCCACAACAGGATCTAGACGCAGGGCTCGCCGCGCAGGCGCCAGGCATCCTAGCAGCGCGGCGATCGTCAACACCACCACAATGGCAACAAATGTCAGCGGATCGCTCGGAGATACGCCTACCAGCGCCACGCGTAGAAGCCGCGAGGCAGCGAGCGCGAGTAACAACCCCACAGCCAGCCCTGGGGCCAGCGGCCGGATGCCCTGCGCGAAAATCAGCCGCAGAACGTCGCGTCGCGATGCGCCGATAGCCATCCGCAGTCCGATTTCCTGGCTGCGCTGGCTCACCGCATGCGCCATCACCGCGTACAAACCGATAGCCGCGAGCATGGTGGCCACGCCGGCAAAGATCGAACAGATCGCACCAAACAAGCTGACCGTGAGCCGACCTTCCGCGATGTGATTCTCGAGCGTGCGCACGTCGTACACCGGAAGATTTTCATCGATGCGCTGCACTTCGCGCCGGAACGCATCCGCCAGGTTCGCCGGCGGCAGGTGCGTTCTGGCCACCAGGAATACCTGCCGTTCGGGTCTCTCGGCGTACGGCAGGTAAATCAAAGGATCCCGTTCGAGGTTCTGCCGGGAATTCTGCAGGATGTCCGGCACCACGCCCACGACGGTCACCCATGGCTGCCCAGAGTGCTGTTCGATCAGACGAAGACGTTTTCCGAGCGCCTCTTCTCCCGGCCAAAATTTCGCCGCGAACGATTCGTTGACCACCACCACGGGAACTCCCGGCACGCCATCCACGTCCGCGAATACGCGGCCGCGTTTCGGTGGCACCTGCATGGCGCGAAAATAATCGTTGCTGACGACCAGCCCGCCAGCTTCGAGCGGCTGTGCGGGATCCTGCGCCCGGCCCTGGAGTTCGAAAGAAAATGGTATGCAGTTGCCGAGCGGCAAGTTCGAGGCGATCGCCGGTACCTCCACGCCCGGCAGCGCCTTTAGGCGATTTCTCAGCGTTTCGTGGAACGCAATTTGGCTTTCCGGCTTCGCGTACTTCGCCTCAGGCAGATTGATACGCATGGTCAGCACACTCGCGGTGTTCACGCCGATCGGTGCGCTGTAAAGATTCACGGCGCTGCGAATCAGAAGGCCGGCCCCCGCCAGCAGCACTACGCAAAGCGCCATTTGACATGCTACCAGCGTATTCGAAAGCCCGAGGCCGAACTTGCTGCCCACGGTCCCATAGCCGCCATCCTGCAGGGCCGCATTCACGTCGGTTTTGGCCAGCCGAAGTGCCGGCGCCAGTCCGAACAAAATGCCGGTGCCTATCGAGATGGCACCAAGGTAGAACAACGCGCTGCGATCCAAAGACAGGTGAAGCCAAACAGGTTTCGTGAGGGTACCCAGGCCGCTGTCGAACCAGCGCAAGCCGCCTAGCGCTACCAGCCAACCCAGAAAACCGCCGATAACAGACAGCACCGCGCTCTCCAGCAGAAGCTGGCGCACGATGGAGATTTTTCCTGCGCCAATCGCCACGCGAATCGCAATCTCCCGCGAGCGCTCGGCAGCCCGAGCTAGCAGCATGTTGGCCACATCGGCGCAGGCAATCAGAAGCACGAACGCTACAGCACCGAACAGCGCAAAAAACAGCGGCTTCATGAAAAACAGCCCGGTAATTTCCATGATCGGACGCACATCGACGGTCATTTCCTTGTTGGTGTCCGGATATTGTTCCGCCAGCCGCCGCGCAGCGGCCACCAACTCCGCCCGCGCCGACGCTAACGGAATGCCCTCGCCGAGCCGCCCGAACATCATCAGGTTGCGGTTGTCGCGCTTCTCGCGCGCGGCATCGGGCACAAGCGGCGTCCATAAATCTGTTTCTTCGGGAAAACGGCGGCCGGGCGGCATGACGCCGATCACCACCCGGGGGACTTCGTCCAAGCGAACTGTTTTCCCGATGATGGCCGCATCCTGGGCATAGCGGTCCCGCCACACGTGATATCCCAGGATCAGCACCGGAGGCGCGCCTGGCTTCTCGTCTTCGGCAATGAAATCCCTGCCAAGCAGGGGTTTTTGTCCCAGGACGGAAAAGCCATTCGCAGACATCTGTACGCCGTAGTACCGTTCTGGCAGCGCACTGCGGTCGCTAAAATTGACCGGCGTGAACTGATAGGCGGCCAATCCGGCCAACGACTTTACCTGCGAACGAAAATCACGAAAGTCCGGATAAGAAGATCCGCCGATTCCCCGATTATCAGCTAGCGGCCTGGAACTGGCGATCACGACTTGGTCGCGGTGGTCGAGTCCCATGTCCCAGGACAACGATCCACTCACGATTGTGTACATCGCCGTGTCCGCTCCGATGCCTACCGCCAACGCGGCCACGGCCACCACGGTGAATCCCGGGTTTTTCACCAGCATGCGCAAGCCGAATCGGATATCGCGCCACAGATGATCGAGCCACCGCATGGGCATGGTATCCCGGCACTCGTCCTTGGCAAGTTCCAGCGGCCCGAACTCGCGACGCGCCCGCTGTTGCGCCTCTTTGACGTTCAGGCCCTGGCGGACGTACTCCCGCGCTAAGCTGTCCAGATGAAACCGCATTTCCGCATTCATGTGACGCTCCGAGCGCCACCGCCTAAGGCATGCCGGCGATTTCATGGTCGGCTCCTCTATTCACCCGTCTCAAGAATCAGAGAGATCACCTCGCACAGGCGTTTCCAGTCGGCCTTCTCCTGCTCGAGTTGCTGGCGCCCCGCGCGCGTCAAGCTGTAATACTTGGCGTCCCGGCCGCCTTCGCTGGTCTTCCACTCGGATTTCAGCCAGCGGCGGTTCTCGAGTCGGTACAGTGCGGGATATAGCGAGCCCTGCCGAATCTGCAATGCATCCTTCGAAATCTGCTGAATGCGCTGCACGATCGCGTAACCGTGGATGGGCTCGAGAGCGACTACCTTCAGGATCAGCATGTCGAGCGTACCCTGGAGCAGCTCGGCCTCGCGCGCTGCCGGTTCGTTGTGCCTAGTCATTCGAGGTATCCTAAGCCTTTATATCTAGAATGTCTAGGCTTGACGCAAATTCCCCCCGACACCTCGCGCGCCATCCTCGGGCCGGTGGGCTTGGTCGATTATTTGTTAATTGAACAAAGGCTCTTGAGTGAACCGTTGACCATGTATGGGCATTAGACTAAATTTGAATTGGCCGATTGTCTCCCCCTCCTCGAAGTTCTTTCCGAGTCGACCAGCGGAGTAGTTGAAGGTAGCTTCCAATCCTCATCGCTGGTGCTGTATCAGCCAGCTTCGCGGGAGATTTCCACGTCAAAGCGATTCGATAAAGCCGTTTTGTTAAATGCGAAGGTAGCCCTCGACGAGCGAAAGCGGGCGGAACCTAGCGTTCAGCAAGAAAAGGATTTCAACCAGGCGGTTGCCGATAGCCTGCCAGGTCTATTCTATCTAATCAACGAACAAGGACAATTGGTACGGTGGAACGAGATTTTCCGCGATGTTTCAGGCTGCTCTGCCGAAGAACTCACAGGCAAGTCGGTTCTGGATTTCTTCAAGGAACCGGACAAGAGCCTGGTCGCCGAACGCATGCAGCAGGTCTTTTCAAAGGGTGAGGCCGTGGTCGAAGCTTCCTTCGTCGCCAAGGATCAAACCGAGACTCCTTGCCTGTTTTCTGGAAAACGGCTCGTGTTTGACGGTCAACCCTGCCTGGTCGGCCTCGGGGCTAACTTGACCGAACGCAAACGAGCCGACGAGAAGCTGCGCGACAGCGAGAGCAAGCATCGCGTCTTGTTCGAGGACTCGGCGGATGCGACCTTGGTGCTGGGCGAACACGGCTTCGCGGATTGCAATCTGGCTGCGGTCGAAATGTTCGGATACGCAACGGTGGCCGATGTCACCGCACTGCACCCGGCTGATTTGTCACCTCCGAACCAACCCGATGGCACCCTTTCTCTGGCGGGGAGCCAGCAGAAGATTGCCACCGCGTTTCTCAATGGCCAGAATCGTTTCGAATGGTTGCACCGGCGGAAGAACGGCGAGGTTTTTCCGGCTGAGGTCTGCCTGACGGCACTGACGCTGCATGGCCGGCCAGCGCTGATGGCTACCGTGCGCGACATCACCGCACGCAAGAACGCCGAGGCTTCCCTGCGAACCAGTGAAGAGCAGTTCCGGCAGCTGGCCGACAGCATCCGGGAGGTATTTTTTGTCATAACGCCGGAACCGCTTCGCGTGGCCTACGTCAGCCCGGCTTACGAAGAGATCTGGGGGAGGTCCCGCCAAGAGGTGTACGACCGGGCAGGAGCGTGGATTGCGGCTGTTCATCCGGACGAACTCGGAGGCGTCGGTAGTTACTTTGCCCGGTTAATGCAAGGTATTCAGTCAGAGATGTCCTACCGCATAGTGCGTCCGGATGGGTCTCTTCGCTGGATTCACTCTCGCGGTTTTCCAGTAAACGACGCGAAAGGCAAGTTGGTTCGAGTCGTCGGGATTGCCGAAGACGTTACGGAGCGAAAGCGCGCCGAAGCGGAGTTGCTGGAAGCAAAAGAAGCAGCGGAATCGGCGAGTCGTGCCAAGAGCGAATTCCTGGCCAACATGAGCCACGAAATCCGGACACCGATGAACGGCATTATTGGCATGACCGATCTGTTGCTGGATACGGAGCTAAACTCCGAACAGGCCGAATACCTTCATATGGTCAAGGGATCCGCCGATGCGCTCCTGATCGTGCTCAACGACATTCTGGATTTCTCCAAGATAGAGGCAGGCAAGCTGGAGTTGGACTGTCTGAGCTTCAACCTGCGGAAGAGTTTGGGTGAAGTCGTCAAGATACTTGCGATAAAAGCACAGCAGAAGGGCTTGGAGTTCATTTTTGACGTGGCTCCGGGAGTGCCGACCAACGTCCTCGGGGATCCTGCCCGGCTTCGTCAAGTCCTGGTGAATTTGGTCGGTAACTCTCTCAAATTCACCGAGAGAGGCGAGATAGAAGTTAGTGTCGAGACAGAGACCCAGAGCGTCGAGGGAACCATCTTACGCTTCAGCGTCCGGGATTCCGGGATTGGAATCCCCGTGGACAAACAGCATAAGATTTTTGGTGCGTTCTCCCAGGCGGATTCTTCGACGACACGCAAATATGGCGGCACCGGGCTGGGTCTGACGATCGCAGGTCAACTGGTGGGTCTAATGGGTGGGAAACTCTGGGTCGAGAGTGAGACCGGAAGGGGTTCAACTTTTCACTTCACAATTCAATTTGGCCCAGCAGTCGCCGCGTTGCCGATTAAGTTGCCCGACGTATCGCAACTCGCCGGCGTGCCGGTCCTGGTGGTGGATGACAATGCCACGAACCGGCGCATTCTCGAGGATTCGCTCATCCGCTGGGAAATGATACCAACGGTTGTTGCAGGCGCGGCCGCGGCGATCGAAGCCCTTCGGGAGGCACACGCATCGGGAGCGCAGCTTCCTTTAGTTCTCTCCGATGCCCACATGCCGGACATCGATGGATTCGGTCTTATCAAAATGATTCGCGAAGATCCGTTGTTGTCCGGCGTCAGGATTGTGATGCTCACATCGGGCGGCGAACGTGGCGACGCAGCGCATTGCCAGAGACTGGGAGTCGCCGCGTACCTGAGCAAACCGTTCGACAGATTGGAGTTGCGTGACGTTTTGCTTCACGTCCTGGCGTGTGACCCGGCCAAGCCTGAAAACCGAGGTCTGGTAACCAGACATGCCCTCCAGGAACAAAGGCCATCTCTCTCGTTTCTTGTGGCCGAAGACAATGCCGTGAACCAGAGGCTGATTGCCCGGCTTCTGGAGAAGAGGGGACACCGTGTGGTGCTGGCGCATAATGGGCGAGAAGCATTGGAAGCCTTGGAGAAACAGGCTTTCCATATTGTCCTGATGGACCTACAGATGCCGGAGATGGATGGTTTTGAAGCGACGCGACTGATACGCGAAAAAGAAAAAGCGAGTGGCGCTCATTTGGCCATAATTGCGTTGACCGCGCACGCCATGAAAGGCGACGAAGAACGATGCCTGGCTTGCGGAATGGACGGCTACGTGTCGAAACCGATCAAGTTGGAAGAACTCTTCTCGGTCTTGGAAAACGTGGCTCCGGGCACTACTCCCGGCTCAGATGCGAAAGATCGCCTTCCACAGCGACCGGAGATGCCCGCTCACAAGTGATGAGAGTTCACTGACGGCCCGGGAGTGCCAGCATGTTCGACAGAGGACCAAGCCAGGTGGGCCCGTAAGATCGTGTTTCTGTTGCTTGTATGTCCCGCTTGCTTCCAGTTGCGAGCGTCGAAAAATCCTATGAGCGCGGGCCATTAGATCGCTTTCAAGGTTTGGTGTGTAGCTCGCATCTGGGCGTCTTGCCAATCCAGAGATGGGTTTTTATTTCACCGGCCCAAGATTAGCGATCCAGCCAGTCGAGAGTCTCCTTGATCAACTGGGGGCGGGAATGTCATGCCCGGATTCGTAAATGACGCGACGTTTGTGTTCTTTGGGCGTCCCTAGCGAACGAATCATAGGCTCCTGCGAGGAGCCTACTGGAAAGATGAAATCGAAACGGCCAGACAACATCAAAGTAGGAGTCTTCACGCGTGGGGCGAAATTCAGCTGGTCGACTTCCGCCTGCATTTCTGCAAATAGAAACCAGGCGAAATCAGCACTGATGCTTTAAGGCGATCTACCAGTGCGGAAAGCAGAGCACCAAGGGCTGCTTCCCAGCTGGCGCCTTCGTATGCCAGCTTCACACCACTATGCATAAGTCGCGGCGTGATTCACGATCTGCTCTTTGGAAACCTTCGCGCCATTTAGCGCGGGCACGACGAGTTGGCGAGCTGCATGCCCTTTACGCCGTTGCGGATGCCGCTTATTATGGCCAAGAAGATTGACGCGACCTGTGGGAAATCTACTTCGGGATAGCGAGGACGCTCTTTTGAAGAAAATCACATTGGCAAATTATCGACAGGATCCGTACTACGCCAGAATTGTGAGAGTGGTTGAGGATCTTCTTCGAGAAAAGGGATTCGTTGCTCCGCTGGAACTTTTTATTCGGATGGACCTGCTTTCCACGGAATCGGCCGAGAATTGGAGGCGTGGCCGAATTTCCTATCTCGAGAGAGTCATACAGTGCAATCTGAGCAAGGCCAGCCGAATCTTAAGGATCTTGCGGATGCATGCGCATGATTTGGACCTCAAACCCTCGGCCACCGTCTACAAACGATGGACCAAGGGCTCTCGTCCTCTTTTACGGTTCTCAAAGACAGGCGACCACAATATTGAAGCGGCTTACGCCCGTCACTTTGTGTCTCCACGAAAGAAGAGCGGTCCATTTGAAGAAGGAGCGATCGAGGTTCAGAATTCCTCGGCGATCCCGCAAGCACGGGAGGCCAGCCCGCGGCAAGAAATCCCGGAAAGCCAAGTCCAAAGGTCATGAAAATCAGCGGAAACTAGGCTTGCCCAGGCCTAAGGCGGAAAAGAGTTGCCGTGTTGTTGCACCGATCCAGGATGTGGGGCCTTGCCTAACAAGCGCATGACTCGCATGACGGCTTTATCGAGGTCGTTGTCAGGATGCGATACGAACGAGCGCTGGACTCTTTCTTCGGGGCGCTGGAGCCGTGTCGATGGCTTGGAAGGAGCACCTCGCCAGGGACGCTGGAACCCTTATGAGATCGTAGGCGGAAGCCGAGGACCTGCGGCAGGAAGCCTTCCTACAGCTCTTTCGAAAACTCATACGTTCCGCGGCGAATCCGCTTTTTCTTCGTGGCTCTACCGGCGGCGAACCAGCGTAGCTTTTATGAGCTTTCGCAAGAACCAGCAGGCGACGGACTCGTTGGAAAGTCCCATGGAAAACCGATGATGAGACGCGCTTGACGGGACACGAAATCGCGCGTTATCGACTTGCGGTTGAGCGGGTTGTTCGATCGGATCAATCTCTGAGCTGCCGTCGAGCAGCTGTCCGAGGCGATGTTCTTGCTTCACGACGTGCATGCTTGCGGTCATAATAACATCCGGAAGATGCGTGGGTGTTCAGTCGGGCACTCCAAATCGCAGGTGCACCAGGCGGTCGGACGACTGCGTGAGGAGTTGCGCGATCGCGACTCTGGCTCACAATGAAGCCACAGTCGAGGGATTCAGCGCGTTCCCTCAAAATGAGTGATTTTCTTGGAGTTGAAATTTTCTGCTCTCGTGCAATGGGAGGAAGGATGCGAGTTTTGCCGTTTCGGGTTCTTGTGGTGATGATCGTTGCGACGTGCCTCGCATACGGGCAGAAGAGCGCCCGTAACAATGAGGTTACCAAGGCAACACTTGAGAATGGGTTGCGGGTCGTGATCGTCCAAGATCCTCTCGCACCCGTCGTCACGGTTGAGCAAAACTATTTGGTCGGAGGCGACGATACGCCGAGTGGTTTTCCCGGCATGGCGCATGCTCAGGAACACATGGCTTTCCGGGGGTGTTCCGGATTAACCGCGGACCAGATCGCCGCCATCTACGCCCAACTCGGCGGGCAAGGAAACGCGGACACGCAGCAGAACATAACGCAATATTTCACGACCGTTCCTGCCGCGGACCTGGAAGTTGCGCTGCGTATGGACGCGGCGTGTATGCAAGACATCCAGAACTCCCAGGAAGAGTGGGCCCAGGAAAAGGGAGCCATCGAACAGGAAGTAGCACGCGACCTTTCCAATCCTACCTATAAGTTTCTGACGCGCCTCAATGCGGATCTGTTTTCGGGCACAGTCTACAGCCACGACGCACTGGGCACAAAAGATTCCTTTGAGACCACCACGGGGGCGATGCTGAAGAAGTTCCAGCAAGACTGGTATGCACCAAACAATGCAATCCTGGTGATCGCTGGCGATGTGGAACCCAATGCCGTGCTGGCTAAGGTGAAAGAGCTGTACGGAAAGATTCAACGACGAACCGTGCCGCCGCACCCGGAAGTCGTTCTCCAGCCGGTAAAGACGGAATCCTTTACTCTCGATAGCAATCTTCCGTACTCGTTGGTCTTTACCGCCTACCGCATGCCCGGGACCGAAAGCCGGGACTTCGCCGCCGTGCGCATCCTCGGCGACGTACTCGGCAGTCAGCGCGGAAATCTCTACGCTTTGGTCCCTCAAGGGAAAGCGTTGGCCGCGGAGTTTGGCCTGGCGGAAACATTTCCAAAAGCCAGCGTGGCTTACAGCGTTCTGGCGTTGCCGGCAGATTCCGATCCTACTTCGGCAACCCAAGAGATGCACAAGATTCTGTTGGACTATGCTGTGCACGGCGTTCCTGCGGAGCTCGTCGACGCTGCGAAGCGAGGAGAGGTCGCCAATGCGGAATTCGAGCGAAATTCGATTCCGGGATTGGCCGCAGCCTGGTCCCAGGCTTTGGCAGCAGAAGGCCGCAATTCTCCCGATGAGATTGTCGAGGCCATGAAACAAGTAACGCTCGAGGATGTGAACCGAGTGGCGAAGTCCTACCTCGTCGACCAGAACGCCATCACCGCGCAGCTCAAGCCCGTTCCGTCGGGTGAAGCCGTTTCGGAAAAAGGGTTTGGCGGCACGGAGCAACTGACTTCTTCTCCGAAGAAACCCGTCGCATTGCCGCCTTGGGCCGAGTCGCAGCTCCTGGCGCTGACGGTACCGGCCTTGGATGCGTCCTGGGTGGACACGACTCTCGCGAATGGGATGCGTCTGATTGTCAAAACGGATAAAGCCAGCCCGACGGTGACGGTGCTTGGGAACATCCAGCACAACGAATACCTCCAAGCACCTCCCGGGAAAGAGGGCATAGAGGCGGTGCTCGACGAATTGTTTTCCTATGGCACGGAGACTTTGGACCGCTTGGCGTTTCAGAAGGCGCTGGATGACATCGCGGCCAACGAAACAGCAGGGCACGATTTTTCTTTGCGTGTCCTCAAACAGGATTTCTCGAGAGGCGTCCAATTGCTCGCCGACAACGAGCTGCATCCGGCTCTTCCCGAGGAAGCGTTCAACATCATCAAGCAACAGAGCGCACAATTTGTGGCGGGAAACCGCAAGAGCCCCGGCTACCGAGTGGCCCACGCCGTGAGTGTGGGCTTGCTGCCCAAGGCCGATCCAGCTTTGCGGGAAGCGACTCCGGAAACCGTTTCGTCGCTGGCGTTGGACGACGTCAAGCAGTACTACGCGAAGACCCTGCGGCCAGACCTTACGACCATTGTGGTGATCGGCGATGTGACTTCCGAAGAGGCCAAGAGCGTCGTCGGGAAATGGTTCGGCGGGAATTGGAAAGCGTCCGGCCAAAAGCCGGATGTCACGCTTCCCCGCGTTCCCCTCAACGGAGTGTCCGTAGTTACCGTCCCCGATCCCAGCCAACTACAGAACGCGGTCAATCTGTCGGAGATTGTTGGCATAACGCGGTTCGATGCGGACTACTATCCTCTGCAGCTCGGCAATCACGTGCTGGGCGGAGGATTCTATGCGACGCGTCTCTACCACGACCTGCGGCAAGTGAACGGTTACGTGTACACCGTCGATGTGCACATGAATGCGACGAAGACCAGGACGGTGTATGCGATTACCTATGCGTGCGATCCCGCCAACGTATCCAAGGCCAGACAATTGATTGAGCGCGACCTTGTGTCGATGCAAAAAGAAAACGTTACAGCGGCCGAGCTTCAGCAGGCGAAGGCTTTGGTGTTGCGGCAACTGCCTTTGGGGGAGTCGAGCGAGGATGCCGTGGCGGGCGCTTTGCTTGCCCGTGCTCAAGTGAACCTGCCATTGGACGAGGCCGCGCGTGCCGCCAAACGCTATATTTCCTTGAGCGCCGACGACGTGCGTCTGGCGTTTGCGAAATGGATTCGTCCCCAGGAGTTCGTCCAAGTAGTTCGCGGCCCGGCGCCCCAATAGCAGTACTACGGGTCTGACCCGCAAAACCGCGAACCACATGAAAGCAGTTGATCGTGCCTATACCAGTCGACGTGCCGATGCCGGATGCCACGACGGAAGCCGGGACCGCGGGTGACGCGGCGGATATGGGCGATTCCGGCCTCAGTGATTGATAGTCAGAGACACCGGCAACGCGCGGTTTACTCCGCTGGACGTACCGGTAACGGTGATCGTCGCATTCGTTGGGGGCTTGGCGATGGGACCACCGCCTCCGCCTCCACCTCCACCGCAGCCGCTCAAGTAGCCCAGGCTCAAAACCAGAAGTGCCAAAGCGGGAATCCGGAGCCGCTTCGTTTGCCCAGTCTTGATTCCCACCCAAGCCAGCAGGAGCATTATCGCTAACACGGAGACCAGTGGAAAGCCAAAGCGCATGGGCAACTGTGGCACGCTTGGCAGCTCCAGGAGTGGAAGCGTTTGCGCGTCGGCAGTGTTGTTGACGGTCACCGTGAACGCATAGGAGTTCGCTCCGTTCGGCACCGAAGTTGGTGAAACGCTGCAAGTCGACGGTGACGGTGCGCCGCTGCAAGTAAGCGCCACTGCGCCGTTGAAACCGCTCACCGGCGAAATCTGTAGGTCGTAGGTGGCCGTTTGACCTGCACTGATTATTGAAGAAGCCGCGCAGTTGCCACCAGCAGGACAATTTGCGCCAGTGGCCGCCGCCAGAGAGAAATCCGTCCCCGTGCCAGTAAGTGAAACACTCTGCTGGCTGTTGGCAACGTTATCGGTAATGGCGAGGGCTGCATTTCGCGGTCCGGTGGCGGTAGGCTTGAAGCTCACGCTAATGGCGCAGTTCGACCCGGCCACGAGCGTCGTTGGACTTGTGGGACACGTGTTAGTCTCGGCGAAATCGCCGCTATTCGCTCCGGCCACGGCGATGCTGGTAATCGTCAGTGCTGCGTTGCCGGTGTTGGTCACAGTCACGCTCTGCGCTGCACTGGTGGTAGCGACGAGCTGGCCGCTAAACGTGAGGCTCGCAGCTGAAAGGCCGACAGCTGGGGCCGCGGTGCTGCCGGTCCCGGTGAGCGATATGCTCTGTGGACTGCCGGCGGCATCATCGGTGACTAGAAGAGTAGCGTTTCGCGTACCCGTGGCTGTGGGATCAAATACGACGCTGATCATGCAGTTCGATCCGGCCGCAAGCGTCGTCGGGCTCACCGGACAGGTATTGGTCGGAGCGAAATCGCCGCTGTTCGCACCGGTGGTCGCGATGCTCGTGATCAAGAGCCCCGCGTTGCCGGTATTGGTTAAGGTGACACTTTGCGGTGCGCTTGTGGTGCCAACCGTTTGTCCGCCGTAGGTCAGCGTTGTCGTACCCCCAAAACTCACCACCGGTGCGACACCGGTGCCGGTGAGCGAGACGCTCTGCGGGCTGCCAGCGGCGTTATCCGTGATGGTCACGCTGGCCGCACGGCTTCCCGTGGCCGTGGGCTTGAATGCGACACTGATGGAACAGTTGGCCCCCGCACTCACGCTGGCGCCGCAAGTGTTCGTCTCTGAAAAATCTCCACTGTTCGCGCCGGTGATGGCGATGCTCGAGACTGTCAATGCCGCTGTGCCAGTATTGGTAAGCGAGACCATCTGTAACGCACTGCTCGTGCCGACAATCTGGTTACCAAAGCCGATACCGTTTCCACCCAGTGTCACGATGGGAACCACGCCTACTCCGCTCAGCGGGATAATTTGCGGACCTCCCGGCAGTGTGTCGGTGATGGTGACCGAGCCGCTGAGCGGTCCGCTGGCGGTGGGCTTAAACGTCACACTAATCGTGCAGCTCGCCGCTGGAGTCAGAGTTGCGGGGCTGACCGGACAGGTATTGGTCTCCGCGAAATTACCGCTGACCGCGAAACCAAGAGTTGTGGCGGTACTGCCGTTGTTGCTCACCTTGAGGGTCTCTGAAGCGCTGGTGCTGCCGACAAGCTGGTTGCCAAAAGCAAGGCTGGAGGGCGCAACCGCGATCGGCGGCGGAGTCTGATTCAGGAGGATGCTGACGAAATTCTCTCCTGGATCTCCGGCGGCCACGTCCGGCGCGCCATCGCCGTTGAAGTCTCCGACAAGCACAGGATCGGATTGGCCGCCGACGAGATAGTCTTCGGGACCTGTAAACGTTCCGTTGCCATTTCCCAGAAACACCTGCAGTCCAGCGGGCACGCCGCTGGGACTGCCCGGCACATTCGAGGCATTAGTCCCCACCAGCAGATCCAAATTGCCGTCTAGATTGAAGTCCGCCGCTGCCAATGAAATCGGTATGGGGTTGCCGATGTTCGTCTGGACGTCATTCAAGACGAGGGGTGTATTGAATGTACCGTTTCCGTTGCCCAGGAAGACGTCTATGGTTCCGAATTGATTGGCTACGGCCAAGTCTAGCTTCCCGTCTTTGTTGAAGTCCGCGACGACCGGCCATGTGGAGCCGCCGTTGGAGGTAAGGAAAGTAGGCGCTTGAAACGTGCCATCCCCCTTCCCAAGCAGGATGGCAACTTGCCCAGAGGCGGCACCCACCCAGTCGGGCACCACCAGATCCAGCTTTCCGTCCCCGTTCAAGTCGGCCGCGGCCATGGCTCCCAGAAACCCATCCGTCGCAAGTGCCGCAGTCAATTTGGGAGTTTGAAATGTCCCGTCGCCATTGCCGAGAAGGATGGCCACGTTATTGTCGATCTCGTTGACGACGGCAATATCCAGCTTGCCGTCGCCATTGAAATCTGCGACGAGGATATAACCGTCGCCCCCTCCCCCGGTTGGATAATTCACTTGCGGCGAGAAAGTCCCATCGCCCTTGCCGAGCATAACGATCACGCTTCGCGATTGGACTGCACCAGCCGAACTGCCTAGCACCACGTCTACGTTGCCGTCATTGTTGAAATCTCCGGTGGCGATGCCGCCCGAAGGTTGCGTAACCGGAGTAATGATCGCCGATTGGAAAGTGCCGTCACCATTCCCCGGCAAGACGCGAACATCGTTCGAACCCAGATCCACCGCGACCACGTCCAGCCTACCGTCTCTGTTGACGTCGGCAAGAGTCACATCAGGCGCGCCGCCCAGGGCATAGTTCACCCCAGCTCGAAACGTGCCGTTCCCGTTTCCCAAAGCCAACGTCATGACGTGGTATTGCGCATTCCCGGCGACCCAATCCGGGTTGCCATCGCCGTTGAAATCCGCAACCGCTAACTGCCCGGAGGATGCCTCCGAGGTCACCAGTAAGGGAGACAAGAACGTTCCGTCTCCTTTGCCAAGCAAGACGCTGACGCTGCTACTAGGGGCCGCGGTGGAGGCTTCGCCGATCGAGGTGATGAGGTCCAGCTTTCCGTCTTTGTTGAAGTCGCCCACCGCAAGATAGCTCGTGAGTCCTCCCGACTGGCCTGCGCTATAGCTCACCGCTGGTTGGAAATTGCCATCCCCTTTGCCCAGAAGGATGTCCACGGTATTGGCCAGGGTGGTCGTCGCCGCGATGTCAGGAATGCCGTCGCCGTTAAAATCCCCCACGGCCACATCGAACCCCCCGTAAGCAATAGGAAAGCTGCGGGCCGCCTGGAAGGTGCCATTGCCGTTGCCCAGGAGAACAACCACATGGTTGCTGCTTAGGTCTGCAGCCACGAGGTCAAGATTGTTGTCCTTGTTAAAATCCGCTGTCACCATAAATGCCGCGTTCAGAACCCCCGGGACTGAGGTGCTGATAGGTGCCTGCATCGTACCGTCGCCATTCCCGAGGAACACGAGAACGCTGCTTGGCGTGCCGCTTCCTGGTTGGCTCTCAGAGACCGCCATGTCCAGTTTCCCATCGCCATTGAAATCTCCGAACGCGATCGAGTTGGGAGTCGTGAATCCCGTTAGCGTAGTTTTCAGAGTAAACGTGCCGTCCCCATTGCCCAGGAGGATGAAGACCGCCGGAACCGTCAGATTTGTGGGGACATAACCAATCGCTGCAAGATCCTGCTTCCCGTCGCCATTGAAATCCCCGGCCGCCACGTAGTACGGCCCTCCTAGGTTTGCCGTGAAAAGCGGGGCCTGGAACGTGTCGTCTCCGTTGCCGCGCAAAATGGTGAGGCCACAAGTGTTACACCCGGTATTGGTCGCCGCGATGTCTTGTTTGGCGTCTCCGTTGAAGTCCGCGACGGCGACCGACCCTGGAGCTCCGCCGCCAGGGTTCACGATCACGTTCGCCGTCAAGAACAGATCTCCCGGGCCGTTCAGGGAAGTAGCACTGGCGACCACGCTCGACATGGAGGAGGCTCGCTGACCGTCCTGGCCTGCCGCGCGCAAGTTCAGCACGAGCAGGAAGGCGGACAAAGCGAAACCCAATGTGCCGAGGCTAGAGAGCACACTGTTACGGCGAAGGTCACGCCGCCCGCGCAAGTTTCTGGTGTCGCGAAACCCGAGGAACTGAAACCAAGAAGGGTGCCGGCTCGCACTCATCGCTGTCTCCAAACGTTGCCCCTTTGAATGGGAAGGGCCCGCTCGATCCCGCGGCTTGGTCGTTGCCATAAGCCGCTTTTACTGCGATGGAGTGTGAAAAAATCCTCAAATGTATCAACGAAATCAGAACAGCTCGCCGGCCAGTTGCTGTCCTCGACCTGCGGGAAGCGCCAATCAGTGAGCTTCCCGAGGTAGTTTCAGGGTTACAATCGCGTGCAGTTCCGCCGCGACAGCGTGGGAGAAATCCGGTACTACGGAGCAGATGGTGTCCGCCCTGACTGATACTGATCTCGTCACAAACATCCAAACGGGGCAGGCCGAGGCGGAAACTGCGCTGTATGAAAAGTACGCGGCAAAAGTCTATTACCTGGCATTGAAGGAATCGCGTTTGCCACATGATGCCGAGGATGTTCGCGCGGAAACCTTTCTGCGCGTGTTGCAAGCCATCCGGGGAAATAACTTGCGCTCACCCGCCTCTCTGGCTTCGTTCATTCTCGGGACCACGCGCAATGTGCTGCATGAGCTTTTTCACAGGAGAAGACTGGCAGGCCAAACCAAGGAGCCGGAGGCGGCCGATTTATCCACTCCGTCTCACGAAGAGCAATTCCTCGATTCGGAAGTGCAATACGCGATTGAGCGCACCATCGTACGTTTGAAGCCTAGGGAACGGGACTTGCTCCGCATGCACTTTTACGAAGAGTTGCCGACGCAGGAGATCGCGCGGCGCGCAGGGATTGCCCCGGAACGCGTGCGATTGGTCAAGTCTCGCGCTCTGAAACACTTCCGGGAGTTTTACGGGCGCTTGGATCGAGCACGAGCCCCAAAAAAGATTGATACACAAAGGAGGTGAAGAATCACTTGATTATGATGCACCCCCAGATCGAAGACGAAGAGATCATTGAGCGTTACGTTCTCAACCGGCTCGCCGCCGAGGAGCGCAAGGCCTTCGAAGAGCACTTTTTTGGCTGCGATGATTGTTTCGAAAAAGTGCAGGACACCGAGCGATTCGTCGCGGGAGTACGCGATGCCTCCCGCCGCGGCTTGTTGGCCGGAGAAGTCCAACAGAGAACCGGCGGTCTCGGCACAAGCCGCTGGCTGGTTCCAGCCCTTGGCGTAAGCGCCTGCGCGGCGCTGGTGCTCGCTGTCCTGAACGGTTGGCTGTACTTCGTTCGAATGCCGGGGATGCGCCAGCAGCTGAACCAGTCTGGGGTCGAGCTGCGTGCGCAGCAACAAGCCCGGGCTGCGCTCGAAGACGAGCTGGCGAGCCGCATGCAAGCCGAAGCAAATCTGCCCCTCGTGATGCTCGAGGCCACTCGCGATGCCGAAGCCGCGCCGAACGAAGTAGACCTTCCCCCGGGGGCCAAGCACATGGTGCTGTGGATTGAGGTGCCTGCCGCAAAATCCGAGCGTTTTCACTTGCAGCTGTACACCGCGGATAACCGCTCGATCGAGACGCTCGACAACCTCGAACGCAACCCCTATGGCGCCCTGGCGGTGAGCCTCCCTGTGGAAGCATTGCAACCCGGAGACTATCGGATTACACTCACTAGCCAAGAACGGGCTCCCGCGTCTCTTGTGGGAGAGTACCGCTTGAAGATCCGCAAACCTTGAAACAATTCGGTCGGCCGCTATGATCACTGGCCTCCGGAACTGCGTTTCTCTGGCGCTGCTAACCGGCGCCTTCTTCACTACCGTGCTGTTTAGCACCACCGCGCAAGAACCTCCGGCTGCTTCTCCACCGGCGCAATCCCAGTCCAAGCCTGCCGCGCCACCTGACCTCGCGGCGCAAATCGATCAACTGATTACGCAGGCCAACGAGCAGTTAAACGTGAAGGGAAACTTCAAGGAAGCGGAGGAGACCTCCAAACAGGCAGTTGAACTCGGCCAGAAGCTCGGCGACAAATCCCGCACCATGAAAGCGCTGCTTTACCTCGGCTCGGCAGTTTACTTCGAGGGCCGGCTGCCGGAAGCCCTGGACGTATTTCAGCGCACCACGGCTCTGGCAAAGGAGACAGGAAATCGAAAAGGCCTATCTCGGGCGTTAAACAACACCGCCGGCGTACTTGGCGAACTGGGGCGTTTCGAAGACTCTCTAAGCTATTTGTACCAGTGTATGGCCGTGGCTCGCGAACTTAACGATCTGAACATGCAATACACGGCGCTGGCGAACATCGGCGACCTCTATATTGTCCTGGGTGATGCGGATAAGGCTGAGGCGCCGCTACTTGAATCATTGCGCATCGCTCCCCAGCTCAAGAACAGCGACATGGTCCGCGACCCCGTCAAGGTGGCCACCGAGCATTCCTTGATGCACCTCGGCTTGATGGAAGCCGCTCGCGAACATTATCAGGTGGCTCTCAAATACTTTGAACGGGCCCGCGCCACGAACCCAGAAAACCCGGAGTTTATGATCGAGATGCTCCCGAGCATGGCTGGTGTCTATGAGAAGCTTGGTGAATCCCAAAAATCCATGGAACTTCTCCAGGAGGGCCTGAAGATTTCGGAAAAAGCGAACAGCGGGTCCTATCCCTCACTGATGAGCGATTTGGGAAACAGCCTGGAGTCGCTCGGGCAGTTGAGCGAAGCGCTTGCTACGCAAGAGCGCGCCCTGGCTCTTGTTCGGAAGAGCGGCGGAAACCCCGAATCGGAATGGCGAATGGAGAGTCGCATTGGTCACGTCGATCGTGTGCTGGGCCGCAACCAGGAAGCCCTGACGCATTATCAGAATTCCGTCAATGGACTTGAACACCTTCGTGCCAGCGTTCTAAATACCGAATCCGGCCGCGCCAGCATTTTAGCCAGAAGCCGTGCCGCCTATGCCGAAAACGCAGACTTACTGGTGGACTTGCATCGCGAGGGAGAAGGACTGGAAGTCGCGGAACGTGGCCGGGCCCGGGCTTTCCTCGACATGCTGACGCTCTCCAGGACTGGGCTCGCGGATGAGCTGACGTCAGACCAGCGAGAACACGAGAACGCGATTTTAGCTCGTATCTCGGCCGAACAGAAGGAGCTTTGGAAGGAAAATAACACGTCCAATGGGGAGAAGAAGCATAAGTCAGAGCTCGCTGCAGCCGAAAACGAGCTCGATACTTTTCATCTCGAAGTGCGGCAGGGCAATCCACGCTATGCGAGTATCCATTACCCTCAGCCGGCCAGCGTAAGGCGCATGCAGGAGGACTTGCTCGATTCGCAAACCGTCTTAGTGGAATTCCTCCTCGGCGAAAAACGCTCATTGGTATGGGTCGTGTCCAAGGATAAGTTGACGGTGGGCGTCCTGCCTCCACGGAAGGAGATTGAAGATGAGGTTACGACTTATCGAAAGGCGTTGACCGAGAAAATCTCAGTTCTGACACTGACCCGATCACTTTCCGAAATTGAACGTACTGGCCAGAAATTGTACGGTGCTCTTCTTCAGCCGGTGGAAAATGTGCTCGCGGCAGCCCGCCGTCTGGTGATCGTGCCCGATGGCACCCTGGGCTACCTGCCTTTCGAGACCCTGGTTCTCCCCACGCCTCACGGAGTCTCTGGTGAAAGTCGCCCTACCTATTTGCTGGAGAAGTTCTCCATCGTCTACGGCCCGTCGGCTTCGGCCCTCGTGGCTGTCCAAGGGATGAACCGAGAACAAGGCCAGCCTCCCAAGACACTTCTGGCTTTTGGCGACCCAATTGTCGACGCTCCCGCAAAAAAAGGAGCGGAGCTCACCCGGTCTCTTTCTCCGGAGCCGGAGTTAAAACCCGAGGCGACCGTCTCAGAGGAGTATGCGGAGCGCGGTTTTTCTTTTTCGCAGCTTCCCTACACTCGGGCAGAGGTGCTCGGCATCAGCAAGCTCTACCCGGTCGATAAGCGCCAAGTCTATCTCGGTCCACGGGCGCGCGAAGAGACCGTGAAAACCGAAAAGCTGGAGGACTACCGCTACATTCATTTCGCAAGTCACGGATTTGTCGACGAGAACCAGCCGGCGCGCTCCGGCATACTGTTCTCGCGAGACTCCCAATCCACGGAAGACGGTGTGCTGCAAATGGGAGAGATTATGCGCTTGAAAATGAATGCGGATCTAGTGACGCTTTCCGCCTGCAGCACGGGCCTGGGCAAGCTGGTGACTGGCGAAGGGATGCTGGGTTTGACGCGTGCCTTTTTCTACGCCGGTGCGCGTAATGTCACCGTGAGTCTCTGGAATGTGAACGATTCCTCGACCTCAGCACTGATGAAAGCCTTCTACGAAAATCTCAACCGGGGATTGTCAAAAAGCGCGGCCTTGCGCCAAGCCAAGTTGACCCTGTTACGCGGCAAGGAAGCCGTATGGCACCACCCTTACTACTGGGCAGCATTTGTTCTGGTTGGCGAAGGCCGGTGAACCATTTAGGGACTTTAGGGAGGGAAGGATGTCAAGGTTCGAACCGGAAGCGGATGCTGATAGTGACGTGTGCCGGAACAGGCTGGCCGTCCCGCGTTGCGGGTTCGTATCGATATTGCTTCGTGGCTTCCACGGCGGCGTCGCGCAGTGACGGAGGTCCCGAGAGCACGCTTATGAAATGCACTTCGCCCGCCGTGCCCACGACCGCGTCGATCACGACGTTTCCCGTTTCGAAGTCCCGCAGGGCCTCCAGTGAAGCCTCCGCTCGCACCGATTTAATCAACTTCGGCGGTACCACGACGCTCTTCACCGCAGAAGGCACAACGGGATCAGAAATGGCTCTTGCCGCTGGACGAAGCATTGCACGTTTCCCCGCCAGCGTTGTAGAAGGAGACGTTTTCCTTACGGCCGGCTGTGCCACGGGACCACTCGAGGCGAAGGTTTGAGCGGAGGACTCAGCAGGCTGCGATGGCATGGCTGGCGAGGTCACTGGCGCGTCACTCGCTACGTTCGTATTGCCGAATTCGGAATGCTCCCTCGCCGCCTCTGGGCTTCCCGGCGGCAGGGATGTCCTCGCGTTCATAGCGATTGCGGGTACGCTGACCGATGGCTTTTTTCCCGCTGACTTCCACGGAATCCAGTGCTTGTGCCACACCGCGCCGGCTACAGTGACCATTAGCGCGGCGGTCAGCAGCGTGAGACGCAAGACTCCTCCCCGAAAATCCGGGGTGAAATTCCCTCGCGCGCGGAGCCGACGCTTGGCCTTCGGCAGTGACATGGTAAAGTCCAACGAAGGCGTCGGAAGCTGCACGGGCTCCGCCATTGTCAATTGCCTCGGAACACGAGCGTGTTCGCTCGGCATGGATTTCACTGTGAGGGCTATGCCAGGCGCCTGGTCTGATCCACTGTTCGAATTTGATTCCGTGCCCGGCACTTCCACAGCCGCTAGTGGCGGAAAGGCATCCGGAACCGCAGCCGGTACCAGTGCTTGCTGACCCGCGGCGGGCGTGGGCATCAACTTCGGCTGTCTCCCGAGTGCTTCCATTTCCCGCTTTAGCGCCTGAACTTCCTCGACAGTGGGCGCAGGGGGCGGTTCGCCCGGCTCATCGGCAGTGGCTTCCGCTGAGAGCACTAGGGCGGCAGCTTCCGTCTCCTTCGCGTCCTTCGGCAACAACGCCGCCGCCGCGGAAAACTCCATGCCCCAGAAGTAGGGAGCAGGTTCGGCAAATTCCAACTCCACGTAGCAACTCGTCGGCTTGTACGTGCGCTTGCGCTTCACTTGTGCGACGACTTCGCGCTTCGTTTCCACATTGGCAAGAAAGAGCAATTGCCCCGGAGCCACGGCCGCAGATAACTCGATCACTCCGCCATTTTCAAAGACCAGTACTGAACTCGTTTCTTCGGTGAATAGCTCATGCACGCCCGCACTCTTGTCGGGATACGCTCCGCTGGCCTTGACCCGAACTTCGTGTGCGACCATATTCGTTTTTATACTTGGTTTGGAACGCGACCGGGGTGCTTCGACTTCTTCCGGCTCGGTCGGAAACTCTTCGAGCTGCGGCTCCGAAAAACTTGCCGAGGGTGAGGTAGTCAAGACGCTCATGTCCTGTGCGGAAGACAATTCTGTCGTCCCTTGCGCCGGGATTGCGAGAGGCCCCGGGCAAAATTCAGGCTGCGAAGGCTTTTGGTCGAGCAGGCGGGACAAGAACGCGTCGGATTTCTCGTCCTTCTCTTCGTGCTTCCCTCTTAGCGCGTATTCGACTTCGCGTAGGCGCTCGCGGGCTTTGCTATGTTCCGGGTCGATCTCGAGAATCTTCCGGTACAGTCCGATCGCGCTAGAGGGCATCCGCATCACTTCAGAGAGTTCTGCAAACTGGAAGTACACGGATGTGTTCCGGGCATCCAGTTCGATTGCTCTCTCGAACTGCTGAATGGCCTCCTGGTGGTATTGCGGCATTTCCGCCAGGCTCCGCGCCAGAATTGCGTGGTATTTGGCCACGTCCGGGGCCATGGCCACACACTTACGCAGCCACAGAATGGATCCTGACATATCGTTCGCCCGCAAGGACTGTTTGGCACGGGTGAAGCATTCGTCTACGCCTTCTTGGCTTGCGGTCTTGCTTTGAACGCGTGTGAGGGCGCCGGTGGCGGCAAGCTGCCTGTCGTAGCTGGCGCGTTTCTCGTCATCCATAAGAGTCTGGTAAGCCGTCGTTAGCCGACGGCTCAAATCCTGTAGCAATCCGATCCGTTGACCCTGCCCCATGTGGCGATCCGGATGAAATTTCTGGGCTAATTGGTGAAAACTCTGTTGGATCCTTGCGGGCGAGGAGCTTCGAGTAATGCCAAGAAGATCGTAGTAAGTCCCTGTTTCAGCCACTTCGAGAAGTCTTCGGATTTCTTCTTCAACCCGTTGCTTGTCTTCTGGTCGGCCTGCATGCGGTACTTCTGGCGCGGGAGGTGGAATGGGGCCGGCAGGCTCGCGTTCCAGGTGTTCAGTGCTCGCCACACCTACGACGAATCCCAGGAGCAGCAGGGCATAAAGAGCACGGGCGGCTTGGGCCTTGGACAGTCCGCTCCGGGAGATTATGTCCTTGGCCGACATCGGTGGGGAAATCAGGCCGAGCAGGTGCCGCTCGCTCTTTTCTAGGTCCACCGCCTGAAAAAGGAGTAGCGGGTCGCGCGAGAAGTCCACCCAAAGATCGGCGTCCTCAGCGAGGTGGTCCAGCGGCAGGTCATTCGCCTTGTGCACAGCCTCCAAGAGCAGCTTCCCCAGCGCCAGGGGGATGACGATTTCCGGGACCACGTTTCTTTCTAGAGAACCGAAGAAATAGTACCGGCCGGCTGGATAGTCGAGCACGGACTCGGTGATCTGAATAAGCTGGCGCTGCACCCAGGTGATGACCTCCTCGACTCCATAAAGGCCCATTTCGGCAATTGCTGAACCAAAACGCTGGCCCGTCTTCAACAGCAAGGAGGCCTCCTCAAACTGACCCTGGGTCAGGGCGCCAGCGCGAAGCATCATATCCCCGAGGCTATCCTGCCGGTCGCTGCTGGTCGCGAAGACCAGTTGCCCGCCGTCGAAAAAGAGCTGCTTTTCGAAGCGGCCAAAGACGAGTTGCAACTTGCCAGTTAGGCGCCCGGAGTAAATTCGATTGAGCAGGGTCAGCAGGGCGTGATGACTGTCGATCTCCCCGGAATCCGGCAGCTGTTTCATGGGAGGGAACCACCTGGGCGGAGTGGCGACCGTTGCCTCTTTCTGTTCCACCTCCAATTGCTGAACGAGACCTCCACCCTGCGAGGCCACAGGCACCCCTTCGGGTGCTCCAGACCTGGGATCACGGCTACAATTTTGCTTTTCGTTTTGGATGGGCGGTACCCTTTAGGATAAGAATAAGGTAATAAGACTGTTCCGAGAATAGGACGTGCCCAATGCCGCATCTATTGGAGAGTAATCGAACCCAACCGACCGGCCCAAAGCACGCGGCGTGCTAACTCTTGTGTCGCCTAACCGCACAAAGCCGGTCCCGGATTCAGGCTTTGGCCAGTCGTCACGTTGTATTTTCGCAACAGGGACTTAATCTGGATTTGGGTTCGAGAGGACCTTGCTTGAAAGCAATCGCGTTAGTTCCGCTGGCAGGGCTGACGTTGAACACCGTGAGCGTTTTGGTAGTCGGCTGTTCGCCAACTGATAACCAGCCCAGACTTATGCCCCAACAGGCTGGCACCAAGTCGATGCAAGCAGTTTTTCCCTCTTCGCCCCGATGGGATGGGAGTTCCGCAATATCCTGAGGGTCGATTCTATGTGACTTCTCCGTCGCATAAATGCGACGGCTTCTCAGGACACGCATGAGTCGAGAACCTCTACGTTACGTCCTGAAGGCTTTATCCCAAGCCTCAAGTTTCACAGGACTTACGGTTGCTCAGAGAGCGATTCGCCTGTGAAGGTCGGGCAAAAGTTAGCAGAGAACGGAAAGGAAGGCAAGCCGATTCCCGCAAGATTCCCGCTGCCAGCTAGAAGCAGGCAGTCCCCTCGGCCCAAATGCTTATGGGGAACTTCGAGGGTGACGGACAGTTTGCTTTTGATTCGCGAGTATGAGAGCTCCCGGGTCATTTCTTGAGTTGAAAGGTGCTGAGCGTAAATGTGCTCACCAAAAGCAGGCCTTGATCGCTGTCCAGCGGCCCGAAATCGATGCCCGAGTTCTGGTAAGTTCCCGCTCTGTTTTTAACCGCGAAGTAATACACCTTTCCGGGCTCCGCAGTGAAATGAGCGACAGCCCTTGTCTGGCTCTTACTTTGCCAACTGGCGCAAATGTGATGTTCTCCGGGAGCAACTGAAAAAGAGAAATAGGAATTGCCATTCGTCGCTCCCACCCAGCGACCATCGAGGCCCGCCAGCATGGTGGGCTTGTGTATCGGCGCATACTCTCTATCGTCCTCAATGAAATACATCAGCGCCTTCCCCGTGTCCGGTTGAGTAACTGGATGCTGGCCTTTGACCTTTGTCACTTCGAATTTAGCGTCGTCCGTGCCGCACCCCGGTGCAACCGGAGGATCTGTGGGCATGTTTTGCGCAAAAGCGGGCGATACGAGCAGAAAGAGCACGATAACAACTTTCATAGGCACCTCCAAAGAGTCAATGTTGGCTTTGCTTCCCGCACCAATAAGACGTGTCATCACCCATGTGACGTTCCAAGAATGTTACCCCCCTCCCTGCCGGCCCGCTAGCTCAACTCCATGAGCGCTCCTCAAATCACCGATTTGACGCTGCCGGCAATTCCTTATCACCAGTGAACGGGCTATTGAGGCCACGCGAACGCACTCGCTGAAAATGACGCACATTCTCCGGTCTGCCCTCGAAGCGTGAAGTCTCACTTTCGTTTTGCGTAGTCATTTAGAAGGTCAGAATCACCGGGCGAAAAGGAAGGCGAGCGTGGTATGCTCGCCGCAAAGTGAATTGCAATTTTCCGAGCAACATCGCTTTGCGGAAAGGATGCTTCCGATGACACCCGTCTCGATCGCCGTGTGCCGGCGGCTGGCCGCTGTCGGTTTGCTCTTGTTCACCCTTGCCAGGAGCGCCGCCGCGCAGGATATCAATGTCGCGCAACGACTTGAGGGGTTCGATGCCTACATGGCCAAAACCCTGAACGATTGGAATGCTCCAGGCGTAGGCGTCGGCATCGTCGTTAACGACAAACTTGTTTTCGTCAAGGGCTACGGCTTCCGGGATTATGAGAAGAAACTGCCGTTCACACCGGCCACCATGAGCCCCATCGCGTCCAACACGAAACTGTTCACCGCAGTTGCCGCGGGGATGCTGGTTGAAGAAGGGAAGCTGTCCTGGGACAAGCCAGTGCGCGAATCGGTCCCGGCCATCCGCTTTTACAATGACCAGCTCAACGATACCGTGACCCTGCGCGACATGCTGTCTCACCGCACCGGAATTACCCGGCACGACACCATCTGGTACAAATCCGACTTTACGCGCAAACAGCTGTTCGAGAAGTTAGTTTACCTGGAGCCGCAGGAACCCATGCGCGAGACGTTCCTGTACAACAACCTGATGTTCGCGGCGGTCGGGTACCTGATCGAACTGCAGTCCGGAAAGACCTGGGAACAGTTCGTCAAGGAGAGGATCTTCGATCCGCTCCAGATGAACTCCACCGGCTACAGCATTGCCGACATGTTGAAGCGCCCGGAATTCGGGGTCGGGTTTACCGAGAGACGCGATTCCTTTGAGCTTTACCGAATCCCGTACTACGAGGACATAGCGGGCGTGGCCCCTTGCGGCGCCATCGTTTCTAACATTGAAGACATGTCTCACTGGTTGATCGCACTGATGAACCACGGGAAATACAACGGCAAGCAGGTGCTTCCGGCGGAAGTGTTGAAGGACACTCTACAGCCAGCCATCGCACTGCCCAACACCGCTCTGGAAACCCGGGGTTGGTCTGAGATCCTCAATGCGGCCTACGGCATGGGGCGGCAGACCGCCTCCTACCGGGGCCATCTCATCACCCTTCACGGTGGTGATTTACCTGGCTTCCACACGCAAGTTTCGTTCATGCCCCAGGACCACATCGGCGTCATCGTCTTCGTAATCGGGAATCATAGCCAGCCGCTTTACAACATCGTGAGCTACAACGTGTACGAAAGATTGCTGGGCCTGGACCAGACCCCTTGGAGTGAACGTCAGCTCGAGATTCGGCTGAAGAACAAAAAGGCGGGAACCGAAGCGCGAACGAAAGCCAACGGGGGGCAGGTTCCGGACACCAAGGCCTCTCACGCCCTCGCGGATTACGCCGGCGCCTACGAGAACCCGGCTTACGGTGTGATGACTATCGGACTAAAAGACAACCAGCTGCAGTTCGACTTTCATAAGATGCGACTCCCCATGACGCGCTTCCACTATGACCGTTTCGACACGCTCGATGACGAACAGGAAGGCAAGTGGTCGGTGAACTTCCGTACGAATCCGCAGGGTGATATCGATCAGGCCGTGGTGTCACTGGATGAAGCGGAAGCCGTATTCGTCCGCAAGCCTGATACCATCGACCAGAAGTTGATGACCGAGATGGCGGGCGAGTACACAACGCCCAGCGGAGGAAAGATCGAGGTCGCGCTGACGCCAGGGGGAGGCCTGTCGCTCGTTGTGCCCGGCCAGCCTGTGACTCCGTTGAGCCACGTAAAAGGCCTGGCATTCCGGACCCCCCGTTTCTCCGACCTGATCCTCGAATTTGTCGTGCAGGATGGACACGTGAAGGGACTGAAACAAAAGGACCCGTCGGGCGAGTTCACGTTCCCGAAAAAGTAGCGGCGGCGGCGCTGCGCGGATCGCTGGCCGCCCCGTCCCGCCTAACTTCAGGGAAAGTCGTCCACACCAGTCCTCACCAATGTTTTCTGACAACATTTTCCGGCTGAGTACCCATGCGGAGTTTGCTCGGGTGCGGAACGATAAGCCGCGTAGTGGCGAGAGAGCGGCGCCTGAATGGCATCCGAGCCAATTTGCAAGAATCGATAAGCACAAGCGTCAATCAGGATTCGTCGATCTCGGCAAAAAACGATTTTGTGAGTTCGGCAACGGAAGCCACATTCCGCATGATTTTGCGTTTTTTTTCATAAGCCACTTTATACCGGGAAAACAACATAATCGTCGCTTTCCAGAGGCAAGCATGTCGCACGCTTTCTCGATCCGGCGCCTGCGCGTTTCCGGTTGCTTGGCTGAGCTTATCGAGAAAATCCAGTCCCGGCGCGCTATTGGTGTGATGTCCTCCCATCCTGCCTGCGCCAGCGGGGCGGCTGCAAGGACTTTGCGTAGATCCGTTGGCACCCTGATCTCCGGTTCTTCTCCGGCCCGCGTAATCTCCACCGTTACCGTGTCTACAGCATCTGCGCCTGCGGCATCGCGCATGGTTTTCCTAACCCTGAGCCAGTGACTTCCTTTGCCGTTTGGTTCGAGAGCGGCTCGAAAAGGGAAGCCATTGATCGTTCCCTCCACCATCGTCATCCCTCGTGACGGAAGCTTCGCACTCGCGTTCTTGGGCAGAGATAGGGTCCACGATCCAGTCTTTTCGTTTGCCTGGGGCCGAAACAACTTGGCGCTGAAGCGAATCGTTGACTTGGTTTCTCGCAGCTTAGCCAGTTTCATTTGCTGTCATACTACCAAATAAAACAAAGATGTTTGCCAGGCTAGCTCCTCCGTAATCCGAACGGCTCATGGACGAGCTTCGTAGACGACGTTAAACGGTGTTTCCGCCGCCCTCCGGAAACGGCTGAAGCCCGCTGCGGTGACCACTCCGCGAATCCGTTTTTCGCCTGACTGCGCACCCAAGCACAGCGCCACTTCCTGTGAACGCGAACAGGGAGTGCACAATAAAGTTGAAAAAGAGTAGTACACGCGGCCAACCGGATTCAGATTGTCTTTTAGTTCATCGTTGGCAAACGGTTCGACGATCATCCATGTGCCATCCTTGCTCAGGGCATTGCGAACATGGGTTGCGGCGCCTACCGGATCGCCCATGTCGTGCAAACAATCGAACACGGTAACCAAATCGTAGTCCTTTCCCGGAAACTCTTTGGCCTTCGCGACGCCAAAGTTGAGGCGAACCTCGAGACCTCCTCTCGCGGCGATCGCGCGGGCGGCCTCGATGGATTTGTCGTGATAGTCGAATCCGAAGAATTGTGATTTTGGGAAGGCTTTGGCCATCAGCACCGTGGATGCGCCCTTGCCGCAGCCCACATCGGCGACGCGCGCGCCGGCTTCGAGCTTGGCCTCTACACCTTGCAGCGAGGGAATCCATGAGCTAACAAGATTCGCGGCATAGCCCGGCCGGAAGAATTTCTCGCAGCCATGAAACACGTCTTCGTGATGCTCATGCCAACCCATGCCTGCGCCGGTGCGGAAGGACTCCGTAATCCTGGGTACTGCGGCCAGAGAGCCGAGAGCTAATTGGAAGGCTCCGGGAAGGTAGGCGGGACTGTCTTCGTTCGCCAGCGTAAATGCCTGCTCTTCGCTCAGACTGAACTTGCGCGTCTGTTCGTTATAGGTGACGTAGCCGCCGGCGGCTTGGGAGCCCAGCCATTCCCGCACATAGCGTTCATGTGTTCCGGTCTTTGCGGCCAGCTCGGCGGAGTTCAGCGGGCCTTCCGCAAGAGCCTTGTACAACCCCAGCTTTTCGCCAATCACCACCATGCCAGAGTGGACCGCCGCTCCGAGATCCCCAACGAATTGCCCTACGAACGCATTCAGTTTGTCCATGTCCAGTGCCATTGTTTTTCTCCCTGTGCGCCGGTTAAACCGGCGAGGTGTAGTGATGAAAAAGTCATACGGTAGTAGTGGATTAGCGACCCACAACGGCCCCGAGTCATGCGGAGTCACTCGCAAGTGTGACGTCGAAGCGTTGACAGGGGAACGTGCGGGCCGGGTATTCAGCCGCGTAAGAACTTTCCTCCGGGATGCCGACGATGTAAGGAGATGCGGAAGGCTCCATCCGGTACACCGATATCGCGAGGTGTACCGGAATCCCGCGCGGTCAGAGACCCCGAGCACGTACGGAGACACCTCACGCGGGAACCGGGAGATCCCAGGGCCACCCAAGGCCGCAGTTGCTTTGGGACGCATCGGGAAGTCTAAGGACGCACGCCGATGATGAACGGAACTGGGAAGTCGGACAGCCCTAAAGTACCTGCGAAGTCTCCGAACAAGGTCGGACAACC
>Ga0210394_10001802_pt1 | contig 32146 bp, 29 predicted proteins | sample IncBWC12MmetaG_FD_160121 | JGI IMG/M metagenome (GOLD analysis project Ga0210394, IMG submission 160121) | Forest soil microbial communities from Barre Woods Harvard Forest LTER site, Petersham, Massachusetts, United States - Inc-BW-C-12-M | ecosystem: Environmental > Terrestrial > Soil >... | reverse complement strand
TCGCCAGGTGAAACGGAAGCGGGCTCTGCAGGGATGCAACCATGCTGAGGGATAACCCGACGGGCTCTTCGCAGCAATGCCTTGAAAATCCCCGCCCCGCAGGGGCGGAACTTTCACTAACGGAAGAACGCTTTTCTCCATTTTCAGCTGAGGCAAGACAGAAACGAGAACACCCACCTAGCACCGAGCGAATATCGCTCACAAAGAGTGCGGATGGAAGGATGGCGACAGGGGCGGCTTGGCTGAGTAGGAACTGATTCTAAGAAAGAAGAAAGTCAAAGTGTGCCTTGACATCAACCGGCCTTCTCATGGAAGGAGTTAGCGGGTGTATGGAGCCGAATCAAAGCCGCGAGGCCGGACTTGCTTTCTTCCGATGACGACCGGAACTGAGGCGTGACGAACAGCGCTATGAAACTTGATGGCGCGGCACGAACACTGCGATTCCCTATTCGCCCGCGATCGCGAACCTCGTCCTGGCAACCCACCGTGGAGCCGAAGAGGTCTTCTGGCGCAAGATCAGGTTGAGTTGAGCGGTGTGATGTTGGGTGTGCCGCATATTGTAGAGGAGCAGTTCGGCGATGCTCAGGTCGAGCCGCGCGAAGCCGCAACGTTCGCGTGCCCCCTGCTCCGTCAAATTAACGATCACAGCGCGGCACTTCCGCCGACAATGCACTAGATAAGTCTGAAGCTCAGTTTTTGAGAAGGGCCGTTCGGGAAGTATACCGGTCGCATCCAGCTCGTCCAGGTTGAACGGAGACGGGGGCACGAATCCTTGCGAGGTGCCAGAGAGATAAAAATCCAGAAAGAAGAGTGTGTGATAGACGAGATACCAAAATCCCACGACGTCGTTGCTCCCCCACTGCGGCGGTTTTGACGGATCGCTCCAGACTTCATCTGGGCAAGCCAGGATGGCGTTTTCGAGCATATCAATGGCTGCGCCGAATTGTTGCCAGATAATCTGTTTCCAGAACGTATCCATTGCATCCCCCGAGCGAATTCACGCCTTGGAATTTCTGTGCCGCAGTTTTAGACCGACGCGCCCGCCAATCGTGGCGCGCCAATTGTAAGCGCGATGCGACAAATCACCATTCTGATTCATTTTTCAAAGGATGGGTGGCAAGGGCGCGGAAAGGAGGGCAATGCGCGTTGTCCGGGCGTTGGAAGGTTCAATTCGTTTTGAACTATTCAGCTGCTCCTGGTTCTGCCCGCCTGATTAACGCCCAACCGGGTGCGCCGTGAAAAGGTGGTGGTCCACAGCGGGAGTTAATCCCGCCCGGGAACTGGTTCGCTCCACCCGGTAGCAATCGAAGCAGCGGCGGAGGCAACGAAGCTGCTGAAGCCTTCGGTGTAGAAGGTCGCATAGGCGATTCGGCAAGCATGTAGGCCGTAACGTGCGTAAACGCTGAGCCGGCCCCGAAAACTGTGATGCAGGAGCCGACCCGCCCCGGTTTCGGGGAAGGCCGACGCCAATGGAAGGGAAGCCAATACGGCCTGACTTGGGACATGGTAGACTGGAAATCTCGGATGCCTAACATCTCACGGACGATGAATGACGAAGCCGTACATGTGCCGCTTAACGATATGGCGCTGGCGGCTTTGAAAGCAGTCTTCGAGCGTGGCAGTGGACGAGGGCGCGTTTTTCGATCTAGCAAGACGGGCGAAGCGCTCGAAAATTCGAGGCATTGGTTTGATGACGCGGTTGCCAACGCCAACCTCAAGAACTTTCATTGGCATGACCTGCGGCATACGTTTGCCAGCAGGCTGCGGATGAAAGGGGCGCCGCTAGAAGACATTGCGGAGCTTCTCGGGCACAAGAGCATGACAATGACGAGGCGTTACGCGCATTTGGGGCCGAATCGGTTGCATGAGGTGGTGTCGCTTCTAAAGGCAACTGACACCACAAGTGACACCGAGCAAACGGCGGTTTCATCGACTGTCGTTCAAGTATCTGTAAACTAACCACATTAGGGGCGTAGCTCAGTGGTAGAGCAGCGGCCTTTTAAGCCGAAGGTCGTGGGTTCGATCCCCACCGCCCCTACCAACCATCCCATTTGCTCAGAATGACTTAGCAATTTCGCGAGGCGGCAAAAGGCGGCAATAAGAATTGAGCCTCAAGGGTGGCACCATTGGCTCAATCGGAATGCTGTGCTTTCGCGTGTTGAGTTGTGAACTTCCGCCGTGACAGCGCTGCGTGAATTGGTTTTACAACAACTTCGAACAACCGCGGGGGAGTGGCCCCCTGTTCTTGCCAAGCGTTTTTGGCATGCCACCCGACGCTCTCCTATTGACGCTCTATAAGAGCGATGCTACTCAGCAGGCACCCCACGACCCGCGATGGCCGCAACTGACGCGACTCGTGCAGAGTTTGGCAGGCTTCAGCAGGTTCTTATCTGAGAGTTGCGGTCATTGGACGGCCTAAGAAAGCGTAAGCTAGATTGCTAGGTGCGTCGGGAGAAGACTGACTGCTCAGAACGAGGCAGTGAAAATGGTTCTCCCAGGAGGGATCGTTGGAACTGTCAACTAGCGACATTCAAGTGCTGTTGGAGTGCCTGAAGTACAGCATCCAACGCGTCAGTGATGCGCAGGGCACGCCGTATTCAGTGCGACAGGAAAATCTGCAACGCTTATATTCCCTGCAAGACAAGCTTCAGCAGTTCGGAAAGGAAGCTGGTCAATAAACTTCTGCGTGAGTTTGGTTCATGGATTTCAGCTTTGTGCTGAGACGTCGAACGAGCATTGCCGACAAGGTAGCGCACTGGTTGCCTTTTTCGCTTGCCTGCCTGTGTAATAGGCACTAGAATCAACAACTTAGAAAGATCTCTCAGGTGTTGTGTGTCTGGACGGGTTGGCATTAACCGATGCGGATTAAGGTGGTCGATTTTTTTTCCGGGTGCGGTGGCACGAGCGCTGGTCTGCGTTCGGCAGGAATGGATATTGTACTCGGTATTGACAACGATCCAGACGCAGGTGCTACCTATCGAGCCAATTTTCCGGAGGCGAAATTTCTCTCGGCCGACTTGAGAAAGACACGGTCGAATAAACTAAAGAGTTATATAAGTTCGTGTAAAGGTCACGCAATCTTGTTTTGTGGCTGCGCACCGTGTCAACCATTCTCAATCCAAAATGGAACACGGAAGAAAAAAGATTCTAGACGATCGCTCTTGTCACACTTCGGCCGATTTGTCGGATACCATAAGCCCGATTTCATTCTCGTTGAGAATGTGCCCGGGATTCAGAACGTGAAAGCACGGCGATCGCCGCTAAGCGAATTTGTCAGACTTCTCGAACGGTTGAAGTATCAGCACATCATCAGAGTGGTTGACTGCCGGGATTACGGTGTGCCGCAAACAAGGAAGAGGTTAGTTCTGATCGCGTGCCGTGAGGGAGCACTGTCCTTTCCGGAAAAGACTCATGGAGATGGAACGAACGCCCCGTATTCAACGGTGTGGGAGTGGATCAAGGACTTTCCGCGAATCGCGGCAGGCAAGGAGTGCAAAGGGGTCCCCAACCATCGTGCCGCCGCGCTGTCGACGAGGAACTTAGAGCGGATCCGGGCCACGCCAAGAGGAGGAAGCCGCTCCGATTGGCCGCGAAAGCTAGTTTTGAAGTGCCATAAAGATGGTCACGATGGACACTCCGACGTTTACGGCAGGTTGCGGAAGAACCAACCTGCCAGCGCACTGACAACCCGCTGCATTAGCTTATCCAACGGAAGATTTGGTCATCCTACGCAGCATCGCGCCATCAGTGCGCGAGAGGCGGCCACGCTTCAGACATTTCAAAGGGATTTTCTTTTTAAGGGAACCCTCACATCCACGGCCCGACAAATAGGGAACGCGGTCCCCGTACTACTGGCAAAGAGACTAGGGGAATCCTTTCTGAAGCATCCAATTCTGCGAAAGAGCCAGAATGGTCACGTTTAAAGCGAGGGCTCGCGCGCTCGATATGCTCGGGCGGCAGCAGATCGCTGGTATCCCGACGGCCATCAGCGAATTGTTCAAGAACGCCCATGATGCTTATGCGGACCGAGTCGTCGTGGATTATTTCCGGTACGATTCGCTACTCGTTCTGCGGGACGACGGCGTAGGGATGTCTAGGAAGGACTTCGAAGATCGGTGGCTGACGATAGGAACGGAAAGCAAACTCGGACAGAGTGGTCTGGAGCCGCCACCAACTGATCCGAAGAAACCGAAACGAGCCACGTTGGGAGAGAAAGGGATAGGCCGTCTCGCAATCGCTGTTCTTGGCCCACAAGTCCTTATCTTAACTCGGCCACGTCGCGCAAGTGTACTTGGGCGGACGACAGTCGCGTTCGTGAATTGGCGAATGTACGAGTTGCCCGGAATTAATTTGGACGAAATTCAGGTTCCAATGAGTGAGACGGACGGCGGAAACCTACCAGACCAGGCAGGCATCATTGCGCTAGTAAATCAACTACGGACCAACTTGAAGAGCTTTGGCAATAGAGTCCGGAAGGAGGTTTCAGAATCCATCGAGAGAGAGTTAGATTCGTTTAAGCCCAACATCGTTGAGTTGGCGGAGCAGTTGGGGACTCCGAGCCTCTCTGGAGCAGGTAGCGGCACACACTTCTACATTCAGCCAGCCGACACCCTCCTCGGCAGCCTCATTGATGCGCAAGACCCAAATGAAAACGCATCGACACTGACAAAGCTATTGATTGGGTTTTCAAACACGATGACGCCGGGGCATGAACCTCCCGCGCTGCTGACTTCCTTTCGTGACCACAAGTCGTCGGAACTGTCCGAAGAATTGATCTCCGACAGAGAATTTTTCACTCCCGGCGAGTTCAAGTCTGCCGATCACCATATTGAAGGTCGTTTCGACGAATTCGGCCAGTTTCGGGGAACCGTGTCCGTTTACGGAAAGCGGACGGCGAATCACAACGTACCTTGGAGAGCCAACAACAGACGAGCTGTCTGTGGCCCATTCAGCATCAATGTTGCGTACGTCCAGGGACGGCTCGCCGAAACGAGACTTCCTCCTAGCGCATACGCACATATCGTGGGAAAGCTCGAACGAATCGGCGGACTGTACATTTATCGAGATGGAATCCGTGTTCTCCCCTACGGCAACAATGATTTTGATTTCCTGGATATCGAGAAGAATAGAACAAAGAGCGCTGGCTATTATTTCTTCTCCTATCGCCGAATGATTGGCGCAATACAGATAACCCAGACGGAGAACCCTCAACTCGTGGAAAAGGCGGGACGCGAGGGCTTTCGAGAAAATAGGGCATACCTAGACTTTAAGGATATTTTGAAGAACTTTTTCGTTCAGATCGCAGCGGATTTCTTTCGGGAAGGCGGCGATCGCGCAGAGCTTTTCTTTGATCGGAAAGCCGAACTCGAAAAACTCAAAGAGGCGAGAAAGCTGAGGGAAGTCGCATCCGCCAAGTCTAGAAAAGACTTTTCACGTCGCTTGGATACATTCTTCACACAAGTCAAGGCAGGAGATCCCGCTACAGAGGTAGAGGCAATCACCGACCAAGCGATCAAAGCGCTGGACAAGATACTGGAAAACCCCAAAGTGAACGACCTGGAAGAGAAGTTATCCCAGGTTCAGTCTGAGAGCTTGCGAGCCATTGAAGAGATACGTGAGAAATTTACGGTCAAGCCGCCCGCAGGAACTGGTATGACGCGTGTGTTGCGCCGTGATCTGGAAGCAAGCGAATTTGAAGGCCGCAAGCTTCGCAAGGAAGTCTTCGGACCCGCGGCAGACCGGCTGGTGGAAACGGTCAAGCGCACTGCCCGGCAAAAGGGCATCCGGATGGACACGCAGAAATGGCTAAAGAAACTAGTCGAGAAGGAAGCGGCGAGGAGCGCTGGTCGTGCTCAAAAGGAGCGGTCCGACACCCTAGCTCTAGCAAATGAACTGGTTCACGAGATCGACTCCTTTGCAACTTCGTTGGAATCGGAATTGAAGCGGGAGGTAGAAAGGGTCCGGAGCAGATATGAAAAAATAGTTGCTGGCGCGGACGGTGCAAACACGGCATCACAGATCTCTTCCTCATACCAGTCTGACTTGGAGCTCGCCACTAGAAATGCACTCGATGGGTTCAAATCTCTCCGCGACCAGGTCGCCGCCCTGCACTGGACGCGTGGAGAGGACGGCAGTTTCATCGGCATTACTTTGATGAACGAAGCCCTGGAAGAAGATTTGATTTCCCTTCGGGAACGGGCTGAGGCCGATTTGGAACTGACGCAGCTTGGCATGGCCATTAACGTGGTGAGCCACGAATTTGAGAACAATGTCAATGGAATCCGAAGCTCGCTACGCAGGTTGAAAGCTTGGGCCGACAAGAACCCGTCGATTGGAAACTTGTACAATTCCCTCCGCAATAGTTTCGAACACCTTGACGCCTATTTAGCACTCTTCACGCCGCTCCAGCGGCGACTGCACAAGCAGAAGGTTGCCTTTAGTGGGGCGGACATAAGTAAGTTTCTTCGCGAGCTCTTCAGTCAAAGGTTCGAGCGTCACCAGATCGCTCTAGATCCGACTGAGCGATTTCAGGAGCGCACTATCACAGGTTATCCGTCGACGTTCTATCCGGTCTTTGTCAATCTCATCGACAATGCGATCTTCTGGCTCAAGGACCGGCGTCCGCCAAGGACGATTCGACTGGACGCAAAGGGTAATTCGTTACTGATTTCGGACAACGGCCCTGGAATACGAGACGCCGACAAAGAAGAGATCTTTGAAATGGGATTCACTCGAAAGCCTGGAGGACGAGGCCTCGGTTTGTATATCTCACGTGAGGTATTGGACAGAGAGGGATATTCACTCTCTGTCGCGCCAGAGCCGGATCACCCAGGAGCGACATTCGTAATTGAGCCGAAATTTTGAGCCGTGACACATGAGTCTTGAACTTTTAAATTTCGATGAGATGTCGAGGCAAATAGCCAAAGACTTTCTTCGTTCCGTCTTGGTCGTGGACGATCATCCTGTTTTCGAAGAAGAAGAAGTCGTTGGCAAGCTTCAACCGCCAGATGTCGTCGTGGAGGCGGTTCAGAGTCCTGCCCCTGAGGGAGAAACCAAAACATCCTCCACTGAAGGAGTATTGCCTTCGGCAGCAGCAGTTGGCCCTTCGCCAGAGCCCGTAGTGCCTCCGGTAGAGGCGGGTGACCCTCACACTTTGCCATTCAATCGGTTCAGCGACAGCTTTGCCGCGCTCGGAATGTTTTGCACCGTTTTAACTCCCGAAAAAGACCATTTGGACGATTTCGTGTCCCAATCAGTCGGAGAAAGCGGTCTTGCGAACCGGGCGGATGTCGTGATTTTGGACTGGGTACTGCACGGATTCAAGGAAGGCGAAAAGACACTCGACATCATTGGACGGCTGGCGCAGAGCGAAGGAGGCGCAAAACCTCGAAAACGACTGCTTCTTGTGTACACGGGAGAGAGTGATCTACTCGGTATCGCCACGAAAATCAGAAATAGGCTGAAGGTGCCTGCAATAGCGGGAGCCAGTGCGCGAGAGCAGACGCACATCACTTCGGGTGCAACCAGGATTGCGATTTATGCAAAGCCTCACGTAAAGGTCATCCAGGACCTCCAACCTTTGGTCGTGTCCGCTGAAGCGATTCCGCAGATCGTGATTTCGGAATTCGCCAATGCCTCGCCTGGATTGTTATCCAACTTGATTCTGAGGTCGATGGGTGTATTACGCTCCGAGACTTATCAAATATTAAAGAAGTTTCCCCCTAAACTGGATGCTGCGTTTGTAACCCATAAGATCTTAGAAAACCCAGAGGATGCCGGGCCTCACTTGTTGCCCCTGCTTGTTTCGGAGATTCAAACAGCACTTGAGGACAATGGGGTTATCGAGGTCTTGCTGGAGCCTGCGCTTAACTCGTGGCTCGATCGTCTTGTTCAGGGTGGCCATCAATTTAGTCTACAGAACGTCACGGAAGCGGAAGCATTAGCTGGAATCCGCGAACTGTTAAAGAAACCAGCTACGGAAGTCGGCGCAGACGAAGTGACACATACAAGATTTGCTGTGCAATTCCTTCGGGGCAAGAACAATGCTGCGAAACAGGTCACAGAGCGTCTCACGCAGGTGTTATCAGGCACGGCAGATCATTTGGCAAACCAAGAATTTGCAATATTGATGTCGACGCGGTCAAGGTATGGTACCCCTCCTCCTAGGCTCGCCCTAGGGACTATCATTCGAGACCGCGTAAGAAACAAATATCTGTTGTGTGTTCAACCGCGATGCGACAGCGTTCGGTTGACTGCGGAGCGGCAATTTCCTTTCCTGCCGCTGACAGTGGCTGAGGCAGGATACGGTTTCGTCGCACCTTATGAAGGCGGGATCATCACTTTAAAGCTTTCTGACGAGCCCTACCTGATAGAAATGCTTCCTTTTCTTCCATGGACGACAGCGGAGAGCGAGGTTCTGGGGAAGGGTCAGAACGATATGCTCTTTTTCAAATCACCGACAACTGAGGACAATTTTCAATGGGTCTCCGAGTTGCGTACTGACCATGCGCAAAGAATTGCCAATGCTCTTGCCGCGAAAATTTCGAGAGTGGCTCTTAACGAGTCGCAATGGCTGCGGTGGTATTCAAAAAAGAATTAGGTCCGAAGAAAGTGGAGTATCGGGCCCTCAATTTTATGAACATCACGTGTCTGGCACTCCCACACCACCAGCGATTTCCACCCCGCTTTGCGCAAGGCGCTTCGTTGTTCCACGTCACGCTCGACGTTCCGTGTCAATTTCTTTAACCAAAACCGTCGATTGGTTCGCGGAAGACTGGCCTTTTTGCAGCCGTCATGGCGGTGCCAGAAGCACCCGTGGACGAATACGACCTTGTGTAGCCTCGGAAAAACGATGTCTGGACGACCTGGTAGCTGCGAAGCGTTACAGGAATATCGATATCCCAATTTTCGCAGAAGCCGTCGAACAGCGATTTCAGGTGTGGTGCCGTGACTTCTGACGCTCGCCATTACTTTACTGCGACGGGACTGTAGCTTCATGGAGGACATGTTTCAGACTGTTTCGTCGTGCCGCGACAGCCACATTGTCGCCTAGGTTCGGTATCACCACTAGTAGCTCCTGTCCCTCTGCGGTGTGCCGGTGCAAAGCGTTCTCAAGATGGGCAATTTGCCCTTCATGTGGGGACGAAAGCGAAGTCGATGAAGAGTAGTCGAGATGCATTGGGGGTAAAATGAGAGTTCGCGTTCCACAATCTGCACGTGCATTCGCGCAAGCACGTCGCGAAGGCGTGGCCCGTTGAACGGAGGCGCTCTAGATGTCATTCAAAAAGGTCTCCCCAAAATTATCGGTGCCAAGCAGCCCCGACAAGCTGTTGAGAGATCTGCCACGTCGGAAGATACCAGACGTTTTGCCACACCAGCGCGAGATCATGCGAACTTATGCATCGACTGCGCTAGACGATTCGGATGTCGCTCTGCAAATGCCAACTGGCAGCGGAAAGACGTTAGTGGGGTTGCTGATCGGCGAGTGGCGACGACGAAGAGCTCAGGAGCGTGTTGTCTATCTCTGTCCAACCCGGCAACTTGTGAATCAAGTTATTGAGCAGGCGGAGGAGAAGTACGGGTTGACCGCGCTTGGATTCACAGGGCGCATCAAGGATTACGAACCGTCTGCAAAGGCTGAATATAAGAACGCTGACAGGATCGCGGTTACAACATACAGCAGTTTATTCAACACGAATCCCTATTTCGATGATGCAGATGTTCTTATCGTCGACGATGCACATGCCGGAGAGGGATATATCTCCGGTCTGTGGTCTGTTCGAATCGAGCGAACAAGAGAGGAACATGTCGCGCTGCATAAAGCAATTAGAAACGTGCTCAAACCTTTGCTGGATTCGAGTGGCTTTGTCCGGCTTAGTGGCAAATTGGATGGAGCAGCCGATCGTGGATGGGTCGATAAGTTGCCGACACCTGAATTTTTGTCCGTTCGGGAGGAGCTTGTAGAGGTCCTGGACGCAGGAACTGAGGGAATCGACCTTCGGCATCCATGGTCAATGGTTCGAGAGCATCTCCATGCATGCCAACTGTATTTATCTTCTCAAGAGATACTGATTCGACCCCTGATACCTCCGACGTGGACGCATCCGGCTTTCGTGAATCCAAAGCAGCGGATCTATATGTCTGCCACGCTCGGCGCGGGCGGCGATCTTGAGAGACTCGTCGGCAGACCCACGATACGACGCCTTCCGGTTCCTGAGGGCTGGGACCGTCAAGGCGTTGGGCGACGCTTCTTTATTTTTCCCGGTATGTCGCTTCGGGACGAAAAAGTTGACGATCTGCGACGCAAACTTATGCGAGTTGCTGGGCGCAGTCTTGTCCTTGTGCCTAGTGACAAGATGCGTGACGACCTGGCACAGGACGTCGAGGAGCACCTGGGGTTCGAAACGTTCAGTGCTGACGATATCGAAGATTCCAAGAAGCCATTCATTGAAGCGAAAAAAGCGGTGGCAGTCGTCGCCAACCGGTACGATGGCATCGATTTCCCGGGCGAAGAGTGCAGGCTTCTTTTTATTGAGGGGTTACCGAAAGCGACGAATATACAGGAGCGATTCCTGATGTCTCGTATGGGCGCCAACGTCCTCTTTAATGAGCGAATTCAGACCCGTATTCTGCAGGCTATAGGACGGTGTACGCGTTCACTCGAGGACTACTCTGCTGTAGTAGTGGCAGGGGAAGAGCTTCCCGACTACCTCGCAGACATCAGGCGAAGGAAGTTCCTACATCCCGAACTGCAAGCGGAACTGACATTTGGCATTGAGCAGTCGAAAGACACCGCTGTGAAAGATATCATTGAGAATTTTGAAACGTTTCTTGAAAACGGGGAAGAGTGGGAGGAGGTAAATCAAGAAATCGTAGCCCGACGGAAACAGGCGACTCAGGAACCATTTCCAGCCATGGATGATCTCACAGCTGCCGCTGAATGTGAGATCGAGTTTCAAGCGAGACTTTGGCAGGGAGACTACGAAGCCGCGTTGGCGGCGGCTGAAAGTGTTCTTGCCAAGTTAAGTGCATCCGAGTTGAGAGGTTATCGCGCTTCGTGGCACTACCTCGCCGGCGCGGTGGCTTGGCTAGGTGCGAATGCCGGTGAGTCCATGTTGTCGGCGAAGGCCCGCAAGCATTTCGATATGGCGAAGGGAGCCGCGAGCGGCATTCCTTGGCTTGTACGGCTGGCTCGGTATCAATCTGAGAAGCCCCCTGTAGATTTAGTGGACAACGCATTAATGGAGCAGGTCGAGCGCGTCGAGGCCGTTCTGGAGCAACTCGGTACAATTCACGACCGTTCTTTTGCGAAACGTGAGCAAGAGATCTTGGAGGGCTTGGCTTCCGAGGATGATTTCGAAATGGCTCACAAATTATTGGGCGAGCTAGTCGGTTTCGATTCTGGGAAAGTCGAGACAGAAGGCTCACCTGACCCATGGTGGATTTCAGGTAAGTTATGCTTTGTGTTCGAAGATTATGTCGGGGCACAAAAGGGAGCCGCAGTGGATGTAACTAAGGCTCGGCAAGTATCATCGCATCCGCAGTGGATGCGGGCGAACGTCGAAGCGAGCGCCGAAAGTAAGATTCTGCCTGTTCTTGTTACGCCAGCGAAGATGGTCAAGAAAAGCGCTGTTCCTCACCTCGCAGGCGTGGCTTTGTGGACGGTGGAAAAGGTACGAGCTTGGGCCGAGAACGCTCTTGCAACGATACGTGAACTGCGGAAAACGTTTGTTGAGCCGGGCAATTTGAGTTGGAGGGCTAGGGCGGCGGAGGCCTTCGACCAGAACGGTTTGGCGGCGCGGCGGCTATTCGAAGAACTCGAAAAGAGTCCAGCGTCGAAAAACTTAAAGTCGATTAGCTAGATTAAGAGCTCGCGATTGCTCTCCTGGGGGAGCATAGGATCCACCCAGGTTGGGTCAGTGATCAGGGTTTCCATTACGGGTTTTCTTGCCGATAGTAAGTCCGATTTAAGAGCAACTAAATCAGTGTTATGAGTCAATTTGTTCGCCGAGTTGTGCCGGTCTTTTTGCCGATCTTATTGCCGTTCTTTTGGCTTCAGTTGAGGGAATGCCTTGACTCGATTAGCGACGTTCCCGACGGACCGATTGTAGACGCAGTCGAACGCATACTTATCGGCGTCCGTATCGAAACCGTGGAGCGATAACACTTCAGCTACTAGGCGCTGACCAGGCCGGCGTTCGATGTGAACGATCACGTCTAAAGAGTCAGCAATGTTTGTTTTGATGGCCCGAAGGCGAAGGTGAGTCCGCCGACAACGATGGCGACAAGCGCGAGTCCTTTGGCGATGGTGCCGGTGAACGCCTGCTGCAAAACGTTCACCGCGTTTTCCCAGGGCGAGCCGCCACCTTGTTGCGCGAGCGCGACGGTGGCAAAGGACAGGGCGATACTTCCCGCCGTCACGGTCTTTGCGAGGATGGGTTTCCAAACAATTCCGAATGACTTGCGCGATGTCTTCATGGCTCCTCCATTCTTCATACTGCAAAGGCCAGCAAGTGGCTTTGCCGGTCCGGTCCCACACGGGAACCAATGAGAGGAACGCAGCCGCCGATCAGCGCGTTTTTCGACGGCGAATTGCCTCGGACCTTGCGCGTAAGCGGGTGCCGCAAAGCTCGTCATGCTCGCCGGTTCGGCGAGGCGGCAGTGATTCCGTTGTGTCCAACTCCGCAGGGTTTTGAAGTTTGTTTTCATGGTGGTTTCACCTTAGAAAAACATCCGCGGACAATAGCGAGTAGCGTTTGGCTCGTCCAATACTTCCGCATGTTGGATTTATAACGGTCCGATATGAAAGGGCTTAGGAGGCCAGCTTTGGAAAGGGCCAGGTGCAGTCGCACCATAATCGAAAAAGCAAAAAAAAGCCCACGGCGAACGCCGTGGGCTCTGCCCAAAACGGTCTTAGAATGGCGCGGCCGTTGGTTCCTCGGAGGGGCCAGGAGCAACTGCTCCCGGCTCCTTGAGGGCCCGATTAAGCTTCCGAATGGTATTCGCGCGAATGTGCCACGAGGTGAGTTTCAGCGTCGCGGGCTTCTTGCCCTTGCTGAGTTCGCGCTCGTACTTGCTGCTCACGAGCGAGCCGGTGACGATGACCTGGTCGCCACGGCGAAGCCTTGCGGCACCGTCATTCAAACGATTGAAGCAGACGACGCGGTGCCAATCGGTTCGTGACTCCCACTCGCCTTGCGCGTTCTTCCAAGAACGTCGTGTGGCGACGGACAGCACTGCGAAGGGGGCGCCAGTGGCTCGCGTCTCGCGCCGTTCTGGGTCTCGTCCCAAGTTGCCGATGATTTGGATGGAATTGTACATTTTTACTTCTCCTTTTTTGCCCCATTTTCTTGGGACACCCAAAAGCGAGGGCTTCTGCTCCCAAAGCGAGCGGCTGCATTCTTGGAGGGTGCCCAAGGTCTTAAGGGAGGAACCAAGGAAGCAGAAGCCGCGAAGCTGCAGCGGCGCAGGAATTAGCCTGAAGCGGTGCCCAAGAAAATGAGCGGTAAAAAAGGAAACTGCACAAATTCAATCCGCCAAATCTCGAAGGCGGACACGCAACGTAACCTGCATTAGAGTGACACGCAACTCACGCCGACGCCGCAGCGCTCTTGGCTTTGACGGCCTGGAGTGGGAAGAACTCGAAATAATCCTTCTCGTCGAACCAAGCGCACTTGAAGACTTTGACAGGGAGCCGGGCCCGCGAGGCGAATGCCAAGGCATACACCACCAACTGTCTCAGAGCTGCCACTAACCTAGTGACTGTTGCAGGGGGATAGCCCCGCGACAGAACAGAGGGTACCTTGCCCGGGGGAAAAGGGGACCGTCATTTCCAATGTACTGGCCCCCCTAAGTTCTGAAATGCGACTGGCTTAGCGCTCCGACAGTCCTTTTCCCCGCGAAGAAGAACTCGGCGCCATTTATGGGCATCTAATCTCCAGGAATTTAAGGAGGGTAACGTGGAATCCCCGAACCTCTTGGATTTTCTCTACCAAAATCTTGGTCTTATCCTGGCAATTCTCGGACTGGCGTATGTTTTGATCAAGTTCTCCCGTTCTCGCAAGGCTCCCAGCCCTCCCGGAGCGCACCTGACCCAAACAGAAATTGGAGAGGCGGAAGCGGCTGGCGAACGCGCCAGCGAAGATGTTCGAGCGCGATACGGTAAATACTTTGGAGGGGGAAACCCATGAGCGCCCACGCTGTTATTCTGTTGTTGGGTGCAGTTCTGTTGGTGTTCGCCGTTGCGATCGTCTGGTTGATAAGGGAATTAGTCTTAACCAAGAAAAACTTCGCAACCGAAAAGGTCGCTCACAGCAATACCGCAGAGACCCTCGCCACAACCAACGCTCGACTGAGCGAAATCGAGGAAAAAGGGCGCGAAATGTACGTTGAGTTTCAGTTCACGGCCTACAACGCAGCCTATCGCTTGAAGATTGTGGGTTTCCTGGAGGAAAAAATAGCCGACCTGGTATCGCACGCCGCCTCGATGAACGCGAAACGTTTCGCGGAAGAGAAAAAAGCAGTGGCAGCGAGCATCCTGGAATTCCTCCTCGCTGCTTTCTTTCCAGCGAGCTGTGGCAGGGCGAGTGGAGTTTGAACCGGGTTTGCGGTCTACTTGGGCGAGAAATCAGCAATCAACTCTTCTCCGGGTTTGATATCTCGGAGTGCGCGAAATTCATAATACCGGTCTGGGCGGACATTGGCTCCCAAACCCGGCTTCGCTGGCCTGAGGTACCATGCGACCGTCAAGCGATTGAAGTTGATCGGGCATCCCACTCTTCCGTCGCGATGAAGACTAAAATCGTCATAAAGCTTGCGCGCGGCACTTGGTAGGTGGGCCTTGTCGATCGTTTTCTTGTCGAGCCAAAGGATTTCTTCGTTCTCTCCGAAAAACGCTCTTTGCCCCTTCTTGATCGTTGAAATTGCGAAAACGCCAACGCGTCCCGGATACGCTTTTGATGGCTGAAGTCTCGCGACGACTCCTAAATGCGGCAGGCTATGGTTGCTGTCTGTGTACTCCGCCTCCACCGCTTTTGCCAGACCGCCCAAATCCGGGAAAATCGTCGCTTCGTCGATGCCGCTGTCAATCAGTTCACGTTTGATAGATCCAACGCGAAAGCTCGGGATGACTAGCTTGTGAAGAAACGGCCGCTTGAGTCCTACGAATCGGACCAACCCCAGATAATCCGTGCCGTGGATCGTGAAGCATGAGCGTTGTGTGCTAATTCGTGGGGCCACATGCGTGGGAAACACGGCGATCGGTCGGCTTCGCTTGAGTGTTTGCCTGAAACGCGTCGGCAGCCACGGCTTTACACTGGCGCGATCTTTGTTCGAAACTCCCTGCGCACTTGGAGGGATCACTTCGTAACGCTTGAGGACTCGCTTATTCAGCGCATACGGGTCTAGAGCCCACACGGCAGCATCGAAGTGCCCGGGATTGTCTTTCACAGCAAAGTAGAGTGCTAGTAGAGCGCCCTGCGTCCAGTCGAGCAGCCGGGTCGGCGCACCGTAGTGCTGCATCAGGAAGTACCATTCCCAATCGTCATCGCCTGCCGGCTTGTACTCGGAAAAGATCGGCGCTCGAACGATGAAATCCTCGCGGATCTCATCTTCAATTTGATCATCCAGGATCTGTTTGAAGGTAGAGCGGAGCCGGTAGAGCCCCGGGAGGAGACCCCATTCGGCTCTCTTTTGACCACGATACCAAGGTCGAAGGTCTTCGTCGGGAAACCATTCGGTTTTGATCTTGTTGGCTTCGTTGAGAAAATCCCCAACGCTCTCAATAATAGGATCGACCGCTGGAACTTTGGCTGGCACAGTTCCTCCCGCTGCTGAATGATATCGCGAGTTCATAGGAAGGCGGAGATTTGCTGCTTCTCTTGGATTCAGGTAGTGGTGACGAAACGACCGAGGGAATGATCTTTGCGGAAGCGGTGGGCAAGTCTTCAGGCGTTCGCTCTCAAGAATGTCAATGGCCCGCTGTAAGATTGCAGACAATGTGGCTCGAGTCGAGAGGAGGTTTTGAATGAACACAGACAAAGAAGCAGTGCCTAGTGGTCAGTGGCAAGTGACTGGTGAAGGCAAGGAACCTGACGGAGAAGAATGGGTTCCGCTCAGTGTGCGGAACGCGCGGCAGATGCGCCGAGACTGGTGGCCGTCGATATGGATGTCGTTTGCGTCGATCATTATTCTCGCAGCCGCCCTTGCCATTCTCAGTTATCGGATGGGAGCCCAGAGTTGCCACTGAGGCAGTGGAGAGAGGGCGCCCTGCGTTAGTGAGTACTCCGCCCTTGAAGCTCATTGTAGCTCCACCACGTCCGTCCCAACAGCCGGATGGCCCATAACTCGTGATTGACAAACCGGAACAGTGGCAAAGCGTTGCGAAGAGAAGAGGTCCACAATTATCCGGTCCGTCCGTTTGGATATCTGATATTGCTACCGGTTGTTTGCCTCCTTCGGCCAAGTCCACGCATACCAGACAATAAGTAGTGTCAGTATGATTTCGATCACGCCGAACAGGATATAGAAGTACCAGCCGCTCTTGAACGCAACGATCATAATTAGGCTATATATCCCGCCGAAAATGATGTTCAGCCAGCGATTAAGCCGAACCGGCAGTACGAGTGAAAGAAAGGGCATCAGGCTGGGAACTATCATCGCGCCAGCCATCCCCAGCAACACTCCCTGAGAATTAGCAGCGAAGGGCATCTTTCCCGCGATCATTTGTTGCAACTGCCCGGTTTCCCATAGCTGGAAATAATCTCCATAGACATAAAAAAACATGACCGAAGACCATAACGCGAAGAGCTTGAGCCGCACGTGCACGCTGATGTCTTCAAATGCCATGGTGTTCCTCCTGTGGCGATCAGATCCGCTGAGTCTCGCAGCACCTGTCCGTTGCTCTATGATTGCCGCGCTGTATCGGATGACCCTTCGTTTTCTATCCCATTGCCCGCGTTCATTGCAATGTGTGAGGGACGACAATACCGCCTTTACGTGACGGTTTATCGGCCAACCGGAAGTAATACGTTTTCACTTGGCCCGCTGGCGGCGACTCTATCGGGGGTTGGCGCGTTCGAGGAAGTGTCGGAGCACAGCAACTAGCTTATGAGCGGTTTCAATCTTAGATAGGAATGCGGAAGCACCTGCGGTCAATCCCGCGATTCGTAAATCAGGATCGGTCGACGCCGTCATCAACACAATCGGGACGTCTGGATCGTGCTCACGTATCTTGATGGTAGCCGCTATGCCATTCAAACCTTTTAGCCCAACGTCCGAGACAATGGCGTCCGGCTTCCATTGGCTCACAAGTTCGACCAAGGTATCACCGTCGGCGACAATGGCCACAATGTCGAAATGGTCTTTCAGAATTCCTACGAGATAATCTGCGACCTCGGGATGGTCTTCCGCCAGAATCAACGTTGGTCGTGTCTTAGTACTAGGGGATGCGAGTTTTTCCGCGGGAGAAAGCGCAAGCACGCGCGGAGGTACATACGGCCGTTTTTCCGGGGAATCCGAACCCATTGCGCAATCCCATGAGACACGAACGCCTAAATAGGTATTCCCTCGGAATGCCCGAATGTTCTCATTGAAGTGAAATTTTGGTGTCAGAGTCAGATACGTTGGGCTATGGAAGTTGTTGGGGTACCTTCAATTCATTGGTGCAAGGGATTTCTCACCAGCGGCCTTGTTTTTATCCTACAGCTTCCGCAGCTCGCGCCAGCGAGAGTACTGTTCTGCTTTGGCCGGATCGGGACCTTCTTCGCCCTTGAGCCAGAAACAGAACCAGTCCACGTTGCCCTGTTGGGAGATCATCCGCTCCCAGGGCTTCTCCAAGATATGCGTCCCGTCCGGGATGTAAATCATCTCGACGGGTTTGCCAAGCTGGGACAGTCCGGAAAACCAATGCCAATTTTGTAGTACCGAACCTTGATCTAAGGCCTGAATACGGATCGGTGTTTCGATTTTGTCCATTTTGAACGCTGGCCTCTCGATCCATTGTGACATGTCTTTCCGTAAGGAGGGCCACCGCATCACATTGCCGATTGCGAAGACCTGTCAAGGATATGGATGCACTTGCGAAGGCCGGGATGATACGGCAGTAGGGGATGGCCCTCGGTCATTCTGAGCCGTTACTCGCGGCCAAAACCTTCAGACTTACAGACAACAGGTCATCCCCTTGCTGGGATGAGACGCCGCCAACAGGAGGCTGTATGCGAAAAGACAGACAGAATAAATTGCTGTTGCCGCCGGAAGGGATCCGATCGCCGGTCACGGAACCACTGATGTCCCATATGGCACCTGCACCCGCTAGGCCGTTGGTCGCCTCGAGAACCGAAACGGCCCCCACGGGTGAGGAAAGGTTCTCGGCCTCAAGCCTGATCGGTACTCTTATAGCTCTGTCTCCTCGATTCGCAATGTGGAGACACACCTTTAGAGTGGCCGTCGCAGAGTCATAGTGTTGTATCCCGCCGTAAAGGATTGCAGTTTGCGCGGTGACGTCGGTGACCCCAATCTCCCCAGGATCAGCAGAGTTGTCGTGATTCGGCGCGGAATCTACGCGACTAACCAGACCTGAGTACAATCCCATCCCATCGCTGTCCCCCGACGACCACACTGCAAGAAGGCCGTTCTTGGTGGCGACCAAACCACTCGCTCTCCATACATTATTCAATTCGGTTCGGACGTTCAGGGTGATCAAGGCGTTGGGTGAGCCTTCAGAATCAGCCCTGCCGAGTTGATAGACCCACGTCCATAAAGAATCGTCGCTCACTTCACGATTATCAGGGCCCTGGGACAATTCGATCGGTGGAACAACTAACCTCTGATCCCGAATGTAGGAAAACAGCCATGAGCCAGCCCCTTGCCTTTCCTGCCAAAGAATGCCGAGGGTGTCCCTTGGTCCAGCTACAAGCGAGGGATTTGCAAATGTTCGGCGCGGATTCTGAGAATCAGAGACGACTATGCTCTTTGTCCAAGTCCTACCTTCGTCTGTTGAAGAGGACAACATGATCTTCCGCTCCTTGCATCCCTGCACATAGACAACGAACAACTGATTTCGGTCAGGATCGTACGCTAGCGAACCATCGTTTAAGTTGAGGCAGTCGTTGGCCAGGACTGTATGCACGATGACGGTGCCCTCCAAATACGGTTCTGGTGACTGGTCTGCCCGTATGATTCCGAGGTCAGTTTCCTTCCCAACCGTCCCAAGCTTAATGCCGTAGTAGAGAGCGGCAACGGCACCGCTCTTTAGAGCAATTGCGTCGGACGGAAACACGCCCTGATAGCCGAGACGTTGCATCGGAGCATCGAAGAACGGTCCAGTTACACTGCTGTCATCGGGCGAAAAAATCAGCAAACCTATGTTGCTTCCTAAGTTTCTGCTCGGGTCGCCCGTCGGCGCGTTGAAGAAAGTATGCAGGCTACCTGAGGCGAGACTGACTGCGGATGTTGACCAGTCAGCCCATGCAGTTTTCGTCCTTTCTTCCCAGTGTTTGCCGCTATCGTGCGAAAAATAGAGGCGGGTTGTACCCAGTCCGTGGTGGAGTTCTCCATCAACAAAAACTCTAGAAGATTCTGATACGAAGTAGGCCCTATGATTTGGTCCAAAGGCACAGGACTGCTCCGTAACCCAATTACTATTTCGGTCTTCAAGGGCGGTTTTCCAGCTTGTGCCTCCGTCAGCTGAGGTATAAACGAATCCAAATGGGGAATTATGCAGCGCATCCCATTTCGTGCCGCAGAGGATGAGGTTCTCCGGACCTTCTGGATCTGACTTTATTTCATACCAAGGATGCCAGCCAGTGCCAACCGAAACTCTCCGTTTGACTACCCATTCTTGAGCGCACGCACTCACAGCTAACAATCCAACCGTAGCGAGAAGAAGCCCGCAGTGGAGGATAGTTCGATGAAAGCGCTTCATGAGTCGATACCAACCATGACCATCAGAACATCAACTTCAAGGCGAATTGGATTGAGCGGGGCCCACCAATCTGGTAGAGGGGGTTGAATCCGCCCACACCTCCAATACCGCCGAGGCTTTGCCCCAGCATCTTCGTAGCTAGCCCAAAACCGGGAGCATCTATCTCCGGCAAAGGAGGGCCGAAATTGGGATGATTTAGGACATTGAACATTTCGGCCCGGAATTGCAGTTTCAAGCGCTCATGAACCGGAAAGTCTCGGTGCAATGCAAAATCCCACTGGAAGACGTCGAAAGCCCTGAGCGTGTTCCGACCGAGATCCCCTTGCCTAAGTGGATTCCCACTCGAATCTGCGGGAGGCGGTGTGAAAGCAGAGGGATTGAAAGCCTTTCCTCCAGGATATTGATCTCCATACAGATACAAAGGCTTTCCCGGAACAACGTCGGGCCGAATATTCGTCGCCGCTCCATTTATTTCAGGGTTGAATGTAAATTCATAGAAGATGTCTTCCGGCGGGGCTGAAGTAGACAGAACAAAACTCTGCAGGGACCAACCGTGCAGCAGTGCGCTTGCGATGATACCGTTACTCGCGGTAGGAATCTCGTATGTCAGTCCTGCAGAAACGGCGTTGCGGATGTCGAAGTCCGAGGGCCCCCGATTTGCATTACGATTCGTGCCAGGCACAAATAGATTCGACGAATTCCCATAGGAACCAGCAGAACCGTCATCGATTGAATGAGACCAGGTGTAGGAAGCTAAGGCCTGGAGGCCATGAGAAAGCCGCCTTTGAAATTGAAGCTGGAGAGCGTTGTAGTTTGAACGGGCGGTATTGCCTACTAGGTCGACGGAGCTGAAGTTTGGATTTGGTTCAAGTATGTATGCCGACTGTATCAGCCTCCTGCCATCTGCCCCGACGTAAGATAGGCTCACCTTCTGCTGGCGGCCCACCGCCTGCTCCAGCGTCGCGTTCCATTCCAGAGTATAGGGCAGTCTAAGGTTGGGATTGACTGCGAACAATGTGCCTTCCGAGGCCAAGCTGGAGGCTGTTATCGGAGGTGGCGCAGCGGACGCCGCACTCAGAGGAAACGCGCCGCCAAAAATGAAGCTCTCTCCTCCGAAAGGGAAGCTAGTTTGAAGCATGTTACCGACCTGCGACGTTGCGAGATCATAGAAGACGCCGAATCCTCCCCTAAAGACTGCCTCCCAGTTCTGGTTCTGAGAGAGCTGATAGGCGACACCCAACCGCGGCGCAAAGTTGCCGTACGTAGTGCCGAAAGGCGGCGTGCCAGTCGGAGCAAGAGCGAGGCTTGACAGGTTACTCAAATTGAAGCCTGTCACGGCTGGGAGGCTTGGACCATTCGCGGAGGAGGGCGCAAAATCGACATCCCATCGCAGGCCGTATGTGAGCGTCAACCGAGGGGCAATTCTCCAAGTATCTTGAGCGAAGATTCCGAGATTATGAAATAACAAGGCAGACTTCGTTGCAGCTGTCACGAACCCAAAGAACAAATTGCCGGCCCCGGCTGACGGCATGTCGGCGAAAAAGGCCTCTTGTCTATACTCAGCCGGATTATAGAGTGGCGACAGGCGCCGTAGATCAACCCCGAATTTAAGATTGTGGGAGCCTCTCTGCACTGATAAGCCATCAACCAAATTAAACTGTCTCTGTAGATCGAGGACTCCTCGACCGCTACCTAGCTGGCCGTTCATAAGTGAACCGATTACAAAAGAAAACTCCGCATTCTGGTTCGTAAAACCACTCGGGAACGGAAGCGACGTTAGAGGAATGGCTCCGCCAAAATTGTCCAACAAACTAAAGCTTTGCGCGTTCGTCCTGCTATAGTTGAATCGGAGCTCATTGAGGGCCTGTGAAGATATAGCCCAAGTGGTCCCGATGGTTAGAGTCTGAGTTGTTATGGAAGTGCGAGTAATGCCATTTAGTGAAACGCCTTGGCCACGTTGAGCAAGCTCCGAGGGGGAGTAGTTATAGCGCCCGAACAGCATAAGTTTGCCACCCAGCTTTTGGTCAATCCGCAGACTGTACGCATCCAGCGAGGCAGGATTGGAATAACTGGCGTTGAACGCCGCCGTCCCTGTCGCTTTTTTGCCAGTGGACGGACAAGTGGGATCTGTCGTTGGGTCGCACGGAGTGAAGATTTCTGGACTGTTGGCGTTTGGTAGCGGATACGCGTTCAGATATGGCTGAAGGGCGGGTAGGGCAGTTTGTCGAGCGTTCGTCGTGCCCCCAGGCGTGAAACTTGCGTCCGGCACGGTTGTGAGTGTAGTTTGAGGTAGCCTAAGCCGCAGGCCTTCATAGGAAAAGAAAAAGAAGGTCTTATCCTTAATAACGGGGCCGCTGAATGTCCCGCCGAAATCGTTCTGTCGCTCCTTCGCTTTGGGAAGTGCCGGAGTGTTTGTATAGCCGTTGAACCAGTTGCTTGCATCAAGGGCGTCGTTCCTCAAATAATCGAACGCCGTGCCATGAAACTGGTTCGTGCCCGACCGAGTAACAATGGAAATCTGCCCACCTGGCGTTCGACCGAATTCGGGGGCGAAGGTTGAGGTCTGGATCCGAAATTCCTGCATGGCGTCAACAGACACTAGGCTGTTCGTGCCTCCTAGAACGCTGAAAGCAGGAAGCGCGCCCGCGGAACCGTTCCCAGGTAGAGCAATGGGGCTGGCGCCGAAATTGGCGCTGACGCCGTCCACCATCCAATAGTTGGAGACGGGACGCTGGCCATTCACGCTGAATTGCCCACCGTCGAAGGAGGTGGGCGCTGTAAGAACTACGCCCGGCGTGAGTTCGATCAGGGTCTGAAAGCTTCTACCATTCATCGGCAAGTTCTCGGCGAATTGGCGGTCCACAATAGTGCTGACGGTCGCGTCGGTCGTGTTGATCACCAGACCGCCTGCCGTAACGGTGACAGTTTCCGAGACTGACCCGATCTGCAGTTGAAAATTGATCGACGCCACGTCCTGGACATGCAGTTCGATGTCGCCTTTCACGATGCTTTTGAATCCATCCTTTGTCACATTCGCGCGGTAGACTCCCGGTGGCAAGTTCGGTGCGTTGTAGAATCCATCTCCATTTGTCTTCGCCTCGTAGGTCAGTCCAGTATTCAGATTGGTCAGCGAGACGGATACACTAGGAACAACTCGGCCTTGCTCGTCGGTGATCTGCCCACCGATAGCAGCATTCGTCGATTGCGCATGCGAAGCATTCGCAAAAAGTCCGAAAGCAAAAAACGCCACCACGAGTACACGCTCCATAAGCGACGTTCTCATCTTTCCTCCGACACAACCCACTATTTAAGTATTTGCTGAAAACCGGAGGATGTTCTCAGTTCCGACTGTGAAAGTTTTATGAAGGAATGGAAAGAGACGAGCCTAATGGTGGTTCGCCGGGCCAGCCAGATTCGCGTAGAGGACCCTGCGGCCACGGGGCGAGGGACTGCCGTTGGCTGGTTCGAGAGTCACAAAAACGGCATCAATCCGTTCGAGTACTCGCGGGTTATTCACCTTCAAGACCCATCGGTTAGCAGAAGCGTCGTCCACATCGAACAAGCCCAAACTTTCCGGCTTGCCGTCAGAAGGCTGGCGGTAACCCCAGGCTTGAAATCCAGCCGCCGCGCGGTTGTGCTTCTTATCTTCCAGATCGAAGGCGTAGAAGATCAGCAACTTTTTCTCGACGTAGTAAACACGTCCGTAACTTCGGCGGGTGTTCCCTTTAGCGTCCACGTCGTATACATCCACGATATGGAGATCGCGTGCGCCGAACAGTTCTTTGGCTTCAACGTCGCCGAATCCTTGGGCTTCCGGCGTGGTTGCTGCTTGTTGCTGAACCTGCAGCTGCGCCAATTGCAGTTTGCCCTGCAGGTTCTCCGCAATTCTTCGCTGTTCTTCCGTGCGTTCTACGGCGTTCTGCACCCTGCTTTCTAGCTGCGCGATTTGTCTATTCTTGTCCTCAGTTGTGCTTCGCGCACTTTCGAGCTCCTGTCCCTTTTGGTCAAGCTGGGCGCGCACGTTGGCAAGCTCAGCCTGTAGCGATCGTTGCTGAGCCTGTAAAGCCGCGTATTTGTCCTCGGCATCCGCGAGTGATTTGCGGAGGCGCTCCCGCTCGCTTTCGGCTGTCTGAAGCGATTCGGAAGTGGACTTTTCCGCTGCCGCGATGGTATTGGCGCGGTTCTTCCACTGCGATACTTCGTCTGTCAGGCCATGCAGCGTGGGGCTAACTTGGGCCTCCCTCAGCCGATAAGCTCCCAGCGCCGCAATTGCGCACAAGATTAACCCAAGCGAGCCATACGAGAGCGCGGGACGGCGAAGCCAGATCTTGAATCTGGCAAATCGCTCGCGGGCACGTTGGCGTTCCAGCTCAGCTTCCCGAAACACATTCTCGGTAGGCGGATGTACGCGCTCGCGCGTCGCCCGATCTAACAGGCGACCCAAAACAGCACTTTCATCTACCAGTGCGCCTGCCTCATCGGGAGTCCGGTCCGACTGCTTCAGCGCTGCCACCAAGCCAAGCTCTCCTGCCGACAGGCGGCGGAAGTCTGCATATACCTGCCGGCAGTCTGCGCAATCCGCGAGATGCTTTCGCAACTCATCGAACTCCGATGACGATAGCTCTCCTATGGCGGCGAGAGCGCAGAGCTCTTCGTACCACTCCTTACCGGGATGATTAGGACTCGAAGCGGAATGCATTTTTTCTTTCCAGAACTACGGATTCGTCGGCCTTCTTCAAGGCAGCTTTGCCGTTTAAGAACTCTCTCAGTTCCTTCAACCCTCTGTAATATAGATTTCTCGTATTGGCCAAAGATTCTCTCAAAATCTCAGAAGCCTCATTCAAAGTATGACCATCGAAATGCACGAGTTCGATGACGCGCCGCTGTTTTATGCTCAGCGTTGCTATGCCCGTCTCGACGTACCGAGCCCATTCCGCGGAACTCATGCCCATAAGATTCGAGGTTTCGCTCAATCGCATCTCTCGGGTCTCAGAAAGTTCCTCGTCGGTGTAAAAATGCCGGATACGGAGGTATCTCCGGCGCAAAAGAGACTTGAAGTAAGCAAATTGCAGAATCCACGTCCTGATGCTGCCGCGCGCGGGGTCGTAACGTTCTTGCTGTAAAAAGATCGACAGGAACACTTCTTGGAGGATGTCTTCGGTTTCTGCTTTGTCACGGATGATACGGAAGGAGACGGAGAAAACCTGACGGCAGTAGCGATGAAACAGCAGCGCGAAACAGTCCGTACAACCCTGAACTATGTTGCGCAGCAGATCATCGTCCGCGAGCGAATCGAAATGCTCATGCGGCGACATTACGTTGGGAGTGATTATAGGCGCGGACTGAAGCGCCAAACAATAGCGCATGGGCTGAATTATTTTTCAAGACGCTGACACAAATCGGTGGTTTAGAGAAATACGCCTTGCCATGCGCGTTGGGACGATCCACATAAAGTTGCACACTGCGCGCCACAATTCGCCCTCGGGGGCTTTGTTCGGTGAACACGTGCCCGCTTGAGTAATACTTTGAATGCTTTAATGGCTGAGTTTGAGAACAAATGTCGGATGGGAAGGAATCTATGTGTGTAGGCGGCATAGTACTGTCACTAAACCGGTCGGCGAACATACCCAGGGTCTCATGTATCCCGGTGTCGAACTTCGGCTCTATCGCTACGTCACGGTCCTGGCGGAGGTCCTCAATTTTACGCGTGCAGCGGCGCGATTGCGTGTTGCGCAACCCGCTCTCAGCAGACAAATCCGGCAACTGGAAGAATATCTAGGAACTAAACTTTTCGAGCGAACCAAACGAGAAGTGAGATTGACCGCTGCGGGAGAAGCATTCACGGCGGAGGCTCGGCTGACTCTGTTCCACGCCGACCGTGCCGTCCAGGGAGCAAAGGCGGCGAAAGGCATGTACCGAGGGCCTTGGAGCATGGGCTACTCCCCGCTGATCGACTTGCGCATTCTCTCCAAAGTCCGTCGCTATTTGGCGTCAACTTATCCCGCGGCCGAAGTGCGCATGGTTAGCGCGCACACTTCGGAACAAGCAGATGGCCTCGTGCGCGGTACGCTGCACGCGGGACTTGTGATCCTGCCCATTGGTGAGGAGGCGGTGACCACCGAGGGACTATACCGGGAGGCGCTGATACTAGCCTTGCCAACGGGACATCCGTTGGCGACGAAAGATGAGCTGCAAATCACGGACCTCGACGACATGCCGATCGTGACCATTCGCGGGGACATCGAGCCACGATTCGGCGAGGATTTGAATCGGATTTTTGCCGTGGCGCGTGTGCGCCCGCGCATCGCCCAACAAGCAACGACACAAGCGGAACTGCTCGAACTGGTTCTGGAAAGCGGGTCCCAGGCAGGGTTGACCATGCCTTGGGCCCGGCAGCCGGCACGGGAAGGAATAGTGTTTCGTAGGCTAGTGGACGAGTTTTTGACTGCGGAGGTGGGACTGGCTTACCTGCGCGACGACGGTTCTCCGATCTTAAAATCCTTGCGAAAATTCCTAATTGAGACGTTCCAGCCTTTGTCGCCGGAGTCTGAAGCGGTTGAACGCCGAGGGCGGCAGATGAGCCTCTTTTGACTGCGAGTCGCGTGCGGGCAGTTTGCCCGTACAAAGAAGTGGCAGATGAGCACACTCATAGTGTGTAGACTCATCGTGGTCAACAATCAAATGATGGCCGCGTGCCAAGCGGCGACCCCAGAGCTACTCTCGGAAAACAGGTGCGCAAGTTGCGCCTGGAGCGCGGCCTCTCACAAGAGAAGCTGGCGGAACTAGCGAATCTTCATCGGAACTACGTAGGAGGCGTCGAGCGGGGCGAACGAAACATCGCGATCATCAACATCGTGGCGCTGGCGCACGCACTGCGGGTGAAGCCCGCCAAACTTCTAGAAACATTGTCCTGACGGGCTCGGGGTTGCACCCAGGCTCAGGTCCTGGGCTTTATACTTTGCCGAAACGGCGCAACACTAAGATTTTCCAGATTGCGGATAGAAAGAGCCCAAAGACATGCCGACTTCCGCAACTCCCTTGCGAACCCAAAGGCACTGGAAGCTAGCACCTTGCCTTTCGTGTGCGACCACCTTTGATCAGTAGCTATTCGCCGCTTACCTGACACCATGAAACACTAAGAGAATTCGCCTTCGTTCCGACCAGATAAAACCCATAGTCCCCATGTTTTGTGGTTGCTAGGTTTGGCGCTTCCTCAAACGTTATAGCGCCGATGCGGCCCAGACTTCTCTCGTGGCGGTGTCCGAAGACGACAAGGGCGGAAGCGCCGGGACGTTTAGCGAGTTCATCCTCAAGGAGGGTGTAAATCCGATGCCCCTCGTTGATGTCATTGTGCAGGAAGACAGCGAGGAACCAAGCGCTTGAATAGAACTTATCCCAGGTTCGCAGCGGATGAAGGAATTCCGACCACTGAAAATGAGGGAATGGCGGCACTCCGCTCCAAAGGAGGGGATGATGCTGCACCAATACGATGTTTTTGACGCTGTTTGGCAGCTTAGCAAGGATAACTTGCAACGCTTTGATCTGCTCTGGCCCGCTCAGACCGATGGCATTTCGTCCAGCCTCTGCTGAATCCGCCATCGATGTCGTCATGGAAATCATGGCTGTATGTGAAACTTCATCGATGTAAAGCAGAGGGAATGATTCTGACAGGTCATGAAAATAATGGAATCTGATGGAGTCAAGATCGTGTGCGCAGAAGCCTCGGCACCCGGCGATCTCCAGCTTGACGTCGCCGGGTTTTTCACCGCTCGCATTTGCAACACACGAAAGGGCGCACTCTCCTATCTGACGCTGAAAATGATCTAGGGTGGATTCCGTTGGGACATCCAAAGTGATGTCGCGCAAACTGGTTCCTGAGCTAGTCCGGACCTCAGCGAGATGCCGGGCTTGAAATTCCGCAGCGCGGAAAATGCGGGGCTCCGCCTCGATACCAACCAGCGGTTTCAGCCCAAACCAAGTCCAGGGATTTTCATCCGGGTCTTTCCCAAAGAAATAATTCAGGTCGTGATTCCCGGTGGAAATGATGATCTTCGTCTTGGAATCGAGTGATTGCATCAGGCCATCGACAAGTCTCCATTGCGAGGCAGTTCCTTCGTCCGTGATATCCCCGGATATTAGTAGGAAAGACGGTTTGCGCTCATTTATCCGTTTAAGCACTGATGTAAGCCTGCCGTTGCCTGGGTCTTTTCCATCGCGGGTTCGTTTTCGGTCTGTTATATGCAGATCGCTGATGTGAGCGAATATCGGTTGAACACTAGCATCGTCACAGGAGGAAGGCTCAAGAGGAAAAGCCACGAGCAGGACCTTCTGAGAATATATGTCAAGTAACGTAGCCCCTACCGGACTCGCAATCTGCGCGACGACTAAGACGACAAACGCTAGGAAAATGAATACGATTTCCGTGGCACCACGACGGAACAAGCAGTGGACCACCCCCATTCCAACCATCGGCATCGAGATGGCCAAGGCGAAGAGAAGGCCCACAAGCAAGCCACCATGGGAAGGCGGGATCCCCAATGAATCCCAAATGAGAATCGAAATCATGGGGATACCGCTCAATAGCGCTGACCAGAACTGAAGTCTCTTCCTGCGGTGAATGGGCTCTAGCGTCGGTGTTTGACTGGTGATTAGGGTTGCCGGAAGAACAATGCAGATGACAACTACTAAGAGAACGGTGATGCCCGGGGTAAGAATTGAGCGCATAGTTCACTCCGAGAATGAACATACCGAAAGACCCGTGCCAGTGCGACATTGATTTCCGGTTTGCAATGAGAAGCGACTCCCGCTAAGCGGGAGTCGCCGAATTTTCCGCGGCGATGGCAGTCAAAACGCGGTTCGCCGTTTGCTGCACGTATTCGAGGCTTTCAGTTAGCAGTTTTGCATCTCCTGCATACAAGCCGATATAGTCGGCGCTCGCCGTTCCGGTCCCCAAACCTATTGCATTGCAAACAACGAACGCCACTGCCTCGGCCTCCGTTTCGCGGACGCGTTTCGTGGTTTCGGTGCGGCGCTCGGAGAAGTGCATAAGGACGTGCGCCGTCTCGTGCGCCAGCGTAGCGAGGAGTTCTGCGGGTGTTTGTCCTGGCAGAAGTGTGATTTTTCCTCGGGTAGCTATGCCCTTCGCCGGTGCGATTTCGTCAGAATATTCGAGAGCGATGTTCTGTTCGGCGATGTACTTGGTGAGCCGCTCGAAGTAAGCGGACGGGTCGCCGGTCACGGCTCCCAGCTCGGGCAATGGTTCGCCATCGGTTTGTTCTTCAGAGAAGATGTGTGCGATCTTGAACCCTGCGATAACGCGCTCGTCGTCTGCTTGCTCAGATTCGTCGTCGGACTTACGGCGGACTAACGGCGCAATGATAGCGATTCCTTTTTCGCCCTTGCGGACATTGCGTCCTAGCTTGCGCCAGGTTTGAAAGCCTGCCACGCGGCGAGCATCGGGCCTCTGTCGTGCAATCAAGAACAGATTGTTGAGTGAGTATTTGGAGAACAGCGACATCGTTTTGAGATAGGCGGTAAGTGCTTCGCTGTGGCCACTTTCGAGCGCAGCAACAAGCTGTTCAAGGGCCTTGTTTGTGAGTTGTCTTACTTCATCTACTTTCATTGTTTTGTCCTTTCGGTGAGTTGGGATTGCGTCCCTTCACCGGGCCAGAGGGACGCAACCGCAACGCATTCACCGGAGGACAGGCTTTTCCGTAGTTCGCGGCCGGAGCGGATGGCGCGGGGCTTGCCACTATGGGGTTTAGTGGCGAGACCTCGGCGCAAGTGGAGACCGCGGTTCTGAGTTAGGGCAGGGGGTTTAAGTTTTGGGATTAGGCGCACATCTGAGGAAACGCAGCGGCATTCAACTTATTCACGAAAAGCAATCCTGTATGGACGACGCGGATGCATCTCAGGAATTCGTCCATCGCGACCATGAACCCGAAGGGGTGAGTCGCCATTTTTTCGAACAATTGATGCTCGCCTTTGTTCGCGTGAGCGAAGCGCGAATAGATCATGCCGTCGAAGATTGTCCGGTAGGTCAGGGTTTCGCCATTGAATTTGAACCATATGTCTCGGTCGAGCTCGCGGTTGATCGCCTCTCGCACATCCATGAATTCCCTCAAGAGCGTGGGGTCTTTGCATTCCCTCTTATAGAGGGCGGCAATGTTCCTCAGTGAGGTCGGTTCGTTGTCCTGAATGAAGAAGCGGAGGTTTAGAATATAGGCTTCCAGGTGTTCTGTTTGTGGCATTAGTGCCTGGTCGCCGGGTTGTTCCGCCTCAAAATTCCAGTCCAGTTTCCAGCCCTTGGAAGTCATGAATTGAAGCAGACTCGAACTTTGGAGCCGACTCACTTTTTCGGAGAATGTCAAAATCGTCTGTCGGGTCGTGGGACTGGTCATGGCCCACCATATTAAGCACATGATTTCGCAGATCGCAAAAACGACCTCTGTGTTGGAGAGGCGCGCACGCAAGTGCTGCTTTGTCGGCGCGGGGAGTCAATGTCGGCGGGTTATGAGCGAGATTTCGCGAAGTATTGGACGGCTCTGAAAAAGCCGCAATACGCTCAGGTTGCATCGTTGGGCGAATTGTTTTCTAAGCGCCAGGAGTCGTCCCATGAGCACGCAAGCACCACACGTGTCCCGCCTTACGTCCGTTCATCTTGGGGGTAGCGAAAGTTCAGCGACGCCGTTCGGTGTGGAGCGCCCCCTAACCTGCGATGAAGCTAGCCAACTCTTAAGGGTTCATCCACGGACGATCAAGCGAATGGCCGCCCGCGGCGAAGTCCCGGGCCACTTCCGCTTTGGCCGATGGTTCTTCTATCCGTCTGAACTAGACTCGTGGATGCGAATGGACCTAAACTCTGAGCGCCACCCTTGAGGCTCAAACACAAAGGAGGAGTTCCTGTGTTTGAGCGCAAAAGGTACCAGTTCGGCTATGTGCGCCAGAAAGCTCGCAAGACTGGCCCGCATGTCTGGGTGTGGGAGTATCGGGATGGAAGTAGTTCGCATTCCGTGATACTTGGGACAGTGGAGGAAATGTCGGAGGTCGAAGCTTGGAAAGCCACAGAGAGTCGAAGACTCGTCATCAACGATCCTCAATCGGCTGACCAGACTTCGTTCGGTGCGGTCGTAGATCGGTACATCCGGGAAGCGCTACCCGAACGTGAGGTGACGCGCTCCCGGTACTTGAGTTGGATTAATTGCCACATCAAACCGAAATGGAGAGACGTTCCGATCGCCCAGGTGAAGCCCCTTGCTGTCGAGCTTTGGATCAACAATCTAAAGCTCGCCGGAAAAAGTAAGGGTCATATCCGGGAAATGATGCATCTTCTTTTCAATTGGGCAATGCGGTGGGAATTGATGCCGATTGAAGGAAATCCGATGAATCTCGTTCGTGTAAAGGGCTCATCAAAGCGAACTAAGGTTCCCCGGATTTTGACGATCAAAGAGTTCAATCTCTTACTCAAGAGACTGAAAGAACCGTTCCGAACCATGGCGCTCGTCGCTCTGTTTTTGGGGCCGCGTGTGAGTGAAGTCATGGGGCTCAAATGGAGCGATGTTGATTGGGAGGGCTTGAATATCTCAATCGCGCGGTCGTGGGTGGAAGGCAATGTGGAAGATACAAAAACAGAAGGGTCCGCAAAGCCACTGCCAATGGATCGCGACTTAGCAATCATCCTTCGGCAGCATCGAGCAAGAACGAAGGCCAGTGATTCGGAATGGATGTTCGCTAATCCGGACACAGGAAAACCGTATTGGTCGAGTAAGATCCGTGAGAATCATTTGGTTCCCGCCGGCGAGGCAGCCGGCATCGGCCGCGTTGGATGGCATACGTTTCGGCACACCTATTCGTGCTTGTTGCGGGAGCACGAGGTGGATGTGAAAGTTCAGCAAGCTTTGTTACGGCATGCGGATATCCGAACGACCATGAACATCTACACGCAGGCAGTACCGAAAGCAGTACGCGAAGCGAATCGCAGAGTTGTTCGCAGCATCATGGGAAAAAAGGCGGCATTGAGGCGGCGTTAAGGGTTCCAAGGACTACCAAGTCCTTCTTTTTCATACCGAGCCCTACTTCGTAAGTCGTTGAAATGCCAAGCGGTGGTTGTTTCGATCCCCACCGCCCCTACCAATATTTCCTTTTCTAACAATCAGTTGCAGATTTGGGAGGGAGCTTAAGGGAGCATTAAGCTCACGCTACCTGCGTCGGCAGCACCAAACGAAC
>Ga0210394_10001801_pt1 | contig 32149 bp, 33 predicted proteins | sample IncBWC12MmetaG_FD_160121 | JGI IMG/M metagenome (GOLD analysis project Ga0210394, IMG submission 160121) | Forest soil microbial communities from Barre Woods Harvard Forest LTER site, Petersham, Massachusetts, United States - Inc-BW-C-12-M | ecosystem: Environmental > Terrestrial > Soil >... | reverse complement strand
ATCGGCCGCGGCGGCGACGCATCGACCTGCCTCCTCCTCTATCAGCCGCCGCTCGGCGAGGTTGCCCGGCAGCGCCTCCAGATCCTGCGCGACACCGAGGACGGCTTCCGCATCGCCGAAGAGGATCTGCGGCTGCGCGGCGGCGGCGAGGTGCTCGGCACGCGGCAGAGCGGGCTCCCGGTACTGCGCCTCGCCGATCTCGCCCGGCACGAGGAGCTGATCGCGGTTGCCCATGACGATGCCCGCCTCGTCCTGGAGAAGGACCCCGAGCTGGCGAGCCCGCGCGGCGCAGCGCTGCGCACGCTCCTCTATCTGTTCCGCCGCGACGAAGCTGTGCAGTACCTGCGCGCCGGGTGACTCGTTGCACCGCAGATCTGTCCGCCCTACTGTGGGCCACACGCTAGATGGTCCTCGGCACCGCCAATGTCATCGACAGCCATTCTGAAGCTGGCCGAGAGCGGCTTTACGGAAGCCCAGGTGAGGGCCCTCGCCGAGTTCTTCGACTCGCAAATGGCGACAAAGAACGACATCGCCGAGCTGAAGACCGAACTCAAATACGACATCGAAAAGCTCCGCGCCGAACTCACCGCCGAGATCGCACGAGTTCGCTTTGATCTGGAGCTGAAGATCGCCGACGCGAAGGCCGAGACGATCAAATGGGTGGCGGGCCTGATGGTGCCGCAAGGCGCGGCGATCGTCGCGCTCGTCAAGTTCCTACCCGGCGCTCACTCCTGATCGCACGCGTCCCGGGACGTCCGGTTACCGCGGCAGCGGCGACCGGCGGCAGAGCAGGACCGGAGTTCCGGACATGTCGGGTTTGCTCATCACCGCGATGAGGCCCGGCGGGCAGGGCGACGGCGCGGCTGGCGCGCTGTCGACGGCAGGTGCCGACAGCGCGAGGGCGGCCACCGGTGCAACAGCCGGCACGGGTGCGGGAGCCGGCTCGGCCAGCGCGACACCAGGTTCGGGGGCTGGTGGCGGCAGCGGGGTGCCGGTGATGCCCGGCGCCAGGGCGATCGGACCCGACGGAGCCTCGGCGATCGTCGGCGAACCGGTATCGGCGGCGGCTGGCGGCGGCGCCTGCGCGACTGGCGCGCACGCAGGAAGTATCAGCGGTATCGCGACGATGATGGCCGCCGACCACATCGCCCCAATCCGCCGCACACCCCACCCGGCTTTTTCCCTTAGCGCGATCGCCGCGTCGTCGATATCAGGCATAGCGTACCCCCCGGCGCCATTTCCCCGGAAAGTTTACGCTTTCCCCGCCCTCCGTGGAACAACGCGCGAGAGGCTGCGGTTCAGCCGACCTCGATCAATCCCAAAATCGCATGGACAAGTTCGGCCGCACGATAGGGCTTGCGCAGCACTTGGTGGCGGATTTCCTGGTCTGCGTGGTCGCGGACCAGAGTGGGGAACCCCGACGCGAAGAGCACTTGCAGCCCGGGGCGCAGCAGGCGCGCGGCATGGGCCAGATCGATGCCATCGAGCCGCCCGGGCATCACGACATCGGTGAACAGCACATCGATTCGCCGATCCGGGTGCGCCAAGAGGAAGCGATGGGCATCATCGCCGCTTACCGCCTCGATTACGCGGTAACCCGCCGCCTCGATCACGGCGAGCGCGACCTCGCGCACCTCGCGATCGTCGTCGACGACAAGAATGGTCTTTTCCGGCTCGATCATTTGGTCCGTCACAACTCCCGGTCAGAAAACGCCGCCGCAACGCGAATCGCTCCCCGCCAGAGGACCGAATCGCGGTAAAAACAAGCCGGTAAACCGGTTGCGATCACGGCCCGAGCGGCGACAATGGCGGGAGTTGGGGACCCCCTGATGCGGCGCGAGATCGCTTCGCTTCGCGCGCAATGACGATTAGGTTCAGGGCACGGAACGTCCTAGCCGTGGGCGTTGGCTTGAGGGAGGGTGCAAATGTTGCAGATGGCCGGGCGCATGGGCGTCCTCGGCACCGAAACCGCCTTCGAGGTCCTCGCGCGGGCCAACGCGCTGGCGGCGCAGGGCCGCTCGATCATCAATCTGGGGATCGGCCAGCCCGACTTCCCGACCCCCGATCATATCGTCGAAGCCGGCAGGAAGGCACTGGCCGACGGCCATCACGGCTATACCCCGGCCAATGGCATTCCGGCCCTGCGCGCCGCGGTCGCCGCTGATTTATGGCGGCGCCACCGGATCGAGGTGTCGCCCGATCAGGTGCTGGTCGTGCCGGGCGGCAAGGTGACGATGTTCTTCGCGATCATGATGTTCGGCGAACCGGGGGCCGAGATCCTTTATCCGAACCCCGGCTTTCCGATCTATGAGAGCGTCATCCGGTTCTCGGGCGCGACGCCGGTCCCGGTGCCGCTCTACGAGAGCGCCGGATTTTCGTTCAGCGCCGAGGAGGTACTGGAGAAGATCACGCCGAAGACTCGCCTCCTCATCATCAACAGCCCGGCCAACCCAACGGGCGGGGTGGTGCCAAAGAACGAGCTCGACCGGCTCGTCGCCGGGCTCGAGCGGCATCCGCACGTGGCGGTGATGAGCGATGAGATCTACGGCGAAATTCTTTATGACGGCGCCGAGCATGTCAGCCTCCTCAGCTATCCCGCGCTGCAGGACCGCCTGATCTTGCTCGACGGCTGGAGCAAGACCTACGCGATGACCGGCTGGCGCATGGGGTATGGGGTGTGGCCAAAGGCGATATTCGCCGACGCCGAGCGGCTCGCGATCAACTGCCATTCCTGCGTCAACGCGTCGGCGCAATATGCCGGCATCGCCGCGCTCGAAGGCCCGCGCGAGCCGGTCTTGCGGATGGTCAAGGCGTTCGCCGAGCGCCGCGAGGTCATCGTCGCTGCGCTCAACGGCCTGCCAGGGGTCCGCTGCGCCACGCCGGGCGGCGCCTTCTATACCTTCCCCAACGTTTCCGGGACCGGCTACGACGCCCGCACCTTTCAGAGCCGGCTCTTGGACGAGGAGGGGGTGGCAACGATCGCCGGCACCAGCTTTGGTACGTTCGGCGAGGATTACATCCGGTTTTCCTATGCCAACAGCCTCGAAGCGATCGGCGAGGCGATGGAGCGGATTCGCCGCTTCCTCGGCAACCGGCCGCGCAACGGCGGCTAAGAATCAGGCAAACAAGCCGACATTTATGCCCAATAAATAGGCATAAATTCCCCGCGGCTTTCTTCGCCATCGCTGCCTGGCTCTGGCATGGGTTATGCTCTGGCTCGCACCAGAGCGGCGCTGCCCGCAGAGAGAGTGGATTTCGATGAAGAAGGTCGAGGCAATCATCAAGCCGTTCAAGCTCGACGAGGTGAAGGAAGCCCTTCACGAGGTCGGGATCAAGGGCATCACCGTCACCGAAGCCAAGGGCTTTGGCCGGCAGAAAGGCCATACCGAGCTCTATCGCGGGGCGGAGTACGTGGTCGATTTCCTGCCCAAGGTCAAAATCGAGGTGGTGATGGAAGATTCGATGGTCGAGCGCGCCGTCGAAGCGATCCAACAGGCCGCCCATACCGGGCGGATCGGCGACGGCAAGATTTTCGTGATGACAATCGACGAGGCGATACGGATCCGCACCGGCGAACGCGGCCCGGATGCGATTTAGCTTGGCAGCGAGCAACCCCTTCAACTCTCAACCAGCGAACGGAATGGTGCGATGAGCGATACCAAAAAAGTCCTGGATATGATCAAGGAGCACGACGCCAAATACGTCGATTTCCGGTTCACCGATCCGCGCGGCAAATGGCAGCACCTGGCCCATCATGTCCGCACGATCAGCGACGATTTCCTCACCGGCGGCGTGATGTTCGACGGCTCCTCGATCGCCGGGTGGAAGGCGATCAACGAATCCGACATGCTTTTGGCGCCGGATTGCTCGACGGCTGTCCTCGACCCGTTTGCGGCGCAGACCTCGGTCATTGTCTTCTGCGACGTCCACGAACCCTTGACCGGCCAGCCCTACGGCCGCGACCCACGCTCGATCGCCAAGAGGGCGGAGCAGCACCTCGTCGCGACCGGGGTCGGCGACACCGCCTATTTCGGCCCCGAGGCCGAGTTCTTCATCTTCGACGACGTGCGCTACGAATCGACCATGCAGTCGGCCAGCTACTCGATCGACTCCGAAGAAGGTCCCTGGGCCAGCGCCAAGCAGTATCCCGACGGCAACACCGGCCACCGGCCGCCAGTGAAGGGCGGCTACTTTCCGGTGCCTCCGGTCGACGCCCAGTCTGATCTCAGAGCCGAGATGCTGTCGGTGATGAACGACATGGGCCTCAAGGTGGAAAAGCACCACCACGAGGTGGCGCCCAGCCAGGCCGAGCTCGGCAACGAATTCGACACGCTGGTCAAGATGGCCGACGGCATGCAGATCTATAAATACGTCGTGCACAACGTCGCCAACCAGTACGGCAAGACGGCGACGTTCATGCCGAAGCCGATCAAGGGCGACAACGGCTCGGGCATGCACACGCATCAGTCGATATGGAAGAACGAGCGGCCGCTCTTCGCCGGCAACCTCTACGCCGACCTTAGCGAAACCGCGCTCTACTACATCGGCGGCATCATCAAGCACGCCAAGGCGATCAATGCCTTCACCAACCCGACGACGAACAGCTATAAGCGCCTCATCCCGGGCTTCGAGGCGCCGGTGCTGATGGCCTATTCGGCGCGCAACCGATCGGCGGCATGCCGTATTCCGATCGTTTCGAGCCCCAAGGCGAAGCGGGTCGAGGTGCGCTTCCCCGATCCGGCGTGCAACCCCTATCTCGGCTTTGCCGCGATGCTGATGGCCGGGATCGACGGCATCCAGAACCGCATCCACCCCGGCGACCCGATGGATAAGAACCTCTACGACCTGCCGCCTGAGGAACTGAAGGACGTGCCGACCGTCTGCGGATCCTTGCGCGAGGCGCTGGGCGAATTGCAGGCCGACCACGCGTTCCTCACCAAGGGCGACGTGTTCTCGATGGACTTCATCGAATCGTATATCGAATTGCGCTGGGAGGAAGTGTACGCGATGGAGCACACCCCGCATCCGATCGAGTTCCAGATGTATTATTCAGTCTGAACGGCGACCACGCACGCAAATACCACGGGGCCGGGAATTCCCGGCCCCGTTCGTTTGCGCGCTGGTTCCGCTGTAGGGGGATAGCCGCCCTTTTGCCCATTCGCGCGAGAACGGCGAGGTAGCGCCGATTCCGGCCATTATTGGAACGCTACCGAACCACGAGGTTCGACCCCAAAGCCGCCCTTGCTCGTGGGCACCCCACGCGATAATCCGGCGGGACCTCCTCAGGTTGCGTCTAAGGGGGCGGCGGTAATCGGGCTGCCGGTTAAGAGCGCGGATCGCGCCGGACCTTGCGGCGGGACATAGCCGCCAAACCCATCAGCCCTGTAGCAAGTATCGTCAGCGAGGCTGGCTCTGGGACTGGATTTGGGTTTTGACGCTGGGGCGCGAAAACAACCAACTCATCTGGGCTGGCTACGCCGGGATAGTCCTTCCGGAGCGTCCCGTCGGAGTTATAAATGCTGACAGTGTTAATATCGAATTGGCTGATCGTGAAGCTTCCATCGTCTCCGATTGACAAGCCGTTGTCCGGGCCGCTCAGACCGCTAATAAAGGTGGATTCGGAATAAAGGCCGCCGCCCAATGGGGTGAACTGGTCTACCCTACCAAGGTTGAAATCATTGACAAATATGTCGCCGCTGGAGTTTATATCAGTTCCATAAGTAGCGTTCGGATCGACAGTCCCGATTTTGGTAAAAGTTGAACCGCTGGTCGTCCCAGTATATACGTTCCCAGTTCCATAGTCGGTAATTACTAGCGTACCATTACGCGCAGTGATACCGAGTAGAGCTGACGTTCCTGGAATCGTAATTGTGCGGATTAAATTACCACTAAGATCAACCTCTTCTACGAGATTTGAACCGTAGGAGACACTAAAAAGATGATTGGTAGCAGGGTCAAATGTCAGACCTTCGCGTTGACCATTTCCGGTGAAAAGCGTGGTGAGCGCGTTCGTATTTTTATCTAATTTATCAATCCCGTCGCCGACATTTATGTACAAATTAAAGTTGGTATCAAACGCGAGGCCAATGGGTGTACCGGATACCGAGGTGAGCGTGCTGACAATACCAGTGGTAGGGTCTAACACCTGGACGTTGTCGCCGGTATGGTTCGAGATCAGGACATCACCGGGGGTAAGGACGAAAGCTTCTGCTTTTGATGAGAGCGAAAGTGCCAATGCGACGGTTATTGCCGTCGAAGCAATCACGCGAAACGCGCTCATCGGCTGCTCCTTTTAGGCGGCATTCCCAGATGGTGCCGTATTCCACTTATTATCGTGTAGAAACGCAAGAATCGAGCCACAATTGCAAGGCAGCGATATCAATCGTTTGAGGGTTTACCCCGCCCCATACTGTAAAATTTTCTGACACTCGCGCAAAAAGATCTTACACCTGCCCGCAACCCAGAGAGAACAACGTCGCGATCTCCCGTGAGGGATCGATAGGCGACGATTGCCCGCGCTCAGCATGGAATCATGGGCGGACCGCAGGATGGCGATCATAAGATGAGAACGAACTGAGACCGCAGGGTGCAACGCGACCCTGGCGAGTGCCGGAAGAAATGGCGGCTCACCACCCGGCTGAGCCGACCCGCTTGCCAAAGGCCAATGACTGAAATGGGGCAAACCCGGAAGCTCCTTGGCGATCACGCGAACGTCGCATTTGGGTCGAGAGCGGTGCGCGCCGGTATTAGAAGCTCAGGAAAATCCAGTCGGTCTCCTGCCCCAGCATCAGCTTCGCGGCGTCAACATAGCGGCGGTTGGAATTCGCCGCATGGTGAACGATCGTGTGGGTGTCGCGGAAATACCGCTCGAACGGTTGTGCCTGGCGAATCGCCGAGGTTCCCACCACGTCATTCACGTTGCGCGTGGCTTCCGCACAAGCCTCGGCCGCGAACGAGACCGCCAGTTGCAGCCTGATCTTCGCCTCGCGCGACAGGGTTTTTCCGGAGTTCTCCACCTCGTCATACGCTGCTTGCGCCGCGCGCCAGATCGTATCGCGTGACGCCTCAACCAGCCCCGCCGCCTTGCCCAAGAAGTACTGGGCCAGTTGTTGGTCCTGCAAAACGGTCTGCTGATAGTTTGGAGTCTTCTTCTTGCAGTGATCGACCGCCGCCTCGACCGCGCTAGCGGCACTCGCCACCGCCACGGTGACTTCTCCGAGGATCGAGACCCACGGCCACATACGAAACAGCGGACCGTCCATACCGGGCGCCGGGTTCGTCAGCGGCACAGGATCAACTGTGAGATGATCCGGCACGAACACGTTATCCGCACCGAAATGAGTCGATCCCGTCCCGCGCATCCCCAGCGTATGCCACGTATCCTCGACGACCCCGTCTTTGGCCCGAATGAAACCGGCAAATACCTCGCGGGACTCATGGCTCATCGGAATGACCAGCCAGTCGACATTCTGACAGCCGCTGCCAAACGGCGCTGTGCCGGTCGCGCGCCAGCCGCCTTCCACTCGTTCGGTTTTCAGCGGCGGGGCCAATACGCCGGCCATAGCCGGGATACCGTCGGCATAGACCTCGCGCACACCTTCTTCCGGCAACCATGCCGAGAATGGTGGCACGCCCGCATGGGTCATGAAGGCATTCCACGCGATGCTGGAATCGATCCGCCCGATCGCCTCCCATATTTGCATCATGTCGGTCGGATGCATCTCGAGGCCGCCGAAACGTTTCGGCGCATGCAGCGTGAACACACCGGCATCGCGCAAAGCCTGGAACGCGCGCGGCGTGACGCGCCGCTCCGCCTCGCACTTCGGTGCTTCCTCAAGCAGAACCGGGCGGATGTCGTTTATCGCGTCCAGGAGGACATCGACAGTGGCCATGGTTTTTCTCCGCTGTCATATCGACCTGTGAGCACTCTGCCTGTCGTGTTTTGGATGTCAACCTCCACGTCCCAAAAGCTCACCGCACCAGCCACGACGCGAGCAGCGCCAGCGCCAAGAGAGCCGACACGCCTTGCCAGAATTGCACGGGGGCGCGCTCGTAAAGCGTGCGCGGGCCCTGGATTGCGGTCGGCGCACGCGCCGGCCCGGCCTCCATCTCAAAGGCGAACTCGGTCATGTCTTCAAAGCGTGAAGCGGGGTCGACCGCGATTGCGCGCCCCACTGTCGCCTGGAGCCAGGCGGGAAGATCCGGCCGCAGCGCGGAAAAATCCAAGGGCCGGCTGCGGCGCGGCGGGCTGGTGGCGTCGGGGTTGCCGTACGGGAATTCGCCGGTGAACGCGCGGAACATCGTGACCCCGAGCGCATAGATGTCGGTGGCCTCGTTGCCCGGTTCGCCGGTGAACATCTCGGGCGCCATATAGGCCGCGGTCCCGGGAATGTTCTCGGGCGGAAATTCCTCGAGGCCGGGGACGCGAACCACCCCGAGATCGATGAGCTTCAACGATCCGCCGCCTTCGAGGATCACGTTGTCCGGCTTGATGTCGCGATGGATGATGCCGGCGCGGTGGAGCGCCGCCGCCGCGCGGGCCAGCCGCACTGCGATCGTGCGCCCTTCTTCCAAGCCGAGCGCGGGAGCACGCGACATCCGCACCTCCAGAAGCTCGCCCTGATAGAGCGGCATCACCGTATAGAGCGAGCTCTGGCGTCCCGGCGGCAGCTCGATGACGCGCCCGACCCAGGGATTGCGCACCCGCGCCCCCACCCATGCCTCGCGCACGAACGCCGCGCGGTAGGCTTCGACGCTGGCGATCTGCGGCTTGGGGAATTTCAAGGCGAGGTTGCCGCCCTCGATTTCATCTTTGGCGGCGAAGAGGCGAGTGTACCGCCCGTCGGAGATCAGCGCCTGGAGGACAAATCCATCGATCGTATCGCCGCGAATCGGTACCGGGATCACCGGTAAGAGCCGGATGGCGGCGTTGATATCGGCCGATCCCGCGGTCGGCAGCGCAACGACGTCGAGAACGAGCGCGGTGCAGTTGTCGGTGCCGTCGGATCTGAGCGCGGCGGTAACCAGCGCAGTGGCGGCATCTCCCGGAGCGGAGCGCTGGCGCAAGATGTCGGCAATCATCTGATCGGTAAGAAACCCGTGCACGCCGTCGCTGCATAAGAGGAATCGGTCGTGCAGCGCCACCGGCTGGGTGGCGTAGTCGAGGCGCACTTCCCCCTCAACTCCGAGCGCGCGGGTGAGCGTGTGCGAGCGGCCGGTGGCTTCCGGGCGGACATGGTCGGTGGTGAGGCACGTCATGCGCTCGCCGCTCAACCGGTAGGCGCGGGTATCCCCGACATGTAAGAGGTGGGCGAGGCGGCCGCGCAGTACGAGAGCGGTGAATGTGCACCCCATTCCGGCAAGCTTGGGGTCTTGGCGACCCAAGGAATTGATCCAGCCGTTGAGCGCGCTGACGATCGTTGCCCCGGCGCGCTGCACCTCCATCGTCTCGGGCAGATCGCAAAATCCATCGAGAAAGCCGCGCACCGCGGTCTCGGCCGCGGTGCGCCCGCCCTTTGCGCCGCCGATGCCGTCGGCAATCGCCGCGATTACCTCCTGGCGCGGCTCGGGCAGCTCCGCGCCCAAGAGAGCCCCGGCGAATCCTCGTTCTCCTTGCGCGGCCCGGTCTTCGAGGCGAACCCGACGCTCGCCCGTACGCCGACCTCGAGCGCTGCCGCGGCGCCGCCGTCGCCGGGTTGCCGCTCGCCCGGAGCCTCACGCGACGTCACGTCATCACCCGGGTTTATCGAGATTACAACGAGCGCGTCGAAAATAGCCCCCGGTGCTCGACGCGACGCTTCCCCGGAGATCGCCGGATTTGCGGTCGAGCGTGTAGTTGCCGCCGTCCTTGGGATCGAACCAGGAAATCCCGCCCGGGGTGATCTCGGCCGGATTGGAATCGACGGTAGGCTTACGGTAATCGATCTTGATCTGCCAGGACGAGCCGCTCACCGGATTGGTGCAGGTGATCAGGGTCTCGCCCTCCTGCGCGTCGCCGTTGATCGCCGGCAGGGCCAAACCCGCCGCCAGCCCGGCTATCCCCGCCGCAAGGACCCGCTCGCGGAAGATGATCCTGTCCACAATTGCCATGCGCCGATCCATACCCAAATCCGGGCGCGCTGCAAAGTAAGCCGCGCAAACGATTGGCATAAAGCCGCCGATCGCGTTTGCCTAATTTGTGTGCAGATGGCATTGGCGGCGTCCCCGACCGCCGAGGCTCGCGGGCGATTCCCTATAAGCTGCGCGGCTGGCATGGCTCTTGCCTTCAACCTCACTCGGTTCGCTCATTCGGCCCCAGCTTTGGGCACCGGAGGTTGTGTGCCTTCGTCGCGTACGGAAGAAAACAGGGGAGAAGTCAATGCTTGTACCATCACCTAAATGGCTCGATTCCGGCAACAATGCGTGGCAGTTGGCGGCCGCGACCTTTGTCGGCCTGCAAAGCATTCCCGGCCTGGCGGTTCTCTATGGCGGGTATGTCAAGCAGAAGTGGGCGATCAATTCCGCCTTCATGTGCTTCTACGCCTTCGCCTCGACCTTGGTCGTGTGGATTTTGTTCGACTACAACATGGCGTTCGGACCGCAGTGGTTTCCGTTCCTCGGCACACCGAGTTTGGCAACCTCCGCGGCGTTCACCACGGGCCAGGCGGTGATACCGGCCGCGGCCTCCGGCATGCCGGAACTGACCTTCCCGATGGCCACCCTGATTTTCTTCCAGTTCGTGTTCGCCGCGATCACCCTCATCATCCTCGCCGGCTCGGTGCTTGGTCGCATGAACTTCGCCGCCTGGGCGATCTTCTGCCCGGTGTGGATGACCCTCGTCTATACCGTGGGGGCATTCAGCCTATGGGGTGGCGGCTGGCTCTCGGTGTTGGGTGCGCAGGATTTTTCGGGCGGCTACGTCATCCATCTCGCCGCCGGCACATCCGGATTTGTCGCCGCATGGGTGGTTGGGCCACGCCTGCAGGCCGATCGCGACAATTTCCCACCCAATAGCATACTGGTCGCCCTGATCGGCGCCGGGATTCTGTGGCTCGGGTGGAACGGCTTCAACGGCGGCGATCCCTACTTCGCCAACGCCGACGCCGGCGCGGCCGTGCTCAACACCAACACGGCGACGGCCGTCGCTCTGCTCGTCTGGACGCTGATGGACAAGATGGCCTACGGGAAGCCCTCGATCCTCGGCGCGGTCAACGGCATGATCGCGGGCCTGGTGGCGATCACACCCTCGGCCGGTTTCGTCAACGGCTGGGGCGCCATCATTGTCGGTCTGTGCGCCGGCATCATTCCGTGGCTTTCCATGAACAAGTTCCAGAAGACCCGGTTCATGATGAAGGTCGACGATACGCTGGGCGTGTTCTCGACGCACGGGATTGCCGGCCTGACCGGTGGTCTCTTGGTCGGCATCCTCGCCAACCCGGACATGCTCGAATATATCGGCACCGACAAGGAGGCGCCGGGCGTCAGCGTCACGGGCCTGCTCTATGGCGACACCGGAACCCAACTCTTGGCCCAGATCGAGGCCGCAGCGTTCATCATCGTCTACAACGCGATCGCCACGTTCATCATCCTCAAGGTCATCTCGATCTTCGTGCCCTTGCGCATGGATGAGGCGACGTTGCTGGTCGGCGACGACGCGGTTCACGGCGAGACCGCCTACGCGATCGGCGTCGACGCCGAATAGGTCGATCGCATCGCTTTGATGGGGGGTCTGCGCGCCGGGAAGCGGGGTTCCGCTTCCCGGCGCCGCATGACCGGGCAGGGTTTCGGGGAGGTCGGAAATGAGTGTCGCCTGCCGAGTGGTCCGGCGCCTGTTGTGCGCGGCGGTGTTTGCCTCGGCCTGGAGCGTGTCGGTGATGGCCCAGACCCCGGCGGCGCCGGCCGTGGGAGCGAAGCTGGACAGCGGCGACACGGCCTGGATGCTGACCTCGACCGCGCTTGTTCTGATGATGACCATCCCCGGGCTGGCGCTCTTTTACGGCGGCATGGTGCGCAAGAAGAACGTGCTTGCCACGGTGATGCAGAGCTTTGCCGTCACCTGCCTCGTCACGGTGCTGTGGACGATCGTCGGCTACAGCATTGCCTTCACCGAAGGCACGCCGCTTTTTGGCGGGTTCAGCCGCTTTATGCTGAGCGGGCTGACGATCGGTTCGGTCAACGAGCTGGCCAAGACCATCCCCGAATCGGTCTATATGTGCTTTCAGATGACATTCGCGATCATTACGCCCGCACTGATCTGCGGCGCCTTTGCGGACCGCATGAAATTCTCTGCGCTGTTGTGGTTTATCGGGCTGTGGGCGGTACTGGTCTACGCGCCGATCGCGCATTGGGTGTGGGGCCCCGGCGGGTTCCTCAATGACGCCGGTGTCCTCGATTTCGCCGGCGGTACCGTGGTGCATATCAATTCCGGCGTCGCCGGGCTGATGGCCTGTCTGGTGCTCGGCAAGCGGCGCGGCTATGGCGCCGAGCCGATGGCGCCGCACAACCTCGTGTTCAGCGTGACCGGCGCCTCCTTGTTGTGGGTCGGCTGGTTCGGCTTCAACGCCGGCTCGGCGACCGCGGCCAACGGCAACGCCGGCATGGCGATGGCGGTTACCCAGATCGCCACGGCGACCGCCGCCTTGACCTGGATGTTGGTCGAGTGGGGGTTGAAGGGTAAGCCGAGCGTGCTCGGCATCATTTCTGGCGCGGTCGCCGGGCTGGTGGCAATCACCCCGGCCTCGGGCTTCGTCGATCCGCGGGGCGCCTTGATTATCGGCATCGCGGCCGGCGTACTCTGCTATTGGGGCGTGACCGGGCTCAAAAACGCGCTCGGCTATGACGACAGCCTCGATGCTTTTGGCGTGCACGGGATCGGCGGCGCTACCGGCGCTATCCTCACGGGCGTTCTCGCGGTGTCGGCGGTCGGCGGCGAGGGCCATGGCGGCCTCATCGACGGCAATGCGCGTCAGGTGCTGATCCAGCTCTACGGTGTCGCCTGTACGATCGTCTACGACGCGCTCGCCTCCTTGATCCTCCTCAAACTGGTCGATCTGGTCATCGGTCTGCGGGTTGATTTGGATACCGAGCGGGAGGGGCTCGATCTCGCCATCCACGGCGAGGTCGTGCAATAGAAGCCGGCTGGCGCGAAATAGCCGATTTTCTGGGCTTTCTGTGGCTTTTTTGCCAGAGCGGTTTTTAGATTTTGCGCCACAACACTGTATGGGTTTTGTATCTACTGGAAGTACCTAGGAGCGCGGTCGCATAATGCCTTCAGCGCGATATACCACGACGGAATGGCGTCCCTCCGGATTCATTGAAATTAACAAGGAAGAACCCAATGACACCACGCTTGTCGAGCTGTCTGCGACTAGGTGCGGCCTGTCTGATTGCAGCGGCATGGCAGCTGGGCGCCTACCCGGCAGCATGGGCGCAGCAGCCGCCGCCGCCCGCAGCGCCGGCCCCGGCCGCAGAGGCGCCGCCGGCCCCGACCGGGATGTCGACACCGACGATGACCGCTCCCCTGGTCGCCAACCCGAACCCGATGAAGTTCGACATCGCGCCGTTCAACTCGATCTATGTGACCGGCGCGGTCAGCGGCCTCGGGCTGTGGCAGACCGCCCCGCTCCTCGGTGATCACGGCGGCCACGTCGATATGAGCAACGGCCTGATCATGGCGCAGACCACCGAGGGCCTGGTCCAGTTTTTCACGGCGGTCGGCGGGTACTCGTTCCCGACGCTCGGGGCGCCCTATTTCAATGTCGACCAAACCATGGGCGATACCTTTGGTCCGGTTCCCGAGGCCTACCTGAAAATCGCGCCGAACGATGCGTTCTCGGTCCAGGCCGGCAAGCTGCCGACCCTGATCGGCGCCGAACAGGCCTTCACCTTTCAGAACATGAACATCGAGCGCGGTCTGTTATGGGCCCAGGAGCCGATCGTCAGCCGCGGGGTTCAGGCCAACTATACCATGGGGCCGCTCGCCTTTAATGTGTCGCTCAACGACGGCTTCTATTCCGACAGCTACAACTGGGTGACCGGCGCCGCCACGTGGACGATTGACAAAGAAAATACCTTGGAGCTCGTCGGCGGCGGCAATTTCGACCATACCGACAAGAACGTGTTTACTTGTAACCTCGCGGCTTGTCTGACGAAGGTTCCGTTCTTCCCTAACAACGGCTCGATCTTCAACGTCATCTACACCTACAATGCGGCGCCGGTAACGATCACGCCATACTTTCAGTACACCAACGTCCCAGGCACGAAAGCCTTCCCGCTTGGGCCGACTGCGGGAGCCTCGACTTACGGTGGGGCGCTGCTGGCCAATTTCGCCTACAACGACAATATCAACCTGGCCGCGCGCTGGGAGCTCATAGCGTCCACCGGGAGCGTTGGAAAGGGCTCGGCCAACCTGCTCTACGGGCCCGGCAGCGACGCGGCCTCGTTCACCTTCACCCCGACATATACGTTGGGCATCGGGTTCCTGCGCGCCGACGCATCGGTCGTCACGACCTCCAACACGACCCCGGGCTTCGTGTTCGGCCATTCCGGCAACAGACAAACGCAGGCGCGCTTCGTGGTCGAGGCCGGCGTCGTTTTCTAGCCTCCTCGCCACCGCCGGCCGTTGGCACGGTTCCTGCGGGACCAGACCCGGGCGTCGGACGCCCGGGGCGGGGGGATGAGGCGATGCAGAAAATCGAGGCGATCATCAAGCCGTTCAAGCTCGATGAGGTCAAAAGCGCGCTCAACGATATCGGCATCACCGGCATGACCGTCAGCGAGGTCAGGGGCTTCGGCCGGCAGAAAGGCCACACCGAAGTCTATCGCGGCGCCGAATACGTGATCGACTTCCTCTCCAAGGTCAAAATCGAGGTCGTTGTCGAGGAGGGCCTCGCCGCGCGTGCCGTGGAGGCAATCCAGCAAGCCGCTAAGACCGACAAGATCGGCGACGGCAAAATCTTTGTCGTCGCCATTGAGGAGGCGGTGCGCATCCGCACCGGCGAGCGCGGCCCCGATGCGGTGTGATTTCAGAAACCAGAGCATCATCCGCCCAAATCGACTCGCTATCCCATACTCGTCATGGCCGGGCTTGACCCGCCCATCCACGTGGATCCCCGGGTCAAGCCCGGGGATGACGAGTAGGGGGATCGATAGGATGCCGCTCTATTGTGGTGGTTCTGAAGTTCGTTCGATCTGAATCGTTGTTTTCCTTCCCTGTCATACCGGCGAAGGCCGGTACCCACGGCCGAAATGGGTCCCGGCCTGCGCCGGGATGACGAAATTGGAGATATCGCGAATTTCCGAACCGGTAGTGTCTCAGTTCGGCATCGGAAAGAGCTTTTAAAAGATTTGCCAAGTATCCTCCTACGCGGACGCCAGCGCTGCCGTCCGAGCAGGCAGAAGCAACGTATGATTATGACATTGGTTGGCTCGCCAATTACCCGGCAGACGCCATTTTCTGGGCCTTAGCTGGCGCATTTGTTGCGGGCATGGCGGTTTACGTTTGCCGGCTGTTACATTCAAAGTGAGACACTACCTCCGAATCGGGACACTAGCGTTCGGGTGTTGGGGGGGGCAGGATTCCTCGGGATCGGCGGCGCTGCTCGGGGGCGGTGTCTCGCCGGGGTGAAACTCGAGCGAGACGCCGTTCATGCAATAGCGCAGGCCGGTCGGCGCCGGCCCGTCCTCGAAGACGTGGCCGAGATGCCCGCCGCAGCGGCGGCAGTGCACTTCGGTGCGAACCATGAAAAAACTGCGGTCGCTGGTCGTTTCGACGGACCCCTCGAGCGGCGCCCAAAAGCTCGGCCAGCCGGTGCCGCTGTTGAATTTGGTCCCGGCGGCAAACACCTTCTGCCCGCAGCCGGCGCAATGATAAACCCCGGGACGGGATTCCTTGTCGAGGGGGCTGGTTCCGGCACGCTCGGTGCCGTGCTCGCGCAGCACCCGATATTGCGCCGGGTTCAGGCGTTGGTGCCACTCCGCGTCGCTGAGCGTCACCTCGAAGGTCTTTGCCGATTCGGGTTTGGATGATTGGCCACGACCGCCGAAGCGGCCCAAGAGACCCTCTGCCATGATGCCTGCCTCGCCGACAAGAGTTGCACCCGGTTACTATATCGCGCTTGCCGGGCGTGTCGTGAAGAGGCTGTGCAACCCGCTTGGCTAATGCACCCGCTCGCCGGCTTCCGGGATCGGGCGAAGCAGCTCCGCGGTCGACCGCGCGATCCAGCACCACACGACGCAGGTCAAGGCATCGTCGCTGCGCAGCCGCTCGGCCTCATGCTCGGCAACCGCGACGGCATCGCTGCCGTGCCGGCGCACCAAGAGCATCGCGGCCTCCCAGATTTTGCGCTCGTTGGTCATCATCATCGTGTTAATCCCGGCGCGCCCGGTTGGTTCCATCCCAGTTTCAGCCCGGTTGACTTAAGCCCTCCGTTACCCAACATATTGTTGTTAACCATAACGTGTATACTGCATCCTGCTTGCGCCGGATGCAAGGCTTCCTATAATCCAACCATGACAGACCTCTTCGACGGCATTGCACCTCTGGGAGCGAAGAACGCCGCCGACAGCTATTCCGCCAAGGACATCGAGGTCCTCGAAGGTTTGGAGCCGGTGCGCCGCCGTCCCGGCATGTATGTCGGCGGCACCGACGAGCGCGGGCTCCATCATCTCGCCGCCGAGGCGCTCGACAATGCGATGGACGAGGCGGTGGCCGGGTTTGCCACCCGCATCGAATTGGAGCTCGGGCCCACGGGCTGGGTCACCGTGCGCGACAACGGCCGGGGAATCCCGGTCGATCCGCATCCGCGCTTTCCCAAGAAATCGGCGCTTGAGGTCGTTCTCACGATGCTGCACTCGGGCGGCAAATTCGGCGGCGATGCGTACAAGACCTCGGGCGGGCTGCACGGCGTCGGCATCTCGGTCGTCAACGCCCTTTCGGATGCGCTCGAGGTCGAGGTGGCGCGCGATCGCCGCTTGTGGCGGCAACGCTATCGCCGGGGCGTCGCCGAAGGGCCGGTCGAGGATTGCGGTCCGGTGCAGAACCGGCGCGGCACCACGCTGGGGTTTCATCCCGACCCCGAGATCTTCCCCGATGCCTCGTTCCGTCCCGCGCTCTTATACCGGATGGCGCGCTCCAAGGCTTATCTGTTCCGCGGCGTCGAGATCCGCTGGCGCTGCGATCCCTCGCTGCCGCGGCCCGAGGGCGTGCCCCTGGAGGCGCGCCTGCATTTCCCGGGCGGGCTGGGCGATTTCCTGGCGGCGAGCCTTGCCGAGCGCGACCTGTTGACGCCGCGCCCGTTTTTGGGCCAAGCCGAGTTTCCGAATGGCGGCCCCGGGGGTGGCAGCGTCGAATGGGCGGCAGTGTGGCCCGAGGACGAGGAGGACGGCTTCTGCCACTCCTATTGCAACACGATCCCGACCCCCGAAGGTGGCACGCACGAGGCCGGGCTGCGCAACGCGCTGACCCGCGGCATCAAGGCCTATGGCGAATTGATCGGCAACCGCCGCATCGCGAGCGCGACCGCGGAGGATGTCACCGCCGGCGTCGCGATGCTGTTGTCGGTGTTTATGCGCGACCCGCAATTTCAGGGCCAGACCAAGGAGCGGCTCGCCTCCTCCGAGGCGGCGCGCCTCGTCGAAGGCGCGGTGCGCGACCATTTCGATCATTGGCTCTCGGCCGACCCGGCGACCAGCCGCGCCCTTCTGGACCGCATCGCCGAGCGCGCCGAAGAGCGCCAACGCCGGCGCCAGCAGAAGGAGATGTCGAGGAAGAGCGCGACAAGGAAGCTGCGCCTTCCGGGCAAGCTCGCCGATTGCACCCGCGACAGCGCCCTCGGCACCGAGATCTTTCTCGTCGAGGGCGACAGCGCGGGCGGTTCGGCGAAACAGGCGCGCGACCGCGAGACCCAGGCGATCCTGCCGCTCCGAGGCAAGATCCTCAACGTGGCGAGCGCGTCGGCCGACAAGATGCGGGCCAATCAGGAACTCTCCGACATCGTGCTGGCGCTCGGCTGCGGCACCGGCGTCTCCTATCGCGAAGAGGCGCTGCGCTACGAGCGGGTCATCATCATGACCGACGCCGACGTCGACGGCGCTCACATCGCCTCGCTTCTGATGACGTTCTTTTTCCGCGAGATGGCAAAGCTCGTCGACAACGGCCATCTCTTCCTCGCGCTCCCGCCGCTCTACCGGCTGACCCAGGGCGAGGTGACGCAGTACGCCCGCGACGATGCGCATCGGGAAGCCCTGATGGAAACCGCGTTCACGGGTCGCGGCAAGGTCGAGATCAGCCGGTTCAAGGGATTGGGCGAGATGCCGGCGCGCTTTCTCAAGGCGACGACGATGGATCCCAAAGAGCGCACACTGTTGCGCGTGATCGTGCCGCCGCGCATCGATCCGGCGGCGACCCAACCCCCGGATCAGGGGTTCACCCGCACCGAAAAGCTGGTCGAGACGCTGATGGGCCGCCGCCCCGAGCTGCGCTTCGACTATATCCAGAAAAACGCCCGCTTCGCCCGCGACCTCGATGTGTAGGGTGCGGGGCCGATGATTGAATTGGCTGCACCTGCTTCTGGGTTGCGAACCACACTAGGAGCGAACCCCTATGCCTACCAACATGAGTGATTTCGCGACCGCCTTCGCGTCGTTGAAGGCGGCAAAAGGTGCTGCGGAGGCGATGGCCAAGGCCACAGATGCCGCCACGCGTCAGCAACATCAAACTGAGATCCTTTCCCAAATCGCGGACTCTTACAGCGCGGTCCTTTCTGCCCAAGACGAACGCTCGGCGCTGCTAGCCCGAATACGCGAACTCGAATCGCTGGCCGAGATGAGGGAACGATACAAACTCGTATCGCTCGGAGCCGCAAACGTAGTTGCATATGCACCGAAGCAGCCGGATCCGGGCGAGCCGCCGCACTATCTCTGCGGAAACTGCTTCAACGCGGGCAAAGTGTCCTATTTGCGGTTGGCCTCAACGCTGAGATCGCCAAACTCCAAGACGACATGGCGATCTTCATGCTGCAGGTCGTCGGGGTCTTCCAGAAGTAGATAGCCGCTGACTTTCCTGCCCCGCGGCCAGAGGGGCCAATTCGGCAACGCTAATTTTGCCATAATCGTATGTTATGGTCATCGCATTGAGGCGCGCAGGATAGGCCGGCGGGGGGCAGAGGGAGAGAAGGTGTGCCAGTAGATTCCCAGTATTATCAGGCGGAACAGACGCAACCAATTCCTGAGGCAGAGCAGCTCAAGGCAGAGCTGCGGGCGCAGCGGGATGCGGAGGGGCGCTGGCAGAAGGGCGCGTCGGGCAATCCGGCCGGGCGGCCGCTCGGGTCGCGCAATCGGGCGACGCTGATGGCGCAGGCATTGCTCGATGCGTCGTCCGCAATATTGACCGGCAAGGCAATCGAGAGATCGGTCGCCGATGACGGGGTGACCCTGCGCTTTTGCCTCGCCCGCATCCTCGCGCCGCGCCGCACGCCGCCGGTCGAGCTCGATCTGCCGCCGCTCGACACCGCGAAGAATCTTGCCCTGGCGATGGCCGTGATCGGCAAGGCGGGGGCGGAAGGCGACATTACCCCGGCCGAGGCAATGGAGCTCGCCCGGGTTGTCGATACGGCGATCGGCGCGGTCGCAGCCCGCGACGCGGAGGTTCGCGAAAATTATTTCTGGGGCCGCGAGCGCAGCCCGGCTGCGCCGCGATTGGCGCCCGCAAAGCCGGCCGGCGATTCCGCTTGACCCGCGAAACGCGCTCGTCCGCCGTGCGCCGGCGGCAGATCCGGCGAAAATAGCGGCGACGGCCGTTCGCGGATCTTGCGCAGGGTGCCCCGACCCCCGTTGTTCACCAAAATTAAACCAATAAAGCCGACGATCGCGCCACCCAAAACCGGATTGGACGACGTGCGGAATGGCACAGGATTTTGCGGGAAATTCAAGCACGCCAATGGATGACGCGCGTCAGGGCGCGTTGGAACTGCCGACGGACGAGGCTGAAGCTAGCCCAACGGCATCGATCCTCATCGTTGATGATGATCCGGGCCAGCGGTTGCTGATGCGCACGGCGCTGGAAGGTAAGGGCTTCGAGGTGATCGAGGCCGTCGATGGCGTGGAGGGCTGCCAGCTGTACGAAAAGCACCGCCCCGACCTACTCCTCGTCGACCTGATGATGCCGCGCATGGATGGGTACGAGCTGTGTCGTGAATTGCGCGGCCATGCCCGATCGGTCAATGTGCCCATCGTTGTGGCGACGGGCTGTGAAGACATCGCGTCGATTGTGCGCGCCTATGAAGCCGGTGCGACTGACTTCGTGCCAAAGCCGGTCAACTGGGTCGTCCTGAGCCACCGCCTGCGCTACATCCTGCGCGCAAGTCGTGCATTCGCCGAGCTGAGCCGAGATCTGGAACGGTCGAATGCGGCGGAGGAAGAGGCCGAGGCCACCAATGGGTCTAAATCGGAGCCCGTGACCAAAGGCGACGAGCCCCGTGCACCGCCCAATGCCATGATTGGCGTTTCCGGCATGATAAGCGATCGCAGTTTTGGCTCGCTCAGCGAGAAAGCGACATTGTCGTTTGAGTGGGTTGAATTGGACACGATCGTCAGGCAGATCAGCCGCCTGCAGTTTCAACGTTCGGTAGCAAAAGCGCACGGAAACATTGCGCGGTTTGACGCGCTTGCCGCGGAGCTTGCCGCCGCACAAAGTGAACGCGATCGATTGATCTCGCAAATTGGCAATGGGATTGGCACCTGAGCATAGAATTTGTTGAAAAAGACAATTGAACGCGGGAGGTGCTCGCCATTCCGTCAGATATGGCGGGGTCGAGCGGAGCTATGATGGGGTTACGCCGGGAACTGGCGCCACGCCGCGATCCGGGCGATCGCGGCCCGCGATGCCGAGTTCCGGGAGAATTATTTCTGGGGCCGCGAGCGCCGCCCCGTTACGCCGCCATCAGGGCCGGCGAAGGTGGTCTGCGACCCCTTTGAGCCGCGAAAACGTGCCGGTCGTCGTCGGTGCGAGCGCCGATTGGCGAAAATAGCGGCGCCGAGCGTTCGCAGATCTTGCGTAAATCGGCGCTTCCGCTTAATTAATTGCGCGTCGGCCCGTTTGGGTTCGGCGGCACTGGTGGCGTTCGCCTGCGGACGTTGGTCGGTGTCGCCTGATCCAACCGAAGGCTGATTCGCCGCACGAACTGCGGCGGTCGTTCTACCAACTGGAGTTCCTGCTGATGGCGACCGGTACGGTCAAATGGTTCAACGCCCAAAAGGGCTATGGGTTTATCCAGCCGACGAGCGGAGGCCCTGACGTTTTCGTCCACATCTCCGCCGTCGAGCGGGCCGGCATGGACGGTCTCAACGAAGGCCAGCAGCTCAACTACGAGCTCGAGCAAGGCCAGCGCGGCCGGGTGTCGGCGGTCAACCTGCGTCCGACCTGACCGTCGGTCGCCAAAGGGGCGCCGCGGCGCCCCTTTTCTTATGGGAGTACTCATTGGCTAAGGAAGATCTGATCGAATTCGAAGGCACCGTGTCGGAACTCTTGCCCGATGCCCGGTTTCGGGTCCGACTCGACAATGGACACGAAACGCTCGCCTACTCGTCCGGCAAGATGAAGAAGAACCGGATCCGTATTCTTGCCGGAGATCGCGTCACGGTCGAAATGACGCCCTATGACTTGACCAAGGGACGGATCAATTTCCGTCACAAGGACACGACCGCACCGCCGATCATGCCGCGGCCGCAGTTCCGCCGCCGGTGAGAGGGTGGCCCCTGCGACAGAATGTTGCAAAAACATGACGGAAACCGCGAAAAAGATTGACTTGTGGCGCCCGATCCCCAATTAACCGGTCTGGGCGACCTGCCCACCGACAGCTTTCGTAAGGCTACAACTTCTCAATGAAATTTAACGAACTTGGACTCTCGCCTGAACTTCTTCAGGCGGTACTAGACGCCGGCTACACAAATCCCACCCCGATCCAGGAGCAAGGCATCCCCGTCGTCGCCACCGGGCGCGACGTCTTGGGCTGTGCCCAGACCGGCACCGGCAAAACCGCCTGCTTTGCCTTGCCGATGATCGACAAGCTCGCCGCCGGGCGTTCCCGGGCGCGCATGCCGCGCTCCTTGATCATCGAGCCGACGCGCGAATTGGCGACGCAAGTCGAGGCCGCTTTCGAGGTCTACGGCAAATACCACCGGCTGACGACGGCGCTGCTCATTGGCGGGGAAAGCTTCGCCGACCAGCTGAAAAAGCTCGACCGCGGGGTCGATGTCCTGATCGCCACGCCAGGTCGGCTGCTCGACCTCTTCGAGCGCGGCAAGATCCTGTTGTCCGACGTGCGCATCCTGGTCATCGACGAAGCCGACCGGATGCTCGATATGGGCTTCATCCCCGATGTCGAGCGCATCGTTGGCCTCCTACCGAAACAGCGGCAGACGCTGTTCTTCTCGGCGACGATGGCGCCCGAGATCCGCCGCCTGGGCGACGCGTTCCTCAACGACCCGGTCGCGATCTCGGTCACCCCGCCAACCTCGCCCGCGGCAACGGTCGAGCAGTCGCTCGTCGTCGTCGCGGCGGCAGACAAGCGCGAGGCGCTGCGCCAGCTGATCGCCAGCGAAGAGGTCAAGAACGCGCTGATATTCTGCAATCGGAAGCGCGATGTCGACATCCTGCAGCGCTCGCTGTCGCGCCACGGCCTCGACGCCGCGGCATTGCACGGCGACATGCCGCAGCCGAAGCGGACCGAGACCCTCGAGCGCTTCAAGAACGGCGAGATCAGGCTCTTGGTCGCCAGCGACGTCGCGGCGCGCGGCCTCGATATTCAGGGCCTCAGCCATGTCTTCAATTTCGACGTGCCCTACCACGCCGAGGATTACATTCATCGCATCGGGCGCACCGGGCGGGCCGGCCGGCCCGGCCGCTCCCTGACCCTGGCGGCGCCGGAAGACGGCAAGGCGGTCGCTGCGATCCAAACGCTCATCGGCAAGGACATCCCGCAGCAGAGGATGCCCGATGTCGCGCCGGCCGAACTCGATTTCGAAGGCGCCGATCGTGGTCGCGGCCGGGGCGGCCGGGGTCGCCGCGCGCCTGCGACACGGGTTGCCGCGGAGCGGGCGGCGCCCTCCGCGCGGATCACGCCGAAACCCTCAGGACGGACCGCGCCGCGACTGGCGCGTCACGATAACGGCCATGGCGACTCGCGCAATGGGCCGTCCCCGGAACCACGCCAGCCGGCGGCAAGAGGACCGTCGCGGCACGCGCCGGCGAGGCCGGCCGAGCCCCAAGCCGCCGTGGCGGTATTTGCGCAGCCGGCGGCGCAGCCCCGCCAGCCGGAGCGCGGCGTCGTCGGCTTTGGCGACGATCTCCCGGCGTTTCTCGCGCGCGCCCCGAGGGTTGCCGCCCGCGCGTGAGCCGCCACCTTTGAATTTCAGGGATCAGAGGATGAGCGACGACACCGGCTGGATCAAGGCCGCCAACCGAGGTGATCTCGCCGAGGGCGAGGTGCTGGGGATCCTGGTGAAGGGCAAGGAGATCGCGCTTTACGATCTCGACGGCGCCCTCCATGCCACCGACGACGTCTGCACCCACGCCTACGCCAAATTGTCCGACGGCTGGCTCGACAAGGGCGAGATCGAATGCCCGCTGCATGCCGGGCGCTTCGACGTCGCTACGGGCAAGGCGACCGCGCCGCCCTGTACCGACGACATCAAGACCTACCCGGTCCGCATCGTCGGCGACGAGATCCAGATCAAATTGGATTGACCTAAAGAACCGCATTCCCGGCGGTTCTTTTAACGGGGTTGGCTGTAGCGCTTACTCGTACACCCGCCGGTAGAGCTCGATGATTTCGTCGTTCGTCGGCACGCGCGGGTTGTTGGCGGGGGAGCCTGAGGCGAGCGCCTGGCCGGTCATCACCGGCAAAAGCTCGTCGTAGCGGGCGCGGTCGATGCCGTACTCGCGCGGGCTCGGCACCTGAAGATCGGCGTTGAGCCGGCGCAACTCATTGACCAGGCGCGCGACCGCTGCCTGGCTGCCCTCGCCCTCCTGCGCGATGCCCATCGCGCGCGCGCAGTCGGCATAGCGGTCGAGCGCCGCCGGGGCCGAGAAGGCGGTGATCTCGGGTAACAGCATCGCGTTGGAGAGCCCGTGCGGTACATGGAAGAACGCGCCGATCGGCCGGCTCATGCCGTGCACCAGCGCGACGCTCGCATTGGAGAACGCCATCCCCGCCTTCGTCGCGCCGAGCATCATCGCCTCGCGCGCGGCGCGGTTTTGCGGCTCGGCACAGGCGGTGCGGATGTTGCGAGCGATGAGGCCCATCGCAACTTTCGCCAGGCCATCGGTGAAGGGGCTCGCGCGGCGGCTGACATAAGCTTCGATCGCGTGGGTCAGGCTGTCGATCCCGGTATCCGCGGTCAGCCGAAGGGGCATCGAGAGGGTCAGCTCAAAGTCGACGATCGCCGCCGTCGGACAGCAGGCCAGACCGGCGATCAGCATCTTCTCGTCCGTCTCGGTATCGGTGACGACGGTAAAGCGGGTGACCTCCGAGCCGGTGCCCGCGGTCGTTGGGATCGCGACGACCGGCGGCCCGGACCGCGGGATCTCGTTCGGCACCTTGTAGTCGCGTAGCTGCCCGCCATTGGCGAACAAGACCGACATGCCCTTGGCAGTGTCGATCGAGCTGCCGCCGCCGATCGCGACGAGGCTGTCGAAATCGCCCGCCTGGAGGCGTGCCACGCCGGTGTCGATAACCTCGGTCGTGGGATCCGGGACGGTGTCGGAAAAAACCGACCACGGGATCCCCGCGCCGTCGAAGAGCGCAGTCGCGCGATCGAGGATGCCGCATTGGGCGATATAGGGGTCGCTGACGATGAGCGGCCGCAGGAGGCCGAGCCGCGCCAGCAATCCGGGCAATTCCGCAAGCGCGCCACCGCCGATCGCCATCAGCCGCGGTGCCGTGATCAACGCCGCCATCGCGCTCCTCCCTAACCCGGCTTCCTCAGGCGGAACCGCAGGATGCCGCCCGGCTGTTCGCTCGCTTCAATGAGGTCGCAGCCAGTGGTCCGGCAAAAATGCTCGAAATCCTTGGTCGCGCCGGGATCGGTCGCCAAGACTTCGAGGATGCCGCCCGCCGGCACCGCCTTCAACGCGCGGCGTGCCTTCAGCACCGGCAACGGGCATAGGAGGCCAGTTGCATCGAGCGTCGTCTCGGGTATCATCGCGCCGCCATCCGCCTCGGCCATCATCCACCTCAAGGATTGCGGGTGCCGCGTTCACGCCATGCCCCGCTTTCTACCGAGCCGGGCGGCACTCGGCAACCGCCGGCCGCCGCGGACGCTAGGACCGGATCACCCGGGCCAATGGCGCGACAATGACGCCGATCGGCGTCACCAAGGTCGACAGCACCTTCCTCAGTTGAGCCGCATCACGCTTGCGGGCTCGATTGCGAGCTCAATTCCGGGGCGCGTGCTTCGACAGGATGCGCTGCAGGGTGCGGCGGTGCATCTTGAGGCGCCGCGCGGTTTCCGAGACGTTGCGCTCGCACAATTCGAAGATGCGCTGGATATGCTCCCAGCGCACCCGGTCGGCCGACATCGGGTCCTCGGGCGGCTCCGGCGTCTCGCCCTCCTTGGCGAGGAGCGCGCGCTCGACCGCATCGGCATCGGCCGGTTTCGGCAGGTAATCGAGCGCCCCGGCTTTGACCGCGGCGACCGCGGTCGCGATGTTGCCATAGCCGGTCAAGACGACGATGCGCGCGCCTGGCCGCGCCCCGCGCAAGGCACTGACGATTTCGAGGCCGCTGCCGTCGCCAAGGCGCAGATCGACGACCGCGAAGGCCGGCGGATGCGCGGTCGCGGCGGCGACCCCCGAGGCGACCCCGTCGGCGGTCGCGACGACGAACCCGCGCCGCTCCATCGCGCGCGCCAGGCGCTGGCACAACGGCGCATCATCGTCGACGATCAACAGCGAGCGCTCGGATTCGGGGAGGCCGTGCAACGGCTGGGCCTCGGCCTCGGGCCGCTGGGGTCGCTCGCTCGCATTCATGCCGGTTGCCTCTCACTCTGTTGCTGGGCCTCGGCTGATCCAACGGCCGTCGCTGCGACATCGGGTCGCGCCTGCGCCTCCACATTGGCACGCTTCCAGGAAATGACAACATGCGCGCCGCCTTCGACAAGGTTATCGAAGGTCAATTCCGCGCCGCTGCGCTCCAGGAGGCTTTGCGCGATGAAGATGCCGAGCCCCATATGGTTCGCCGCGCCGGCGCGGGTCGACAGATAGGGCTCGCCCAGTCGGCCGAGCAGATGGGCCGGGAATCCGGGTCCGTCATCGGCGATGTCGACCGCGACATTGGCCTTGTCCCAATGGGTGGTGACGCTGACCTCGCGACGCGCGAACTGCACGGCGTTCTGAATGAGGTTGTTGAGGCCGTGCATGATCTCCGGGCTGCGGCGGACCGGCGGCTCGGCGTCGGAGGGATCGCCGGTCGTCGCGAAGATCAGCCGGATGCGCGGGTCGTGATAGAGCGCGCCGGCGGCCTCGACCAAGGCCGAGATCGGCAGCCTGGTGTAAGGCGAGGCGCCTTCCTCGTCGGGATGATGGGCCAGCTGTGCGAGGATCTGCCGGCAGCGCTCCGACTGGCTCAACAACAGCTGGGCGTCCTCGCTGTGCGGCGAATCGGCGGGCAGGTCGCGCACCAGTTCCTTGGCGACGACCGCGATCGTCGCGAGGGGGCTCCCCAGCTCGTGCGCCGCCGCGGCGGCCAAGGCGCCCACCGCGGAGACCCGCTGCTCGCGCGCCAGCGCCAGCTGGGTTGCCGCCACCGCATCGCGCAATCGCCGCGCCTCCTCGGCGACGCTCCAGGTGTAGCCGCCGATAAACACGGTGGCGAGCACCAGCGCCGTCCATACGCCGAGCACCAGCTCGGGCGGGAACTCCAGCGGTATGTTGCGCCACGGCAACGGGATGTGCCACAGCGCCAACAGCGTGATGATGAGAATCGCGAACACCGCCAGGGCGATCACCGGGCGTAAGGACAGGATCGTCGCCGCCACGGTCACCGGCGCCAGGATCAGGATCGCAAAGGGATTGTGGAGCCCGCCGGTGAGATAGAGCAGGAGTCCGAGTTGCAAGAGGTCGTAGCCGAGAAAAAACGCGGCTTCGCGCTCGCCGAGCCGCGTCGCGACGCGGCGGAACAGCGTGATGAACAGGTTGAGCCCCACCGAGCAGCCAACGACGGCAAAGCAGCGCAGCAACGGCAGGCGGAAATCGAAGGCGTAATGCACGACCAACAGAGTGAGCGCCTGCCCGGCGATCGCGACCCAGCGGATCAAGACCAGCCGGCGCAGGCTGATCCGGTCAAAGCTCTCGCGCTGCTCAGGTAGTGCGGTCAGGCTGGCAATGCTCACCGTATGGTCTCCAGGAGAGGCGTGGAGGGCCGGGCCAAGTCAAGACAAGGGTTATCTCTAGTTGCAGCGAGGCACATGTTGCAACCGAAGGCAACTGAATTATTTGACATGCGGCCCCACGAACTGACGAAGGGATTGGAATACGACGATCGCCTCAAATGTCGCGGCCGTGACCGGCCCGTCCTGGCCGTTTGCATAAGAATGCGCCATATAGGGGCGATGCCCGAGCCCGTCATCCTGGTCAACCATCTCGTCAAGCGATATGGCAAGACCGTCGCGGTCGACGGGATCGGCTTCACGGTCGAGCGCGGCGTCACCGCGGCGCTGCTCGGCGGCAACGGTGCCGGCAAAACGACGACGCTGTCGATCCTCCTCGGCCTCCTCCTGCCGAGTTCTGGCACCGTCCATGTCCTGGGCGAGGACGTCTTGCGCCATCGTTATCGGGTGCTGCCGCGGATCAATTTCTCCTCGCCCTATGTCGACCTGCCGCACCGGCTGACGGTCCGCCAGAACCTGTCGATCTACGCCCGGCTCTACGGCCTCAAGGGGCGCGCGGAAACCATCGGGCGGCTCGCCCGCGACCTGCAGATCGAGCCCCTCCTCGATCGACCGGCGGGCAAATTGTCGTCCGGCCAGAAGACCCGGGTCGCCCTCGCCAAGGCGCTGTTGAACGAGCCCGAACTCTTGCTGCTCGACGAGCCGACCGCCTCGCTCGACCCCGACACCGGGGATTGGGTGCGCGGCTATCTCGAGGATTACCGCGCGCGTACCGGTGCCACGATCCTCCTTGCTTCGCACAACATGGCCGAGGTCGAGCGGCTGTGCTCGCAGGTGATGATGATGAAAGAGGGCCGCATCGTCGACCGCGGCAGCCCCGACGAGCTGATCGACCGCTATGGCCGCACCAATCTCGAAGAGGTGTTTCTGCAGATCGCGCGCGGCGTCAGAGCCCTGGAGCCAGCCCTGTGACCAGCCCGGCGATGCGGCGTCTCGGGGAGCGGGCATTCTCGCCGGCGCGGGTATGGGCGATGCTGCTGCGCTATCTCTACATCCTCAAAAGCTCGTGGCCGCGCACGCTCGAATTGTTGTACTGGCCGACCTTGCAGATGCTGATCTGGGGGTTCATGAGCCAGTTCCTGCGCTCGAACAGCAGCTATGTCGCGCAGGCGTTCGGCGTATTGCTCGGCGCGGTAATGCTGTGGGATTTGTTGTTCCGTAGCCAGCTCGGCCTGACGATCTCGTTTCTCGAGGAGATGTGGGCGCGCAACCTCGGCCAGCTCTTCGTGACGCCTCTGCGGCCCTATGAGTGGCTCCTGTCACTGTTGGCGATGAGCGTCATCCGGGTCACTATCGGGGTCGTGCCGGCGGCGCTCTTGGCGATCCCGCTCTATCATTATTCGATTTTCGACCTGGGGCTGCCGCTCCTAGCCTTTCTCATCGTGCTGATGGCGATGGGCTGGGCCTTGGGTCTGGCGATCTGCGGCGGCATATTGCGCCATGGCATGGGCGCCGAGAGCCTGGCCTGGACCGTCATCTTCGCGCTCGCCCCATTGAGCTGCATCTATTACCCGGTGACGACGCTCCCGGTCTGGCTGCGCCCTCTCGCCTGGGCGTTGCCGTCGACCTATGTCTTCGAGGGCATGCGCGCGGTCTTGTTCGGGGGCATCTTCCGGACCGATTATTTCCTCACCGCCGTCGCGCTCGACCTGGTTCTTCTGGCCTGCGGCGCCACGATCTTTTTCATCGCCTTCCGCGACGCCCGCCGCCGCGGCGCGCTCTTGCAGATGGGGGAATAACAATAAAACAAAGCCTGCCGCAAAGGTCGCGAAGGGCGCGCGATCGACGCGAAGGCACCGCGCCGTCGTGTCCTCTGTGTAGCCTTTGCGTGCAACGCGAAAAGACTGGGATCGTTTGGCACCTCCGAGCGTTTAACCGATGGTCGCGCACGCGCGCTCTCGTTGGCGCTGGAGGCATCGGTGAAAACCACTGCGATTGTCGGGCTGGCAGCGGCGTCCCTGCTGGCGGTGCTTTCTCTGCCCGGTCAAGCGCAGACGGCAGGTCGCCAGACCGCCTGTCGCAGCGTGTATCTCCTCGGCGAACGAGTGCCGCCCGGGTGCCCAACGCCGCGCAGAGGCGGAGTGCCGGAATACCAGCGGTGGGACCAGGGGCAGGGCACGACATCGGCCGCGCCGGCTCCCGACAATCGCCGCCCCGCCGATTACGGGCTCTACCATTTTGGCGGGCACAACGCGCTCTACGGGCTCGGGCGCTGAAGTTCGGGCGCTAAAGCACATCGTTATGCGCGGCCGGCTGCGCCGGCGACGATCCGCTGCACGCGCCGTCACCCGGACGGGGGCGGCAAGTAGACCGGCTGCGCTTGGGCGATGCCTTTCAGATCGAAGGTGCCGACGTGCTCGAAGGTGCCGCCGGCGGCCGCGGTGAACTCTTCGGACACCAGCACGGTGCGGCCGAGCGTCGCGCAAACGCCGGAGATCCGGCTCGCCAGATTGACCGCCGGACCAATCACCGTGAAGTCAAGCCGAGTAGCGCCGCCGATGTTGCCGTACATGACGTCGCCGACATGGAGCGCGATGCCGAACCTGAAGGTAACGCGGCCAGCCGCGCTGCGCCCGCGATTGATGGCGGCGGCAAGCGCTTCCGACTCCGCCGCCGCGGCGAGCGCCGCCCGGCAAGTCGCGGTGGCGATGCCGTCCGAGGCGACCGGAAAGATCGCCAGCATGGCATCGCCGATGAATTTGAGGATCTCGCCATCGTGCCGCGTCACCGCTTCGCTCAACGCGCCGAAATAGTCGTTGAGCAACCCGATCACCTCGTCGCGCGGCAGCGTTTCGGAAAGGACGCTGAAGTCGCGCAGGTCGCTCAGCCAGATGGCGGCGCGGATGGTCTCTCCCATGCCGCGGCGGATCGCCCCCTGGAGCACCCGCCGGCCGGTTTCGTGCCCGACATAGGTTTCGAGCAGGATCCGCGCGGTGCGCTTCAGCGCCTGAATCTCCAGCACCATGCCGAGCATCGGCATCAGCGTCTCTAACACGGCGATCTCGGCCTCGGCGAACCCGCCGGATCGGTCCGTGGCAAAGCTGACGGCCTTGGTCGTCCGGTCGGAAAACCGCGCCGGCATTACGACATAGTCGGTGAACCCCTCGGCGCGCAGATCGGCGACGACCGGGAACTCGCCGTCGGAAGGCGGCGCGCCAGGGTCGCAGCGCACCGGGCCGCCGCCGCCATAGACGACGGCGATGGGGCTGTCGCTCAGCGCGGCCATGGTCTCGGAATCGAGCTGGTAGACGCGCTCGGTCACCGCGGAGCCGCGGTTCCACAGCGCGCTGTAGGAAGCGACTTGGGGATGGAGGATCGGAATCCCGGTGGTGATGCGCCGCACATCGATGCCGGCGGCGTTCAGCCGCTCGCCGAGTTCGGCGACCAGCACGGTCGTTTCCTCGACGCTGCGTGCATCGCCCAGCAGCCACTCGGACAAGGATCGATCGCTATGGCGGTCGTCAGGCATCGGGTTTCTATGCCGGACCGCTGACCCCGGCCTGGCCGAAGGTCGCCATACCGGAATGGCACGCCGCCGCGGCCTTCAGAAGCGCCAAGGCGAGCGTCGCGCCCGAGGCTTCGCCGAGCCGCATGCCGAGATCGAGGAGCGGCGGCTTGCCGATCCGTTCGAGCAGCAGGCGGTGCCCCGGCTCGGTCGAGAGGTGCCCGGCGACGCAATGGTCGAGCGCGTGTCGGTCGGCGGCGTAGAGCACCGCGGCGGCCGCGCCGGCCGAGAACCCGTCGAGCACGACCGGGACCCGCCCCATGCGCGCCGCCAGGATCGCCCCGGCCATCGCGGCGAACTCGAGCCCGCCCAGCCGGCGCAGCAATTCGAACGGGTCGCCCGCTTTATCGTTAGCTCCGGCCCGGTGGCGGGCGACCGCGGCGGCGACGACCGCGCGCTTGTTTTGGAGCGCTGCGCCGGCGACCCCGGTGCCCGGCCCGGTCCACTCGGCCGCCTCGCCGCCGAAGAGGCCCATGCACAAAGCCGCCGCGACCGTCGTGTTGGCGATCCCCATCTCGCCGATTGCCAAGGCGTCGATCCCCGGCTCGACCGCCATCATGCCGTAGGCGATGGCGCGCGCGCACTCCTCCTCGGTCATCGCCGGCCCCATGACGATGTCGCCGGTGGGCGTGTCGAGGTTCATCTCGTAGACCCTGAGATCGGCGTCGACCACCCGGCACAGCTGGTTGACCGCCGCCCCGCCAGCGATGAAGTTCTGCACCATCTGCGCGGTCACCGCGGCGGGATAGGCCGAGACGCCGCGCGCCGCGACCCCGTGATTGCTGGCGAAGACGACCGTGCGCGGATGCTCGATCCGCGGCGGGTGGCGCGCCTGCCAGGTGGCGAGCCAGGCCGCCAGCTCCTCGAGGCGGCCGAGCGCCCCGGCCGGCTTGGTCAGCTGAGATTCGCGGGTCGCCGCCGCGCTGCCGGCGTCGAGATCGGGGCCCGGCAGGTGGGCGAGGAGGGCGCGGATCTCGTCAAGGCTGGCGGCCGGCTCGAGCATCGCTTCAGCCGGCCGGTTTGGCGTGATGATCGGCCAGCACCTGGGCGATCACCCGGGTGATCCGCCGCGCCGTCGGCAGATGGAGGAATTCGTTGGGCCCGTGCGCATTGGAATGCGGCCCGAGGACCCCGGTCACGACGAATTGTGCGGCGGGAAAGCGCTCGCCCAGCATCGCCATGAACGGGATCGAGCCGCCCTCGCCCATATAGGCCGGCGGC
>Ga0210394_10001800_pt1 | contig 32158 bp, 26 predicted proteins | sample IncBWC12MmetaG_FD_160121 | JGI IMG/M metagenome (GOLD analysis project Ga0210394, IMG submission 160121) | Forest soil microbial communities from Barre Woods Harvard Forest LTER site, Petersham, Massachusetts, United States - Inc-BW-C-12-M | ecosystem: Environmental > Terrestrial > Soil >... | reverse complement strand
CGTGCCCGTCGGGATCGACGATGGCTGGAATCTTGTTATTCGGGCTGATGGCGAGAAACGAGGGCGCCATCTGCTCGCCCTTGGTGATATTGATCGGAACGACCTTGTAGGGAAGCCCCATTTCCTCAAGCGCAATACTGATCTTGCGGCCGTTGGGTGTGTTCCAGGTATGCAGTTCAATGGTCATCGGGGTCCCTTTAGGCTTTGGCGCAGGCTAGCGTCTGTACCATCACCGAATAGCCTCGCAAATGGCCTCTGGTGTAACGGTCTCCCCTGTTGACGGCAGGGGTTCCGCTCTGGAATCTGCGCCCGTCCACGAATAGATTGCGCCTCCCGATACGGGAGATCATCCTTGTCCAAATCAGCTTCCCGCGCTCGCCTCGTCGAGATCATTCGCAAGCGCTCGTTCGGGCGCGGCGAAATCACGCTGGCTTCGGGTCGCAAAAGCAGTTTCTATTTCAACCTCAAGCCGACCATGCTGGATCCGGAAGGCGCCGCGTTGCTCGCCGAGCTGACCTTTGAGGCGCTCAAAGACGACGGCCTTGACTATATCGGCGGGCTGGAAATGGGCGCGGTACCGCTTGCCGGCGCGGTTGCGCAACTCTCCTGGCTCAAAGGCCACCCGATCGCCGCCTTCTTTGTCCGCAAGAAGCCGAAGGAGCATGGCGCCAGGCTCGCGGTTGAGGGCCTCGCGAAGAACGAGAGCTTGCAGGGCAAGCGCGTGGTGATCGTCGAGGACGTCACGACGACCGGCGAATCGGCGCTCAAGGCGGTCGAAGCGGTGCGCGACGCGGGCGGCGAAGTCGTTCTGGTGCTGACCATGGTGGACCGCGAGGAAGGCGCCGCCGAAACCTTCGCCGAGGCTGGCCTTGCCTTCCGCTGGCTGTTTCGGGCAAGCGAATACCTCAAGGATTGATGGCTTTATCCCCCTCAGCCGCAAGCGGGCCGATGCGGTAAACGGAGGCACTTTCTTTTCCGCTTCACAGCCCTTGCTCATAGCTCGTTTACCATCCCGCACTACTGTGAACGGCGCCGGGCCGTGACCTGCTCCGGCGAGGTTTTTGCGTCGGGTGGGGTAAGCGTTGCGTACAGAGTTGACCAATCAGCGCTTGCGGCGCCGCGTGACGCCCGTTGCCGCCGCTCTCCTGGTGGCCGGCGCCTTTGGGCTCTCGCCGCGTGAGGCCTCCGCCGAAGGCCTGTTCGACCTGTTCTTCGGCGGCCTTCAGAAACAGCAGCACCAGGCGCCGCCACAGGCGAATTTCTTCGCCGATCCGTTCGGCCAGCAGAACCAGCCGTCCGCGACGACGCCACGGCCGGTTGCCTCCGGCGGCGGGCCTTCCTTTTGCGTGCGAAGCTGCGACGGCAAGTATTTTCCGCTGACGCGCAGCAACGCCTCGCCGGTGCAAATGTGCCAGGCCTTCTGTCCGGCAAGTCCGACCAAGGTTTTCTACGGCAGCAATATCGACAACGCGGCGACCATCGCCGGCGAACGCTATGCCGACAGCGAAAATGCCTTCGCCTACCGGAAGGCGCTGCGCGCCGACTGCACCTGCAACGGCCGCGACGCCGCCGGCCTTGCGCCGGTCGATCTGACGCTCGATACCTCGCTGCGCGCGGGCGATGTGATTGCGACCACGGGCGGGCTTGTGGCCTATTCCGGAATCAAGGTCGGCAACAACCAGAGCCCGGAATTCACGCCCGTCGCCTCCTATCCCGGCCTGACGGCCGAGGTGCGCGCCCGTCTCGGCGAGATGAAGGTGGCGCCGGTCGCAGCCGAAGCGATCGGCAACGAGGCCCCGCGGCTCGACATCAGCAGCGACGTGGCGGTACCCGTCACCCCCGTGGCCAAGCCGCTCTCGGCGCGCGAGAAGCGCGCGGCGCTGAATTGACGGATTACCCCATCCAACGTCATGGCCGGGCTTGACCCGGCCATCCACGTCTTGCTTGTGCGTCATCAAGACGTGGATGCCCGGCACATAGGCGAGCGGAAGCGACGCCGTTCTTCGAACGGCTATGGCCGGGCATGACGGACAATAATTTCACCTTCCGACAATGACGCCGATCACGTTCGGCGCCACGCGGTATTTCTCCTCGATCTCGGCGCGCGCAGCCGTGCGGTTTTCGACCGTGAGCAGGCCACGCTTCTCGGCCAGAATCATCCAGCAATAACCCCACCAGTCCGTCAGCATGCCCTCGTCATCGACGAGGTCGTAGCCTGCTTCGGCAGCGAAGAGGCGCGCCTGCGCCTCGTCGAGCGAATCCAGGAAAACGTGGTCGGCATCGGAAAACAGGTCGTCGCTGATATCGTCTGACGTGTAGCCCCAGACCGACTGGCAGACGGCGTTGAATTCCCGGTCGATCGCATCGTCATCGACGAGCTGGCGGCGGGAGGTTTTATGCAGGCGCGACAGCGAACGGGCGAAGTCGGAGATGCGGGTAAGCGCGAATTGGTCGAAGGCGATGGTGGACATGTAGTCCTCGAAAGCTCGGATAGACCATAGATATTGTGTTGGACACGTTTCGAATCACAATGATATATCAAAGACTTGCTAAAGTGTTCTTAATTTGTTCCAGTCTATCCAATCGTCGTCCCGGCGAAGGCCGGGACCCATAACCACCGCTATCAGATGTCCTGGGAGCGCACGCCGACGATGAACGCCGCAACTGCCTGCTATGTCTATATTCTCGCGAGTCGCCGTCATGGAACGCTCTACATCGGCGTCTGCAATAATCCCGGCAATCGGCTCTCACAGCATCATGCGGGACACGGCTCGCAATTCGTCAGGAAGTACGGTGTCACCCGGCGGGTCTATATGGAAACATACGCGTCGCCGCGGGAGGCGATCGCACGAGAAAAACAGTTGAAAAACTGGCGCCGCGATTGGAAGATTCGGTTGATCGAGCAAGACAATCCGGAATGGGGCGACCTATCGCACCTGCTCTGAAGTCAGTGGTTATGGGTCCCGGCCTTCGCCGGGACGACCTTGTGGTGGCAGCTTCCTGCCTTGGATCGCAACGACACTGTTTCGGCCCGGTCCTTGCATGAAAATCGTGCAGATGTTGCACAGTAAAGCCCCGGGTTTCGATCCGCCCGTAAGATGCGTATCATGGGGTCAGTCGCAGGATTCTTATTTTGCCAGAGCCCTCACTCCCAGTGAATTTGCCGGCGCCGGGCCAGCCCATCGATGAGCTGGCGCTGGCCGAGATCAAGAGCGCCATTCTGGCCAAGCTCCGGCTCGCCATCGGCAAGGACGCCGGCATGGCCACCAAGCACGATTGGTACAAGGCCGCGGCACTCGCACTGCGCGACCGCATCGTGCACCGCTGGCTCACCGCCGAGAAGGTGAGCTACGATGCCGGCCGCAAGCGCGTCTATTACCTTTCACTGGAATTCCTGATCGGCCGCCTGTTCACCGACGCCTTGAACAATATGGGACTGCTGGCGCTGTTCGACGCGGCGCTGGGCGATCTCGGCGTCGGCCTTTCGGACTTGCGCAAATGCGAACCGGATGCGGCGCTCGGCAATGGCGGTCTCGGGCGGCTTGCGGCATGCTTCATGGAAAGCATGGCGACACTCGGCATCCCCGCGACCGGCTACGGCATCCGCTACGATTTCGGCCTGTTCCGTCAGATCATCAACAATGGTTGGCAGCAGGAATATCCCGACGAGTGGTTGAGCTTCGGCAACCCCTGGGAATTTCAGCGGCCGGAAGTGGTCTATCACGTGCATTTCGGCGGTGGCGTCGAGCACATCGAGACCAAGGCGCGCGACCGCGCAATCTGGCACCCGGCGGAAACCGTGCAGGCCGTCGCCTATGACACGCCGATCGTCGGATGGCGCGGCCATCACGTCAACGCACTGCGGCTGTGGTCGGCACGCTCGCCCGACCCGCTGAAACTCGACGTCTTCAACTCCGGCGACTATCTCGGCGCCAGCGCCGAGGAGGCGCGCGCCGAATCGATCTGCAAATTCCTTTATCCGAATGACGAGAGCGCCGCCGGCCGCGAGCTCCGGTTGCGCCAGGAATATTTCTTCGTCTCCGCCTCATTGCAGGATCTGGTCAAGCGTCATCTGGCAGCGGACGGGCAAATACGCGGCCTCGCGGCAAAAGTCGCGGTGCAGCTCAATGACACCCATCCGAGTCTTGCCGTTACCGAGTTGATGCGCATCCTGGTCGACCTGCACAACATCCGCTGGGACGATGCGTGGAAAATCACGGTCGCGACACTCTCCTACACAAACCACACGCTGCTGCCGGAAGCGCTCGAGACATGGCCGGTCGAGCTGTTTCAACGGTTGTTGCCGCGGCATCTGGAAATCATCTACCGCATCAATGTCAGCCACCTCGCATTGGCCGAGGAGCGCTGCCCGGGCGACGTCGATTTCCGCGCTTCCGTGTCCCTGATCGACGAGAGATCCGGAAGGCGGGTGCGGATGGGGCAACTGGCCTTCGTTGGCTCCCATCGCATCAACGGCGTCTCGGCGATGCATTCCGACCTGATGAAGGAGACCGTGTTCCACGATCTCAACCACCTCTATCCCGGCCGCATTACCAACAAGACCAACGGAATCACCTTCCGCCGCTGGCTGATGCTCGCCAATCCGAAACTGACCGACCTGCTGCGCGAAGCCTGCGGCGAAGCCGTACTTGACGATCCCGCCCGGTTGCAGAATCTCGAATCCCGCGCCGGCGACAGCGCGTTTCAGGAACAATTCCGCAACGTCAAGCTTCACAACAAGGTCGTTCTCGCGCGCCTGATCGGCGAGAAGAACAATATCAAGGTCGATCCATCAGCGCTGTTCGATGTACAGATCAAGCGCATCCACGAATACAAGCGGCAACTGCTCAACATCATCGAGGCGATCGCGCTCTATCACGCGATCAAGGACAATCCGCAAGGAAACTGGGTGCCGCGCGTCAAGATTTTCGCCGGCAAGGCGGCGGCAAGCTATCGCTACGCCAAGCTGATCATCAAGCTGATCAACGACGTCGCCGAAATCGTCAACAACGATTCCGCGATCGCCGGGCGCCTGAAGATCGCTTTTCTTGCAGACTACAATGTCAGCCTGGCGGAGGTGATTATTCCGGCTGCCGATCTCTCCGAACAGATTTCGACGGCGGGCATGGAAGCCTCCGGCACCGGCAACATGAAACTTGCGCTTAACGGCGCGCTGACCATCGGCACCCTCGACGGCGCCAATATCGAAATCCGCGACCATGTCGGGGCAGAAAACATCGCAATCTTCGGCATGGAAGCGATGGACGTGGTGGTGCGGCGCAAGCAGGGGCTGGATTCCACGGACGTGATCCGGCGTTCACCGGGCCTCGCGCGTGCGATCAACGCGATCGGCAGCGGCGAGTTTTCGCCCGGTGACGCCAGCCGCTTCGAATCGATCTCGCATGCGCTTCGCCACCTCGACCATTACATGGTGAGCGCGGATTTCGATTCCTACTTTGATGCGCAGCGCGGCATCGACACACGCTGGCAGACGCAGGCGGCATGGACGCGGGCCTCTATCCTCAACGTCGCGCGGATGGCCTGGTTCTCGTCCGACCGCACCATTGCCGAATATGCCGAAGATATCTGGAACGTGCCGGCGAACGGGCGTATGGCGACCGAGCAACTCCGCGCCGAAGGATAAGGGCGACTATTCCCTGACGACGCCGTCGCCGGCGGTTTCCAGCCGGAAGGCGGCGGCAAACAAGGCGCGGGTATAATCGGTCTTCGGGCTCTTGAACAAAACCGCTGCCGGGCCCTCTTCCACCACCTTGCCGTCGCGCATCACGATCAAGTGGCTGGCGAGCGAGGCCACCACGCGCAAATCGTGCGAGATGAACATGTAGGTAAGATCGCGCTTGCGCTGCAACTCGCGCAACAAATCGACCATCTGGGCCTGAAACAGCATATCGAGCGCGCTTGTTGGCTCGTCCAGCACCACGAAGTTGGGCTCCAGGACCACGGCCCGCGCAATGCTGATACGTTGACGCTGACCGCCGGAAAACTCGTGCGGATAACGGAACCGCGTCGCCGGGTCGAGGCCGACGTCCCGCAGTGCCCGGACCACGCGGGCATCCCGATCGGCTTCCGAAAGCGATTTCTGGTGCACGGTCAAGCCTTCGGCCACGATATCGCCGACGGACATGCGGGGGCTCAGCGCGCCGAACGGATCCTGAAACACGATCTGCATGTCGCGGCGAATCGGGCGCATTTCCTCAAAGCGCAGGCCCTGGATTTCCCTTCCCAGAAAGACGATCGGACCGTCGGAGGAAATCAGCCGCAGCAGCGCCAGCCCGAGCGTGGTTTTGCCGGAACCGGATTCTCCGACAACGCCGAGCGTTTCGCCCTTGCGCACCGAGAGGCTAACGCCATCCACCGCCTTGATGTGCCCGACGGTCGATCGCATCAGGCCGCGCTTGATCGGAAACCAGACCTTGAGATTGTCGGCCGACATCACGACGGGCGACTCCGGCCGGGGCGGCGCCGGATCTAGCTTGGGCTCGGCGGCAAGCAGCGCGCGGGTATAGGGATGCTTCGGCGCGGTGAATACCTGTTCGACCGGTCCCTGCTCGACGATCTTGCCGCCGTTCATGACACAGACCACGTCGGCAATGCGCCGCACGATGCCGAGGTCGTGGGTGATGAAGAGAAGACTCATGCCGAGCCGCTTTCGGATGTCGGCAAGCAGCGCCAGGATCTGCGCCTGGACCGTGACGTCAAGCGCGGTGGTCGGCTCGTCGGCAATCAACAAATCGGGCTCGTTGGCCAGCGCCATTGCGATCATGACCCGCTGGCGCTGGCCGCCGGAAAGCTGATGCGGGTAGCTTCCAAGCCGCGTTTGCGGATCGGGAATGCCGACCTGAGTCAGGAGTTCGAGCGTACGTTCGCGCACCATTCGGCTGGCGATGTCATTGTGAAGGCGCAGGACTTCGCCGATCTGCGCCTCGATCGTATGCAGCGGATTGAGCGAGGTCATCGGCTCCTGGAAGATGATCGAAATATCGTTGCCGCGAATGCTGCGTATTTCGTGCTCCGAAAGCTTCAGCAGTTCGCGGCCCTTGAACCGGATGCTGCCCGAGGGATGCGAGGCGCTCGGATAAGGCAAAAGCTTCAGGACGGACAATGCGCTGACGGACTTTCCGGACCCGGACTCGCCGACCAGCGCCACGCATTGGCCACGCAGAATCGAAAAGGAAATGCGATCGACGGCGGTCGAAGCACCGCTCGGCTGGTGAAACGCCACCGAGAGATCGCGAACATCGAGCAAGGGCTGGTTGACGGCGTCCATGAGGCCTTACCTGAACGTCTTGCGTGGATCGAAGGCGTCGCGCACCGCCTCGCCGATGAAAATGAGAAGCGACAACATGATCGCGATCGAAAAGAACCCGGTGAAGCCGAGCCACGGCGCCTGAATATTGGCCTTGGCCTGCGACAGCATTTCGCCGAGCGAGGGCGAACCGGGCGGCAGGCCGAATCCCAGGAAGTCGAGCGCGGTGAGCGTCATCACGGATGACGAAACGATGAACGGCAGGAATGTCATCGTCGCCACCATTGCATTCGGCAACAGGTGGCGGAACATGATCACCGGATTCGACACGCCAAGCGCGCGCGCTGCCTGGATATATTCGAAATTGCGGCCGCGCAGGAATTCCGCGCGCACAAGGCCAACCAGCGACACCCAGGAAAACAGCGCCATGATGCCGAGCAGGATGAAGAAGCCGGGCGGCAGCACGGCCGATATGATCAGCAGCAGGTACAGGTAGGGGATCGAATTCCAGATTTCGATGAAGCGCTGAAAGGAAAGATCTATCCAGCCGCCGAAATAGCCCTGCACGCCCCCCGCGGCGATGCCGACGACCGAAGAAATGATGGTCAGGCAAAGGCCGAACAGCACCGAGATGCGAAAACCATAGATCAGCCGCGCAACCACGTCGCGGCCCTGGTCGTCGGTACCGAGCCAGTTATATTCGAGGTCGCGGCAGCTCTTGAGGCCTTTCTTCTGGACCACCTCCTTGCACTGCGCTTCCGTCAGCATCCAGGTGGGCGGCGACGGCGCCGGCGTCGGCAGATCGAGGTTATGCGTATCGTAGGAATAGCGGACCAGCGGCCATACGATCGAGCCGCCTTTGTCGGCGATCAGCTTTTGCAAAAACGGATCGCGGTAATCGGCCGCGGTTTCGAAGTCGCCGCCAAAGGCCGTCTCCGAATAGGTAACGAAGGCCGGCCAATACAGATGGCCGTCGTACTTGATCAGGAACGGCCGATCGTTGGCAATCAGTTCGGCAAACAGCGAGATGAAGAACAGAAACAGGAAAATCCAGAACGACGAGAAGCCGCGCCTGTTCGATTTGAAGTTCTGCCAGCGCCGACGGTTCAGCGACAGCGGCTGGAACGCCTTGCCCGTCACCGGCACGACTCCGCCGAGCGGCGACGGGGTCTTGGTCTCGATGGGTGGCGGGGCGATGATCGTCATCAGACCTCCCGCGCCTCGAAGTCGATCCTCGGATCGACCCACATATAGGTCAAATCGGTAATCAGGTTCACGACAAGACCGACCAGCGAAAAGATGTAGAGCGTCCCGAATACGACCGGATAATCGCGGTTGAGCACGCTCTCGAACGAGAGCAGGCCAAGCCCGTCGAGCGAAAAGATGGTCTCGATCAGAAGTGATCCGGAGAAGAAGGCGTGAATGAACGCGCCAGGAAACCCGGCGATCACGATCAGCATGGCGTTACGGAAGATATGACCGTACAGCACCTGCCGCTCGCTGCAGCCCTTGGCGCGCGCCGTCATCACATATTGTTTGCGGATTTCGTCAAGGAACGAATTCTTCGTGAGCAGCGTCATGGTCGCAAACGCGCTGAGCGCCATCGAAATCAGCGGCAGCACAAGGTGCCAGGCGTAATCGATGACCTTCCAGTACCAGGGAAACTGCGACCAGCCATCCGAAGTCAGCCCGCGCAATGGGAATAGATTCAGGAACGATCCACCCGCGAACAGGATGATCAGGAGGATTGCAAACAGGAAGCCTGGAATCGCAAATCCGATGATGATCACCGTCGACGTCCAGGTGTCGAAGGGTGAACCGTCCTTAACCGCCTTGCGAATGCCAAGCGGGATCGAGATCAGATAAGTGATGAGCGTCATCCAGATGCCGAGCGAAATCGAGACCGGGAGCTTCTCCCTGATCAGTTGCACCACGCTGATGTCGCGGAAATAGCTCTTGCCGAAGTCAAAACGGGTATAATTCCACACCATCAGCGCGAAGCGTTCCGGCGCCGGCTTGTCGAAGCCGAACTGCTTTTCCAGGCTCTTGATGAAATCGGGATCGAGGCCCTGCGCGCCGCGATATTTTGAACTCATTGTGTCGGCAGCAGCGCCGCCTGGGGCGATCGGCCGGAAGTCACCGCTGCCGCCGGAGATGCGGGATGTGGCACCGGTGTCGGCGCCCGAGAGCTGCGCGATCACCCGCTCCACCGGTCCACCGGGCGCGAATTGCACCACAACGAAGGCAACGAACAAAATCCCGAGCAGAGTCGGGAGCATCAACAAAATGCGGCGGACGATGTAGGCGCTCATGAATTATTTTGCCAGCTCGAGCTTCGCGGCCTTGTCGGACTCAGACCACCAGAGATCCGGAGCGCCCACGCCTTGCGCGTAGCGCGGCAATTTCGCCGGATGGCCGAACATATCCCAATAAGCGATCGGATGGCTGGTGCGATACCATTGCGGCACCCAATAGCACCCGGCGCGAAATATCCTGTCGAAAGCGCGGCAGGCCACCGTCAGATCGGCGCGGCTATCTGCCCCAATGATTTTCTCAACCAATGCATCGATCGCGGGATTGGCGATGCCAGCGAGGTTATATGACCCCTTGGTCGCGGCCGCCTGCGAGGAAAAAAACGGGCGCATGCCATCACCCGGTGTCGCCGACATCGAGAATCGCTCGATGGTCATGTCGAAATCAAAATCCTCTACCCGCGCACGGTACTGCACGGGGTCGACGAGCCGCACGCTGGCCTCGATGCCGAGTGTGCCGAGGTTTTTGACATAGGGAGCATGGTGCGGCTGGATCGACGGCTCGTCGATCAGAAACTCGATTCTGAAGACCTCGCCATTCGGCAACAACCGTTTGCCGTCCTTGATGACGACGCCTGCGTCCTGCAACAGTTGCGCCGCCTTGCGCAGCAGCGCGCGATCCTGTCCTGACCCGTCCGATACCGGCGGCACGAACGGCGTGCCGAACACTTCATCCGGCACCTGGCCGCGGAACGGCTCAAGCAATTTGAGCTCTTCCGGCGACGGCGGTCCGCTCGCCATCATATCGGAATTCTGGAACGGCGAATGGGTTCGCGCGTAGGCGCCATACATGATGGTCTTGTTGGTCCACTCGAAATCGAACGCCTGGATCAGCGCTTCGCGTACGCGCGGGTCCTTGAATTTCTCGCGGCGGGTATTGATGAACCAGCCCTGGGCGCCGGACGGCGTCTCGTCGGGCAACGTCTCCATTTTGACGCGGCCGTCCTTGACGGCAGGAAAATCATAACGCGTCGCCCATACCCGCGCAGTGAACTCTTCCCGGTACAGATAGCTTCCCGCGCTAAATCCCTGAAATGCGACGTCGCGGTCCCGGTAAAACTCGTAGCGCACCACGTCGAAATTGTAACTGCCGCGGCAGACCGGCAAATCGGCCGCCCACCAGTCCTTCACCCGCTGGTACTCGACAAAACGATTGACCTCGAATTTGCCGACCTTGTAGGGGCCCGAGCCCAGCGGAATCTCCAAAGACGATTCGTCGAACGGCCGCGCGGCGTAATAGGCTTTTGAAAAAATCGGCAAGCTTGCGACGTAGAGCGGAACGTCGCGCGCACGTTTTGGCGCGAAGGTGACAACGAGCGTCGCATCGTCCGCAGCCTCTGCCTTGATCATGTCCCGCAACTGAACGATGATCAGCGGATGTCCTTTTTCCTTCAAGGCGGTGAGCGAAAAGGCAGCATCCTGCGCGGTCAGCTTTGAGCCATCGTGAAATCGCGCTTCGGGCCGAAGGGTGAATCGGTAGGTCAACTTGTCGGGCGAAATCTGCACCGACTTTGCAACCAGACCATACATTGCGTCGGGCTCGTCGCCGGCGCGCACCATCAACGGTGCGAAGGTCATATCCATGCCCTGGGCGCCTTCGCCCTTCAGGATATAGGCGTTGAACGAGTTGAAGGTCTGGTAGGACTGGTTGTAAGCGCGAACCGAGGGGATCAGCGAGAACGTCCCGCCCTTCGGCGCGGCGGCATTGACGTATTCAAAATGATGAAAGTCGGGACCGTATTTCAGGTCACCGAACACCGACATGCCGTGCGCCTCAAGGCCCGCCTCAGTCGAGAACGCTGGCCGTAGCGAAGCCGCGCTCAAAGCGCCGAGGCTCAAGCCCAGCAGATGCCGGCGGGAGAGAAGCGCCATGCGCGATGAATCCGTCAAGATTTCTTGCCGATCCTGGCGGCTTTTTCGGCGTCAAACCACCAGAGTGATGGCAGGCCGGAGCGAGCATATTTTGGCAACGGCTCGGCGTGAGAAAAGCGATCCCAGCGCGCATAGCGCGAAAAACCATAGGTGAATTGCGGCACGACGTAGAAATTCCACAGCAAGACTCGGTCAAGCGCCCGTGTCGCGGCCACCAGCTCAGCGCGGCTCTTGGCAAAGACGACCTTATCGATCAGGCTGTCGATCGCCGGATTCTTGATGCCGATGGTGTTCCGCGAACCGGACACATCGGCCGACTGCGATCCCCAATATTCGCGCTGCTCGTTGCCGGGAGAAAGCGACTCGCCCCAGACATCGATAATCATGTCGTAATCGAAGCTGCGCTCCCGATTTTCATACTGGGCGCTGTCGACGATGCGGATCGAGGTCGTCACGCCAATTCGCTCCAGCGACGGCTTGAAGAACAGCGCAATCCGTTCGTTGGACGGATCCTGGACCAAGATCTCGACCGTGACCGGCTTTCCCTTGGCATCGACAAGTCTGCGATCCTTGATCTCGTATCCCGCCTCCTTCAACAGCCGCATGCTCTCCCGCAAATTGGCACGCACCGCCTCGGGATCGCCGCCGACCGGATTCTGATAGGCCGTGGTGAAGACTTCGGCCGGCACCTTGTCGCGCACCGTCTCCAGAATCGCGAGTTCCTCGCCTTCCGGCAAACCGGATGACGCAAGCTCCGTTCCGTGGAAATAGCTGCTGATACGCGTGTACTGTCCAAAGAACAGCTGCTTGTTCATTTCCTCAAAGTCGTAAGCGAAATTGAAGGCGCGACGCAGCCGCGCATCCTTGAACTGCTCGCGGCGCAGGTTGAGAGCAAAACCCTGCATCCGCCCGACATCGCTGATCGGAAACTCCTCCTTGACGGTCCGCTTTTCGGCCATCGCCGGAAATTCGTAAGCCGTCGCCCATTGTTTCGCCGAGTTCTCCGCAATCCAGTCCACCTGATCGGCCTTGAAAGCCTCAAGGGCGACGACATTGTCGCGAAAAAACTCGAAGCGAAGTTCATCGAAGTTGTTCTGGCCAACTTGTGCCGGAGTGGTCGTGCCCCAGTAGTCCTTCACCCGCACCAACCTGATGGAGCGGCCGGCGACAAACTCGCCGATGCGATAGGGTCCCGAACCAAGCGGCGGCTCAAGGGTCGTCGCCGAAACATCGCGCTTCTTGCCCTCACTGTCAGTGCCTTCCCAGTAATGTTTGGGCAGCACCAGAAGCTCGCCGACGATATGCGGCAATTCGCGATTTCCGGGTGAATCGAACGTGAACCTGATGTCACGCTCGGCAACCTTTTCCGCCTTCGTCACATGGCGATAGTACGAGGCGTACATCGGGCTGTTTTTCTTCAGCGCGTCGAAGGAGAAAATGACATCCTCAGGAGTGACCGGCTTGCCGTCGTGCCAGCGCGCTTCCTTGCGCAGGCGATAGGTGACCCAGGCAAAATTGTCCGGATGGGACGCCGCTTCCGCCAGCAGGCCATATTCGGATGCCGCTTCATCGTGCGACCGCGTCATCAGCGTTTCATAGATCAGGGTCGCAGCCGGCGCGATCGAGCCTTTGACGCCGGAGACCGCGACGTTGAAGTTGTCGAACGTCCCGATCGAAATCATGCGGGTGATGCCACCCTTGGGCGCATCGGGATTGACATAGTCGAACCGCTTGAAATCCGCCGGATACCTGACTTCGCCAAACAGCGACAAGGCATGCCGCCAGACCGGCTCGCCTGCGGGCGATTGCGCGTGAGCTAGCTCGATGATCGGAAGACCGGCTGCGATGCCGAGGGTGGGCGCGATCGCGGCTGCCGCGCCGCCCCGCAAGAGATGTCGTCGGTCAATGGCCAAAAGAAGTATCCTGTGATTATCGGCTCTATTGAAGAGGCAGTATAAAGCAAGGTTTCGGCCGATTAAGTTGCTTTTTGCTCATCATAACACCCGTTGTGCGGCGAAAGGCCCCGGTAACGAAAACGCGACCGGTCAGATCAGCGTTCCCCTGCCAGATCGGGAACCAGTGGCGGGGCACGCAAAACGGCCGGGCAAAGCCCGGCCGCTGCAAGCGAAAATCGATGTGGGACAGCCGTTACTTCGCCGCGGTCGGCAAAGGCGCGGGCTTGTCGGACAGCGAGTTCAGATAAGCGAGCACGTCGGCGCGCTCGGTGTCCTTTGGAATACCGGCAAAGCCCATCGCGGTGCCCGGCACAAAGCCCTTGGGACTGGCGATGAACTGATTGAGCTCGTCGATGCTCCAGCTGCCGCCCTTGGCCTTCATGGCAGCCGAGAAATTGAACCCTCGTCCTTCGCCCTTATGGTCGCCGACGATGCCGTAGAGATTCGGGCCGACGCCGTTCTTGTCACCCTTGGCAAAGGTGTGGCAGGCAGCGCACTTCTTCGCCGAGGCTTCGCCCTTCTGGACCGAGGCCGTCTGCAACAGCTTTTCGATCGGTTCGGGAGGGGGCGCGGCAGCCTTTTCGCCGCCCGCTGCCTCTTCCTTCACGGCAATCTCGAACCCCGGCTTTTGCGGCTTGTTGGGAGCGAAAATCGCGCTGGCGGTGAAGCTCGTCACCAGCAAAAGCAGGCAGGTACCCAGGATGGCACCGAGAATCTTGTTGAGTTCGAAGGAGTCCATTTTGGATCAGGCTCCAGGCCGGAAATGTCGACTTTTGGCCGGAGAGAAACGGCCGCGATGGGCGTCAGGAATCGGGCTTTCGCGCCGCACCCCCGAGCGAGGATGAGATATCGGTTTGCCCGTGCTCTGGCAACCCGTATAAATGCCTCGGCTTTTGACCAATCCCCATTATTTCCGGCCTCTTGTCGGGGGATAAGCAACCTCATACTGATGACCAACCCCCCCATCCTGGTACTGATTCCCGCCCGCATGGCCGCAGCGCGCCTGCCCGGCAAGCCGCTGTTGCAGATGGCAGGGCTGCCCATGATCGTCCACGTGCTGCGCCGGGCGGAAGCGGCCGGAATCGGCCGGGTCGCGGTTGCAACCGACACGGCCGAAATTGCGGCCGCGGTAACGGCGCACGGGGGACGGGCCGTCATGACCCGCGCCGATCATCCCTCCGGCTCGGACCGGATTTTCGAAGCGCTTGGCGCGCTGGATCCGGCAGGTGAGGCCGAGGTGGTGGTCAATCTGCAAGGCGATTTCCCGACGATAAGCCCCGACAATATTCGCGACGTGCTGACGCCGCTGGCCGATCCTGAGGTCGATATTGCAACCCTGGCTGCGGAAATCCACACGGAGGAAGAAGCCCTCAACCCCAACGTGGTGAAGGCCATCGGCTCGCCGATCGGTGGGCGGCGGCTGCGCGCGCTCTATTTCACCCGTGCCACCGCGCCCCACGGCGATGGCCCGCGCTATCATCACATTGGTCTCTATGCCTACCGCCGTGCAGCGCTGGAGCGTTTTGTCAGCCTGCCGCCCTCGCCGCTCGAGCGACAGGAGAAACTCGAACAGTTGCGCGCGCTGGAGGCTGGAATGCGGATCGACATCACCATCGTCGACACGGTGCCACGCGGCGTCGATACCCCGGCCGACCTTGAGGCCACGCGGCAAATACTAGCCAAATCGTGAGCGGCTGGTACAAGGCGCCATGACCAAGGTAACGACCATGAAAATCGCATTCCAGGGCGAGCCGGGCGCCAACTCCCATATTGCCATCGCCGAGGCCTATCCCAACGCCGAAGCGTGGCCTTGCCCGACCTTCGAGGACGCGTTGGCCGCGATCGCCTCCGGTGAAGCCGAACTCGGCATGATCCCGATCGAGAATTCGGTCGCGGGCCGCGTCGCCGACATCCACCATCTCTTGCCCCAGTCCGGCCTCTTCATCGTCGGCGAGTGGTTCCTGCCGGTCCATCATCAGCTGATGGCGCCGCGCGGCGCGAAAATAAGCGATATCAAGACCGTCGAGAGCCACGTCCACGCGCTCGGACAGTGCCGGCGCGTCATCCGCAAACTCGCCATCAAACCGATTGTCGCAGCCGATACCGCCGGAAGTGCGCGCATTGTGGCCGAGCGCGACGACAAGAGCTGTGCTGCGATCGCATCAAAACTCGCGGCCGAAATCTACGGCCTCGACATCCTCGCCGAAGACGTCGAGGACGAAGCCCACAACACCACCCGCTTCGTCGTGCTCGCCCGGAAGGCGGGCTGGGCCACACAAAACTCGGGCCCGCTCGTCACCACCTTTGTCTTCCGGGTGCGCAATCTCCCGGCCGCGCTCTACAAGGCGCTGGGCGGCTTTGCCACCAACGGCGTCAACATGACCAAGCTCGAAAGCTACATGGTCGACGGGAATTTCTTTGCCACGCAATTCTATGCCGATGTCGACGGCCATCCCGACGACAAGGGTCTCGCCTTTGCGCTGGAAGAGCTGAAATTCTTCTCGCGCGAGTTCCGCATTGTCGGCGTCTATCCGGCCCATCCGTTCCGCGCCACCTTCAGCGAAAAGCAGGAATGATTTCGCATGGCCTTACGCCGCCGCCTTGTTGGCTAAACCGAACGCATCCGCCAATAGACCATAGGACCGCTTGCGCGCGTCGTGGTCGAACACCGCCGTGATCACCATCAGCTCATCGGCCTGGCTTGCCGCGATCATCGGCTCAAGCCTGTCGCGCACGGTTGCAGGGCTGCCGACAAACAGCCGCGTGCGGTTGCGCGCGATCGCGGCCCGATCGGCTTCGGTATAGGGAAAGGCCTGCGCCTCCTCGATGCTCGGCAGCGGGCGATATTGCCCGCGGTCGCGCAGCAGGCGGTTGAGATCCATCGAAATGGCGAGCCGCTCGGCCTCCGCATCCGTCTCGGCGGCAACCACCGCCACCGCGAGAATGGCGTGCGGCGTGGTGCGCCAGGCGGACGGCCTGAAATGGGCGCGGTAATTCGTCATCGCGGCAGTCGCATCATGTGAGGCAAAATGGTGCGCGAACGCAAAGCCCATGCCGACCTGGGCGGCAAGCTCGGAGCTATAGTCACTGGAGCCGAGCAGCCAGATCGGCGGCAGCGGCGTATCGTCGGGCATCGCCACCACCTGATTGAACGGGTGGTTGGGCGGAAAGTCGCGGGTCTCCCACAACATCAATTCATGCAGCCGTTCGAGGAAATCATCGCCCTCGCGGCGATCTAGCCGGCTGCGTAACGCATAAGCGGTGGCGCCGTCGGTGCCGGGCGCGCGGCCGAGCCCAAGATCGATCCGGCCGGGAAACAGCGCCTCCAGCATCTTGAAACGCTCTGCCACCATGAGCGGCGCATGGTTCGGCAGCATCACGCCGCCCGAACCGACGCGGATATTCTTCGTCACCGCCGCGATCTGCCCAATCATGAGGTCGGGCGCTGGGCTTGCGACCGATGCAAGGTTGTGATGTTCGGCCAACCAGTAGCGGGTAAAGCCGAGCGCATCGACATGACGGGCGAGGTCGATGCTGTTGCGGAGCGCCGCGGCGGGTTTGGTGGCGGTGGTGACGACCGAAAGGTCGAGGACGGAGAGCGGGATCATGATTTAAACCTAATGCCGCGCCCAACGCGTACAACGGCCGACCGCGCAGGTCAGGCCTCCCGCGACCCTCACGCCGCGTGGGCAGCCAAATGCAGAGTGGGCTATGAATTTCATTATTCTTAATATATTCACTTTGCCCACCCCTCGAGTTCACCGCGCTGAACGGATTAATGGTCATATTACGCGAAAAGAGACACGAATCGCTTCTGCCCACTAGTGCTAAAATTGGCAACTAAGATCACGCATTTCTATAAAATTGGGCAAATTCCCATCGTCGATGGGCTATTGGCGTAAACAACTTTCGCCTATTTTAGCAAAGCCAACACCAGCTCACGGCCTCCAATTGCTGCGGAATTTGCGAATACCATGACCGAAACCACGCTTTCATCACCCGATGGATCTCACGCGCTGAAAGGCCCGGCGATCTCCTTCGAATTTTTTCCGCCAAAAACCGGGGAGATGGAAAAGAGCCTGTGGGAGACCATCAAACGGCTGGCGCCGCTGACGCCAAGCTTCGTGTCGGTGACCTATGGCGCGGGTGGATCGACCCGCGAGCGCACCCATTCCACCATCGCCCGCATCCTCAGTGAAACCGAACTGCTGCCGGCCGCGCATCTGACTTGCGTCGGCGCCGCGCGCGGCGAGATCGACGAGATTGTGGGCCGCTATCACGAGATCGGCGTCCGCCACATCGTGGCGTTGCGCGGCGATCCGCCAGGCGGGATCGGCACCGCCTTTTCCACCCATCCCGACGGCTACCAGACCTCGCCCGAACTCGTCGCCGGCATCAAGAAGCGGTTTCCCGATATCGAAGTGTCGGTCTCGGCCTATCCGGAAAAGCACCCCGAGAGCCCCGACTTCGACGCCGACATCGACGTGCTCCAGGCCAAGGTCGACGCTGGTGCTGCGCGCGCCATCACGCAGGTCTTCTTCGATAACGATCTCTACTTCCGCTACCTCGACCGGGTTCGCGCCCGCGGCATCTTCATTCCGATCGTGCCCGGCATCATGCCGATGCATAATTTCAAGCAGGCAAGGTCGTTCGTGACCCGCGCCGGCACCACGGTGCCGAATTGGCTCGCCGAGAAATTCGACGGTCTCGACGACGACGCCGAAACCCGCAAGCTCGTGGCGGCAACGGTTGCCGCAGGGCAGGTCGAGAGGCTCAACAAGCACGGCGTCGACACCTTCCACTTCTACACCATGAACCGCGCCGACCTCGTATTCGCGATCTGCCATTTGCTCGGCATCCGCCCTGCGGGCGCGCAGAAGGCGGCGTAAGCGATGGCCATTCCCGCCTCTGCCAAGCGAACCGCTTTGCTCGCTGCCGCGCGAGAGCGCATTCTCGTGCTCGACGGCGCCATGGGCACCATGATCCAGGCCCTCGAATATGACGAGGCCGCCTTTCGGGGTCAGCGGTTTGCCGATTTCCACCGCGACGTCAGGGGCAACAACGACCTGTTGATCCTGACCCAGCCCGAGGCGATCGAGGACATCCACGCCGCTTATTTGCGCGCCGGCGCCGACATCGTCGCCACCAACACCTTTTCCTCGACCTCGATCGCGCAGGCCGATTACGAGATGTCGGACCTCGCCTATGACCTCAACCGCGATGGCGCGAAACTCGCCTGCGCCGCTGCAAAGCGCGTCAGTGCTGAGGACGCCAGGCCGCGCTTTGTCGCCGGCGCGATCGGCCCGACCAACCGCACCGCATCGATCTCGCCTGACGTGTCCAATCCCGGCTACCGGGCCGTCACCTTCGACGATCTGCGTCTCGCCTACGGCGAACAGATCAAGGGCCTGCTCGACGGCGGCGTCGACCTGCTGCTGGTCGAAACCATTTTCGATACGCTGAACGCCAAGGCCGCGCTCTATGCGATCGCCGAGATCACCGAGGAACGCGGCATCGACGTGCCGGTGATGATTTCCGGCACCATCACCGACAAATCGGGACGGCTGCTGTCGGGACAACTCCCGGAAGCGTTCTGGAATTCGGTCCGTCACGCGAGGCCAATCACCATCGGCTTCAATTGCGCGCTCGGCGCCGAAGACCTGCGCGCGCATATCGCCGATATCGGCCGCGTGGCCGATACGCTGGTGTGTGCGTATCCCAATGCCGGACTTCCAAATGAGTTTGGCCAGTATGACGAGAGCCCGGAATATATGGCCCGCCTGATCGGCGAGTTTGCCTCGGCCGGCCTTGTCAACATCGTCGGCGGCTGCTGCGGCACCACGCCCGACCATATCGCCGCGATTGCCGCTGCGGTCGCCCCGCACAAGCCGCGTGTGATCCCGAGGGTCGAACCGCGCCTGCGGCTCTCCGGCCTCGAGCCCTTCGAACTGACGCCCGCGATCCCGTTCGTCAATATCGGCGAGCGCACCAACGTCACCGGTTCGGCGAAATTCCGCAAGCTGATCACGGCGGGCGACTATACCGCCGCGTTGCAGGTCGCGCGCGACCAGGTCGAGAACGGCGCGCAGATCATCGACGTCAACATGGACGAGGGGTTGCTTGATTCCGAAGCGGCGATGGTGACCTTCCTCAACCTGGTCGCCGCCGAGCCCGACATCGCCCGTGTTCCCGTGATGGTGGATTCCTCGAAATTCGACGTGATCGAAGCCGGCCTGAAATGCGTGCAGGGCAAGCCGGTCGTCAATTCGATCTCGATGAAAGAGGGCGAGGAAAAATTCATCCAGGAGGCCGGCATTGCCAAGCGTCACGGCGCAGCCGTGGTGGTGATGGCGTTCGACGAGGCGGGCCAGGCCGATACGTTTGCGCGCAAGACCGAAATCTGCAAGCGCGCCTACGACATTCTGGTTGGCCAACTCGGCTTCCCGCCGGAAGACATCATCTTTGACCCGAACATCTTCGCGATCGCGACCGGACTCGAGGAGCACAACAATTACGGCGTCGACTTCATCGAAGCGACGCGATGGATCCGCAAAAACCTGCCGCATGCCCACATCTCCGGCGGCGTCTCCAATCTTTCGTTCTCGTTCCGCGGCAACGAGCCGGTGCGCGAGGCGATGCATTCGGTGTTCCTCTATCACGCCATCAAGGCCGGCATGGATATGGGGATCGTCAATGCCGGACAGATGGTCGTCTATGACGACATCGACCCCGAACTGCGCCAGACCTGCGAGGACGTCATCCTCAACCGCGATCCGGGCGCTTCCGAACGGCTGCTGGCGCTCGCCGAGAAATTCCGCGGCAAGGAGAAGAAGACTCAGGAGCAGGATCTCGCCTGGCGCGATTGGCCGGTCGACAAGCGGCTCTCCCACGCGCTGGGGCACGGCATCACCGAATATATCGATGTGGATACCGAAGACGCCCGCAAGCTCGCCAGCCGCCCGCTCGACGTCATCGAAGGGCCGCTGATGGCCGGCATGAACATCGTCGGCGATCTCTTTGGCGACGGAAAGATGTTCCTGCCGCAGGTCGTGAAATCCGCCCGCGTGATGAAGCAGGCGGTCGCCTATCTGATGCCGTTCATGGAGGAAGAGAAGGCGCGCAATCTTGCCAACGGCATCGCAGGCAACGGCCGCAGCTCCGCCGGCAAGATCGTGCTCGCCACCGTCAAGGGCGACGTCCACGACATCGGCAAGAACATCGTCGGCATCGTGCTGCAATGTAACAATTTCGAGGTGATCGACCTCGGCGTGATGGTGCCGGCGGCGAAGATCATCGAGACCGCCAAGCGCGAAGTCGCCGACATCATCGGCCTTTCCGGCCTGATCACGCCCTCGCTGGACGAAATGAGCTTCCTGGCCTCCGAAATGCAGCGCGAGGGGCTCGATTTGCCGCTCCTGATCGGCGGGGCCACCACGAGCCGCGTCCACACCGCCGTGAAGATCGACCCGAACTACCGCGCGGGCCCCGTGGTGCATGTCAATGACGCCAGCCGCGCGGTCGGCGTCGCCTCTTCCCTGCTCTCGCCCGACAAGCGCGAAACTTACGCGGCCGAGGTGCGCGCCGAATACGCGAAAATCTCCGCAGCGCACTTCCGCGCGCAGGCCGACAAGAAGCGGTTGAAGCTTGCGGATGCACGCAAGAACGCCGTCGTCATCGATTTTACCAAGACGCCGCCGAGGAAGCCGGCGTTCCTCGGCATCAAGACTTTCCGCGATTACGACCTTGGGGAATTGGCCGAGTACATCGACTGGACGCCGTTCTTCCAGACCTGGGAGTTGACCGGGCGCTTTCCCGCCATTCTCGACGACGCAACGGTGGGCGAGGTCGCCCGCTCGCTTTACGACGATGCGCGCCAGATGCTCGACCGGATCATCAAGGAGAAATGGTTCACGGCGCAGGCGACGATCGGCTTCTGGCCGGTCAACGCGCAAGGCGACGATATCGTGGTCTACGGGGATGAGGCGCGGGACAAGCCGATCGCGACGCTCCATACGCTGCGCCAGCAGCTCGAAAAGCGTGAGGGGCGCTTCAACGCCGCGTTGTCCGATTTCATCGCGCCGGTCTCCTCCCAAGTGCCCGATTATATCGGCGGCTTCGTGGTGACCTCCGGTATCGGCGAGGATGTCGTGGCCGACCGCTTCAAGAATGCCAACGACGATTATTCCTCGATCCTGTGCAAGGCGCTCGCCGATCGCCTCGCCGAAGCCTTTGCCGAGCGCATGCATGCGCGCGTGCGCCGGGAGTTCTGGGGCTACGCGCCGGACGAAACTCTCTCGCCTGACGATCTGATCCTGGAAAAATATCAGGGCATCCGCCCCGCGCCGGGTTACCCCGCACAGCCCGATCACACCGAGAAGGCGACGCTGTTCACGCTGCTCGATGCCGAGAAGACCGCGGGCGTGAAACTGACCGAGAACTTTGCGATGTGGCCGGGCTCTTCGGTATCCGGGCTTTATTTCAGCCATCCCGAAAGCTTCTATTTCGGCGTCGGCAAGATCGAGCGCGATCAGGTCGAGGACTATGCCGCGCGCAAGGGTTTTAGCGTGACGGAAACAGAGCGCTGGCTCGCGCCGGTCCTGAACTACATCCCGGCGCAAGACCAATCGGCGCAGGACCGCAGCCTCAAGGAGGCGATGCCTAAGCTTGCGCCCTCGTCCGCAAAACCCGCCAACGATATCGCCTCGCCGGAGTTGCAGTCGCATCCGCCGGGCTGCAATTGCGCGGTGCATCTGGCGTACCGCAAGAAGGCGGCTAGGGCGTAGGCCCACCTCTCTCCTCTCGTCGTCCCCGCGAACGCGGGGACCCATAACCACCAATGCTTGTGTTGAAGAGATCGGCGGCCCCAGCTTCGCACCACACGAACTTTCGTGGTTATGGGTCCCGGATCGCGCTCGCTGTGCTCGCTTGTCCGGGACGACGTGGATGGATTCAAATTTCAAACAACCTCCTCGTCATTGCGAGGAGCGCAAGCGACGAAGCAATCCAGCACAAGGGAAGACTGGATTGCTTCGCTTACGCTCGCAATGACGAGCAAGACAAGATTCCGCATTCCCGCGGCGCGATTCGCCCGGGCTCTGCCAAAACATTATCCCTCGAAAAACAGAGGGCGCAGGGAATGCCGGGTGCTTCTCACGCACCCGCAGCCTCGCGTGCAAAAATGAAAAAGCACGACGAGTTAGTCACCACAGGTTCGCTAGAAACAATCCAGCATTCCCTGCGCGAATGGTTTTACGGCTTATTCCGCGCTCTCCCCGGTGATCGGGCTTGGTTGTCACCGTCATCGTGCGAAACTTGTTTCGCGCAACTTGATGCCAGCGTCGAGGCATCAGGACCACACGGCTTTGCCGTCCGCGTTCAGCAGCCTTCGTCAAGGGCGCCAACTGCGTCCATCGCATCCCCTACCCAACGTTCGTGACGATCGCGAAACGCCCCTCTTGGCAGGCACGGGATGGCGCGAGCTTGTAGAGATGATTTGCCCGACGTCACAAGCGAAAATGCCTGCGACACATTGGCACGACGGGCAAATCAGTCGGTGCGCCGAAAAAGCTGTCAAGCCTCATCGTCATTCCGGGGCGCGAGTAAAACCAGCGAGCCCGGAACGCCGACCTCCTGCCGTCATGCCCGCGCTTGTCGCGGGCATCCACGTCTTTCCTTCCGTCCGTGGCGACAAAGACGTGGATGGCCGGGACAAGCCCGGCCATGACGATTTCAATCTTCGCGCCTCTACTGGCGCCTCACCCCTTCGGCGGGATCAGCGGCTGCACGATTTCCGAAAATGCCGGCAGCGCCTCGCAGCGCGCGGCGTGGGCTTTCAATGAGGGATAGCGCACCGCATCGAACAGCCGCGAATGCGCCTCAGCCGTGAACCGAAGCACGCAGGCGACCGCGATGTCGGCGTGTCCGATCCGCTCGCCGAACAGCCATGGCGTCTTGATCGCAATGCGCTCCTGCTCCAGCGCATCCAGCGCACCTGATATCTGCGCCTCGCAGCGGTCGACCCAGAGCTTGAGCTGTTCCTTCCGCAGCACGCTTTCGTAGACGAGGCTTACCGACTTGTCGCCGAGCCCGCTCGCCAGCGCGCAGAGCCGGAGCTGGTGCCGCCGCTCCACGCCCTTTGGCGGCAGCATGGCGCGCTCGGGACCCGCGGACTCATCCAGCCAGTCGAGGATCATGGTCGAATCGATCAGCGCCACGCCGTCGTCGAGCACCAGCGTCGGCACCCGCCGCAGCGGGTTATAGGGCGCGATCAGCTCGGCGTCGCCGAAGGTCGACCACGGCTTGTGCTCGAACGCCATGCCGTAAAGCCGAAGCGCAATCGCGACACGGCGGACGAAGGGGGAATCATATTGGCCGATGAGGATCATCCTCGTTGGTCCTTGTGGAGTTCATTACAGCTTGCCAGAGATTCGGTCGGGAGCAAGTAGGTTGTCTATCCACCCGTCATGGCCGGGCTTGTCCCGGCCATCCACGTTCTTGTTTTCAGGGAGAGACAGTAAGACGTGGATCACCGGGACAAGCCCGGTGATGACGCCTAGTCGCACTCTCGCTCGTCACACCTTGTCATGAATCACGCGCTTGACCGACGCGATCGCGTCTTCGTCGCGTTTATACATCGTCCATTGCTTGACCCGTTTCGCCCGCACCAGTTTTGCCGCGATCAACACGCGCATGTGTTCGCTCAACGTCGGCGCGCTGACGCCGAGTTTTTCGGCAATCAAGAGGCCGCAGACGCCGTCCTCCACCAGGTCGCCATCCACCTGCGCGCGAAAATGCCGCTCCGGATCGCGAAGCCAGTCCAGGATCAGCAAGCGCCGCTCATTGGCGAGGGCACGCAGCACGGAGGCAATTTTCATTTAGTTACTTTGCTAATTACCTAAGTTATGTCAAGATCGCGAGTGGCGATATGAGGCATGCCCAAAAAGCGTCATCACCGGGCCGCGCCGAGGGCGCGAGACCCGGTGATCCATCCTCTTCAAAGAAGATCCATCCTCTTCAAAGAAGATGGATGGCCGGGTCAAGCCCGGCCATGACGAAAAGAAAAACGCCAAGATCCGCGACAGGAGAAGGCAGCGTATGAGGCTTCCATGACACAAATCACCCGCGAACGAATTGCCGCGACCGAGACCGCGATCCGGCCCTACATCCGGCGAACGCCGCTGGTCGTGGCCGATATGTCCGACTTCGGCCATCAGCCGCGTCAGCTGACCTTCAAGCTTGAGATGTTGCAGCATTCCGGCTCCTTCAAGGCACGCGGCGCGTTCGCCAATCTGCTGCTGCGCAAGGCGCCGGCTGCCGGCGTGGTGGCGGCCTCCGGCGGCAATCATGGCGCGGCGGTCGCCTATGCGGCGTATCGGCTGGGCGTGCCGGCCACCATTTTTGTCCCCGAAATCACCTCGCCGGCCAAGATGGAACTGATCTCGCGTTACGGCGCCCGTCTGGTCGTCGCGGGATCGCGCTATGCGGACGCGCTGGCGGCAAGCGAAATCCATGTCGGGCAGACCGGCGCGATGCCGGTTCACGCCTTCGATCAGGCAGAGACCCTGCTCGGGCAAGGAACGGTTGGCCTCGAACTCGAGCAGGACGCGCCCGACATCGACACGCTATTGGTTGCGGTCGGCGGCGGCGGATTGATCGGCGGCATTGCGGCCTGGTACGCCCGCCGCGTGAAAATCGTGGCCGTGGAGCCGGAGGCAGCACCTACGCTACACGCCGCATTCGCGGCAGGAAAACCGGTGGATGCGCCGGCCGGCGGCATTGCGGCCGATAGCCTCGCGCCAAAACGGGTTGGCGAGCTGATGTTTGCGATCGCCCGCGACAATGTCACTGACGTCGTGCTCGTCACCGACGACGCCATCCGTCAGGCGCAAATCGCACTCTGGTCCGCACTTCGCCTTGTCGCCGAGCCCGGCGGAGCCGCAGCCTTCGCCGCGCTTCTCTCGGGGCGGTACCAGCCACAACAAGGCGAGCGCGTCGCGGTGCTGCTCTGCGGTGCCAACACGACGGCGGTGAAGTTCGAGGGGTAGATCGATCCACCTCCGCTTGCCGCCGGCGGCGATACCAGTCGCCTGTTACCCGCCAAGCAAAGCGGACGGACCTTCGTTGCACGCGCTGTTCACAGGCGAGATGCTCTTCCAGTTTGCGCTTTATGAAGCGGCGTGTTTTGTTACGCGTCAGAGGACTGGACTCGTCTCGTGGCAAGGACAATTCACGCGGTCGGCGGCATAGCGGTGCGCAAGGGTGCGCGGCCGAGGGTGGCTGTCGTTCAGCGCCGCAAGGACAAGCTTTGGGTGCTGCCCCGCGGCAAGCTCAGGCGGGACGAACGGCCCGTCGCCGGCGCGCGACGCGAGGTCGTGGAAGAAACCGGGTTTCGCGTGGAGGTGCGCGACTTTCTCGGTGTCATCACCTACCAGGCACGCGGCCGGCCGAAGGTGGTCCGGTTCTGGCTGATGCGGGCGGAGGCCGAACCGAGCTTTGAGGTGATGAACGACATCGTCGCGGTCGAGTGGCTTTCGCTTGGCGCGGCGGTCAAGCGGCTCAGCTATCCCCTGGAAAAGCTGTTCCTGACCAATGTGGGCCGTCTTGCGATCCTTCAAAGCAGACGCCCGCACAGGCGCAAGCCAAGGGCGCGCGCCAACTAGCGCGCCCCAAGTTTCCTTTGCTGGCTTCGAACTTTAACCGGGCACAGCCCGGTTGGCGGAAGCATCTCTCACAATGAATGTTCCACCGCGGGCGCCGCAACGATGCTGCGGGACGGCAATTTCCAGAATGGCTTGGCGCCGTCGAAGCGCGCGTAAGCCTTGCGCGCCCGATCGCGCAATTTCTCGACCTGCGCCTGCTGATTGCCAATGATAAGTCCGGCCGCAAAGGCGCGGTGGCGGCTTTGCTCCTCCGTCAAACCCCTGGCGCGGCTGGTGATGATTTCGGAGAACAGCGCCTTGTGGGTCGCGATGTCGTTGAGCCCGCCGAGAGAATTCTGCAGTTGCATCAGGGATGACCTGATCTTCTTGGACTGTTTGGCGGATTTCTTGCCGTGATACACGCTGGAAAAGAAGTCGGTCGCGTATCGGGCTTTCTTGATCTGAATGCGCAGGCGATGCAATTGCTCCGGATCCAGCTCATTGATCCTTCTGCCCCGCCGCCTGATCCGCTTGCAGCGTTGTGAAAGCAGGTCAGCGGCAAAGATCTCGATCGGCATTTCACGGCGTGCGCGCTGCAACGCGTCTTCCGACGTGCTCCAGGGGCCGGCCTCGATCCATTCCGCGGTATCGAGAACGAGCGCGCTGAATCGCGCCGACTGAACGGCGGCCTGCGCGCGCGAATAGCACTTCAGACGCTTGCGCGTGAACATTTTGGTGATGCTGACAAACCCGTGCTCATTTTTGTGCTTGTCCCGCATCGGCTTGATGACTTCCAGGATGAGCGTATCCAGGTCGCGCGCGGGGCCTAATTCCTGGGCGAGCCATCTTAGCTCGGTCTTTATCACTATCGCCCGCTCGTCGCCCGTGATCATGGAAAACAGCGACATGGCCGCGCGCAACCGGCGCAGCGCGACCCGCATTTGATGCAGCGCAGTGCCGTCCCGGCCTATCATCGCGGGCACGTTTGCAACCAGATGGCGCAGGCAAGCCCGCCCCACGAGGGTGAAAGCGCGGCCCGCACTCATTCCGGCCGTCAGTTCCGGATCGCATGCCGTCTCGGCGATAACCGGCGTTTTCTCAACCAATCCATAGCCGCGTTCGGGTTTGCTTTTGAATTCGAGATGGGCGGGGACGATATTGAAAATCTCACGCGCGACCTTGAAGAGGTCGGCGGGTTTGCCTTCCTTGAGTTCAAGTTCGATCTCCGAGACCGGTTGCGAGGAGTCGGCCGCGAGGATTTGGCCCTCGTCGATCGTCATGATGATGTCGGCGCCGTTTCCGTTGAGATGGTAGGCCGTGCGTTCGATCCGGGTCTCGAAAACGGGTTTGAGTTCCGTGCACGCGTCGTCGTTGAGAATTCGGCCGAGATCCGTATCCTTCACGCCCGAGAGATCAGGTTCATTGCCCTCGATGGTCTGTTCCCACTCGGAGCGCTCGAACAGGCCGACGCCGTGATCGGCCGACTTGATCGTCTGGACGCGCTTCTCGTCCACATGGCGCACCCGCAACGTCAATCCATGCTTGCGCAGGAACCGCTCGTCGGAATCAAAATAAACAGAATCAAGGACTTTGCGGGATGGATGCTGAAGCGAACCGGCAAATCCGGGATAATTTCGCAGTGCCGCGATGTTCTCAGGCGTGACCCCAAGCTTTAGCTCAACTTCCGTTGGCCTGCCGACCATAGTGGGACCGATCAAGGTGGATGTAGAACGATCGCCAGCCGCCGACGAACGTCACAAAACTATCACACAAAGCATGTGGCGGCACGAGCCCTTTTTGGTGATTCCCACGCACTTTTCCGACTTGACGCGGCAGTGCAGCGCGGCTTCGGCGGTGCGGCAAGTAGCAGACCCGCAACTCGTTGATTAGCCCTCGTCGCTCGCAAGCAGTCCTTTCATGGCGCGCGCCCAGCCGTGACGCTTTTGCGCGCGGGTGGCCGCATCCATGTTGGGCTGGAAGCGGCGTTCGAGCCGCCAATGGTCGGCGAATTTTGCCGGCTCCGGATAAATGCCGGCCTCGAGCCCGGCGAGATAGGCGGCACCGAGTGCGGTGGTTTCCTGGATCACCGGGCGATCGACGGGCGCGTCGAGCAAGTCGGACAACCGCTGCATGGTCCAGTCCGACGCCGTCATGCCGCCATCGACACGCAAGACGACGTGCGCGGCCTTTGCCTCCGGCCAGTCGGCCCGCATCGCCTCCCAGAGATCGCACGTTTGGTAACAAACGCTCTCAAGCGCCGCGTGCGCCAATTCCGCAGGCGAGGTGTTGCGCGTAAGCCCAAACAGCGCGCCGCGCACGCGCGGATTCCAGTATGGCGCCCCGAGACCAACAAATGCCGGCACCAGATAGACGCTTTGGGCGGAATCGGACTTTTCCGCGAGCGGTCCCGTTTCGGCCGCCTGCTTGATGACGCCCAGTCCATCGCGCAGCCATTGCACCGCGCTGCCTGCGACAAAGATCGAGCCTTCGAGCGCATAGGTGCGCTTGCCCTTGAGCTGATAGGCGATGGTGGTGAGCAGCTTGTTGCGCGAGACGATCGCCGTCGTGCCGGTGTTGAGCAGCGCAAAGCAGCCGGTGCCGTAAGTGGATTTGATCATGCCCGGCACAAAGCAGGCTTGTCCAATGGTGGCGGCCTGCTGGTCGCCGGCGATGCCGCAAATGGCAATCGCGCCGCCGAACAGCTCGGGCGCGGTCTCGCCGAAATGGTGCGAGGAGTCTTTCACCTCCGGCAGCATCGCGCGCGGCACGCGCAGCAGCTTGAGGAGATCGTCATCCCAGTCGCCGGTATGGATGTTGAACAGCTGCGTACGCGAGGCATTGGTGGCGTCGGTGGCGTGCACCTTTCCGCCGCTCAGGCGCCATAGCAGGTAACAATCGACGGTGCCGAACGCCAATTCACCGCGATCCGCGCGCATCCGCGCGCCCGGGACGTGGTCGAGAATCCATGCGACTTTGGTGCCGGAGAAATAAGGGTCGATGATCAGGCCTGTCTTCGCGGTGATATCGGGCTCGTGGCCATCGCTCTTGAGTTTGGCGCAAACCTCCGAGGTGCGGCGGTCCTGCCAGACAATGGCGCGGTGGATGGCCTTTCCGCTCGCGCGGTCCCACACGACAACGGTCTCGCGCTGGTTGGTGATGCCGATCGCAGCGATGTCTTTGGGCGCGAGGCCGGCCTTCTTGATCGCCTCGCGGCAGGTGGCGATGGTCGAGTTCCAGATGTCTTCCGGATCGTGCTCGACCCATCCGGAGGCTGGAAAATGCTGCGGGAATTCGGCTTGCGCCGTGGCAGCCACCGAAATGTCATCGCGAAACACCATGGCGCGCGAAGACGTGGTGCCCTGATCGATGGCCAGCACGAAGGACATGGTGCGTTTCCCGGCGTTGCTTTGCTTGCCTAAAAGCAAGCGGATTGGGGATGGTTCGTCAATATGTACTCGTCATGCCCGGGCTTGACCCGGGCATCCATCAAATTTCAGGCGGAAGCGACGCCGTTCTTCGAACGGCTATGCCCGGCAATGACGGCGGTGACCTACACCGCCGCCGTGGTCACGCCGCCGTCGATCACGATGGTCTGCCCGGTCATGAAGCTCGACGCATCCGAACCGAGATAGGCCACCGCACCGGCGATCTCGTCGGGTTCGCCGATCCGCCGCAACGGCGTGGTGGCGCAGCGGCGCTTCAGCAGCTCTTCGTTTTCCCACAGCGCGCGGGCGAAATCCGTCTTAACAAGGCCGGGCGCCACGCAGTTGACCCGCACGCCCTTCGGGCCCCATTCGCCGGCAAGGCTGCGGCACAGCGCAAAATCCGCCGCCTTTGAAATTCCATAGGCGCCGATCACGGTCGAGCCGCGCAATCCGCCGATCGAGGAGATGATGACCACCGAGCCCTTAGCCCTCGCGGCCATTTGCGGGATCGCGAGCGCGCAAAGCCAGATGTTGCTCTTGACGTTGGAAGCCATGATCTTGTCGAAGGCCTCGTCCTTGATGTCGAGCAGCGGACCGTAATAGGGGTTCACCGCGGCGTTGCAGACGAGAATGTCGATCTGGCCGTAATGGCTGGTCGCGCCCTTGATCAGCGCCTCGACCTCGTCGCGAAGCGAAATGTTGCAGGCGATGACATGGGCATCGCCGCCCTCGCTACGAATGCCTTGCGCGACTTCCTCGCACGCCTCCGCCTTGCGGCTGGAGATCACGACCTTGGCGCCAAGGCTCGCGAGAAGCTCCGCCGAAGAGCGGCCGATGCCGCGGCTGGAGCCGGTGATCACGGCGACTTTTCCGGTGAGATCGAACGGGGTGGATTTCATGACGCTCACTCCGAATGCTTGCCTGTCGTTCTCTTTCCGTCATGGCCGGGCTTGTCCCGGCCATCCACGTCTTGGCAGCAATGAAGTAAGACGTGGATGCCCGGGACAAGCCCGGGCATGACGAGGATGGTGAATCGCCAGAACGCCCGGCAATAACGAAGTAATCACACCAGCCCGCCGCCCTCGCTGACGCGACGCAGATGGTATTCGGTGTCGCCGAACGTGTTTTCGATCATGGTCAGGCGCTTGAAATAGTGACCGATCTTCGCCTCCATGGTCATGCCGATGCCGCCATGGAGCTGGATCGACTGCTGGCCGACGAATTTTGCGGATTTGCCGATTTGCACCTTGGCGGCGGCAACGACGGTGGCGCGTTCTTCGGCGTTGTCGAAATCGCAGGCCATGGTCGCAAACATCGACATGCTGCGGGCCTGTTCCACCGCGACAAACATGTCGGCGGCACGATGCTGAAGGGTCTGGAAGCTGCCGATCGGCACGCCGAATTGCTTGCGCGTCTTCAGGTATTCGACGGTGGCCTGCAGCGATTCATCCATCAGCCCGACGGCTTCGGCACAAAGCGCCGCGCGCGCCTCGTCGACCACGCGCTCGATCAGCGGCAGGCCGCCTTCGGGACTGCCGATCACGGCATCAGCCCCGACCTCGACGCCGGTGAAGGTGATGTCGGCCGCATGCAGGCCGTCCTGGGTCGGATAACCCTTCTTCGCGATGCCCTTGGCGCCGGCCGGCACCAGGAAGACGCCGATGCCGCTCGTATCGCGTTGGCCGCCCTTGGTGCGAGCGGTGACAATCAGGGTGTCCGCGGCCTCGCCGTTGAGCACGACGAATTTCTCGCCGTCGAGGACCCACGCTTCGCCTTTCTTCTTGGCGGAGGTCGCGACGTCGAACAGGTCGTAGCGCGAATTCTTCTCCAGCTGCGCGAAGGCAAAGGTCTTGGCTCCCTCGATGATGCCAGGGATGTGCGCGGCCTTCTGCTCAGTCGAGCCGCCATGGCGCAACAGGCCGCCCGCGATCACGACCGTTGCAAGATAAGGCTCGATCACGAGCGCGCGGCCCAAAGCCTCCATCACGATCATGGTCTCGACCGCGCCGGCGCCGAAGCCGCCATCACCTTCCGAGAACGGCAAGCCGAGCAGGCCCTGCTCGGCGAATTTGTTCCAGATGGCCCTGCTCCAGCCGCCCTTCTCCTTCATGTATTTCTTGCGCGAATCGAAATCATAGGCGTCGCCGAGCAATCCATCGACGCTTTCCTTGAGAAGCCGCTGCTCCTCGGACAAATCGAAATCCATTTTTCCTACTCTCTTCGGCTAACGAAATTCCCTCGTCATGCCCGGCCTTGTGCCGGGCATCCACGTCTATCTTCCCTCGCGTCAAGACGTGGATGGCCGGGTCAAGCCCGGCCATGACGACCGTGTATGTGGCCGTGTTGTCTTCACTACAATCCCAGCACCGCCTTGGTGATGATGTTGCGCTGGATCTCGTTCGAGCCGCCGTAGATCGAAACCTTGCGATTGTTGAAATAGCTCGGCGCGATCTGCGCGGTCCATTCCATCGCCTCGTTCGAACCGTCGTCGCCATGCTCGTCGTAGGGCGCGGCGAACGGCCCGATCACCTCCATCAGAAGTTCGGTGGTGGCCTGCTGGATATCCGAGCCCTTGATCTTGAGCACGGAGGAGGCCGGGTTGGGCTTGCCCTTGCCGTGCTTGCCTTCGTCGGCGACGACGCGCAGCTGGGTGAGTTCGAGCGCCTTCAGCTCGATCTCGACCGCGGCG
>Ga0210394_10001799_pt1 | contig 32175 bp, 31 predicted proteins | sample IncBWC12MmetaG_FD_160121 | JGI IMG/M metagenome (GOLD analysis project Ga0210394, IMG submission 160121) | Forest soil microbial communities from Barre Woods Harvard Forest LTER site, Petersham, Massachusetts, United States - Inc-BW-C-12-M | ecosystem: Environmental > Terrestrial > Soil >... | reverse complement strand
TGCATTTCATAAAAGTGGACGCCGAGGGCGGCGAGTACAGGGTTTTACGAGGGGCCGCGCGTATCCTGCATGACTTTCGTCCAATCGTCGCCGCGGAGCTAAATTCCGTTTGCCTCGGCCGCGACCATCATACGCCCGAAGACGTCGTACAGCTTTTGCAGGCTGCAGAATATCAGACGTTCTCGTTCAACGGCGGTGTCCTCGCCATTCCCAGGGAAGACGGCCGGTTCCTCTCCGAACTGCGCGCCTATACGAAGAACGCGTTCGTCCCATAGAACGGCTCGAACGTCTCGGCTGGAGCTAACTGCCGGGGCGACGCTAACCGGCAGGGTATGATGGCATCTAAGGTATTATATAGAACTGTTATGCCGCAACAGCTAAGTCTCCGGCACGTAGAGGTTTTCGTTATGGAGAGGACCTCGATTGATGGCAAAGCAAGGAAATGGAGGTCGGGAGCTGGTCTTCCTTCCCGAGCAGTTGAGGGCGGTCGAAGCCGCGAGCGCGGCGTTGATGGGTGACCTCGTGATTATTCGGATCGCCATACTAAGGGGGCCGCGCTTGTCGCGGCGCGACGTCAAAAATCTCGACAGGAAGCTGCGGCGCACAAGACTGCTGCTTGCGGCCGCTGTGACGGCCTACGATGAAATCCTTGCCGGCATCGCAGACCGCGAAACTCGCACGAGGTAGCTCGGGTCTCGCTCCTGCGTATCCCTGGCACAGCCGGACTTCCAACTAGAGCGGCACAGGTTGCGGCGTTTGCGGGGGAAACGCCCGCGGCGGTCAACGATTCCTTCTTAAGCCTGTTTCTTCAATAGCGAAATGAAGTGAAGACTTCTGCCGAAAATAGAGGCGAAAGGGGCCGGATAGAGAGGCAGACAGGAGTCGCTGCGCTCAACGCGCAGGCCAAGCCGGTCGTAGAGAGCCTGCCACTGAGAACGAGAAAGATATGCATACGGCAACGCGACACCGTAAGGCCGGTTGCCCACCCAATCCATCAGGCGCAGCGTCCATTGGTCGAACACATTCTCCGAAAGATGATCCTTGATGACGAGGAACTCCCGGCTGACACGGCAAGCGTCGCGCAAAATCGTCTGAGGGTCCTTCGTGTGGTGCAGCACGTCCACGAACAAGCAGCAATCGAAGGAATCATCGGGAAACGGCAAGTGAGATCCATCGAAAGAGCGGCACGGGATGGCACAATCGTTGCGGGGGAGCACCTCAACGCCCTGCACATCAAGTCCGGGCAGGGCATCGCGGAGGAGCGCGGCCAGCCTGCCGTCTCCACAGCCCACATCGAGAAGCCGAGTCGCCGGCGAGAGCACAGCCGCGAGTCTTTGAGCCAGCACCGCGATCCGTCGCCGGTGTACTACCTTGCCGTGAACTTTTCCAAGCAGGCGCGAGCCTGGATTAAGGCTCATGGGGCCGCTCGTAATCGCCGATATAAGTGCCGCGGCTGATGCCCAGCATGCTGAGGAAAAAAGAAGAGAAAATGACTTGAACGCCCAAAAACAGCCACATGGACCAGAATAGAACTTCCCGCAGCTCATCGTTGAGCGGACCGAAACCGCTTGCTCCCCAGTGCCACGCGATCCGCGCGCTCCCGGCCAAGCCTGCAAGGAACATGACGGCGCCGGCAAGCAGGCCGTGCTCTAACTTCACGCGGCGCAGCAAGCGTTGCAGCGAGATCGGGTTGCGGTCGAAGCGTTCCGCATAGCTGAACACCTTGGCGAAAAATCCCACGTTGACGATCTGGGCTCCCATCAACGTGAAAATGACGCCGAAGACCATTGTGTGCACGTCCAGTACGATGCGCGAGGTCAGATGGCGCGGCCCCGGCAAGAGCCAAAAAACCAGCGCCAAGCCGAAGAAGAACAACGAAGCGCCGGGGAGCAGAAAAAGCCAATTCGGGGCGTAAAGCAAGAAGAAGCGCAGGGTACGCCAGCCGTCGCGAAAGCTTCGGAGGTGCGGCGGGCGGCCGCGCTTGTCGGGCCACAACACGATGGGGATCTCGCTAATGCGCGCGCCGAGCTGCGCGGCCTTGATGATGAGTTCGGGAGCGAATTCCATTCCCGTGCTGCGGACGTCGAGTTGGTCGTAGACGAGGCGCGAGAAGCCGCGCATGCCGCAATAGCAGTCGCCGACGCCCACGTGAAAGAAGAGATTCAGCAAGGCCGTAAGTCCGGGATTGCCGAAGTGCCGATGGAGCTTGGGCATTGCGCCGGGCTTGATGCCGCCGCGGAAGCGATTGCCCATCACCACGTCGTATCCTTCGCGCAATTTGCGGACGAATTGTGGAACCTCAGAGAAATCGTAACTATCGTCGGCGTCGCCCATCACGATGTAGCGTCCCCGCGAAGCCGCTATACCCGCGAGCAGGGCAGCGCCGTATCCGCGCAGCGTCGCATGTACGACGCGCGCCCCGCGTGACGCGGCGATCTCAATCGATCCGTCCGTAGAGCCGTTGTCGGCGACGATTACTTCCCCGGAAAAGCCTCCCTCCGCGAACGACCGAAACGCCTTGTCGACGCAGATCGCGAGAGAGTTCGCCTCATTCAAACAAGGAATGACGACCGAAACTTCCAGGGTTTCGCCCAGTACCAGGGTGTCCGGTTTGGTCCGTGGGTCCGTTTCCAAGCCGCGGTCTCCTCCGCGCTCGCAGGCTATCGTGGCTTGCCGACAAAGCTCCACTTGCCCCAGAACATCGACTCCCGAATGGGGATGAAGTGAGCGCGAACGAGCTCCAGGATCAGGTCAGGATGATTCAGCCATTGCTCGTAGGTGCGCCGCTCGTGCCGAATCATCGTCGCCAGAGCATCCAGCCTGTTCGACAACCGGCGTGCCGCAGGCTTCTCGCAAACAAAGTGCGCGAACTTCAGAAAAGGGGTCAGCCACGGTTCCACAATTACCAGGCGGCCGTCCTTTCGAAGCACGCGGTGCATCTGCGCCAAGGTCCGTGCGAGATCGTCCGGCAGCAATTGTAGATGGTGTAAACCGCCCTGAACAATGAGAACGTCCCGACTCCGATCGGAAAGCGGAATTTGCCGGCAATCGCAAAGGTGGCACTTTGCGTCTCCTTGATATTGCGCCAGCAAGCGAGCCGAAAAGTCCGCGCCTTCCACACGAGTGAATCCCATCTGGCGCAAGGCGTGTAATCCATTGCCGCGTCCACAAAACAGCTCAACGATTTCGGTATCGCGAGGCCATTCTCCTGCTCCCAATTTCCGCAAGCGCCTGACGAATTTCGTGACCTCTTGCTCGGGCGTCTCAAACCGCAGGTACGCGGATTCCCAGGGATCCTCTGAAAATACGTCGGGCCTTGCGAATTCCGACTCGGCGATCAGTTTCTTGTTTTCGGCGTTCTCCATCGTCAGGCATTCCCGGTTTCAGCGGGTCCTTGGACGGGCCAACGTCGCCAGCCTTCTCGATGGTCACTGACAAGAACGTTCATGGCGTCTGCGTTCGGATATTCGACCGAGCATGCGAAGATAGCAGAAAGCGAGCCCATGCGGCGAGCGGAGCGGCGCCATACTTTTGGGATTGATGCTGCCGCGCGGGCGCCGCGAAATCCGGCCGATCGCGAGCGACGCGCATGTGATCGAAAACGATACGGGCGTGGAAGCGGACCTTGCATTCGGAATTGCGGTCTGAATACACTCCATTGAGCGTTCGATAAGCTCCGCGCGCAACAGAAACAATCGGCTTCGCTCGGGCTGAGTCGAGATCGAGGCGCGTCGGATCGCGGGGGGAGGCAAAAACTGACCGTTCTCGTCACCGGCGGTGCCGGGTATATCGGGAGCCATGCGGCGCGCGTGCTGCGCCGACACGGCTACGAAGTCCTGATCTACGACAATCTTTCCACGGGCCACGAATCGTTCGCAGACGGTTTCGAGTTGGTCCGCGGCGAAATCGCGGATTCGCAGAAGCTCGCGCAAGCGATGGGCCGGGTCGAGGCGGTGATGCATTTCGCCGCGCACGCCTACGTCGGAGAGTCGGTGGAGAATCCGCGGAAATATTTCCGCAACAACGTTGAGGCGGCTCTCGTGCTGCTCAACACCGCGCTCGACCGCGGAGTGCGCAAGTTCATCTTTTCGTCGACCTGCGCGGTGTACGGTTCGCCGGCGAAGGTTCCCATCACCGAAGACACGCCGCGCCAGCCAGTAAACCCCTATGGCGTGACGAAGCTGTTCTTCGAAAATGCCCTGGAGGCTTACAGCAACGCGTACGGGTTGCGCTTTGCCAGCCTGCGCTACTTCAACGCGGCCGGCGCGGACGAGAGCGGCGAGATCGGCGAACTTCACGAGCCCGAGACCCATCTGATTCCGCTGGCGCTGGCGGCCGCCGCCGGGAACGGGCCGGAGCTGCAGATCTTTGGCGCGGATTATCCGACGCCGGACGGGACGTGCGTCCGTGATTACATTCACGTGAACGATCTGGCGGAGGCGCACGTGCTGGCTTTGCGGCATTTGCTCGGCGGGGGAGGGTCCTTCGCCGCGAATCTGGGCACCGGGCAAGGCTACTCCGTCAAGGAAGTGCTCGCGGCGGTCGAACAAGTGACCGGAAATGCCCCGCGCTGCCGCCCGGCGCCGCGCCGCGCGGGGGACCCGCCCACGCTGGTTGCCGACCCGAGTCGGGCGAATCAGCTGTTGCGCTGGAAGGCGACGCGCTCTCTACCCGACATCGTCGGCAGCGCTTGGAAATGGATGGAGCGGCAGACTGCGGGCCAGCGACGGTAACCGCAACGTGGGCGACACGGCCAAGACGCCTTTTTCGGTCGATCGAGCCCGGTCCTCTCCCGCGAAGAACCCGATAAACGGCCGGGAATTCGTCGAGCTGTCCTCTTTGGTACAGATGTCCAACCCTCTTTTTGGTTCAATCCGTACGCAATCTCGGCATAGCGACGAGTTGCGAGCTTCATGGCGAAGCCCATGAAGGTTCGCTCGATGAATGTAAGGCACTCAAACGCAGGAGTGACATGACTGCAAGAACGTTTCGAGCCGCAGCGGCAGGCGAACGAACCGGCACCGAGGGAAAACAAGTAAGGAACAAGGTGCTGCTGGCGACGTCCGCCAAGGAATACGAGTTGCTGCGTCCGGACTTGAGGTACATCGACCTGCCGCACCACCTCAGCCTTCACGAGCCGACGCAAAAAATAGAGTTTGTCTATTTCCCGAACCGGGGAATGGTTTCTCAAGTTGTGGTAACCAAAGACGGACGAACCGTGGAAGTGGGCGTGGTGGGTAACGAGGGCTACGTTGGCGCGGGATTGGCGGCCGGCTTGAGCAGAAGCTCGGTGCGTGAAGTAATTCAAATCGCCGGCGATGGCTTCCGGATGACAGGGAACGCGCTGGAACGCATTCTGCGGTCGGCGCCGCAGTTACAGGTGATGTTGAGCAGGCAGGCCGGGCTTCAAGGAATGCAAGTCGCCCAGACCGCGGCTTGCAATCGGCTGCACGATATCGAGCAGCGCCTCTCGAGGTGGCTGCTGATGACTCAGGATCGGGTGGACGCCGGAGTGCTTCCGATCACCCACGATTTCATCGCCACCATGATGGGTACCGACCGATCCACGGTGAGCTCGGCAGCATCCGTACTGCAAGAAAAGAGAATCATCGAATACGTGCGAGGTTCAGTGAAGATTGTGAACCGCAGAAAACTCGAAAGATCCGCCTGTGAGTGCTACGGCGTTATTCAGCAGTTCGAGGATGACCTCGGATTGAGATAGCAATTCCTGCTAGTGTCGGATAGCCGACAGACAGCAGCCCGTTGCGATCGGTAATCTCCGAAATCTTATTTGGATTGAGCTCGGTTTTGCACCGTGTCGAAAGGCCGACTCGTGCGGAGCATCGCCCAGGGCAAGAAACGGTTTGCGCCGCGGGGTGCGCTCGAAAAAACCGATGGCTAAGCCCCGTTCTCACGAGAGCATGACCGCGCCACATCTCGAGACGCGGGCCGGGGAAACGATGAGTCGCAAACTGGTATGGATCGAAGAACAGCATTCTTGGGACTGGGGTTGCTCCGAATGCGCATGGACGTACGGTCCTTCGGGACCGCCAGTCGGCAGATCGCTCGACGAGATGCTGCAGAACTACCAACAGCAGCGCGATGAGGAGTTTGCAGCCCATGTTTGCGCTGCATACCCTAGAGCGAACACAAAAAAATAGTCCGGGCTGCTGGGCAGCGCGCGGGTCGCCGAGCCCGACGATCGCCTGCGGCAGGCTGTCCGCTCGATTGCCCTCCCATTCGACTCGGCCCCAGGACCATTCCTACGCTCCTTCGTAAATCTCAACGATCAACGTCGCTATAATATCTGATGAGTTCGAGCCAAAGGCTGGGTGGCCAACTGGCCGCCGAATTCGAGCGAACGGGCTCAGTGCGGACAGTCTTCGAGAAAAACACTACAATGAATGAAACGGGAACCATGAAAGCCGTTCTCATCTCGACGTACGAGCTTGGCCACCAGCCGTTCGGCTTGGCGTCGCCCGCGGCATGGCTGCGCGCGCGCGGCGCCGAAGTGGTGTGCCTAGACCTGTCTCGGGAGGCGCTGCGCCCGGATGCCGTTCGTGAAGCCGACCTCGTCGGGTTTTACGTGCCAATGCACACAGCAACGCGCCTTGCCGCGCAGCTCGTCGCGCCGGTGCGGCAGCTCAATCCGCGCGCACATTTGTGTTTCTACGGGCTCTACGCGCCGGTCAATGAGGCGTATCTGCGCGGCCTCGGCGTCCAGACGATCCTGGGCGGGGAATTCGAGGAGCGGCTGGCGCGGCTGGTGCAACGCCTGGAAGAGGAGCTCAACAGCCGCGAAGCCGGCGTCGAAATTGCCGCGGGGAGAGACGCTGCCGAGCCCGCCATCTCACTCGACCGTCTGAAATTCATCGTGCCCGACCGCGCGGGCTTGCCGCCGCTGCGCCAATACGCGCATCTGGTAACGCCGGATGGCGGATACCGGGTCGCGGGATACACGGAAGCGAGCCGCGGCTGCAAGCATCTTTGCCGGCACTGCCCGATCGTGCCCGTCTATGGGGGCGTCTTTCGCATCGTTCCACGAGACGTTGTGCTCGAAGACATTCGGCGCCAGGTGGACGCGGGCGCGCAGCACATCTCCTTCGGCGATCCGGATTTTTTCAACGGGCCGGCGCACGCGCTGGCCGTGGTCAGCGCGCTGCATCGCGAATTCCCGCGGATTAGCTACGACGTCATCATCAAGGTCGAGCACCTGCTCGCCAGCCGCGAGGAATATCTGGCGACTCTGCGGGAGACGGGCTGCCTGTTCGTCACCAGCGCCGTGGAATCGCTGGACGACGCGACTCTCGCGCGCCTGGACAAGGGCCACACGCGCGCCGATTTTCTGAGCGTCGTGCAGCGCTTCCGCGCGCTTGGCCTGGTGCTGCAGCCCACGTTCGTGCCGTTCACGCCGTGGACCACCCTCGCGGGCTATCGCGACCTGCTCGAAGTTATCGCGGAGCAGGACCTGATCGAAAACATCGCGCCGATACAACTCGGTATCCGCCTGCTGATTCCGGCGGGTTCGCGTTTGCTGGAGCTGGATGAAGTGCGCAGCCTGGCCCGGCCCTTCGATCCGGCCGCGCTGGTCTATCCGTGGTCGCACGGCGACGCACGCCTGGACGCGCTCGCCGCGCGCGTCCAGGAACTCGCGAGCGAAGGCGATCGGCTGCAGCGCTCGCGGACGGAGACCTTTGCGCTCATCTGGCAGGCAGCCGCCGCACTCGAAGGCGTCGGCGCGTCGCTATCATCGCGGCTGCCGACGATGGCTTCGCGAGCAGCGATTCCGCATTTCACCGAGCCGTGGTACTGCTGCGCCGAGCCGACGCAGGAGCAATTCGTCGCCATTGCGGCAGGCCCGAAGCCCACGGTGGAACCAGCCCGGCCCGGCGGAACCGTGAGCGACGCCGCATCATTTTCATGAACCCGCCCGGAAATCCTACGCCGCGCCTGCTGCTTCTGGCGAGCAAGCTGGGTTACCAGACGCGCAGCTTCGCCGAAGCGGCCAAGGGGCTCGGTGTCGAGGTGGTCATCGGGAGCGACCGCTGCCATCAGTTGGACGACCCTTGGTCGGACGGCGCGATTCCCCTGCACTTTACGGAGCCTGAGGCCGCTGCCACGAGCCTGATCGAAGCCGTTCGGGCTCGGCCGGTGAGCGCTATCCTGGCGCTTGGCGACAGCCAGACGGTAACCGCCGCGTACGCGGCTCGCCGCCTTGGTCTCCGCTACAATTCGTCCGAGTCGGTGGAAAATTGCCGCAGCAAGCTGCGCCAGCGCGAAGTGTTGCGCGCGGCGGGGCTGCCCGTCCCGGACTTTTTCTCCTTTTCGCTAAGCGAGCCGCTTGCCGCGGTCCTGCCTCGTGTGACCTTCCCGTGCGTGGTGAAACCGCTGCGCTTGTCGGCGAGCCAGGGCGTGATCCGAGCGAACGACGCCGGCGAATTCCGCGCCGCCGTCCAACGAATTGCGCATTTGCTCGCTTCACCGGAGTTGCAGGTGACTCGTGAGCGCGAACTCGACCGCCTGCTGGTGGAGCGGTTTGTTCCCGGCGCCGAAATCGCTCTCGAAGGCCTCGTCGAGCGAGGCCGGTTGCGAGTTCTCGCGTTTTTCGACAAGCCCGACCCGCTCGATGGGCCGTACTTCGAGGAATCGATTTACGTGACGCCGTCGCGCCTGCCGGAAGAGCGGCAGAAAGAGATCTTCGGCTGCGCGGAGCGAGTTGTGCGCGCGTTGGGCCTTTCGGAAGGGCCGCTGCACGCCGAGTTTCGCGTGAATGCCTCCGGGCCTTGGGTCCTGGAGGCGGCGCCGCGTCCGATCGGCGGGCTTTGTTCGCGCGCGCTGCGCTTTGGCCCGGAGCGGATTTTTCTCGAGGAGCTTCTGGTCCGCGAGGTGATGGGTCTGCCGGGTGCGGATCTCCCGCGCGAATCGTTGGCTGCGGGCGTGACGATGATTCCGGTTCCGTCGAGCGGCGTTCTGGAAAGAGTCGAAGGCGTGGAGCAAGCCAGCGCGACACCGGGCGTGGACGAGTTGCACGTCACGGCGCGTCTTCACGACTACATCGCTGCGTGGCCCGAAGGGTCCAGCTACCTCGGCTTTATCTTTGCTCGCGCGGAAACACCCGCCGAGGTGGAAGCGGCGTTGCGCCGCGCGCACGCGGCCCTGCGCTTCACGATTGCGCCGCGGCTGCCCGTGGCCCATCCCGCGGCGCGGTCGACGCCCGCCTGATGTCTATTGAATTTAGAGCAGGAAAGGCCTTGCAGCGAGAGAACTACGCGGTCAGCCCTTGGCCTTGGGCGCTACGTAGCCTTCGGGGAGCTTCGCGCCTTCGCCGTAGAAGAACTGTTCGAGCTGCTCTTCCATGATTTTTTGCGATTGCGGATCGAGGGGATTCAGCCGGTACTCGTTCATGATCATCTTGGAGTGCTCGATCCACATCTTCCATGCTTCCTTGGAGACATTTCCGTAAAGGCGCTGCCCCAGTTCACCCTTCCACGGCACGCGGTCGAGCCCCTCCATCATCCTGCCGAACTTGACGCACATGACCATGCGCGAGCCGGGCCGGACCGGAGCGGTTTCCTCAGTTTTGGTAGGACCGCCCTTATCGTCTGCCATGGCCAACCTCCGGAGGGTGTCCGAGCTTCGACTCCCGTTCACCTCCAACATACTGCATCCGGCTGGAAATTCCTAGGTCCCAAATTGACCGCGCGCGGCATCAAAAGCTTTGGCCGCCGCAGACCGGTAAAAAAACCGCGCTTGCGGATGAGGCCCAATTTTGAGAGAACTGTTGGTCCGGCGCGACGGGCGTTCCGCATGCGTGAGGTCACGACTCTATTTTGGGATGTCGGGGGCGTCATTTTGTCGAACGCCTGGGACCACGCGCAGCGCCTGGCGGCGGCCCGGCAATTCCAGCTCGACGAGGAATTCGAGCAGCGGCACGAACTGGCCTACGTGCCTTTCGAGATGGGCCAGATGAGCCTGGACGAGTATCTGGAGCGCACGGTTTTTTATCGTCCGCGTACGTTCTCACAGGAGGAGTTCAAGGCGTTCATGTTCGCGCAGTCGCAAGAAAACAGCGGCACGCGCGCCGTGCTCGACGAGGTGACGGCGGCGGGCCGCTATTTTCAGGCCACCCTCAATAATGAGTCGGCCGAGCTGAACGCCTTCCGCATTCGGAAGTTTCAACTGGCGCGGAACTTTGCGGTATTTTTCAGTTCCTGCTATCTGGGCTCGCGCAAACCCGATGAGGCAATCTACCGGCTGGCGCTCAACGTTGCCCAACGCGCCCCGGAAGAGTGCATATTCATCGACGATCGCCCGCTGAATCTGGAATGCGCGAAGAGGCTGGGGATGCGCGCGATCCAATTTGAGAGTCCGGCGCAGTTGAGCAAAGAGCTGACGCAGCAGGGCATTCTCGGCGCGGCAGCGTAAGGAGAGACACGATCATGGAACTCGGCATGGTTGGCTTGGGCCGGATGGGCGCCAATATGGCGGAGCGGCTGCTGAAGGGCGGCCACAAGGTGTGGGGCTACGATCCAAATGCGGCGGCGACCCAGCACCTGGTTTCCACCGGCGGCACGAAAGCCGATTCGCTCAGCGGGCTGGCCCAGCAGCTTTCCCGCCCGCGCGCGATTTGGATCATGGTGCCGTCGGGCGCGCCCGTGGACCAGACCATCGAAGCGCTCCTGCCGAGCCTGGTGAAGGGCGATACGATTATTGACGGCGGCAACAGCAACTATAAGGATACGCAACGCCGCGCGGCTTCGCTCGGCGCGGGCGGCTTTGAATACGTGGACGTGGGCACCAGCGGCGGCATCTGGGGCCTGCGCGAGGGCTACAGCATGATGATCGGCGGCACGCCGGCAGCCGTGGGTCGCCTGCGGCCCATCTTCGAAACTCTGGCGCCGGGACCGAAGGAAGGCTGGGGACACGTCGGGCCGAGCGGCTCCGGCCATTTTGTCAAAATGGTTCACAACGGTATTGAATACGGACTCATGCAGGCCTACGCCGAGGGTTTTTCGATTCTGGCGCACAAGAAAGAGTTCGCCCTGGACCTGCACCAGGTCGCGGAGATCTGGCGCACGGGCAGCGTGGTGCGCTCCTGGCTGCTGGACCTGCTGTCCGCCGAACTTGCGGAAAACCCGCGGCTCGACGGCATCGCGCCATTCGTTGCCGATTCGGGGGAGGGCCGCTGGACCGTGGCCGAAGCCATCGACCTCGATGTGCCCGCTCCGGTGATTACACTCTCGCTGATCGAGCGGCTGTCGTCGCGCGACACCGATTCGTTTTCTCGCAAGCTGCTGTCCGCGCTGCGCCATCAATTCGGCGGGCACGCAATCAAGGCGGAAGGGAAGAGCTGACTCCAGGAGCGAACTCATGACATCCCAGGCCATCGATCTCGCCGAAGCCGCAGCGCAGCAGAATGCACAGACGCCCGATGAGGGGGACCCTTGCACCATCGTCATCTTCGGCGCCTCGGGCGACCTCGCGCGGCGCAAGCTGATCCCATCTTTGTTTGAATTGGCCTCGCACAAATCGCTGGCGCGGCGCTTTGCGATTATCGGCTTCGCGCGCACGAAGATGACCGACGACGCTTTCCGAGATATCGCGGCGGATGCGGTGCGCAAATTCAGCGAGTCGGGTCCGGTGGACGAGGGTCCCCTGAAAACCTTCGCGCAATCGTTTGCCTACGTCTCCGGGGAATACCACCACCCGGAAGCGTTCGCGAGGCTGGCGAAGCGCCTGGAGGAGCTCGACGGCTCGCACCACCTCGAAGGGAATCGGCTCTACTACCTGGCCACTCCGCCGGACGTGTATCCACTGGTCATCGAGCAGATCAAGAATGCGGGCCTTGCCCGGCACCCGAACGGAAAATCCTGGGTACGCATCGTGATCGAAAAACCGTTCGGCCGCGACCTGGCGTCGGCGCGGCAGCTCAACCAGACGGTGCTGGGGGTCTTCGATGAGTCGCAGGTCTACCGCATCGACCACTACCTCGGCAAGGACACCGTGCAGAACCTGTTGGTGCTGCGTTTTGCCAACGGCATCTTTGAGCCGTTGTGGAACCGCAATTATGTGGACCACGTGCAAATCACCGCGGCGGAAAATATCGGCGTCGAGCAGCGCGCTTCCTTTTATGAAACCACCGGCGCGGTGCGCGACATGCTCCAGAGCCACGTCATACAGTTGACCTCGCTGGTGGCTATTGAGCCGCCCTCGGTGTTTGACGCCACCGCCGCGCGCAACGAAAAAATCAAGGTCCTCCAGGCGATTCGGCCATACACTCCCGAGTTGGTCGCCCGGGACGTCGTTCGCGGCCAGTACGGCCCCGGCACGGCGGACGGCAAACCCGTCGCCGGTTATCGCCAGGAGCCCGGCGTGGCCCCTGAGTCGGCGACCGAGACGTTCGTCGCCGCGCGCCTGGAGATCGACAACTGGCGCTGGGCGGGGGTCCCATTTTATCTGCGCAGCGGCAAACGCTTGCCGCGGCGCGTCTCGGAGATCGCCATCCAGTTCCGCCGGGCGCCGCACATCGTTTTCCGCGGGCAGGGCTTGGAGGCGAACTCGCTGGTGCTCAACATTCAGCCCGAAGAAGGCATTTCGATTTCCTTCCACGCCAAGCTGCCGGGCCAGGAGATGCGCCTGACGCGCGTGTCGATGGATTTCAACTACCACGCGGCGTTCGGTGGCGTCGAGCGCAGCGCCTACGCCACCCTTCTGAACGATTGCATGCGCGGCGACGCGACGCTGTTTGACCGCGCCGATGGCGTTGAGGCTGCCTGGGCGCTGGTCGATCCAATTCTCGACGCTTGGCGCGATCAGAAGCCCCCGTTCCCGAACTACGCGGCGGGAACCTGGGGCCCGCGGGAAGCCGACGAACTACTGGAGCGCGATGGCCGACGCTGGCGCAAACCCTAACCTGACGCCGCGCGAAGCGCTCCCGGGGGTATTCGTCTACCCCAATCCCGCCGAAGTGGCGCGGGCCGCAGCGCGCCGCTTTGTTGACTTTGCCTGGCAAGCGATCGCGCGGGACGGGCACTTTCACGTGGCGCTCTCGGGAGGCTCCACGCCGCGCGAGATGTACCGCTTACTGGCCTCCGATGAGTTCCGCGGCCAAGTGGATTGGCAGCGCGTGCGGGTATTCTGGGGAGACGAACGGGCCGTGCCGCCCGACGATCCCCAGAGCAATTACGGCATGGCGCGGCGCGAGTTGCTGCTGCGCGTGCCGATCCCCCTGGGCAACATCCACAGGATGGAAGCCGAGGACGCCAATATCGGGCGCGCCGCGCACAATTACGAGGCTTTGCTGCGCCGCTATCTCGAGCCCGACGATCGCGGCTTCCCGGTTTTCGATCTCGTGTTTCTCGGGATGGGGCCGGACGGGCACACGGCGTCGCTCTTTCCTGGATCGCGACCGCTGCAGCAAACTTCGCGCTGGGTGAGCACGCCGATGGTCGCGAAGCTGGGCATGCGCCGGATGACCCTGACGCTGCCGGTGCTCGAAGCCGCCCGGCGCGTCCTCTTTCTGGTCGCGGGCGCGGAAAAGGCGGCGATGCTGCGCGAAGTTCTCTGCGTCCGTCGCGAGCCTCCGCTGCCTGCGCAGATGGTCCAGCCGCGGCATGGCGAGCGCATTTTTTTCGTGGATGAGGCGGCCGCAGCGCTTTTGACCGCCGCGCCTCCTGCGCCGCCGTCGTCTCCGACTCCTGCGAAGGGCCATAAGTGATCCTGGCCGGGGATATTGGCGGCACGAAGTGCAATCTGGGGCTGCTGGAAAAGCGCGATGGCGCATTCGACGTGCGATTCCGGCATCGCTTTCCCAGCCTCTCCTACGCGCGCTTTGAAGACATCGTCGACGAGTTTCTGCGCGGCGCGCGGGAAGCTTCCGTAATTCCTCCGCGGGAGAAAATCAGCGCCGCGGGCTTCGGCGTCGCGGGGCCGGTGATCGGGCGCCGCGTGCGGATGACCAACGTGCCCTGGGGACTGGACGCCGATTCGCTTGCCGGCCAACTCGGAACGCCGCACGTCGTTTTGCTCAACGACCTCGAGGCCGCCGGTTACTCCGTGCGCTGGATCAGTCCCGACCAGTTCTGCTCGCTCAACGACGGAACGCCCGAGCCGGAAGCGCCGCAAGCGCTCATCGCCGCGGGCACGGGCTTGGGCGAAGCCATGCTGCACTGGAACGGCGCGCGCTACGTTGTGTCGCCAGGCGAAGGCGGCCACTGCGATCTCGCGCCGCGCACGGACCAGGAGATCGAACTGCTCCGCCACATGAAGAAAACGAGCAAGTACGTCAGCTTCGAGATGGTTCTTTCCGGCCGCGGCTTCCGAACCGTGCACGAATTCCTCGACCCGAGCGTGCAGCATCCGAGCTTCGGACAGCCCGGCGGCGATTCCGCGCCGGAAATCACGCGTGGCGCGTTGGACGGTTCCTGCCGAGTCTGCGTTGAGACGCTCGATCTCTGGACGGCGCTTTACGGCGCGGAAGCGGGCAATCTGGCGCTCAAGGCGCTGTCGCGCGGAGGAGTATTTGTCGCCGGTGGAATCGTCACCAAAATTTTGCCGAAAATGAAGGATGGCGCCTTTGTCCGCGCCTTCTGCGAGAAGTCCAAGTTCGCGGATCTGCTGTCGCGGGTGCCGATCCGGATCGTTTTGAACGAGGAAGCTCCGATGCTCGGCGCCGCGGCCGAGGCTGCTCGAGCGCTCGGAATCTGACCCTCCCGCGCGGCTTTCGCGGGCCGTCTGTTTTGGATAGAATATCGGCCACGCGGGGTGCGGCACGTCCGATTCCGAGGAAACGATAGTGGGTGAACGTTGTGTTGAGCCAGAGTGTGCCGAGGCGGCAATCGCCTCGGTCGGCGAGCGCTCGCTTTGCGGCAAGCACTTTATCGCCCACTGCTACCGGCGCCTCGAAGCCGTTTCCATGCAATTTCGCGAGCCGGGATTCCATGAAAACCAATCGGAGGCCGTAGGGCATTTTTTCGAGGAGTGCATGCGCGGCGCCGCCGACATCGCGTGCGCGCCGGTCACGCCGCCAAATCTCGAAAAAGCTCAGGTGGTGGACATTCTCCTGTGGGCTTCCGAACTGCACGGGCGGCTGCGCCGTAGCCCTCGCGTCTCCGCCAGGATTCCCGTGTTGCTGCGTTCGGAGGTGCCGGGGCAGCCATGGGAAGAAAAGACCGAGACGCAAATCCTGAGCCGCTACGGTGCGCAGGTCTGTTGCCAGGTCGAAGTCCACTCCGGGGATGCGCTGACCTGCATTCGGCTCGACAACGGGCGCCGCGCGGAGTCGCGAGTGACCTGGACCCACCGCAAAGCCACGGGCGAACTGGAATTCGGAGTTGAATTTGCCAGCGAAGATAATTTTTGGGGTCTGGCCTGGACCGAACGCCTGGACCTGGCCGGCGCCTGACGGCCCGCTCAGCGCCACTTCAGCTTGGACAAGTCCAGCGCGGGCTGCGGCAGTTTCATGTCGAATCCCTCGAGGATCTCGACCAGGATCTTCGTCACGGCGAAATCCCGAAACCATTTGTGATTTGCGGGAATAACGAACCAGGGGGCGCGTTCCGTGCTGCAGCGCGTAACCGCCTCTTCGTAGGCGTCGGTGTAATCGTCCCAGTACTTGCGCTCCGCGAAGTCCGCCGCGGAAACTTTCCAGTATTTGTGCGGATCGGTGATCCGCGCCTCCAGCCGTCTCTTCTGCTCGTCCTTATCGATGTGCAGGAAAAACTTCACGATTCGCACGTCGTTTTCATCCAGAAGCTTTTCGAAGAGATTGATCTCCTCGTAGCGCGCCTTCCAGATCTTCTTGGGGACGAGTTTGTGGACTCGAACGACGAGCACGTCCTCGTAGTATGACCGGTTGAAAATACCGATCATGCCTTTTTCGGGCACGGCCGCATGGCTTCGCCACAGAAAATCGTGCGCCTGTTCTTCCGGCGTGGGCACCTTGAAAGAAGTCACGCGGCAGCCCTGCGGATTGATTCCCGCCATCACGTGGCGAATCGTGCCGTCCTTTCCGGCGGCATCCATCCCCTGGAGAACGATCAGCAGGGCCCGCTTCCTTTCGGCGTAGAGCAGATACTGCAAATCGTCCAGCCGCTTGACGAGTTTGGCCTGCTTCGCTTGCGTCTTCTCGTCGTTCTCGTGGCCGAGGGTGTCGCTCGGGTCGCAATCCTTGAGTTTGACGGTCGTGCCAGGTTGGACGCCGAGTTTTCGGGTGAGGTTCATGCGATCGCAGCTCCTGGGAAGGTTCTCCGCGCGCGCGAATCGGAGCCTCCCACCGTTCGAAAAGAAGTATCGCCTAGACGCGGGCGAAGTGGCAATGCGCGGCGAGCGCCCGGCCGGGGCGCGTCCCGACGACGCCCATGCAAACGCGGGCGGCGGGAAAAATCGGTGGTAAACTGTTTGCCATCCGTCGGTGGTGAGCGTAGCTCAGTCGGTAGAGCATCGGTCTGTGGATGCGAACCGTTGATTTTGCTAACCCTTCTCAAATCAGTAAACCTCTGATTTCAAAGTGTGTTAACGTGAGGGTGCGCGTGCGAAAGTGAGCCTATTTTTGCCTGTTTTTGGTTCGTTCGGGCACAGAACGGGCACAATTTTGCACCAAAAACAGGGCACACGATTTCGGGAAGAACTCCGGGGGCGTCCCATGCTTGCAGATTTCTTGACGTATGTGCGCGTCGTCCTTTGGAACTGGTTCGGCGTGTACGGCGGCTTCGTTCTTGTGGCAATTGAGGTAATCAAAAAAGTCCCCCAGTGCAAACCCTGGTGGAAGCGGATAGAAAGGCTGAAATGGCCATTAAGGTCGTTGGGAGTGATCTGTATTTTTATAGCTACATTTCAAGGCTGGGAAGATCAACACTTGCAACTCATGGGGGCCGAAGCAAGAAATACGGAGCTAACAACTCCAAACTTTTCTCTCGAAATATCACAGGTCTTTAGCCAATATCGCCAGGATCTAGACAACACCGATGCGTTTTTGGCGGTGCAAATCATCAATAGAGGGGCGCCCAGCGCAGTTCTTAAGTATGCCGTACATTACAAATCTCCAACTCTAGATCAAGATGTGGAGGTAGCGAAATTTGCGACCGATCCGCTGTATTTCCCCTTTTCGAACGGTCTACAGTTAGTCATGCCATCTTCGGTGCTAATTTACAATGAAACTGTCTCTCCGATTCCTCGCGGGGGTTTCGTCACTGGAAGACTTCCTATCGTCATACCCGGTAATCGAACGGAGGAAATTTCACACGGAAAGGCACAAATCACAGTAAGTGTCCTAGACTATCAAGCACATACGTCTACGGTGAGATTTGATGGCGGTGTTTCTTCCTCTCCGGCCGCGATATTGGGCGAAGATCTTAGAGAAGCGCGAGCTGCCGGCCATGCAGAGCAAGTCCACCCAGAAGGCCCGCTGCGCGTCGGTAAGTTGGTAGCGAGTCGTGCCCTCAAGCCAATTGTCGACCCACAGCTTGATCCAGGTGCGCCGGCCCTGTGACGGTTTCACAGGGCCCTCCGGTCATTCGCAGCGATCCATGAGTCCAAAGACTTTTTCGATACGTAGAACTTCCTGCCTAAGCCTCGTATAAAGGGGAGTTCGCCAGACGCGGCCAGCCGGCGAATGGTATATGCGGTGACGTCGTAGGCGCCGAGTTCGCGTGCGTACCCAGCGGCACCTTCGAAGTCAAAAAGCGTCCGCTCGGCTGGCTGCGCAGCTTCGCTTGTGGCGGCCTGTCCTTCAGGCTTGGGGAGGGAAGTAGTCTTCGCAGCCATCAATGAAAAACCTCAAAACCGCCGTGAAAACTCCACGTCGGTCGGTTTCTCCTTGAGGCCCGAAAGCTGGCGGCAGAACCGCCGCCTGGTCCTAGCTTGGCTAAACTTTGGGTCGGAAGTTAGCCGATTCCGATTCGTTTTGGTTGGGGCGGGTGCGGCAACGCATCGGCTAGACGTCGGGCCGCGGGCGCCGCCCCCCAAAACCAATCCATCCGGGGCTTGCAAACCGCCGGACCGCCCCAGTCTACATTTCCCGATTCAGCTGTCAAGCGGATTTTTGCCCCGTGTCTTGTGGAAATCCGTTCCATAGAAACCTGCTGGCACGTTCTTCGTCGGCCGCTATTGCGGGATCAGCGGCAGCAACGCCGAAAGTAACCGGATCGTCGCTGGTGCCAGGCGCGTCACATCGGCGGCCTCCTCGTCCGTCATGCTCTCCAGCAATGCCGCCGGATCTTCTTCGAGCAACCCTCGCCGTTCCCACATGCGGAGATCGCTCGAAAGCATGCTCGCCAGATCGAATGTGCCGTTTGACGCTTCCTGCGAGCGCTCGGGAGTCTCTGCTTGCGATCCGGACTGTCGGTGCCACGGCTCCGGCTCTCGTTGGACGTAGGCCACGGCTCCGATCGTCCTCTCCGAGTGAACGACTTCGACGCGGACCGCGGGCGCTGCCGTTTCCGTGGTGACGCGTTCCACCCTGGGTGCGTTGACAATCCTGTTCTTCGAACCATCATGCTTACTGGTCGCCGGATTCTGCCCGGCAATCAGACGGCGGATGTGTGAGTACGAGTAGCGCAGCACCCTCTCGCAGTACTCTGAGAAGGTTTTGACACCGCAGATCGTTTCGTTTTTGCCCTTCTCCAAGAAGTCTTTGCGGACCTGAACGATATCGGGCTTGTAGGCATCGATGAACTTGACGCACGCGTCGTTGAACGCCGCGGCTAGGTCCCGCGCCCGCATCTCACGGTCCCGGGGACCGCTCATTTTGATCGGTTCCGCCTTTGCCGTTGGTACGATAGCCTGATTCCGCTTTTCCAACTTGTCTCGTTTGCTCATCACAGGTTTCTCCTTTTTTAGTTTTGCCCGCATTCCAAAACAAAAAGAGACGTGCCTGTGCCAAGCCGAGACGCTCCGCGCCCAGCCTAACCGCTCCGTGTCATGTCAAGGGATGGGAAGTATCCTAGAAAAAGGCAAGGGCGGAGTCAAGTAATTCTCTCGCGCGATTCGGAGTGGGGGCCATCGTACTTGCAAAACCTGCTGGAAAGTATGATACTGCCCGGCCATGAAGATTAGCGCGAAGATCATGCAAGAAGCTCGGCGCAAGCTGGCCGCCGCCGGCGGCAAAGCACGCGCGGCGAAATTCGACAAGAAGACTTTGAGCAGCTGGGGCAAGCTCGGCGGACGGCCGCGAAAGAAAGTACAGCGAAAGAAGGGTGCGCGATGAGAAAAGCCCAAGCCAAGATGGAGCAAAAGCGGGAACGCGGCGCCGGGAGCGCGTACCTCCGTGGAAACGTCTGGTGGATTCAGTACTCCGTTCGCGGCCGGAAAATCAGGAAACCCGCGATCGACGCGGATGGTAATGATTGTAGGACTGAGCCCGCGGCGTTGAAGGCGCTGCGCAAGGCGGTCGGAGCGGCCCTGAACGGCATCCGGCAGGATTCGCCCTCTCTCAAGTACGATGATATCCGCGATGCGTTCCTCGCAAGTTATGCGCTCGACGGGAAGAAATCTTTGCGGCGCGACAGAAAGGGCAACGTTTATCTGGAGCCGATCAAGCGCTTAAACGAGTTCTTTGGCGGAACTCCTGTCGTGGACATCACGCCTACCATGATCCGAAAGTATCAGAGCGAGCAGCGCGCCGCGGGCTATGCCAACGGCACCATAAATCGCAGCGTGCGCACGCTGTCCGCGATGTTCGGGCTAGCCGCCGAAGATGAACGGCTCACCCGGAAGCCGATTTTCCCAAGTCTGCCAGAAGCCAAACCACGACAGGGCACGCTGCCACACGAGAAGTACGCTGAGCTACTGGCCGCGTTGCCCGTGGACATCCGGCCGGTTGTGGCCATCGCCTACGGCACAGGCATGAGGCGCTCGGAAATTTTGGGACTCCACTGGCAGAACATCAAATGGATGGACAGGATCGTACGAATCGAGGACAGCAAAAACGGCGACGCGAGAGAGATTCCATTCACCGGCGAGTTGGAGGCGGTGCTCAAGGAGCAGTACGCCAAGCGCCAGGAGGGCTGCGATTTTGTTTGCTATCGGGTCAATCGGCGCGGCCATGCCCAACGGGTTGGAAACTTCCGAAAGGCCTGGAGCCGGGTGTGCGTGAAACTTGGCTTGGCTAAGATGGAGCCGATCGTGGATGCGGCCGGTAATCCGGTTTTCGAGCCTCGACGCTACAAGCGCTCGAAACCCAAGCCGAAACTACGGTATGATGGGCTGCTGCTTCATGATTTGCGCCGGACTTTCATCTCCGACGCAGAACATGCCGGCGCGCCAAGGCACGAAGCGATGACACTCTCGGGCCACAAAACGGAAAGCGTTTATCGGCGGTACGCGATTCAAAACCGCGAGCAGGGTCGTGCGGCCTTGGCGAGGATCGAAGCGTACCGTGCCCAGCAGAACGGGCACAATACGGACACAATTTCGACAGAGGAGAAGCCTGAAGTGTCCGTAGTGCAATGATTCTAAACGTGTGGTGAGCGTAGCTCAGTCGGTAGAGCATCGGTCTGTGGAACCGAGGGTCGTGGGTTCAAATCCCATCGCTCACCCCAACTAATTCTTATAGTTACCTACTCGGAGCCATCTGATTTGGACTACGGTAGTCCAAAATCTCCGCAACTTTCTCAACGGCCCGACGCTGAGAATCCCCGATGACGTGGGAATAAATTTCCAGAGCCACGCGGGCATTCTTATGTGCGAGATGCTTCAATGGCACCCTTCATTATCATTTTCCGAGCAAGCAGGTAGCTTGTTCGTTTGAAGTCGAGTGTGCGACCTGTGAGGCGAGGCAATAAAGCGGGAGAGCAATACGGTGATTCCAAGCAAGGCCGGGCGATTGGTCAGGTCATACGCTGACGACACCGCCTTGCGAACCCAGCGGCTGGATTGGTCTACGGGTGCATGCGAATTCTTTTCTGTTCGATGGCCTCGACCGCCGCAAATCTCCGATCCGAGTGTGGCTGATTCCTTGCGGCACCTGAATGGAGTTCACAAGGCTGTCGAGCAGGAACACCGCAGGTAGGACAGCTCACGGAAGATGCTTGTTTTCGCGTTAGTTGTCTGACTTTCATTCGCAAAGGCTACGACAACACCAGCCCGTAGCACAGCTCCTCTCTGACACATTTTCAAGGCGCCACTGCTCCGCCCTGGGACCAAATTGCTGCGAAAGCTCACTCGGAGCTATCAGGGCCAAGGCCCTATACGATCCGGCCACTCTTGGCTTCACGGGCGAAGTAGTCACCGGGTTCGACCCATTGCAAGGCCTGGAGCGTTTGCTCCACTTTGCCCCGCGTGGCAACCGTTACAATCAAGACCGGGCTACCATGATGCTGGTCCCTGAGAATGTCGTATCCCTCGCTCATGGCCTAAACGGTCTCGCATCTGGCATACCTGTGTCTGTTCAATATTGCACAGGATCAAAGCTGCGGGAATGACTTGCCTTCTGCGATTCCACCAGCCAAACATAGGATCAGATGGCGCAAAAGGGAATCTTTGTGGCTCAACTTCCGAGTAGGCGACAATCCAACCACAACCCGGTCTTTCACTTTCCATGACTCCATTTGTGGACCGCCAGTCCTGCGCGCCAAATCTGCCGCGATTTCGCCGATGTTTGCGCTGGCGGCAAATTCGTTGTATCGACGGCGGGAGTGAGGATACGATACATAAGTCCGGAGTCGAAATTGTAAATTCCCGTTCAGGAGTCTCGCTATGCCCGGCGCTAGGCCGAAAGTGGTTCGCTCGTCGCTCGCCAAGGCTCCCACAGGAATCCAGGGACTGGATGAAGTCACCGGGGGAGGCCTGCCCAAGGGCCGTGTCACCCTCGTGTGTGGCAGCGCAGGATGTGGCAAGAGCTTATTCGCAATGGAATTCCTGGTACACGGCGCCGTTCGATACGGCGAGCCGGGCGTTTGCATGGACTTTGAAGAGACCGAGGCGAAGCTCACGGCCAACGTCGCATCGCTCGGTTTTGATTTGCGAGACCTGACCAAGCGCAAAAAGCTGTTGGTGGATTTTGTTGCCGTTGAGCGAAACCAGATCGCCGAGTCAGGAGAATACAACCTCGATGGCTTGTTCATCCGCTTGGCCCACGCGGTCAAAGCCATCAAAGCAAAGCGCGTGGTATTGGACAGCATCGAGGCACTTTTTTCCGGACTGGTAGACTCGACGATTCTGCGGGCGGAACTCCGCCGGTTGTTTCATTGGTTGGAAGACCACAAGCTCACCGCTGTCGTTACCGGGGAAGCCGGAGAACACACGCTGACGCGTCACGGGCTCGAGGAATACATCGCCGATTGCGTGATTTCCCTGGACCATCGGGTCACGGAGCAGATTTCGACTCGGCGGCTGCGCATCGTCAAGTACCGGGGCACTTCCCACGGCACTGATGAGTACCCGTTCCTGATCGATCGTGAGGGCATCTCGGTGGTGCCAATCACCTCACTCGAACTTGCCCACAAAGCATCGACGGATCGCGTTTCAACGGGAATTCCCGCTTTGGACGACATGATGGAAGGGAAGGGATTCTTCCGCGGAAGCAGCGTGCTGGTGTCGGGTTCGTCGGGAACCGGGAAGTCCAGCTTGGCCGCGAGTTTCACCAGGGCCGCCTGCGCCCGCGGCGAAGTTTGCCTCTATTTCGCTTTTGAAGAATCTCCCAGCCAGATTCTCCGTAACATGTGCTCGGTCGGCATTAACCTGGAGCCGTGGGTAAGAAGGGGCATATTGCACTTCCATGCCATGCGGCCAACCAGCATCGGTCTGGAAGCGCACTTGGCCATTGTTCACAAATTGATCGACAAGTTTCGACCTAAGGTCGTCGTCATCGACCCGGTCACCAACCTCGTTGCGGCCTCCGGCACTTATAGCATTAAGTCGATGCTCATGCGCCTGGTCGATTTCTTAAAAGTGCAACAGATCACCTCGATGTTCACAAATCTGACGTTCTCAGGAGACCCTCAAGAGAGAACTGCGGCGGCCGTCTCCTCCCTTATGGACACCTGGATTGTGTTGCGAGACAGCAAACCCAATGGGAGACAGAGACGCGAACTTTACGTTCTGAAATCCCGCGGCATGGCGCATTCGCGTGAACCTCGTGAGCTGATCGTGAGTGACCAAGGCATGGGATTGGGCAAGGTTCTGAAGGATCACTCTCCGGCCACGCGCGTTGCAGGCCCAGGTGGAGTCAAGGTGCCTGAATAGCAAGTTTGGTCCATCTGGACCAGGAGCCGAGCACGACATGAAGAAGAGTTCAGCAAGGAAGCGTCGTCCTGGTAAGACCAGCCGGAGCGAGTTTTATATATTGCGTCTTTATATCGCGGGCCAGACCCCTAATTCGATTGCTGCGATCGACAACCTCAAGAAGATTTGTGAGGACAAGCTGCAGGGCAAGTACCGTATCGAAGTGGTTGACTTGCTGGAGAAGCCGCAACTGGCCAAGGGTGACCAGATCATTGCTATTCCGACCCTGGTGAGAAGGCTCCCGCCGCCGGTCAAAAAAATCATTGGGAACCTCTCCAGGACCGAGAGCGTCATCGTGGGGTTGGATCTTCAACCTGCTCGCTGAAATAAAGGTTCAAACATCAGATGGCTAGCAAGCGACCTCGTTCCGATGGCCGGGTTCTCCAACGTGGGCGACCTGGCAAAGTCGCCGCGTCGCGAGGTGTTCGCAAGAGCCTCAGACGCTCCCCCAATCTCCCATCATCCACCGCGCCGGATCAACAATCAAAGCTCCTCGCCCGGTTAAAAACTGCAGAGGAAACTCTGCGCGCCATACAGTCCGGCGAAGTGGATGCTTTGATGGTTTCCGGTCGTCGCGGAGGCCAGGTGATTTCTCTGAAAGGCGGCGAACCCGCCTACCGCATGTTGGTGGAAGCTATGAGCGAAGGTGCGGCGACCTTGTCCCGGAATGGTGATTTGCTTTACTGCAATCGCAGGTTTGCAGAACTGGTACGCAGGCGACACGAGAAAATGATCGGCATTGCGGTTCAGTCGCTGGTTGCGAAGACGGAGCGAAACAGATTTGAAGCTTTCCTTGCCGATGGTCAGAAGGCGGTTGTGAAAGGCGAATTTAACCTGGCTTACAGGGATGGCAGTCTGCTTCCCGTTCATTTGTCCCTTAACAGGTTTCCTGGATATAAGGGCCACGCACTGGGCATGGTGATAACCGATCTGAGCGAGCAAAAGCGCAAGCAGGCCGACGAAATCAAGCAGGCCGAAGCGACGCGTCGACTGCTTCTGGAACACATGCTTTCGGCGCAAGAGGAGGAACGGCGCAGGATTGCCCGTGAATTGCACGACGAAGCCGGCCAATTGCTGGCCTCTCTTTTGGTCGGCCTGCGTGCGCTGGAGGATTCTCGAAAACTGGCAGATGTTAAGGCCCAGGGACTTCGACTCCGGAAAATCACTGCCCAGGCCCTTGATGAGGTCGGTCGGCTTGCCCGCGGGCTTCACCCAACAGTACTGGACGACCATGGCCTGGGTGTCGCCCTAAGTCGATACGTCGCCGAGTATATGAAGACCCACAAGGTAGCGGTGGATCTCAAACTCAACGGACCCGGCTCCAGTAACCTGCCGTCAGCCGTCCAGATCGGGTTGTATCGTATTGTTCAGGAAGCTCTCACCAACGTAGCCAGACATTCGGGAGCCAAGACCGTCAGCATTAAATTCACGCGTTCGAGTACAGCTTTGGAGGTGGCAGTAATTGATGATGGATGCGGCTTTGACGCCAAGACCGTAGCTGTCTCTTCCCACCGCCTGGGCATTCAAAGCATGAAAGAGAGAGCGGCGATGCTGGACGGAACGGTCAGTTTCACATCCCGCGGCAGGGGGACCAAGATTCTGGTGCGAGTCCCTCTTGCCGGGCAGGACTTCAAGTCCTCGGTGGAGCAGAGGGGTAGCTGAAATGGTAGCGCGAACCCACAAGATCAGAGTCATGATCGTGGATGATCACGCCATCCTGCGCGCGGGGCTGAGGATGCTCGTTAGTGCTCAGGCTGACATGGAAGTTGTGTCCGAAGCTGCGGATGGAGAGAAAGCGATCCAGGAGGTCCGGGAAGCGAAGCCCGATGTGACCTTGCTAGACCTCACCATGCCTCGGGTCGGCGGTATGAAAGCCCTGCAGGAAATAGCCCGAAACTGCCGCGAAACCCGGGTGCTCGTCCTCACGATGCACGATGACCCCGCGTACCTCCGGTCGGCTCTGGCCGCAGGAGCCTCCGGCTACCTGCTAAAAAGGGCGGTGGATTCGGAGCTCATTGCCGCTATACGAGCGGTGCATCGCGGAGGAATCTTCGTGGACCCGCGTTTAGCCAGCATCCTTGTCCAGGACGTGCTGGCGAAGAAAGGTGCAAAAGCTGGTCCCCGGGAACCGATAAACATCCTCAGCGACCGTGAACTGCAGGTGCTGCAACTCGTGGCGCGCGGTTACAGCAGTGCACAAATTGCCAAACAGATTGCCGTGGGCGTGAAGACCGTCGAGACGTATCGTTCGCGTTTTGCCGAGAAGCTCGGACTTCGGACGCGCAGTGATGTGATTCGTTTTGCCGTGCAAATGGGTCTATTGACGCCAGAAACGCTGGAGAGTGAGACGGACCACTCAGCTCGGTAGGAATTTGCTTTAGCCTGCCTCCCTGCCCCGATACGCATTGCACGGGGCCCTCTTGTCAGGCTTTCTCCGGACAAGGCCCTCCATTATCAGCAGTATCCCCGATACCGCGCATATTTCATTTGCAGCAAACTATCGTGCAAGCCCCAAGTGTAGCTTCCGGTTGGACCCGGGTCCCAGTCCGGTCAACCGCGATCGGAAAGTGGTTAGAGCGATGAAAACGACATCAAAGGCTTCCCCCGTTGGGCCGAATGCAGGTTTAATCACGCCTTTCCGAACTCGACATGTATCTGTCAAGGTGCCTCCCTCCGCCCCGAAAACAAAATCTAGAAACCCTGCTTTCGAAGTGCAGTCGTTTCTCGACTCGGCCGGTCTGGGAAGAAACGTGGCCAAGTTTCTAGGAAAACAATCCATCTTCGCGCAGGGCGATCTTGCGAAGAGTGTCATGTACATTCAGGAAGGCGGTGTGAAGCTTACAGTCGTCAATGAGACCGGCAAAGAAGCCGTTATGAGGATTCTCGGACCGGGTGATTTCTTCGGGGATGGGTGCCTTGTGGGCCAGACCATTCGAATGACCACGGCGACCGCGATTACACCCACCACCATACTCGTCATTGAAAAAAACGAAGTGATCCGGGTGCTCCACGAGGAACACGAGTTCTCCGATCGCTTCATCGCTCATATGCTGGTGCGAAACATCCGGGTCGAAGAAGACCTGGTGGACCAGCTCTTCAACTCCAGCGAAAAACGGCTGGCGCGTATCCTGCTGTTGTTGGCGCGCTATGGCGCGCAGGACCAGCCTCAAAAGGTGATCCCCAAAGTATCGCAAGAGACGTTGGCTGAAATGATTGGCACAACACGGTCCCGAGTCAATTTTTTCATGAATAAGTTCAGGAAACTGGGGTTCATCCAGTACGACCGTGAAATCCACGTCAACAAATCATTGCTGAGTGTTGTCCTCTGCGAGTAGGTTAACATTCTCTGGGTACGGAAAAACACCGCCCTCCCATACAGGTAGCGCCGAATGCCCAAAGTTTTCCGAAAAGAACAGTTTCGGGGCAGGGTGTAGACGGCCTCTTAGAAAGACATCCCGGCCCGATTTGCGACGCTCCAAAAAACATCTTGACAGCACCTATTGTAATAGTAGACTCGCAGTGTGCCATAGGAGTCGAGAAATGCCCTCGCAGAAACTCACCAAACTGGAACTGCAAATCATGGAGGCGCTCTGGAGGCGCGGCCTCTGCTCCATTCGGGAGATTCAGGAAACCTTCCCCGCCAGGAACCGGCCGGCCTATACCACCGTGCAGACCACGGTCTACCGCATGGAAGCAAAAAGGAAGATCGTCCGCCGCGCGAAAAGAATCAGCAACGCCGATATTTTCGAGGCCACCATCTCCCGCGAAGAGGCCCAGGGCACGCTGATTGACGAGCTGCTGGCTTTGCTGGGAGGCCGCGCCAAGCCGGTGATGGCGCATTTCGTCAAGTCCGGAAAGCTCACCCTGGACGACGTGAAGGAAGCCGAGAAAATGCTTCGCGAACTCGCGAAACCAGCGAGCAAGAAAGGATAGCCCCATGATCCCAGAGGCTTTTACTCCCTTGGCGGTTCACCTCTGGCAGTCCACGCTGTTCGCCGCCGGGGCGGGACTGCTGACTCTGGCGCTGCGACGCAATCAGGCGCGCGTGCGCTATTGGCTGTGGCTCGCGGCTTCGTACAAATTCCTGCTTCCTTTCTCTTGGCTCGTCAGCGTCGGCCATCAGTTTGAATGGCGCTCCGCTCCCGCCATCGTGCCGCCTGTCTTTTCAGCCGTGACCGACATGGTCAGCGGCCCCGTTTTCCTGGCGTCGTTTCCCGCCGCGAAGCCGGCGCCCGACCACTTGCCGGTACTTCTCTTCGTGATCTGGCGATTTGGGCTGGCGGCTTCGTAGTCGTCGCCGCTGGTTGGGCACGCGAGTGGCTGCGGGTACGCGCCATTGTGCGCGCCGCCTCGCCTTTGTCCCTCGGCCTGCCAATTCGCGTAGTGTCCACGTCCGCACGGCTGGAGCCCGGAGTGTTCGGCATCTTTCGTCCGGTTCTCCTGCTTCCCGGCGGCATCGCGTCCCGTTTAACACCGGCTCAGTTACAAGCAGTCGTCGCGCACGAGTTATGCCACGTCCGCCGCCGCGACAATCTCACGGCGGCAGTGCACATGCTGGTCGAGGCTCTCTTTTGGTTTTACCCGTTGCTGTGGTGGTTGGGCGCGCGGCTGATCGACGAGCGCGAGGCGGCCTGCGACGAGGAGGTACTGCAAACCGGCAGCCAAGCACAGGTCTATGCCGAAAGCATCCTCAAAGTTTGCGAATTCTACCTGGAGTCGCCGTTAACCTGCATGTCCGGCGTAACCGGCTCCGATCTGAAGAAAAGAATTCAGCGGATCATGAAGAATCGTTTTGGGGTAGCACTGAGCGCCCGAAAAAAGCTCCTCCTGTGGGCAGCAGGCGTTGTTGCACTGGCCTTGCCAATCGCTACAGGCGTACTGGCCTCACCTCGGCGAGGGACCCAATCGCCAGCAGCAACTGCGGACCGACCGAAATTCGACGCCGCGTCGATCAAACAGGACAAGTCTGACATCCCGAATACGTATGTCGAGATGCGCGGGGGCTTATATAGGGTAACGCGTACCACACTGCGGCGTCTCGTCGCAGCCGCATATCTCGGTGACCCCGGTAAGGGGAAATTAATATTTGGAGGTCCGGACTGGATTGATTCGGAGCATTTCAACATCGAGGCCAGATCGGAAGGCAGCCCTGCTATAGACCAGAAGGAACTAATGCTGCAATCGCTCCTTGAAGATCGGTTCAAGCTGGCGATGCACCATCAAACCCGGCAAATGCCTCTGTTCGCTCTCGTGTTGTCGAAGAATGGAAAACTGGGACCGCAGCTAAAGCCGCATAGTGACGCGACCAAATGCTTCGACCCTTCGGCTGGTCAGTTGCCACCAATTGGTCCGGGTGCGGCACCGCAAGCACTTTGCGGTGGGGTATCCACCAGGGAGGACGGGGCTGGGAAGGTTACGATGGTGGGTAGCGGGATGACGATGGAAAAGCTTGTTGCCATCGTGTTGAACAGGTTGAACATATTTGCTGACCGCCTAATAGTTGATCGGACCGGTCTCAGTGGGGCTTTCGATTTTAAGCTTGAATCTATGCAGCCTCCCCGTAGCGCGTTTGATCCATCGTCCTACCTGAGTGGTCCCAGCCAGTCCGGTCCCACGCAGCCTCCCCGCGACCCATCGGGCGCGCCGGTGTTTTTCCCGGATCTGCCGTCGTTCCTAACAGCTATGCAAGAACAGCTTGGCCTTAAGTTGGAACCGGAGAAAGGCCCCGTCGACGTGCTCGTCATCGATAGTGTGGAACAACCTTCGCCGAATTGACGGCATCGCACGCTTTCAACAACGGTGAGGGATCTCGACCTCCGATTCAACGAACGGCATGGAGCGCATGTGAGAAACCGCGCGGAAGAAATAACGAACGGCTGGAGAAGGCTTTTACTGGCGGCGGGAGTGGCGCTTCTTGCGCTGCGTGTTGTAGCAGGGGTGCTGACCGCGCCGAGCATGCAGGCCCAGGCGCCGGCGGCTCAATCGTCGTCGTCCCCGGCAGATCGCCCAAGCTTCGACGTGGCTTCGATCAAGCCCAACAAATCCGGCGACAACCGTATCCTCACGAGAGTGCAGCCGGGAGGTCTCTACCGATCAACCAATGTCACGCTGAATATGCTCATAACTGGCGCGTATCAGCTCAAACCGCAGCAACTTTCGGGACTGCCGGAGTGGGGCGACTCGGAGCATTTCGACATCGAAGCGAAGGCGGAGGGCAATCCTGCCAGGGACCAGATAAGCCTGATGATGCAGTCGCTGCTCGCCGATCGCTTCAAGCTGATGATGCACCACGAGACCCGGCAGCTTCCCATTTATGCGCTCCTGCTCTCGAAGGCCGGAAAGACCGGGCCGCAGCTCCAGCCGCATTCGGATGACTCAAAGTGTCCCGACCTTTCCGCTGGACCCCCCCCTCCGCCGCCTGGCCCACCGGGTCCCGGCCCGGCCTTGCCGCCGGCCCCCTGCGGCGGTTTTTTCATGTTCGGCAGCACCGGAAAGGTCCGCATGGCGGGGCAGAAGATAACCATGGAAAATTTGGCCGCGACGTTGAGCAGGCAGTTGGACCGCGTCATCGTGGATAAAACGGGACTGAGCGGGCTTTTTGACGCAAACCTCGAATTTGCGCCCCTGCCGGGGCAGTTCGGCTCCCAACTGGGCGCGGATGCGGGCGCGTCCGACCCAGCAGCGCCGGCCTCGATCTTCACGGCCCTGCAGGAACAGCTCGGGCTGAAGCTGGAAGCGCAAAAAGGTCCCGTCGACGTCCTGGTCATCGACCACGTCGAGAAGCCTTCGCCAAATTGAAGTGCAGGCGCATACGCGTTTCAGAAACGATGATGTTAGGTTTCAGGAACCCATCGGGCGATATTGGTGTCTAAGTCTGAGGGGATCGACTCAATCTTTATCGACCGCGGGGAACAACCTTTTGCCGAATTGACGGCATCGCACGTGTTCAAAACCGTACCTTAAGACCTGATTCGCGGGTAGCACTGGCGTTACGGGCTCCGATCCAAGGCAGCGAATGGAGCGAGCGATGAGAACCCATCCTGGCGGGGCTCGGAGCGACCGGAGCAAGAAACTTCCTCTCACAACAGCGTCAGCGGTGGCGCTTGCCGTGGCGCTCCTTCTAAGCGTGATGGCGGCGTCGCTAAGGGCTCAGTCAGCGCCAGGCCAGGCGCCCGCCGCGCGGCCGCCTACGCCTCAGTGGCAGATCGATGCAGGCGGCAAGATGGAGTTCGACGTTGCCTCCGTCAAGCAGAATACCGCCCCTCAGTATTGACGGCGTCATCGGCCACGTCGAGCAGCCCTCGGAGAATTAATGACAGTGCTTCCAGCCCGTCCTAGCGAGGCTCGACTGCGGCGCGGCCTTCGCCTCCGCGCGGCGCTATGCCTGATGGCGCTGGCGCTCTCGCTTTTCAATCTGAGCGCGTTCGCGGCCTCCGAGCACCACGGCCAGGTGACCTTCGGCGGCCTTCCGGTTCCCGGCGCGATGGTGACCGCGACGCAGGGCGACAAGCGCCTGGTGGCCATCACCAATCCGCAGGGCGTGTATTCCTTCCCCGACCTCGACGATGGCATGTGGACCTTCCAGGTCGAAATGCTCGGTTTCGCCACGCAGACGCAGGACATCGCCGTCGCGGCCGACACGCCCAGCCCGGTCTGGGAACTGAAGCTGTTGCCGCTCGAGGAGATCACGCGTGGACTTCCCCCCGCCGCTGCCGAGAGCACGCCAGCGACCGGTCCGCCCGCCGCGGCAACCGGGAACACCCCCGCTCCTGCCGCGCAGCCCGCGGCCAAGCCGCAGGACTTCCAGCGCGCCGCCGTAAATTCCGCCGGCAACACGCCGCCGCCGGCGCCTCCGCCGCCCGCCGACGCAAACGCACCGACCAATGAAGCCGCAAGCGATCTCACGCAGAGCGCCGCCACTGGCCTTCTCGTCAACGGCAGCGTGAACAATGGCGCCGCGTCCACGTTCGCGCAAACCGCCGCATTCGGAAACAATCGCAGGGGCCCAGGGTCGCTCTACCAGGGCATGGTCGGAACGATTTTCGACACGTCGTCGTGGGACGCCGCCCCGTTCTCGCTCAGCGGCCTCCAGACGGCGAAGCCGGCGTACAACGACGTGCAGATCGTCAGCGCTATCGGCGGGCCGCTCGGACTCCCGCATCACCTGATCAGCAATTCAAATTTTGTCGTCCTCTATCAGCGCCAGGCGAATGACAACGCCACCGTCCTGCCCGGCCGCGTCCCCACTATTCTCGAGCGCGGCGGAAACTTGTCGCAGACGCTCGACGCCGCCGGCAACCCCGTGCAAATTTACAATCCGGCGACGGGCATGCCTTTTGCGGGAAACATCGTTCCCGTCAGCACGCAAGCCCAGGCCCTCCTGAACGAATACCCGATGCCCAACGTGCCCGGAACGGGCGCTTACAACTATCAGGCGCCGTCCCTCAGCTCCTCGCTGCAGAACAACGTGCAGGCGCGCGTCTCAAAAAATCAGGGCAGGAATCAGTTTTTCGGCAACTTCGCGTATCAGGGCGCGACAACCGAGGCGACGAATCTCTTTGGCTTCAAGGATTCCACCACTTCCTCCGGCCTCGACGCGGTCGCCAACTGGTCGCGCTTCTACCGCCCCCACGGCACCAGTTTCCTCACCATTCATTTCAAGTATGAGTTCGCCCGCCAGGTCACCGACGTGACGCCGTTCTTCGCCAACCGCACCAATGTGTCGGGCTTGGCCGGCATTTTGGGCAACGACCAGCAGCCGCCCGATTGGGGTCCGCCGAACCTGCAATTCTTCTCCAGCGGCGAGTCGGCGCTTTCCGAATCCGAATCCTCGCGCAACGTCACCCAGACGCAGAAATTTTCCTACGACAGTTTGTGGTACCGCGGCCGCCATAGCATTGCTTTCGGCGGCGACGTCCTGCGGCAGCAATTCAACATCTTCTCTCAGCAGGATGC
>Ga0210394_10001798_pt1 | contig 32208 bp, 29 predicted proteins | sample IncBWC12MmetaG_FD_160121 | JGI IMG/M metagenome (GOLD analysis project Ga0210394, IMG submission 160121) | Forest soil microbial communities from Barre Woods Harvard Forest LTER site, Petersham, Massachusetts, United States - Inc-BW-C-12-M | ecosystem: Environmental > Terrestrial > Soil >... | reverse complement strand
CCAATCCGACGATTCGATCGACCGCATCGCCTCTCGCGGTCAGCATCAGCACGGGGGTATCGTATTTTGCGCGCAACTGGCGGCAGACGTTCAGCCCATCCATGTCGGGCAGCATCAGATCGAGCACAACCGCGCCGTAGTCCGCGTCGGATAGCTTCTCGAGCGCAGTGGCACCTAAGGATGCAATCGTAACGGCAAATCCCGCCTGACCGAGATACTCAAGGAGCATGTCGGCCAAGCGGGGGTCGTCCTCAACCAAGAGAATTCGCTCGACCATTGACTGGCGACTCTAAAGAGAGCCAGCCGTCAACGCCAGCGCATTATGACTTGTCGTGCATTTGTTTCAGATGAGCGGCAAGAGCGGTGCGTTGCGCCGGCGTCAGTACCTCATCGACATCTGCGAGAAGCTGCGTCAACCGCTTGGAGGCCTGGTCGGCCAGCTGAAGATGCGCCACGCGCGCCGCTTCCAGCGCAGTCCGATCGACGGTGTTCTGCGTCAGCGCCTCAATGGCTTGCGTATGAGCCGCTTGCAGTTGCGTGTGCATCGGCAACAGATCGCTCACGGCTTGCTGCACCAGCGGCGTGATTTGTGCCTTCTGTGCATCGGTGGCATCGATCTCAACATATAGGTGCTTGAGCATATGATCGACGTGCGCTGAGACATCGGCGGCGCTATGGGGACCACTCATCATGCCGTGATGAAAGCCGCCCATCCCGCTCGCGGCTACCGCGGCAATGCTGCCGGCGAGGGCGGCTCCGGCGAGAAAGGCAACCAATGTCATGCGGCTAAAGATGGATCGACGCGGCGTTGCGTTTCCGGGTTCGCTGGAAGTGTTCATGGAGACCCCTTGTAGGTGGAGAGACGATGATCAGTCTGCGCGTCAACTGTTAGCCGTATTTGCAGGGGGCGTAAAGATTTGTAAAGGCATACTCGGCGGGATGAGCAGGATGGAATCTTCTTTCTTCAGAGGAGCGTACCGGCCGTGCGTGCGCCGCGCCGGGAACCCTTGGGCGACCATGCAGATGCCTTGCGGGGTGTTCCATCGGGCTATTGGTTAGGGCCATTGTCATCATCATCAGGATCCGCATTCGTCTCGGATGAGTCCTCCGCACCGGTTGGCGGAGCGGAATTGCAATGAAGGGAGTTGTACGCCAGCTTTGCGGTCGTGCAGAGAATCGCCCCCATCTTCGGGTTGCGCGTCGGGGACGAGCAGATTTGTTGTACATTTTGTAAAGCAGAGGCACAGACTTCGGGACTTGCACCAGGTACCTGCGCGACTGCGGCAGTCAGGACGAACAAGCCGGATGTCAGACTTACCGCCGCGGTGCGAACCGCAAGATTACGAGTAGAGCTTTTCACGGTAGTCATCTCCTCAGTTTTTGAAGGTCGTCGGGTCCTTCTCGCTACTGTTGGTTGATTTGAGCAATCTGCTGAGCAGCGTTCTCGTTATATTGATTCGAACAAGCCGTCCTCGCGGCGCCATTGTTTGCCGCGCCGGCGCTGCGCATGCATTGTTTATAGTCGCCGGCATTTTGCACAGCTCCGCTCATCGCTTGAAGGAACCCCGGATCCGATAGGACTTCGCATCCGGATAGAATCGCGGAGAAGACAATCGAGGCGGCAAAGAAACTGAGAGTTCGTACTAACATGATGGATCTCCGTTAAAAGTTTTGAGAGCTACAACTGGAGTCGTGGGTCAGTAATAATTTTGTGGCCCTACCGACAGGGCGACGTTTTGCAAACCTTTGCGGGCGCGGAATAAGTCGTTGCGGGTCGCGGCGACGTAGACGCAGGCGGTGCAGCATGCGGGGCTGTGTAGTTCGGCGCAGCCGTTCGTGTCGGCGGTGTAGATGTCGACGCGCCTCGTGTCGGCGGTGGAGTTGTCGAGGCAGCTCGTGTCGGCGGGGGATACGAATTCGCCGACGACGGTGGCCGAGAAGGCGTATATGTTGATGACGCTTTCGTTGATGCAGTCGCTCGCGGAGTCGAATGTTGGCTATAGGAGGCTGTTGTTGCCGCCGAGCTTTGGCGTTGCGTCGAAACGGTCGCCGATTTGGCGTACGACGAGCTCTGAGTGTGACCGGCTGCGGTGCCCGCAAAGCGCGCGGCGCCGTTCACTGAGCCTTTCGACTGCGAATACCCTACCGGACCGGATCGCAACGCCTGATTTCGCGCGCTGAGCGGCGCCTGCTTGAAGTTGTTAATGGTGGTCTGATTGATTACCTTGTAACTATTAACAACCGTGGTGGAGGTAAAACTTCGGTACTGAACGCCCGCCACGTATACGCCGGGGGGCGCGAAGTAGTGATTAAGGAGCACGCCGGTCATGACGCCGAACGCGTAGGGGGCGTACCATCCGTACGCATCCACCGGAACCACGATCCCGGCAGTCTGGTACAACGCGGCGCCAGTCCCACATGCGCCGACACCATAAGCGAGCTCGCAGTCCGCCACAGTCGTGAATGAGGGTACCGGGGGCTGCAGATCAATCTCGTCGGACGCGATTTCGGCAGGTGGAGGGTAAGCCGATACGGCCGGGTACGTGGTGGCGCAGCCGCTCAGGACTGCGCCGGTAAGAGCCGCTGCAAGTAATAATTTGTTCATTTGCGCTGTTCCTTTCTCGTTGATCCCATTGTTTGAAACACTGGTTCGCTAGATGCTTGATCGCTTCACCGAACCCGCGAAGGATTTCTCCCTCATAGGCCTAACGACACTCATCTTCGTTGTGGTGAATTTTTCTACGAGCGATGCGTCGGCGATGGGCTTCGCCTAAATCCTTCCGAATCGTCTTGCTGCGATGCACAATGTGCTTTTCTTTGGAGTTCTTGCTGGCGCCACGTGATTCTCTGAGAATGACAGTGCTGAAGAGCACGCGTGTGTTGAGTAGTCAACACGTTGGGATGCCGTGTCGAAATCTGTAGCTGCCGTCATGGTGCGGCTAGAAGAAAAAAATGAGCCGCTCTGAAGAATTAGACATTCTTCTCTATGCCTGGCTGTCCGAAGGCGATGCGCGACACGCCGAGGTTCGGTTCGCCAACTATTTCCGCAGAGCCTTTTCGGACTTAAGTCGGTATGCGCGGTCACTAGGCGCCGAAGCATCGGCCGCTCAGGACATTTCGCAGCAGTCTCTCATCAAGTTATTTGATCATCTCGGCTTAAGCCGCCGTGCTGCTGCCGAGGCTGTGCGCGTGGCGACTGAGGAGCTCCGACCCCTCGCGTTTGGCGCCATGCACGAACGACTTGTACGCGCATGGCTGCAGCAAATCGTTGCGTTTCGCGATGCAGCACTTGGATTTAACATTTCCAGCGAGCGCGAGTCGCCGTGGCGGCAGCTGCGTATGGAGGTCAATGCGCGAGTTGACCCATTAGTTCGTCAGGGCGCGCATTTCATAGAAGAAGTGCGCACCCGACTAGGGGCCCTCCTGTTCGCATCAAGCGCGATTGAGGCGCGTGAAGAATTATCGACGATGTCTTGGGACCCTCCAGAAGATTCGGTCGATGAGGCGTTGCACTCGTTTGTGCTGACCTTGCTCAAGCGTGCACAAGTTCAAGATGCCGCGGATATCGAGAAATCGCCGGGCTGCTTGGGCTCCGTTGGCTTCGTGAGGCACACCTCGACCGTTTGCGAGAAATTGCCGGCGCTCGCGATTCCATCCAATGGCTTGGCGTACACCATGGTGAAGAACCAGTTCCTGGATAGTTTGAAAGGAAGGCGTCCCGAAAATGTTGAAAACCTGCCCGATATCGTCGATGAGGGAGCTAAAGAGGTGCTCGATCAGCTGGATTTTGGTGGTCCCCCGATGGGGAAAACGGTCGCGGAACCTTCCTCAGAGGAGAACGCCCCCAACGATGCGACGGCACGCATCGGGCGCGAGGGCGAAATCGAAGGTAGGTACCGCGCATTTCTCGAGCTACTGCGGGCACCACTTACCCGCGCCGAGGGGGCGCTGGCGCAAGCGTCATCTTTGGCCCGCGCGGCGGCTGAGCAGGCGCGCGTTGATTCTCTGCGCGCCAAATATGATCGACTGATGGCGGTGCTTAAGGCGCTGCGCGAGACCCCACAGCCTACCGAAGATGAGATCGCGGCAAGTCTCGGCGTTACCCGAAATCAGGTGAAATATGCAATTGAGCGAATCCGCGAGGAATTTACTCATTTCTTCCCGGATCTCGCCGGCGATGCGCAGCAGCGACGAAAACATCAGGGTGCCGAGTAGAGGCGCCGGTTCGGTCTGGGGGTTGCGGTTCAGTAAGGTTTTTTTCACCAAATCACAGTCCTCGATCGTTTGAAGCAAAAGGTCCGCAAGCGCTCTATATGCGCTGCGTCGAGCATTGGAACAGGAATGTTGCAGCGCGGATGACCGCGCGGTGGAGGTGTTGTGCCAAAGAATTCTGAACCGGCGAGCTTCGATGACTTTGTGCACTGGCTTGGCGAGCGCGACAGAGAAGCGGACTCGGAGCAAGCCGAACCGTCGCCCGAGGCATTCGCTACTGCGCGCACTGCGCATCAAGTGTTTGGAGATCTCAAGCGCGTGCACCATCAAGAGTTAGTGGCACGTTTGCGCAGCGGGACCTACTACGAGGAGCTCGAGCTGATGGCGGCCGCGGATGCGGATCGCGACCGATGGTTGCCGCGACTGCGTACGCCAAATGGATTTGCGATCTCCACCCTATACGCGGCCGATGGTGCCGCCGGCGCGGCTCCGGTTGCCCTCTTGGTTGAGTGTCCCGAGGAACTGCGCGATCTCTGCAGAGGACTCAAGGTCAGCATTCTGGCGGGAGGCTCGTGGATAGAGATCGGCGAGATCGACGTGGACGGGAAGAGCACCGGTGATCTGCCGCCCGGAATGGAGTTCAAGCCGCCTTTTGGTTTTCGTGTCGGGCCGATTGAGGAACAGCCCGAAGACTTAAGGAAACCCGAGCAGACATGAACTGCTACCTGCTAGTGGCTGATCCCAACGATCCCGCCGGATTGGCTCGGGCGCTACGCTTGCAGCTGCAAATACTCCAAACCTCGCCTGGGGGAGAAGATATCACGATCAGTTTTCGGCCCAATCGGTCGGACGACCTGCATATTTCAGCCAAAGAGTCCGCGCAGCTGGCGTATCGAATTCTTTTTCGCGAAGGAATTGTGCGCTCGCAACTGGTCGCGCGCCTGCAACTGAGTCAGGCGCCGGCAAACGTTGTGGGCCGGAGCGCCGATCTTGCCTTCGCTCTGGCAATTCTCCTGCAGGTGTACCAGGAGATGGCGTCAGAGACCGAAAACAAGTATTCCTACCCGACCATTGCCGCGACGGGTGTGTTGGAAGGCGACGGCACGATTCGATCGGTCGAGCATGTCCCGGCAAAACTCAATGCGCTATTGCGGGAATTTCCGACTACGCCGGCAACCGTATTTTTTCCGGCCAGCAACGTTAAAGACATTGACTTGTCCGCTCTTCGTAACGAGCGCCCTGATATCGAGCTCGTGCCGATCTCGCACTTGGACGAGGCGCTCGAGCATCTGGGCATCGTCCTGGAACGAGTCTATCTGCGGAATCCGTTTCGCGGATTGGAGCATTTCGATTACCAGGATCATGCGATTTTCTTTGGACGAGACAGCGAAATCCACAGTCTCGTGAAGCAGCTCCTGCGGCGAGAGCAAATGGGTACGCCGGGACTCTTGGTCGAAGGGCCGAGCGGCAGCGGCAAGAGCTCTTTTATTCGGGCCGGCGTCTTGCCGACGCTGGTTAACCCCCGGCACGAGTCGTTGGACGTTCAATACGCCATGCGCGCGCGACCGGTCAGTGCCAGCGTACGCTCGGCAATCTGGCGGCCGGGGCTGATGCCGGTTGGCGTCGACGAGTTGGGAATGGTCCGATCGATTCGAGTGTGTTGGGCGGGGCTCTCGGAGTGGGCGATTGAATGGCAAAGCGGCGCGGAGGTAACCCTGGCGGAGCTTGCAGACAATCGCCGAGCGTATTGGCCCACCCCAATGCGCTTTGTCTGGGTGATCGATCAGCTTGAGGAAATTCATAATCTGGGGCTTAAGAACTCTCTAGTCGAGGCACTCGGTGGGTTCCTAGCTCAGATGCAAAGCGACGGCGTCTGGACCTTGGCCTGCGTCCGAGCTGATGCCACAGCGCAGCTCAAACGTCATGAACTGTTGCGCGGGGTCTTTGGTGTCAATGAGGGCGGGTACTACCTACCGACTTTGAAAGGTCTGGCTTTGGAAGATGTCATCAGCCTTCCCGCGAGAGCTGCGGAACTCACATTTGAGGTGACGCCGGATGGCAAGCGGCTGGATCAACTGTTACGCCAAGAAGCATTCCACGAACAGGACACGCTGCCGCTGCTGCAGTTTACGTTGAACGAGCTGTATCTGCGCCGCTCTGGGCGGGAACTGACATACGCGGCGTACGAGCAGTTGGGAGGTCTGTCCGGGAGTATCGCAACGACGGCGGAGACAATCCTCTCTGCGGAAAGCACTGACTCACGAGCCGTGCCGCGCCTGTTTCGGATCTTGGTCAGTGTCGATGAAACAGGCCGGGCGTCACGCCGGTATGCGCCCATCAAAGAGTTCGCTCCCGATGAGCGGCAGAAAATTCTCGTTTTGCGCTTGGTGGAGGCGCGTCTCTGCGTCACCGACCAGCGAGACGGCGAATCCGTTGTCGCCTTCGCGCACGATTCATTGCTAAGGACACTGCCCTCACTGACGGAGTGGCTCAAAGAGGAAGGCGCGTTGCTGCAGACTCGAGAACTCGCGCAGCGCGAAACACGCCTGTGGCAGCAGCATGGAGAGTCCTCAGACTGGCTAGCGGCCTCCGATAAAGTCATCTTATTCAAATCCCTCGAGGCGGCGGAAATCACTCTGCCCACGGAGGTTCGCAATTTCATTGATCGCTCGAGGCGACAGGTGCTGCGCACAACTCGCCTCAAGCAGGCCGCGGTCGGCATCATTGCCCTGCTCGCCGTGGCGGCCTCCATTGGCGCTTGGGTTGCGAGTAATAAGCAACGTGAAGCGGAATATCAGGCCGCCGAGGCCCGCAAGGCGCAGCTGCAATTGCTCACCGAGGCGGCCGCGGAGCGCTGGAAAGACGGGGATTTGATCTTTGCGCGCGGCATCGTGCTCGAAGTACTGAAGCGGCGTGCGGCATCCGATGCACCTGACCCGGCCGCGGTCAACGTCTTGCAAGAAATTCGAGCGAACGATCCCGCACTGGTGATCCTGGCGGGACACACCGCTCCCGTACGCAGAGAGTCGTACTCGCCCGATGGCAGCCGCATCCTGACGGCCTCATTGGACGGAACCGCGAGAATCTGGGACGCGCGCACCGGCATTCAATTGCGGGTGCTACCCGTTCACCCCCATATACCCAACACCCCAAGTTACGCCGATATCGTCAAATCGGCGGTTTATTCTCCGGACGGGAAGCGAATTCTTACGGCCACGGGCGGCAGCGCGGCCGGCGGCAACACGGTTCGAGAATGGGACGTGGGTACCGGAGCGCAAATTATAGTCATTGCCGTGCGACACGAAGACCTGCAATCAGCCGCCTACTCGCCGGACGGCACGCGCATCGTCACGGCATCTGCAACCGGGGGTGAAATCTTAGAGGCACAGACGGGTGGTCATCTGATGGACTTCGGTTCCCGTAGTGATAATTTTGTGGGCGCCGCGTTCTCCCCGGACGGAACTCGAATCGTGACCGCTGGAGGAGGAACCGCGCAAGTGTGGGACGCAGGCACGGGACGTCAATTGCTGGTCCTCGCCGGACACAACAGCACCGTCCAATCAGCCTCGTATTCGCCTGATGGCGGAAGAATCGTCACCTCGTCGAAGGATGGGACCATTCGAATTTGGGATGCGCACAGCGGGGCCCAGATGATGGTCTTAACAGGACATTTTGGGGAAGTCTGGTTTGCCACCTATTCGCCCGATGGGAAAATGATTGCAAGCGCTGCATTTGACAACACCGTGCGTGTATGGGATGCCAGCACCGGCAAATCTTTAAGAATACTCTCGGGTCACACCAGCGGCGCCGGGAGCGTAGCCTTCTCTCCGGATGGGCGGCACCTCGTTTCGGGCGGATGGGATTTGACTGCACGAACGTGGGAGCTGAACGAAGCTGATGACGCCCTCGTCATATCCGGCCACAATGACAAAATTACCAGCGTTGCGGTCTCACCCGATGGAACGCGGCTGCTTACCTCATTCGCTGATGGGACCGCGCGGATATTGGATGGCTATGCGGGTACTCCAATCGTCGGATTGTCCGAAGCGGGAGAGATAGATTTAGCTGTTTTCTCTCCGGACGGGAAGCACATCCTAACAATCTCGGTCGAAGATGAGATGCGCGTCTGGGATGCGCGCACCGGTGCCCGAATGCTATCGATTCCAGAGTCCCACGGCGTCTATTCGGCCGTCTTCTCACCCGACGCTGCACGCATCCTTACCATCTTTGACGATTTCAGTTTTGAGATTCGCGACGCCAGCAGCGGCGCTCCGATCAAAAAATCCTCTGCTGTCCACCGCAACTTTATTACCAGCGCCGTGTATTCGCCCGATGAGACTCGCATTCTCACCGCTTCGGTGGACAAGACGGTTCGCATATGGGATGCGAAGACATTGGCGCCACTTGCGCTGCTCCCACATAAGGATGGGGTCAATCAGGCAGTTTATTCGCCGGATGGAAAACTCATCGTTACGGCAGCGAATGACAGTCTGGCGCATGTTTGGGATGCGCGCACGGGCGCGGAAATCAGGGTTCTTGCCGGACACCATGCGCCGGTGGCGTCGGTAGCGTTTTCATCCGATGGCGATCGCATCATAACGGGGTCCCGCGACGACACGGTTCGCGTTTGGGATGCCCATTCGGGAATTCAGCTTGCTGTACTTTCGGCACACGGCGCAATGTTGGGAAAACACGTGAGCTATTCCCGGGACGGAAGACGCATCGCAAGCGTATCGACAGATTGGAACACTGCGAGGATCTGGAGTGCGACCGTGCCCGCTGATTGGCGCTCCCAAGTGCTCTGGGAAGAAGCGATCGAAGCGGATTCACTCTCTGAGGTACAGAGAACGCTGCTCGGGATTCCCTCGACGCAGGCATTGTTGGCGAATGGCGCGCTGCAGGCCTCCGCTGCTCGCGCCAAGTCAGCGACTTCGCCTGCGGGGGGGTGCAGCGAATACGCCGGGGCCTACTATGATCCGGACCGCCTGACGCCCGGGCTGGAGCAAGCCTCCATCAACGCCGATATTGCTATATCCGCCTGCGCCAAGGACGTCGGAGCAGATTCATCGGGACAAATCAGCTATCAAATCGGCCGTGCTCGCTTGGCGCAAGAGGACTTTGCGGGCGCGCGGCGCGAATTGGAAAATGCGATGGCGAAGGGATACCGGGCAGCACGCGTGGATTTGGGACTTCTGCTCATCGATCCAAATGCCAGGATGCTCGATCCTAAACGAGCGGCGTCTCTCTTCGCGCAGGCCTGGAAGTCTGGGGTGCCGATCGCCGAATTCGAACTGGCCGCATTGTACGAGCGCGGCGCCCGATCGGCGAAGGATTCGGGCCCGGCATTTGATCCCGACGTTGCAAAAGCTTGGGCTTTGTATGAAGAGGCTGCAAGGCGGCATGAACCGAACTCGCTGGCACGCCTTGCCGATCGTGCGGAGCATGCGGCGATCGCTGCCTCCGGCGACAAAGCCGACGCGCTCCTGCTCGAGGCCTTCACCCTCTACGCCCGTGCGGCGGAGCACGCCCGGATGCAGGGGTGGCCCGATGGCGCCTGGAAGGCCTGGCGCTATCGTCGGGCGAGCCTCGCGCGCATCCTAGCTGAAGACGGCATGATGCAAGAGGTCGCGCGCGTCTTTAAGAGTGTGGTTGAGGAGACCACGTAATGACCCGCGGCGCGCGGGTAACCCGTTTCGTCACGGCGATTATCGCGGCTGCGATGACGACAACGTCGGTAGTTGCCGACGATCAATCGCCACGGGCTCAGACGGTTCCGTCCGCAGGCGCTGAATCCAGCGTGAGCGATCAATCCGATAAACTGGAATCTATCGTTGTCACCGGCTCGATTATCCCGCAGTCAGCCGCCGTGACCTCGACGCCGGTCACAGTCATCTCGGCCGAAGACATCAAAGCGCGCGGCTTTGTCACGGTTGCCGATGCCCTGCAGCAATCCTCGTTCGCCACTGGCAGCGTGGAAGGCTCGCAATTCTCAGGATCGTTTACTCAAGGGGCGCAGACCTTGAGCATGTTCGGTCTGTCACCGAGTTACGTGAAATATCTGATCGACGGGCGACCGATGCCGGACTATCCGGCGCTTTACAACGGCACCGACATGTTTACGAACCTCAACGGCATCCCCGCTGAATTCGTAGACCATATTGACATACTGCCCGGTGGCCAGTCGTCGTTGTATGGCTCGGACGCCATCGCCGGTGTGGTCAACATTGTACTCAAGAAAACACTGGATTCCCCTTTTGTCGACGTTCGATATGGCGCCTATCAGGATGGCGGCGGAGTCGACAGACGCATTGCGCTAGGCGACAGTTTCGGCTTGGGAACGGTGAATTTGCTGCTAGGTGTGCAATACGAGAAAACCGACCCGATCTGGGGTTATCAACGCCCGCTCACCTCAAGCTATTACACGGCCGGCTCCACACCGGTGACGGCGGAGCGCGATTATCTTATTTATGCTTATTCCCCAGCCAGCGGTGAGCAATATTACTTCTTGGATCCCGCCAACTGCGCCAAAGTCGCGGGCGAATTCGGCAATTCGGTCAGAAGATACACACGGCCTGGAGTCGGCGACTATTGCGGAACGACGACGGCGGGGCGTTACACGCTCAACAATAGCGACGAGTCAACGCAGGGGTACCTGCGTCTCACCGATGCGGTAAACGAGCACCTGGAATTGTATGGCGATCTGCTCTTCAATCACGAAATCGCAGAATTTAATAACGGCTCCGGCTCTTACTCGACCGGCGTCGACTATGGTGCTTACTATGATCCGAACCTTGGGAATCTCGTCAATCTGCAACATTTTTTCTCGCCCGAGGAAACCGGTGGGCTTAATACCACGACGCGCTCCGACAACACGGACTCGTATCGCGCGACGATTGGTGGGCAGGGCACGCTAAGTACATCGAACTGGAGTTACGACGTCGACGCCACGCGTGTGCAACAAAAGCTCACGGAACACCATTATGTGCGGTGGACCGCAGCCCTGGAGAATTTCTATTCTGGAATACTGGGGCCGAATTTGGGCCCGGATCCCATCTACGGTGTCTATCCGACCTTTACGCCCAACTACGCGGCCTTTTATACACCGATCACACCGGGGCAGTATGCCAGTTTCAGCGGGTACGCCATCGATTACTCTGAGACTTCAGCTGACTTGCTGCGCATTCAATTTACCAATACGTCGTTATTCCGATTGCCCGGAGGTCAAGCAGCCGTTGCCATGGTTGCCGGAGGGGGTGATGAGAACTGGAACTATTCCCCTGATTCACGCCTCATCGCCGGCGAGGCTTTCGGCAGCACCACGGTGGCCGGCTCCGGCCATCGGTCTCGTTATGCGGCGACTACCGAGCTGCGCCTGCCGGTGCTCAATCGAGTGAGACTCAACGTGTCCGCTCGGTATGATGACTACAAAGTGGCGGATCAGAATGTCGATAAAGCCACTTATAATGTGAGCCTCGAGGTTCAGGCGATCGACCCGCTGCTGCTGCGCGCTCGGTATGGCACCGCGTTCAAAGCACCCACGCTGTCCGATGAGTTCCAAGGCTTGAGTGGTGGTTACCAGGGCTTGACCGACTATTACCAATGCGCGCTCAATGGCTATACGGGCGCCAAAATCGGCAACTGCCCGTATAGCAACGACTACCTCTCCACGACCTCCGGCAGTAAAACGCTCAAGCCCATTACCGCCGACGTGTGGGATGTGGGCACCGTTTGGACGCCGACAAACAGGCTATCGATGAGCGCGGATTATATCCACTGGAAAATCAACAACGAGGTTACCGAGGAAAGCGCGGATCAACTGCTGAAAGTAGAATCGTTGTGCCGGCTGGGGACTTACGACATCAACTCGCCGACTTGCGTAGCCGCGCTAGCGCAGGTGACCCGCGATGCCAATGAGCAGCTGGTGGCCGTCTATACACCGAAGATCAATGTCTCCGAGGAAACATTAAGCGTTTTTACCGCCGGACTTTCTAGCCTCGTGGAAATCGGACGCGCGGGCAAGCTCGTATTCCAGGCGTCTTATAGCGATCTGCTGACACACACCTATCAGCAATATACGGGCGACCCGATTATCGACTTTTTGCGCAACCCCCTATGGAGCACTGACTTCAAATCGAAAGTGAACGGTTCGATGACTTGGGTTTTGGGCGCATGGAGTAGCACTGCGTACGTCATCAGGTACGGCGGCTCACCCAACTTTTTGGCGCAGACCAATGGCTATGGAACCCCGGGGGCCTTTAGTTTGTCGCCGTGGACTCTCTACAATTTCAGTGTGAAATACCTATGGAACTCCAGCTTACAGGTGCGCCTGAACGTGAATAATGCATTCAACGCCATGCCGCCTCCCGATCACAGTTTTCCGGGGATCTACAACCAGCCGTACAACGTTTTTAACTATAATGTGTACGGCCGCTCCTATCTCATCGAAGCGACCTACAAGTTCGGGAAGTGAATCCCGTCGGACTCGGCCGTATTTCGTCTTCGTTCTTGGTGACCCGCGCCTTTTTTGCGGAATTTTTCACCAAGCTCGCCGCTGCCTTCGTTACACCTACAGGACGGAGAGACATATCAGTCACCGTCGAGACCGAGACTCAAACCGAAACAACTTTTAGGAGATGCACATGAACAGTATGACCACTATTAGCCATTTTCGCAGCGTGATTGCCACTGCGCTCCTCGGCACCGCCTCCAGCTTCGCGGTGTTGCCGGCGGTTGCCGATAGCTTCTCTGCGCCACAGATCACCGTGAAATACGGCGACTTGAATCTTGCGAATGCGCAGGGCGCGGCAACGCTCTACTCGCGCATCCAAGCGGCAGCCAAGAACGTGTGCTGGCAATTCGAGGGTCGCGATATCCAGGCCACCGTGCAACGCAATCGTTGCGTCGATAAGGCGATCGTGGGCGCAGTCACGAAGGTCAACAATCCCGCGCTGTCCGCAATGTACGTTTCGAAGACTGGAAAGGAAATGCCGATCCGCGTCGCCGCACTTCAGCACTAGGGGCCTTGCGTGCGCGGCTCCCCAACGCGCAGTAGCATGTGTCCCAAGGCGGGCTCTGATTGCAGTACCAATCAGGGCCCGTTTTTTTACCAGCTAGATCTGCCCGATGATTTCGACCGTTCCACAGGTCCCCCTGACCTCTCCCAATACAGACGCTCGGAACCAAGGCATCCTGAAGACATCGCGGAGGCGATACACATTTCCCAGGACGCCGTGGATCCGTCCGTGGAGGCTGCGGGCAAAACCTGTTTTGCACGCCCCGGCCGGAGACATCACTACGCGGTACCACCTCGAGTTTTGGTGCAACGAGCCCGTGGTTGGCACGGGGCGGGGGTGGAGAATGCCGCCCGCCAGATCAGGTTGACTAGATCTTTAGCATCCGCGAGACTTTCAAGTGCATCGCTAAATTGTGTGTTTTGTGTGCGTTGCGCAGCGCGAACAGCCTTCTGGAGTTGAGCGAGGAGCATTTCACTCAGATTCGATGCGGTGGCCTTGGCGATAAGTGGGCGGCCTTTCTTGGATCTCAAGTCAGTCTTTCTCTTGGACATAAGCGGCGGTGCCTACAGTTTCTCGCGTGCTGAAAAGAGTGCCAGCGCATGGCGGGCCGAAACAAGATTCTGCGGTCGTGACTCGACAATGTTGGAACGGACTCGAATAAACGGCAGTAAATATGTTGAGCGGCGCCGGGTGTCGCTGCGCGTGAACCACGCCAGTTAAGGTTTACTTAACCGTCAGTCAGGTACTCCGTTTGTTGTGCATGGGCGCACGGCGCACTCTGTTAGCTGTTCGATAGTTCAGTTAATGGAGTAAGCACATGGACACCATTCATCTTATTACGCGACTCGGGCAGGGGCTTCTGGCATTCGCAGCTACGGGCGTCACGGTCCTCGTTTTGCTGGTGTAAGGGTGAGGACGGATTCATTTCCGACGGTGAGTAGCTATCCGGCGGCTGGCGGTTATGCCCCCCGGAAACGCCTGTCGAGCTTCGTGAGCTGACTAGTGAAGCCCATCGTCGACATCTTCGTGAACTCTTCGTCGTGCATCGGGTGCACTGTGACCACCATGCGCACACTCTTGCCCGACGGGAAGAAGTCCACCCCGATTGTGCTTTCGTAGGGTTCCACACCAGGTAGGAAGTCAATAACCGTTGTGATCGCCATCCGCTCGCGTGGCTTGAACTCGGTGAACCGAGCGCGTGCCTCATGGGAGGTGGGCCGCCCCATCCGTTGCATCGCTGCGATCATCTCGGGCGCATTTGCAATCATGTCGTAGTGCAGGATGCCGCCGACGCGCGCCTCGAGCGTGTGGACTTCGGCGCGAAAGCCCTCGGGCCCCCACCACGACTCGAAGCCCTCCTTGGTCGTCCACAGCTTCCACAGCTCCTCGACCCGCGCTGCGTAGGTGCGTTCGAGCACCACCTGCGATTCGCTCGCCTCGGTGCCGGTGGCGGCAGACTTACTCTTTTCGCTCACAGACGCTTTTTCCGTTGCCTGCCACGGCCGCGCCGTTGTCTCTCAAGCGCGGCTCCGAAGCGGTCGAGGCGCGCCTCCCAAACGCTGCGGTACTTGGCGAGCCACGCGTCGAGCTCTCGGAAAGGCCCCGGCCTGAGTGAGTAAAGGCGCAGCTGGCGATCCGGCCGCATCGAAACGAAGCCTGCCTCATGGAGAATGCGCAGGTGGCGGGAGACACCGGACTGATGGATCCCGGCCTGCTCGACGATGTCACCGACCTGTCTCTCACCGTTCTGCAACGCTTGGATGATGCGGCGGCGAGCGGGGTCTGCGAGAGTTTGGAAAGCGTCCATATGCATGTTAATGTATATATACTATTATGCATATAATGTTGTCAAGCAGACCTCGCTGGCGAGCGCGGTGCAAGCCGAGTGTGACTGCGCGGGGCGATATCTAGGCGGCGGAAACCACGAGCGCAATCGTTAGCAGTGCCATTGAGGCGAGCAAGACGGTGTGGGCCGCGGGCAATCAGTGCAAGCATGTTCGATCTCCAAAATTGTCAGATGATGCAACCCAGTGCGCGGATGCGATTTCGTTGCACCAATAAACGTCGCTCGCCCATGGCGATAGCGCGACGGCCGTGGCCGCGCTGCCCTCACCAAGGGCAGCGCGCCATGTTCCAGACCCTTAAGCTCGGCTGCGGATAAGTTGCCTGCTCTGCAACAGCGCCGCTGTGTGCAGCATGAGGAATAACGGCACGAGGAATGCCGGGATCAGCAGCAGCGGCAGCGTCGCCATCGGAGCGGTGCTGATCTCTCCCGGGGCTCCGGTCGCGAGGAAGGCACTCACGGCTCCGATGCTGACCGCGATGAGGAGGTCCAATATCCCGAGGAAATTCCATCTGATGAACGTGCCACTGGCGGCGAAGCGAGGCTGACGCACCAGCCTAAGAATTATCCACGGGGCCGTGACCCCGATGGCCATGTCTCCGAGGCCAGCTGGGAGGGCGAACACAGCCGGGAGCACATAGTGCGCATAGAGAGAGAGGAAGCCGAGACCTGCCCATCGCCAGGCCTGCATTCCCGCAATCACCTTGAGATCCAGCGAGAGCACGAACTTAAGGAAGGATTGCGACAGCCGCAGCAAGGCGAAAAAGAGCATCAGCGGCGCTGCAACTCCAATCGCGATGGGCAGGGGAGGCGTCCCGGGAGGGCCGACGAACGCGCCGGCTAACCCCAGCGATATGACGAGCAGGAGCCAGACGCTCAGTGCGATCGCGACGGCGAGACGCATACCGCCTCGAGACTCGGCAGGCTGGGGAAGGGTTATCGCAGTCATGACGCTCTCCTTAGTGACTTGCATTTTGCAAGTGTATGGCAACCGTAGCATAATGACTTGCATTATGCAAGTTACTCGATTGATGCATGGAGAGCTACGACACATGAATACCGCAAAGCCTTTCGCGCGTTCCGCCTGTGCGATCGCCAACTCGCTCGACATCCTGGGCGACAAGTGGTCGCTGCTCGTGGTGCGCGACTTATTGCACGGCAAGCACACCTACGGCGAGCTCGCGCTTTCGCCGGAGCGCATTCCGACCAACATTCTTGCCGATCGCCTCAAGCGCCTGGAGAGTACCGGCATCATCGCCAGCACTCCCTATCAGCAGCGCCCGGTGCGGTATTCCTACACGCTTACCCCGAAGGGCAGCGCTCTCGGCGAGGTGTTGCTTGCGTATGTGCGTTGGGGCAAACAGCACATACCGGGTACGGTTACATTGAACCGAAGTCCCGCGGGCGGCGAGGTTGCCGCGTCGGCGAGGAAATCACGCGGCAGGGTTCGGCCGGATGCCTGAGGAGCGTTCGCGCCGGTACCCGGCGCAGTGCGGAGCGTAAGCGGTGCGAATGGCTCAACGATTCGAGGAACACCCGGCCGATCGGGATTTGAGCACGCTATCGCCGTATCGGGAAGATCCGGCGAAGCGCATCGTCCCGCAGGTAGAGGCCTGCCCAAGCGATGAGCGCAAAGTACACGCCAAATAGCACAGAACTGAATAACGGGTCTTCTATCCGAACTTTGCTCGCCACTGCACCTCCGCAAAATCCGGTCAACAGTACTGCGCCCAGTACGGCGGTCCGCGGGATCGCGTAGAGAATCGTGCATATCAGCGCGATAAACCCGATGGGTCGGATGGCTCCCACGGGGTACCCAATCTTGGTGGTGGCTTCCACGACATGTGCTTCGAGTGCTAATTTACCGGCGGCGTCAAAGAGCATGAAAAGAATGGTGAGTGCAGTTAAACCCCAGCCAATACGCCGTTGCGTCCCAGAGGTTTTGGCGGGGATTGAATCGAGCGACATACTGTTCTCCTATACATTGTTTTCTATGTGCGTCATGGGCACCTAGAGCCGCAAGCCTGCGGAGCGTTGCGGACTTTCTGGCGTTGCCCGCTAGTTGGGCCCCATCGCCCTGACTTCCATGACTTGAATGGACGACTGCGGAATCGTAAGGTGCGGGTGATTCGCAAACGCCTTGGCAGCGATGTCGTGGGTGTCCGCCTCCACGATCGAATACAGCATAATGTCGTTCTTGGTCTCGCCGATGCCTGCCGAGGTGACCACTTTGGTCTTTCCGGCTCCCTCCGTGACGGTGATCATTTTCGCGTGATCGCTCATCCAGCGCCCCCAGTCACTTTGCATCTTCTGTTCGGCGGCCTTCCTGGTTACAGGATCGGTCTTGGCCCAGCCCGCCAATACGTCGGCCGGTACGAGATAGAGCACCAGGAATTTCTTCAGCGTTGTGGTAGCCACAATTTTCTCCTTGCTACAGTCGTTAACGAGGTTGCCGAACCATTTGAGGAATTCACAGGACTACGACGAATGACGGAGGCAGTTATCGACACGGTCCTAGTCTGGTTCATTGGATTCGCGCGAAAACTCGCCCCAACCGAAGGGGCAACGGACGAACAGCCATGCCAACGCTCATACTAGGACTAGGCTGGTACCTCCGCAAAGCCAGGGGTGAGCAACATGCGTCGCGGGCGTAGCGAGAGGGCGTGCTGCGAGGACGAGTGAATGGGACTGAGGCAATCGGCAGTTTGGTTATCGGCGCGTACAATGAACGGCGGTCAAACAACACCAAGGTAGGGCCGGAAGCAAACGGGAGTACCCATGCCAAAACTAAAACGCAAGCGCGCCGTTAGAGCGTTACCGCACGCATATGAAGTGAAGGCCGAGATTCATAACGCAACTCTCGCCAAGGCGAAGTCCGCGCTCACGCTGCAAATCTACCGCAAGGATCTCAAGCTCGGCGAGCTGCAAATCGGTCGGGGATCTCTGTTCTGGGCCGGCGCGAGACGGCAATCGGCCAAGCGAATCCATTGGGGTCGATTCGCCGAAATGATGGATCGATTGGCTTATGGAGATTCCTAGACCGGCCGAGTGAGTGGCTTTTGCGGCGTAGTTCACGAGCCACACACACCACGCCAATAGTGTGCGACGATCGGCTGTCTTGTAAGCGATCTCCGGTTTCATGTGGGGATCCCTAAGCGCGCTCAAGGTCCATGCGTTCAGAATCCAAGGGTCGAGACTTGGCGTCGGCTTCCTCATCTCTTTGCCATAGGTGAAGAGTCGCGTACCCCCGCCACGGGCGCCACGCCTCCGCGCGATTCCTCATCGCTTCAATGGATAAAGTGGATCGCGCTCCCGCCATCGCGCGGCGAACTACAAGGTCGCTACATGGGAAAGCATCCGGTTCCCCCAGCGCGCGCAGTGCGACGTATTGCGCAGTCCAATTGCCCACACCTGGAAGTTCGTTGAGAGCCTTTACGACTTCATCAGGCTGCGCGGACAGATTCACCGTCCCATCGAGCACGGCACGAGCTAAAGCATGCAAGCCTGCGATTTTAGTCGCCGTCAGACCGATGCCATTTAGATTCGCGTTCACCAGCTTCTCGGGTGACGGAAAAACGTGCGTCAGTCCATTGCTTGCGGCGCCGATCCGATCCCCGAATCGCCGAACGAGCCGTTCCGCGAGCAGCCGCGCCGAGGAAACACTGATTCTCTGACCGAGCACACCTCGCACAGCGCACTCGAATGTGCCCCAGACGCCCGGCATTCTCAAGCCTGGTCGCCGTGCTACGAGTGGCACGAACATAGGATCCGCCGATAGGACGTCGGCGATGGCAACAGGATCCGCCGTGAGATCAAATACCCGGCGCGCTGTCGTCGCTATCTCAAATAAATCATTGGGCTCTGCACGGGATACCTGGAGTCGCAGCGCGTGGCTTCCTTTCACCGGCGCAACGAGTATATGAGCGTAACCGTGTTGAACCCGAATTGTTCGTTCATAGCCCCTTGCGTCGACGCGCTCCATACCGCTGATCGCTCGCTCGCCGAGGAACGTGGCGAGGCTGTCCCAGTCGTAAGGGGGGCGATACGACAGCATTAGCGAGACCTGCTCGTCCCGCATGGGGGCAGGGTCGGTACGTCGACGCTGCCGCGTCTCCCGCGGAGTGCAACAGAAAGTGGCTTGATAGGCCTCGTTGAACCGCCGCACGCTGCCGAATCCCGCGGTCATCGCAATCTGTGTGATCGGCAGGTCCGTTTCGTCCAGCAGCTGTTTCGCGAAATGCAGGCGGCGCGTTTGGGCGACCGCAATCGGCGAGACGCCCACATGCTCCGTAAACAGGCGGTCGAGATGCCGTGATCCGATTCCTACCCGCAGCGCCAATTCATCAACCGTACCCTCGTCAAGCGCACCCTCCTGTATCAGTCTGAGCGCCCGGCGCACGACCGCCGAGGGGCCGAGCCACGCGGGACTGCCGGGCGCTACCTCGGGCCGGCAACGACGGCAAGGGCGATAGCCGGCTGCCGCTGAGGCCGCGGCCGTTGCGAAGTAGCGAACGTTGGATTTCTTGCACCTCGGGGCAGGGCATATGGGCCGACAGTAGACTCCGGTGGTGAGCACGGCTATGAAGAACTTGCCGTCGAAGCGCGCGTCCCTACTGATGCGAGCCCGATGCAACGTTGCACGGGTTAGACCGGGCACTTCGTTCATACGCGAGAACGCTACACGCGCGCTTGCCCAATGACCAGTCGGAATCGGACAGCGCAGAACGTTCGGAAAAAACGCCCCTCAATGTAGTTCCGGTCCTGCCGCGGCATCGGATTCGAACTGAAGCACGACCGGCAGTGCACGAGAGCCACGCTTCGGCGGTGGCCTCAATTGTCCCTGCCGATCGGCGTTGCCACAAATGCCTGTCCGGTGGTTGTCGTACCCGTGATGTCCCCGTGATCGTTGATGTCAAAGAGCAGCTCGATGGGGCCGGTAAGGCCTGAGCCCGGCTCGATCAGATCATTGAAGTTCGTTGTGATGCCATTCTGCCAAATCCACGGATGAAAGTTGATGTTCGCATCGTTTGAATAGCCAACGATCTGACGACGTTCGTTAATACTCGTGGCGATGCCCGAGATTTCCCCCATAAGCAGCGGAAGGAAGCTGAAACCCTCTTTTCTGGTCCACAGGAACGGCGGCGTAAAGTTGCCAGCGGCATCGCCGGGTACACCCGCGAAGCCGACGACGTCGCCCCGTTCATTGATCATCATCGGAGTATTCCAGTATGGAGCTCCATTGGGGTTCACGATCACAGTCACCACGCCGTTGTCCCATAGCACAGCGTGCTTGCCGGTGGGCCCTCCAACTGCAAAGCCACAGCTGCCTGAAATCCCGACGATCTGACCGCGATCGTTGAGCGCAGTGGCCGCACCGGAACTATCGCCTTCGGCCAAGGGGAGCTCGTGGATTTGCTCTCTCCCCGGTCCCCAAACGACCGGTCTGAACTGCAGGACCTGCGGCAGAATGCAGCTCGGGTCGCGCACCGTGTTCTCCGCCCAGCCGACCGTTTCACCCAGATTATTGGTGCCGGTCGCGAAGCCGTTGGTACCGCCGAGCGTCGGCAGCGGCCTCATTCTGGCGGTGCTGGGATCCCACACAAATCCGAGGCAGACATTGAAGTTCGGATTGGGAAGAAAGAATCCGCAGCTCCAGCCCTCCTGATTGGGATCCAGCTGGTCCGTCAGGGAAATCCCTGAGATGAGACCCAGAACGTTCTTCACGGGCCACTGCACTCTGCTACTGAGCACGGCGCCTGTGCCTAGTGTGCCGAGGTCAATCTGGTTTCCGAATGCCCACAAGTTCGCGTGGACCGAGTTGTTCGCCAATGTGTAGCTGCCCCCGATCAACCCCAGATCATTGATACTGTTGCCCGCGGCACCCGCGTTGCTCAGTATCGTGACGCGGTACATGGTTTGATGCGAAGGTGTCGCTGCAGCTGATTGTGCGATCGCTCCGCAACATGCTGCAGCCAGCAAGACATACAGGATTTGACGCATGTGATTTTCTCCCAGATGGACGGAGCTAGATGGCGCGCCAAAGTGACAATCTCGGAACGGCATCGGAAGCTCCACCGTTACAAGGACACAACACTCGCCTGGTCTGAGGCCATGGCACCCCTCGATTCACTGTCCGCGCGACTCAAGCAGTCGCGCCCGTGAATGACGGGGAAACCTTACGCCCGGCGCCACGTTGAATACCGGCGGTTTTCGGACGTCCTAGTCTCATCCACCAACTCCGCATCGGTGCTGAGCGACACCGAGCCACGGAACGTCTGCGTCGTTGCGAGCCTTGTGCAACCCGGATTTCGAGGGACAGTTCTGGCATTATGTGGCGCTCCGGCGAACCCCTGCACTTCAATAGGACAGTAAAGTGAAACACATCGTATTGGCGTTGGCCGTACTGGCTGCGGCCGCATCACCATTGGCGGCGTTCGCGGATCAGCCGCCTCTCATCGACCGCAATCTGTTCTACGGCGAAGTAGTCATCGCCGGGGCACAGGTGTCACCCGACGGTCATTTTCTTTCATTCCTGAAGCCTTACAAAGGCACTCGTAACATTTGGGTCAAGGGGGCCGACGAGCCTTTCAGCGCGGCCCGCCCGGTAAGCGCCGAAGCGTCCCGGCCCATCCGCATTTATTTTTGGAGCCGCGATTCGAAGTACATTTTGTACGTTCAGGATTCAGGCGGCGACGAGAATTTCAACGTCTATGCCGTCGATCCGAAGTCGCCGGCGGAGCCGAACAGCGGCGTCCCGCCGACGCGCGCGCTGACGAACCTGAAGGGCGTCCGAACCCAAATCTTTGCGGTGCCCAAAGCCAAGCCGGACTTTCTGTACATCGGTCTGAATGACCGTGATCCGAAGTGGCATGATCTGTACGAGCTGAACATTTCGACCGGCGAGAAGAAGCTCCTGCGCAAGAACACCGAGGAGATCGCCGCGTGGCAATTCGACGATACCGGCACGCTGCGTCTCGCGGTGCGAACCACCAAGACCGGCGACACGGAAACTTTGCGTGTCGATGCCGATGGCTTCAAGCAAATTTACAGTTGCAGTGTGCTGGAAAACTGCGGCGCGTTCGATTTCGATGCCAGCGGCAAAAACGTCTATCTCGCGACCAACAAGGGTGCGTTGGACCTGACGGAGCTGGACATGATGGACGTGGCCAGCGGCGCCACCACCAAGGTCGAAAGCGATCCAAAAAAGCGCGTCGATCTGGGCAACATCGAGATATCGCAAATCGATCATCGCATTCTCTTTACCGAATACGAAGACGACACGCTGCGCCGCTACTTCAAGGATCATGCCTTCGAGAATGACTATCAGTGGTTGCAATCGAAGCTTCCCGGCCTCGAAATCGGTTTCGGCGCGAGGTCGAACGACGAGAATATCTGGATCGTCACCGCGCGCAGCGATACCGAGCCGGGTGTCGTGTATGTGTGGAACCGCCAGGCGAAAACCTTAGCGATGCAATATCGGGTGCGCGAGGAGATCCCCCGCGAGGCGCTCGCGCAGCGCAAGCCGTACCATTACAAGTCATCCGACGGGCTCGACATTCCGGCCTATCTGACGGTGCCGAAAGGCTTGCCGGCGAAGAATCTGCCGCTCGTCGTGTACCCGCATGGCGGACCCTGGGCCCGGGATTCTTTCGGCTTTGACACCACCGCGCAATTTCTAGCCAATCGCGGCTACGCGGTGTTGCAGCCCAATTTCCGTGCCTCCACCGGTTACGGCAAGAAATTCCTCAACGCCGGTAACGGTGAGTGGGGACGAAAAATGCAGGACGACATTACCTGGGGCGTCAAGTCGCTCGTGGCCTCCGGGCTCGTCGATCCCAAGCGTGTCGGCATTTCCGGCGGCTCCTACGGCGGGTACGCCACGCTGGCGGGGGTGGCATTTACGCCGACTGTTTACGCCGCGGCTGTTGCCTACGTGGCGCCGTCCAATTTGATCACCTTGCTGGATGCGATACCACCTTACTGGGAAGCAGGCCGCAAGCAGATGTATGCGCGCATGGGCGATCCGACCACGGTCGAAGGCAAGGCATTGCTGGTGGCGGAGTCGCCGCTGACCCAGGCAAAGGCGATCGTCACTCCTCTATTGGTGGTACAGGGCAAGAACGATCCGCGCGTCAATGTCCGTGAGAGCGATCAGATCGTCGCGGCGGTGCGCGACAACGGCAAGCCGGTCAAATACATCGTGGCGCCGGATGAAGGCCACGGCTTTGCGCGGCCCATCAATACGCTGGCGTACGTGACGGCGATGGAAGATTTTTTCGCGCAATACCTGGGTGGGCGCAGCCAGAAAGACGTACCCTCAGATGTGGCCGCCAAGCTCAAGGAGATCACGGTCGATCCGAAGACCGTGAGCGGGGTGGTGAGCTTGAAGGGTGCATTGGCGCCCGGCGCGGCAAACTAGGAGAACGGATCTGCGGCGCGCACGCGGCGGCAGGACACCACTCCCGCCGCCGCGCAGACGCGATCGCCACGTGTCCGGTTACTCGTCCCCGAAGGACTTGTAGAAGTAGATGTCTTCCTCCACGGTGCCATGCAGGCCGCGCGTATCGGCCCACACGATGTTTGGCTGTCCCTTTGCGTCCACGGTGAGCCACATGTAATCGCCGAGGAATCCTGCCTCAATCGGATTGTTGGCGACGACGAGATTGGGCATCGATGCCGTCGTGATACGCTGGTAACTGACTGTTGGCGAGCCGGTGGCTGGACGCTTGACGGCCGCCAGCGTGATGTCGTTGCAGCCAGTCGTCTCGCAGTTGCCGTAAGAGCGATCGTAGTACGCGACCCACAGCGTCCTGCCGTTGGCCGTGACACCACTCCAGGGCATCCACTGAGCGGTAGGACCGAACTTCGACTTCGGCGTGAGGTTCGTCGCTGCGCTCCATGTCGCGCCGCCGTTGGTCGAATAGGAATAGAAGACGTCGTTGTCGCAGGGTGTCGTTGCCGTTGCGGCGGCGCCATTTGGATTGCAATTGGGGGCGCCGTTTCGGAAATCGGCCCATACAAAGTAGAGATCGCCGGAATTGTCGGCCGACAGTGAGCCTTGCGTGAAGTCATCCAGCCGGTAGCCGTTGGGTGGCAGGCACTGCCGGCCGGGCGCACAGGCCGTAGAAGCGACGGGGCCGAACGGCTGTGTTCCGAAGTCGTCGGTGATCTTCACCGGCGCGGTCCAGCTGGCAGACTTGCTGCAATCGTTCGCCGGCGCGCAAGAGACAACCATGTGTTGATTGACGCCAGCGGTCGGGGTATTGCCATTGCCAAACGCGACGTACACGGTACCATTGGGCCCGACGATGGGATGCGAGCCTTGGTCTTGGTCACACGCGCTCAGATTGGCCTCGGCGCTGAAGGCGGTGCAAGCGGCGGCATTGGCCCCGCTGATCTCGATACCAGCCGACCAGGTCGCGCCGCCGTCCGTGGACTGACCGAAGTAAATCGGACTGTTCACGCCGACGCCGACACCGGTCACAGCAAATCGTGTCCAAGTGGCGTAGACGTTATTCTGTTTGATGCTGCGCGGCTGTGAGTCGGCGACGATTAATTCCTTGTCGTTCGAGATGTTCGGATCGTTGTCCGTGGTCACGACACCCAGGGGAAGATCCTGGTACTCCTGGAACGGACCGGGGGCCGGCGTGTGATAGAACGCGCCGCCAATCCCGGCGTTCGATTTGGCCACGACAATTGCGGTGTCAACGAGATTGATCTCGAACATGATACCGCCGACGTAGGCGTTGCCGGCGCCGTCGAATGTCGCGGTGGGATCGCTGCACGCGTCGAACGTGACTCCGTCGAGACTTAGGAATTGGTAGAAGGGCGGCAACATGTCGCCCCACGTCCTGCCGCCGTCCATTGAGAAATCGTATCCGCATTTATTGAATCCGATGCGTGAGTCGTTCTGCCCCGCAATCAAATTGCTGGGATTGGTCGGGTTGATGGCGATGACCTCTTCCGCTTGCCGACGCAACGAGCAATCCTGGTTCACGCGCGTGTTGGTGACACCGCCGCTCGAGAAGACGTTGGAACAGCCTTGAGTCTGGATACCACTGAAATCCAACGGGGCCATAGGCGCGCTAATGTTCGCATTCGCACGCTTAGTCAGCGCACCGCTCGCGCCAAGTAGGGAATACATCACGCCTGATGACAGACGTGGCTCGTTCGGTCTCGGGGACACCCGCCCGGTCTCGATGTCGAGAGCGTGAGCGAGTATCTTATTGGCTGGCCGGATCGTCGGCTCGGATTGCTGTGCCTGGGCGGCACACACCAGGGCGACCGTGGCAATGAGGCCTGTCAGCAACAGGCGCGTAATGTTGAGTAACATGATTTGCCCTCTTGAGTTGAATGAATGACTGCAACGAGACGTGCACGTGCCGTGTAGCCGTTCGTTTCAGGCAACTCGCGGCCGAGAACGTCGATATCGATGAATTGAAGCGCCCGGGCAGAGAAAAAATCTGCACGGAGCGGAGTCGCCCTTTGGTAGCGACCTCGCGCCGAACAGTCTCTCAGCCAATTCGGTTCAAGAACCGCCCTCCTTTGGCTTCAGAGGTTCCGTCAGGCAACTGCTGCGTACGAACGGGGATCGCTGTCGTCTCGAATTCCCCCACCTACGCAGCGTAACTTATTATTATTTCGATTTTATGTTAACGGAAAACCTAGCACATTGACGAATTGATGTCGAGACGCGTCGAGAGACCCAGCCTCAGCATCAACCATCCGGGGCGCGTATGGCCGTTAAGATTGAAATCAGAAATGAGACCTCGACTGATGTTGCTGCAATTGAAGCCGTGACGATCTCGGCATTTTTGAATGCGCCGCACACAAGTCACACCGAGCACTTCATCGTCAACGCGCTACGCAAGGCGGGTCAACTCACGCTTTCACTCGTTGCGGACGCCGAAGGCACTGTAATTGGCCACGTTGCGGTGTCTCCGGTATCCATATCGGACGGTACGCCGGGGTGGTTCGGGCTCGGCCCCATCTCAGTAATGCCGGAGCATCAGGATCGCCGCGTGGGCTCTCGCCTCATGCGCGAAGCACTGCGGATCCTTCGTGAACAAGGCGCGGCCGGCTGTGTATTGCTTGGGGAGCCTAAGTTCTACAGCCGCTTTGGCTTCTTGGCGAATCCAAACCTCATTCTTCCAGATGTCCCATCTGAATACTTCCAAACCCTCTCGTTCGGCTCATCCTTGCCGCGCGGCATCGTCTCGTACCATGGGGCATTCAACGCGCGGGGCTAGTGTGGCCCGTCAGAGCCGGCTGAACGCTGCAATGTTTGCGCGCCCCGGCCCATGATTACGCGCGGCGATGTCTAGGTGGCCCAGACCACCAGCGCAATCGTCAACAGTCCCATCGAGGCGAGCAAGACGTTGTGTGCCCAGCGGGCAATCAGTCCAAGCATGTTCGATCTCCAAAAATGTGTCGGATGATGCAACTTGGTACATCGATGCGATTTCGTTGCACCAGTATGGGAGCAGACCGTTACATGTCGACGTTGGCGCCATTCGGAGACGTCTCGGAAAGTTCGCTGAAATTCAGTCACTTCGGTGTCAAGTGAGCATCTTTCAACTGTGGGTGAGAAGTTCTCCTGCAACGCGCACAAGGATCTCGCGCCCTAGGCGTTCACAAACACACCATGCAGACTTAAGGGAAGCGCCACAGGCGCTTGCCACGTGCATATGGGTCCGTCGGCAATGTGTCGCGCGTCAAAGGCGTGCAGTTCCGTCTTTCCAGCGCGCAAATTAATGCTTGGGCCCAGTATCCAACCGTCCATTTCCGAGTGGCCGTCCGGATGGGGTACGAATATCATTTCTTCGACAAGATGGTCTGGCCCGAAGTCGAAATGTTGAGATCGACTGGTGCGCCAGTCATGGAGTGCTACTCCGGTGAAGAGGGGTTCATTCGCTGCCTTGGTGGTGGCGTGCAGCGTGTAGGATCGGGATAGACCGGAACGACGGGCGTCAGTGCGCGGGAATTCTGCGGCGATGCGAGTATCTTGCAAAGATGCTTTTCCGTCAGGCGCGAGCGTGACAAGAGCGAGCGTGGGGACGGCGTCCGGGCGATAGACTCCTTGAAGGACATCGCGCGCGCCACGCAGTGCGAAGCCGGGATCGGCCGACCGACACACATCAAATAGAATGGATCCGCTCGGGTCGCGCCAGGCGGAGCCTAGGTGGAAGAAGAAAAACGCCGGCAATTCGTACACGCGCTGCCGGGTCAGATCCGCCTTCTGGAGAACGAGAATCTGAGTGCTCCATTGCGGGTGCCACTCCATCATGTCGGCGAAATCGGAATGCATCTCTCCGGCACGTTGTACCCAGGGTTGCAGCACGATGATGAGGTGTTGATCCGTCGCCGTGAAATCGTGCACGTAGCTGGCGCGCGGTAGGGTGATTGGCACTGCCGCCTGTACATCGCCGTCAATCCCCAGCCGCCAGACCACCGCTTGCGAACCCGATACACCCAGGTTCCAAAGCACGCCGTCGGGGTCGATGCGGGGGTGCGCCAAAAATGGCATGTGCGCAAGATCGTCGCGCAGTGTCTTAACGCCACGAGTCGCCAGCGTGCGTGGATCGATTGCAACTGGGGATCCGGCTTCCCACAGCGCCCAGAGCTCATTGCCGCGCAACACGACGGAGATATTTGCCGCGTTGAAATCATCGCTCGAGTTGACAGTGACATGTTCGGCCATCGGTGTGCCAAAGCCACCGCTGACCACCGCATGTGCAGCTTCGTCAGCGCGTCGCTTGGGCGTATCGATGAAAGCTGCGCTTAGGGCAGCCTTGCCGTCGGACAGCGAAAAAGCCCGGACCAAACCATCGCCGTCGAACCAGTGGGTAGCGGATTTGCCCGGTCGGTGCCACTTGCCGGGGCCGTTGCGGTAAAGAGTTCCGGTCAGATCGCGCGGAACCTTACCCTGAACACGTGTGAGGGGAGTCGACGGTAGATTGAATTCCAAATCAGCGAATGCAATGCGCCAGTCGGCCGCGGTCTGCATTCCGGCCAGAGCCTGCGCCAATTCCGGAACCAAAGGCAACGAGGCGATGCCTGCAAGGCTTCCAAGCATTTCACGTCGGGTGAGCATTTTCATCGCGTTTCTCCCGGCTCGGCGCACTTGGTGGCCGAGCGTTTCAATCGATGTGAATTGAGATTGTGTTGTCACCCTCGTGGACGACAAAGACGGTTTCCTTCCACGACGGCGCATGCATGTGTACCGGCGCGTCATTGGAAAAGGCGACCGGTTCCGTCGGTATCCCAAAGAGATTGGTGTTCAGTTTTGCATCGCCGTTCAAGTCGTGAAACGCCTTGATCGCGTACTGACCGGGCGGAATACCTTCGAGCGTCGTGACTGCAGCTCCATCCTTGATCTCGAGTTTTGCGGTTCGCGTTGCCGCCGCGGATGCCGTTCCAGAGTTCTCATAGGCGGCCTCGCTGTCGTAGACGGCGACCATTACCGCTCCTTGGGAGGATTTCAATCCGATGAAGTGCACGGCCAGTGTTGCGGTCAGGGGACCATCGGCGGCCATGCCAGCCGAACCAATCCACGAGGCTAAGGCGAGCGCGGCGGCGCAGCTCATTCCTGCGCGCGGGCGTCGATGCGAGGTCAAGCGATCAACAGCGCGAATCTTCATGCAGCACCTGTTTTTGAACCAATGTTAACGCCGTTAACACATCCTAGCATAGATATTAACGATGTCAACATTCACTGGCCTTTCCGATGCGCACCGGTTATGTTGCAGCCATGTCGATAAAGGCGAAAAGCACGCGGATTGAAAAACGCGCAAGAGCGGTGCCCAGGCAAGCCAGCAACTACCATCACGGTGCGCTTCGAGACGCCCTCATCCACGCTGCTCGCGAAATTCTCGAATCGGAGGGCTACGAAGCGCTGTCGTTGCGTGCGACTGCGCGACGAGTCGGCGTGTCCCAGGCCGCTCCCTACAATCATTTTGCCGACAAGGCCGCGTTACTTGCCGCAATTGCAGCGCAAGGTTTTCAGGAATTCGCCGCTGCGATGCGCCAAGAAATGGATGCGGTAGCAGATCCGCAGGCCCGGCTGAACGCGGCCGGCATTGCCTACGTCGCTTTTGCGACGTCCAACCCGGGCCTATTCAAGCTGATGTTCGGCTCCAGCGCCCACCAAGCGTCCGGCGAGCCGGAACTCGATGCGGCGCGAACCTCCGCCTATGAGGTACTGCGCGGGGCCGTGCATTCGGTTCATGTGTCCGACGGTCGCCACGCACCGGACGAGTTGCTTGAAAGTCTAAGATCATGGGCATTGGTTCATGGTCTCGCGACGATGCTCAACGAGGGCACCATAGCGCCGCGCATTTATGGGGCAGGTTCTGCGCGAGAACTCATTACCGCTCTATTAAAGGCGCTTTAGCTTAGAATCCGCAAGGCGAGTCGGGCTCGCGCCTCACTCGCCGTTGTCACGCGAATGCAGGGATACGAACGGCGCGGCCCATCGAAGAAGGAGCCCTTCATGAAGTTAATAATCACTGCTCTTGCTGCTGCTTGGCTGGTGTCTGGTTGCTTTACCAACCCTCCGCAAGAAGACAGCACTGGGGTTGGACATCGGGATCCGCGCACAGGCCTGTGCAATGACGCCACGCCGCCGCCCTGCAGCCCCCCTCGAGACTAAGTCGGCATGGAAGGCATTGATGTGCCGCTTGGGTAAATTGGTCCTCAAGAACTCCAAGTCAGCGCGCCATTGAGCCGAATCAACTGCCAAATTTGTTTGCGGCGCAGTCGCTGCGCATGAACTCGCAACCGCCGCAACGGTCAGGCATTCGATCATCCGTCTCGGCTTGGCGATGCTCATCGCTATCGGTCTCTGTGCAGGAGTATTTGGGTTAGATGCGCCCGCGGGGCGTTTCGTTTGAATGGAGACCTTATTCGCGACTTGGACGCTGTCGAAAAATAAGGCTGAAATGCAGCGTTGAAATGTGGATAATCAAAACGAAAGATTCCCGCAAATCACGCCGCTGCTTACTGCGAAACTACCTAGAAGGACTGGCATATGCGAAAGCTCGGACTGTCTTTAACGTTGGCCATCTCAATGGGCGCTGGGATGAGCGCATTTTCGCAATCCGCCGCACCAACCGTCGATCCCGCTTGGAAGGCGCCCGAAGTTGTCGAATTTATCGGGCTTAAAAAGGGCGACAAAGTAGCCGATATCGTGGCGGGGCGCCTGACCGCGTCGCTTGCGCTGGCCGTCGGGCCGTCCGGAACAGTGTACGCGGTTGAAACGGCCGAACTCGTCAAGGCCCATCCCGACGCATTAGTGCACATGAAAGCGCTGGCGAGTCAGTCGCCCAACGTCATCGTCAGTGCAGAGCCGGTCGCAACGCCATTGCCGCCCGGACTCGATGCCGTGTTCATTCGGCAGAATTATCACGATCTCTACGACAAGTTCATGGGACCTGCGGATGTTGCCGCATTCAACAAGGCAGTCTTTGCGGCCCTGAAGCCGGGCGGTGTCTATGTCGTGTTGGATCACGCAGCGATGGCGGGCTCGGGGATCAGCGCAACCGATACACTGCACCGGATCGATCCGGCAAGAGTGAAGACGGATGTGCTGGCAGCCGGCTTCAAGCTGGATGCCGAGAGCTCAATTCTTGCAAACAAGGCCGACGATCACACCAAAAATGTGTTCGACCCCTCTGTCCGCGGTCACACCGACCAGTTCCTGTTTCGCTTCAAGAAGCCGAAATGATGGCAATTCAGAAGCTGGGTTAAGGGGCCATTCATCGACTCTTTCGCCGCAGCCCATCCATCAAAAGGTCGATGAGCCGCCGCGCGCTCGCTTCCCAGCCCGCCTCGGGGTTGCCATAACTCACCCCGACCATCGCGCGCAGCAGGTCAGATGGGGCGATGTCCTTGCGCACATCGCCGCTAGCGATGGCGCGCTTCACGAGCGTGGAGATCGCACCGGTGATCAGTTCCACGGAGGTTGCATGCAGCGTGGAAGTACGCCCTGCCGCAGCCGCCAGCGATGGCGCGATGATGCGTTTGGTGGCGATGTAGTCGACGAACAGGTGCATCCACTGATGCAACGCTTCGCCGGCTGGTGAGGTCTCGAGCAGCTGCGGTACGGCTTTGGCCAGCTGCTCGACCTCGCGTCGGTACACTGCTTCGACCACCGCCTCCCGGGTTGGGAAATGCCGATACAGTGTGCCGATGCCGACGCCGGCGCGGCGCGCGATTTCTTCCAGGCTCACATTCAGCCCGACGTCCGTAAACCCCGCCTTCGCGGCGTCGATCAGTAGCTGTCGATTCCGGGCACTGTCGGCGCGGGGTTTGCGCGCCGGCGGCGCCGGCTTTGTTTTCACGCTAATTCGGTCTCTCCTCACACAAACTTGCAAAACGGAGGATACCTCCGTATATTATGCCTAAGCGGAGGTTTCCTCCACTTTCCAATTAGACCATGTTTACCCGGTGCCGCGGTAGGGCGGTGCGCGAAACAGCGAGGACTTGACCATGACTCATTCATTTGACGCCACATCGACATCCAACGCAGACCTGGCAAAGAACGGAGCCGGCGACGTGCTCATCCCGCTCATCCGAGCGGCGGCAACCATCGGATTTGCCATCGTGCCGTGTTCCCTGGGCTTCGTCATCATCGCCGTGTCCGAACATTTGATTCGCTCGATCATGGTGGGCGATGAACCAGAAATGTTGATGAGCGAGCTGCAGAATCAGTTTCCGAACGAGGTAATCGAGATCATAGAGAGCGACGATGCTGCACTGGTCACGCGGGTCGTGAACTTGATTGAGCGCCCCGACGAGGCGCTGGAGCTGCCTCTCGAGATTTGCGGCACGGATTTCCAGACGCATGTGTGGGATGCGCTGCAGAAAGTGCCTGCCGGCACGCCGGTGAACTACACGTTCTTGGCCGAGCAGATCAGCGCACAGAACTAAAGTATAGGGTGCGCGTGCTCCAACGCGAGCAGCCACGCCAGAACAATCGACAGCACGGCGGCCGCGCCAAACAGCATTTGCGTCGGCAACCCTTTACTGCGGGGCACGCCAGCGATTGCACACAGCGCGCCCGCGACAACGCCGAATGCGAAGCCCAAGAAGTGCCCGAGTACATCCACATGCTCGCCGCCGGCGCCAAACAGCGTGAGG